>ERZ832317.29-NODE-29-length-178001-cov-15.814983_pt1 | contig 178001 bp, 147 predicted proteins | sample MGYA00519695_ERZ832317 | MGnify/ENA primary metagenome ERZ832317 (study PRJEB31850, sample SAMEA3708726) | human gut metagenome | biome: human gut; feature: human-associated habitat; material: faeces | place: China | collected 2014 ...
AGTCTGAGGAACGACGCAGCCAGATCGGAACCGGAGACCGTTCCGAGAAGATCCGTACTTATAATTTCCCACAGGGACGTGTGACGGATCACCGCATCAACCTGACATTATACAAGCTGGACAAGATTCTTGACGGAGACATCCAGGAGATTATCGATGCATGTATCGCGGCGGATCAGGCGAAGAAACTTGCAAAAATGCAGGATGAAAACTAATCTGTCCGGTTTATGATGTTCGTTTTGCTATAGGTAGTAGCTGATAATTGAAAAAATGGATGAAGAAGACGGACGTTGACATATGTCATTGTCCGTCTTTTTTATTTTGGGTATATAGTTTAGATGCACGGTATACCCTTTTTTATTTGGTTGTATGGATAGACCTGGGGATTTATTTGCAGATGCAGGATTTTATGGTGGAGCTCGTTCACAACTTGAATGGGAAATCAAATAAACAATAATTAAGTTGAAAAAGGGTATAATTAGGGTATAATTAGGACATAAGCAAGGGGGTGTATGTTATGCCACAAATAATTCCAATTAAAGACTTGAAGAATACATCGGGGATATCTGATATGTGTCATAAGACAGAGGAGCCAATTTATGTTACGAAAAATGGCTATGGAGATATGGTAATTATGAGCATGGAGATTTATGAGTCAACCATGAGATAGATTGCTATGTACAGAGATATAGAAATATCTGAAAAGCAGATAGAGGCAGGACAGATAAAAAACGTTAATAAAGGAAGAAAACATGAGTAAGAAACACAAACATATTTCTGCCGTGAAAACAACAGAACAAAAGGCAGTACAACAGTCACAGCAGCCACAGAAACTGACACCACAGAAGCTGAACCAGCTTTTGGAGAAAAATCCGTTTGCACAGCTTCTGGGAATGGAACTGCTGGAAGTGCGGGAAGGTTATGCTTACGGAAGAATGCGCATGGATGAGCATTTTACGAATATTTACGGTGGAATGCATGGCGGATGTGCGTATGCGCTTGCTGATACGCTTGCTGGTTTGGCGGCATCCACCTATGGCAATTATGTTACAACGATTGACGGGAAAATGAATTATCTGGAGGCTGTGAAAGATACCGGCTATGTGTACGGTGAGGCAGAAGTACAAAGACAGGGAGGACGGATCGGCGTATATACCGTGAAACTCATGGATGAAAATCAAAAAGTTCTGGTTACTGCTGATTTTACCTATTACCGGACAGGACAGGCGATTGACCAGCAGGGATAGGGTGTTTTCAAGGTGTCTGATTTGGAAAAAAATCAGATGCCTTTTTTCTTTTTACTTGTTTATCGCGTTAAAGTATAGTAGTGTTAAAATATAAAAATACCAAGGAGGAAAAGTTATGGGAAAAGGTTTTGGACAGCATCGGAACATTGAAGCAGACGGTGAATGAATTTCAGATATAAATTGTTTGTAAAATAAAAACAACTTAATAAAAACAGAAAATGCGGTCATATTTATGAAAAAATATTTCATGAATATGACCGCTTTATTGTTTGAAAAACGGTTAATATAAAAGAAAAAACAAGATATTATCTGACAATACTGCGATAGATAAATAATAGACAAATTATCAGACAATAGAACGAAAAAAGTGATTTACAAGCGGCGGTCATAGGAGTAAAATGAGAATCAGTTAAGAAAAAGCAACTCATGAATGATTTACAACGAAAGGATAGTTCTATGAAAGAGCAATGGAATGAGAGCACAGCAACCGCCAAAGGATTATATGATCCGAGTTTCGAACATGATAACTGCGGAATTGGTGCTGTGGTAAACATCAAAGGGATCAAGACCCACCAGACCGTGGAAAATGCCTTGAAAATTGTTGAGAACTTAAAGCATAGAGCCGGAAAAGATGCCGACGGAAAGACCGGAGATGGTGTTGGTATTCTTCTTCAGATTTCCCATAAGTTCTTTAAGAAAGCGGTAGAGCCGCTTGGAATTAAGCTGGGAGAAGAGAGAGATTACGGCGTCGGAATGTTTTTCTTCCCACAGGATGAGTTAAAGACCAATCAGGCAAAGAAGATGTTTGAGGTAATTGTCGAGAAGGAAGGAATGGAATTCCTCGGATGGAGACAGGTACCGATTCATCCGGACAAGCTTTCCGACAAGGCCAGAGGATGCATGCCATGCATCATGCAGGCGTTCATCAAAAGACCGGAAGATGTGGAGAAGGGACTTGATTTTGACCGCAAGCTGTATGTGGCACGCCGTGTATTCGAGCAGTCCAACGATGACAGCTACGTTGCTTCTCTTTCGAGCAGAACGATCGTATATAAAGGAATGTTCCTTGTAGAGCAGCTGCGTCAGTTCTTCTCCGATCTGCAGGATAAGGATTATGAGTCTGCAATTGCAACCGTACATTCCCGTTTCTCTACCAACACAAATCCAAGCTGGGAGAGAGCACATCCAAACCGTTTTATTGTACATAACGGTGAGATCAACACCATCCGCGGTAATGCAGACAAGATGCTTGCCCGGGAAGAGACGATGGCATCCGGCAAGCTGCGCGGGGAATTCCAGAAGGTACTTCCGGTCGTCAACACCGAAGGATCTGACTCCGCAATGCTGGACAATACGTTGGAGTTTCTGGTGATGAGTGGCATGGATCTGCCACTGGCAGTCATGATCATGATTCCGGAGCCATGGGCAAACAATGCTGTGATGACACAGAAAAAGAAAGATTTCTATCAGTATTATGCAACTATGATGGAGCCTTGGGACGGACCTGCATCCATCCTGTTTTCCGATGGAGATATGATGGGAGCGGTTCTTGACCGTAACGGTCTGCGTCCATCCCGTTATTACATTACAGACGATGATTATCTGATTCTTTCTTCCGAGGTCGGAGTTCTCGATATTGATCCGACCCATATCGTGACCAAAGACCGTCTGCGTCCTGGTAAAATGCTTCTTGTAGATACCGTGCAGGGCCGTGTGATCGATGACGATGAGTTAAAAGAAAAATATGCGGGCAAGCGTCCGTATGGTGAGTGGCTTGACAGTAACATCGTCATGTTAAAGGATTTAAAAATCCCGAATGAGCGTGTGCCGGAATACACACAGGAAGAACGTCAGAGAATGCAGAGAGCATTCGGTTACACGTATGAGTCCTTAAAGGATTCCATCCTGCCGATGGCAAAGAACGGCATTGAGGGTACCGCTGCGATGGGTACAGATACACCGCTTGCGGCGCTGTCCGGAAACCGTGAGCCGCTGTTTAACTATTTTAAGCAGCTGTTTGCACAGGTAACCAACCCGCCAATCGATTCCATCCGTGAGGAGGTTGTTACTTCTACGACGGTGTATATCGGATCTGCCGGAAACCTCTTAGAGGAAAAACCGGAGAACTGTAAAGTACTTCGGATCAACAATCCGATTCTGACCAACACAGACCTGATGAAAATCCGCAATATGAAAGTAGACGGATTTAAGGTAGAAACCATTCCGATTATTTATTATAAGAATACCAGTCTTGAGAAAGCCGTAGATCGTCTCTTTATTGAGGCGGATCGTGCATACAGAGACGGAGCCAATATCCTGATCCTTTCCGACAGAGGCGTGGATGATAACCATGTGGCAATTCCTTCCCTGCTTGCCGTATCTGCATTGCAGCAGTATCTGGTAAAGACAAAGAAACGTACTTCCCTTTCCCTGATTCTCGAATCCGGAGAGCCGCGTGAGGTACATCATTTTGCAACACTGCTTGGTTTTGGTGCGAGTGCAATTAACCCATACTTGGCACTGGATACCGTAAAACAGCTGATCGACGAGCACATGTTAGACAAAGATTATTATGCCGCAGTTGATGATTATAACCATGCAATTATCACCGGTATTGTAAAGATTGCAGCCAAGATGGGTATTTCTACGATCCAGTCGTATCAGGGTTCCAAGATTTTTGAGGCACTTGGTATTGATAAAGATGTCATTGACAAGTATTTCACCAATACGGTCAGCCGCATCGGCGGAATTTCCATCAAGGATATCGAGAATGATGTCAATACGCTTCATTCCGCAGCCTATGATCCGCTGGGACTTGAAACCGATGTAACCCTTGACAGCAAGGGGCGCCACAAGATGAGAAGCGGAGCCGATGCGCATCTGTACAATCCGGCTACCATCCATCTGCTGCAGCAGTCTACCAAACGTGGGGACTATGAGATGTTCAAACAGTATACGAGTCTGGTAGATGAAGAAGAAAAGCATACGAACCTGCGTGGACTGATGGATTTTGAGTACCCGAAGAAGGGTGTGAAGCTTGAGGAAGTGGAAAGCGTAGATTCTATTGTGACACGTTTTAAGACCGGAGCGATGTCTTACGGTTCTATTTCGAAGGAAGCACATGAGACACTTGCCATTGCCATGAATCACTTACACGGTAAGTCAAACACCGGTGAAGGTGGTGAGGACAAGGATCGTCTGACCGTCGGACCGGACGGAAAGAACCGTTGTTCCGCAATCAAACAGGTTGCATCCGGACGTTTCGGTGTTACCAGCCGTTATCTGACCAGTGCGCAGGAGATCCAGATCAAAATGGCACAGGGAGCAAAGCCTGGTGAAGGTGGACATCTTCCGGGTAAGAAAGTATATCCATGGATTGCCAAGACAAGACTTTCCACACCGGGTGTATCTTTGATCTCCCCGCCACCACACCACGATATTTATTCCATCGAGGATCTTGAACAGCTGATCTTTGACTTAAAGAATGCAAACCGCGATGCAAGAATTTCCGTAAAACTGGTTTCCGAGGCAGGTGTCGGTACCGTAGCAGCCGGTGTTGCAAAAGCCGGTGCACAGGTTGTCCTGATCTCCGGATATGACGGTGGTACAGGTGCTGCGCCAAGCAGTTCCATCCACAACGCAGGTCTTCCGTGGGAACTTGGTCTGGCAGAGACACATCAGACACTGATTATGAACGGACTGCGTAATAAAGTAAGAATTGAGACAGACGGAAAGCTGATGAGTGGTAAAGACGTGGCCATTGCTGCATGTCTTGGCGCGGAAGAGTTTGGTTTTGCAACCGCTCCGCTGGTAACCATGGGCTGTGTCATGATGCGTGTATGTAATCTGGATACCTGTCCGGCAGGTATTGCAACCCAGAATCCGGAGCTTCGTAAGCGTTTCGCAGGAAAACCGGAGTATGTTGAGAACTTCATGCGCTTTATCGCAGAAGAACTTCGGGAGTACATGGCAAAACTTGGTGTCCGCACAGTGGATGAACTCGTCGGACGAAGCGATTTCTTAAAGGTTCGCGGAGATCTGTCCGAGCGTGAAGCAAAGCTTGACCTGAGCAATATCTTAAATAATCCGTTTGCAGGAACAAAGCAGAAGGTTATTTTTGATCCGAAGCAGGTATATGATTTCGAACTGGATAAGACCAAAGATATCACGGAGTTCTTAAAACAGTTAAAGCCGGCACTTGATAAGAAGCAGAAGCGTATGATCGATACCGAAGTAACAAACGTAAACCGTTCGCTTGGAACAATCTTCGGATCAGAGATTACAAAGAAGTACGACGATACACTGGATGAGGATACTTTCATTATTAAATGCAGCGGAGCCGGCGGACAGAGTTTTGGTGCCTTTATTCCAAAGGGACTGACACTCGAACTGGTGGGAGATTCCAACGATTATTTCGGAAAGGGACTTTCCGGCGGAAAGCTGATCGTTTATCCACCGGCAGGAGTAAACTTCAAAAAGGATGAGAACATCATTATCGGTAACGTAGCACTGTACGGTGCGACAAGCGGTAAGGCATTCATCAATGGTGTGGCAGGAGAACGTTTCTGTGTCAGAAATTCCGGAGCTACTGCTGTTGTTGAGGGTGTCGGCGATCATGGATGTGAGTATATGACGGGCGGTCGTGTTGTTATCCTTGGTAAAACCGGAAAGAACTTTGCCGCAGGTATGAGCGGTGGTATCGCTTATGTACTGGATGAGGACAACGATCTGTACATGCGTACCAACAAGTCTATGGTATTCAGTGAGGAAGTCACCAATAAATATGACGTATTAGAGCTCAAAGAAATGATCAAAGAACATGTTACACTGACCAATTCGGAAAAAGGTAAGGAAATTCTCGATCACTTCAGTGAGTATCTGCCGAAGTTTAAGAAAGTCATCCCATATGATTATAACCGTATGCAGATGGCAATCGTTCAGATGGAAGAAAAAGGTCTGAATGCAGAGCAGGCACAGATTGAGGCATTTTATGCCAGCACGAGAGCATAAGGAGGGAAGAAACAATGGGAAAGCCAACAGGATTTATGGAATACGACAGATGTGAGGCGCGTTCGGTGGAACCAAAGGAACGAATCAAAAATTTTGATGAATTCCACATCTTCCTTTCCAAAGAAAAACAAAGAGAGCAGGCAGCGCGCTGTATGGATTGCGGTGTCCCGTTCTGTCAGTCGGGTATGACAGTTGCCGGAATGACTTCCGGCTGCCCGCTGCACAATCTGGTACCGGAGTGGAACGATCTGCTTTATACCGGAAACTATCAGCAGGCATATAACCGTCTGCACAAGACAAATAATTTCCCGGAGTTTACCTCCCGTGTATGTCCGGCTCTGTGTGAGAAGGCATGTACCTGTGGACACTGGGGAGATCCGGTATCTGTCCGGGACAATGAGCATGGAATCATTGAGACGGCATACAAAGAAGGTTATGCCGGACCACATATTCCAAAGGTTCGTACCGGAAAGAAAGTTGCCATCATCGGTTCCGGTCCTTCCGGACTGGCAGCAGCAGATCAGCTGAACCAGAGAGGACATGATGTTACGGTATATGAGAGAGATGACCGTGTCGGCGGACTTCTGATGTATGGTATTCCGAATATGAAGCTCGAAAAGCAGATCATTGACCGTAAGATCAATGTTATGAAAGAAGAGGGCGTGAAGTTTATCACAGGCTGTAATGTCGGTGTGGATGTCAAGAGTGCAGAGCTGTTAAAAGAGTATGACAGAGTCATCCTCTGCTGTGGAGCAAAGCATGCGCGTGATATCAAGGCAGCAGGTCGTGATGCAGAAGGAATCTATTTTGCAGTCGATTATCTGTCACGCAACACAAAGAGCCTTTTGGATTCCAATTTTAAGGACAACAAATTTATTTCCGCAAAGGGAAAAAATGTTGTGATCATCGGTGGCGGTGATACCGGAAATGACTGTGTGGGAACGGCTATCCGTCAGGGTGCAAAGTCTGTAACCCAGCTGGAGATGATGCCATGTCCACCGGCAGAGCGGGCAGCAAATAACCCATGGCCGGAGTGGCCGAAGGTGTTAAAGACCGACTATGGCCAGGAAGAAGCGATTGCATGTTTCGGTACAGATCCACGAATCTATCAGACAACCGTAAAGGAATTCCATAAGGATAAGAACGGTAAGCTGAATGGTCTGACAATCGTCAGACTTGAGAGCAAGGTGGATGAGAAGACCGGACGCAGAAATATGGTGGAAGTTGCAGGTTCCGAGAAGAAGATTCCGGCAGAACTTGTACTGATCGCTGCAGGATTCCTTGGAACAGAGGAATACATTGCAAAGGCATTCGGTGTAGAGCTGAACCAGAGAACAAATGTAGCTACAGAGCCTGGAACATATGCAACAAATGTAAAGAACGTATTTGTTGCGGGAGATATGCACAGAGGACAGTCACTGGTTGTCTGGGCAATTCGTGAGGGCCGTGAGGTGGCACATGACGTGGATACAAGTCTGATGGGATATTCTTATCTGTCCGTACAGTAAAATAGAGACTTATGGCTGGTGCATAGCCATATGATTTTTGGGAGTCATCTGAAACAGATGGCTCCTTTTTTACCTCTTGTGGGCTTTTTTTTACCTGTCAGTGCAAATCGGTTTACAGTTTTTCGTTTTTTCGCTATGATAATTTTTGTAAAAAGGAGTCAGGTATGAAAATAAAAATGGAAATTGACGAAAATCTGCAGGATGAGGAGATCATTGTGCGTTGTCGGGAACTGAGTGACGATGTGGTGGCAATGCAGAGGAGGATTGCGGAGGCTGTTCATGCAGGCATGCGGCTGGCGGTTGTCCGTGGAGACCTGGAATATTATCTTCCACTCAATGAAATTTTATTTTTTGAGACAGCAGATGCTGTTGTGGCGGTTCACACGGCCACGCAGATTTATGAAACACATTTGCGGTTATATGAACTGGAAAAAATGCTTCCGGGCAGCTTTTTGCGGGTGTCAAAATCCTGCATTATGAATACGGAAAAGATTCGTTCTGTCCGCAAAAATATTACAGGTGCGAGTGAGGTAGAATTTATGGATTCTGTGAAAAAGGCATTTGTATCACGCAGTTATTTTAAAGTCCTGACGGACAAATTGGAAGAAAAGAGGTTAAAAAAATGAAAAAGAGAAATATTTTCTGGGCAGTTATTCTTATTTTTATCGCAGTATATCTGGTGGCGAGCAAAATGCATATGATACCTGCGATTCCGTTCTTTAAAATCTTATTTACCGTGATCTTTGTGTATACGGCTGTTTATGGATTTGTGCGGCTGCATTTCTTTGAAGGAATGTTGTCGGTTGGATTGCTGGGCTGTATGTACGATAAAGTGCTTGGCATTCAGGCAATTACTCCGTGGACACTTCTTCTGGCAGCGTGTCTGGTCGGTCTGGCACTGGATCTGCTTTTCAGAAATTTAAAAAAACAAAAAGATAATACTTATTTTGGACACAGCAATGCAGGCGGACATGTGGAGAATGGACAGGATGGTGAGTATGTACATGTGGAAAATTCTTTTGGAGCGTTGAGTAAATATGTAAATTCTGACTGTTTTCGGGAGGCAAAAATTTCGAACAGTTTTGGAGAGTGTAACGTATTTTTCAATAATACGGCATTAAAAGGAGCGAATGCAATTATCCGTACGGATAATTCTTTCGGCAGTACAAACATTTATCTTCCGTCAACCTGGCGCGTGGAATTCAGACAGAATACCGCATTTGGCAATGTGGAATGTAAAGGTCAGGGCAGCAGTGATCCGGATGCTCCGTGTGTGGAACTGCAGATCTCAAGCAGTTTTGGACAGACTTGTATAATTTTTGGATAATTCTGCTTGATATTATGTACATTTCGATGTAGAATTATAGATAAATAGTATACTATACATAGGAGGAAACGTATGCGTAAGAATTACTTTCAAAATGTGAAAATTGCGGATAAGCTGAAAATGGTTATGAAAGCAATTTTTGCAATTTTACTGGTGAACAATATTCTGTTTGCAATTTTAATGCTTGTATTTGGACATCCGGTATGGATTATCATTCCTGTCATTGCAGTAGTTGGTATGCCATTGCTTTCCAAAAAGATCATTCAGGAACTGACACAAAATATTCTTGAACCGTTAGAACAGATAGAAAAGGCCGCAGATGACATGGCACACGGAAACCTCGAAATTGATATTTCTTATCAGGGGGAAGATGAACTGGGAAAGCTTGCAGAAAGTTTCCGCAATACATCTTTTTATTTAAGGGGTGTTGTGGACGATATCAATCAACTCCTTACAGAGTTTGCAAAAGGAAACTTTGATGCGAGATCCCATGATATTGAAGCCTATCAGGGAAATTTCGGTGAAATTTTAAAGAAACTGGAAGCGACAGAAAATAATCTGAGCCAGACGATCAAAAATGTACAGGAATCTTCCGATCAGGTATCTGCAGGAGCTGATCAGCTGGCACAGAGTGCACAGGGATTGGCAGAGGGTGCCACCGATCAGGCAGCGGCAGTACAGCAGCTGACATCTTCGGTTGCCGAGGTTGCTACACATATCGAAGAAAATACGAAGTCCACAGACAATGTACATGACCAGGCAAAGCAGGTTGCAATCAAAGCAGACAGCGGAAGTGCAAAGATGAAAGAACTGGTCGAAGCCATGCAGCATATTTCAGAGACCACCAATGATATCCAGGTTGTCATCGGAAAGATTGAAAGCATTGCCAGCCAGACAAACCTGTTGTCTTTAAATGCATCCATTGAGGCTGCGCGTGCCGGTGAAGCAGGAAAAGGATTTGCGGTTGTTGCAGAACAGATTAAAAACCTTGCGGAAGAGAGTGCTTCTTCGGCAGAAGAAACCCGTGTCATGCTGACAAACAGTTTGAATCAGGTGGGTGTCGGAAGCTCCGTTGCAGATGAGACTTCCCAGTTTATGTCGGAAATGATCGAACAGCTGGATGCAGTTGTCATGGAGGTGGCTAAGATCCGTCAGATTTCTGATCAGCAGGCAGAATCGGTAAAGCAGATTTCCGCTGCTGTTGAGCAGGTAAATGGGGTTGTACAGTCTAATTCCGCTACTTCGGAAGAGGTATCTGCAACCAGTGAAGAACTTTCTGCATCTGCTGAAAATCTGGACGAGATGGTATCGGGGTTTGTCCTGCGCAAATAAGATACGGACAGATGACAGGCACATAGTACAGATGAGGTGATTTTATGCCATCAATCATGGTGTATACGGAAGAAACATTTTATTATACAGACGGAATCCGTGTTGTTGCGCGGGAAGAATATATGCGGCCGGATGTTACGGAACTGAGTTTCTACCAGAAAGAAGGTTTCTGGTTTGGATTTGAAGCTCCGTATTCTATTTATACCATGCAGGGAATCCGGGCATTGATTGAGTTGAAACTCAGACAATACGATTGTACACCGGAATTTCGCTATACGCGTAAGAAAATTGAATATAGTTACAGTGAAAAAAAGATTCTCGATTCTGTGATTTTTTATATCACGAAATCCGATCAGCCGGGAGTTTTGTCTGTGATGGAGGAAATTAATCATTCCACTCATCTGTGTTTCTGGAACATGAAAGTGCCATACCATGATTTTGGGGAAATCCGTAAACATACCGATGCGGTATTTTACGGAATGTTTCAACAAAAAGCGCAATAGTTCTTGACTTTTTCGGCAAAAGTTCTATAATACATTCTCGGTAATAGAGGATGTGTCGAATGAATAAAGAGAGAGATTATTTTTTTGATAATTTGAAAGCGGTATTGATATTCTTAGTCGTGCTGGGGCATTTTTTGCTCCCTATCCACGGAGAAAGTGTTCTTGTGGTGGTAAAGCGCCTGATCTATGTATTTCATATGCCGCTTTTTGTATTTGTGTCAGGTTATTTTGCAAAGAAAATATATAAAAACGGACAATATAATTTTAAAAAAATATTGTATCTGATCAAGGCGTACATCATATTTGTTATTGCAATTCAGATAGTATATGCACTGTGTGGATTCCGGGATTTCTCAGAGATTAATTTTTTCTCGCAGAGTGGGGCGCCGTGGTATCTGTTTGCCATGATTGTGTGGTATCTTACCATTCCTGTCATCCGGAAGTACAAAGAGATACCGGTATTAATCGTGACGGTTGCGCTGGCTCTGATCGCCGGATATTTCAAAAATATCGGCGATTTTTTGTGCATGTCCCGTATTCTGGTATTTGGTCCGTTCTTTTATCTGGGATATTATATGGAACAACCGGTGCTTGAACGGGCATTGCGACCGGTTTACCGGAGAGTTGTTGTACCGGCTGCTGTGGCAATCTGTGCGGGGATTCTGGCGTTTGGCTCAAAGTTAAAAGATGAGCTTGGCATGGTCTATGAAAACATTTCCTATTATGAACTGGATGATGTGTGGGAAGGACCGTTTGTTCGTCTGGCACTGATGATTGCCGCGTTTCTGATTTCGTGGGCGATTATGTTTTTTGTGCCGCGTGGGAAAACCTGTCTGTCAGTGATTGGACAGAATACGATGCCGGTATATATGCTGCACCGGATCCTGCGGGATATCCTGATGTTTGCGGGAATCTATGACTATCTCGGAGATTGGGGATGGTTTGCGCTGTTTGTTCTGATTTGTCTGAGTATCTGCGTGATTTACCTGCTTGTTAATCCAAAGGTAGTAAATCAGGTAAATAAGATTCTGACACTTTATACCCCGCGGCTGTGGGGCAGAATACGCCGGAATCAGGCGATATAAAGGAATCGTAGATTGACTTTTCCTCCTATATTTTCTAAGCTTAGAACCAGAAAGATATAGGAGGAATTTTTTTATGGATGCAAAAAAGTTTGGAGTACTCTGGTATTATGGAGAAATGTCTGCACGGATACTTAATGGTGTAACGGCACAGAGTATGATAGAAGTAATTCGTATTTGACAATTCCAAAAAATGATTATATAGTGGCAGAAAAGAACTTTTGTTTTCACAGAGAAAATACACTGAGGGAGGAACGTAATAATGTACGAATTTACGCAGGATTGTCTGACGGGCATCGACCAGATCGATGAAGAGCACCGCAAACTGTTTTCGCTGATCAATGAAGCGGTTGAACTGCCGAAGGAAGCACGCACACCACAGACGGTAAAAAATATACTGGAACATTTAAGTGATTATGCCGTAAACCATTTTGCACACGAAGAAGCCTATATGGAGGCACAGAACGATCCGGAACTGCCGTTGCAGAAAAAAGAGCATCAGGCATTTGCCGATCACGTAAAACTTCTGGAAAAGCAGCCACTCACCGGGGAGAATGCATCGGCGATGCTCGATGAGATTCTGACCTATCTGGTACGCTGGCTGTACCGGCATATTTTAAGCAGTGACATGATGATCGGAAAAATGCAGAAAGAAGATCCGTTTGTGTTTACCGCGAAATATTATACGGGAATTGAACTGGTAGACAGGGAACACCGGAAACTGTTTGAGATTATCGGAGAGGTAAATGCACTGATCCATAACGACCTGCTTCATGACAAATACGATGAAATTGTACGTCTGCTGGATGAACTCCGGGAATATACCAAGTTTCATTTTGAAGATGAAGAGGCCTATATGCAGAAAATCAACAGCCCGATGCTGGAAGCGCAAAAGAGGGCGCATCAGGCATTTGTGGACAAGCTGATGAGTATCGATCTGGATAAGCTGGAAGAAATTGATGACAACCAGCAGGAATATCTGCATGAGCTGATTGAGTTCCTTGGCGGATGGCTGATCAATCATATTTTAAAGATGGATACGCAGATTGCAAAAACAGAACAGTAATTATTATGTGCGGTGAAAGGATTATTTTCACCGCATTTTAATATGTCAATTTAATATGAAACTTATATAGAAAATACGTTATCCTTTTTAAAAATATTCTTTATAATAAAAGATAGCGAGATTGAGAAAAGGAAGTGTATTTTTATGGCAACAATTTTTCCAAGGGAACAGAAGGCAAAAATGCTTTTTGAAAAGATTAAAGAGAATCCGCAGGCATGTGAGCGCCTGATGGAAACGTTTTATGATGCGCTCGGAGTGGGCGATGATTATGAGGGCAACGGTCTTTCTGCGGAGCAGTTCGCAACCGCACTGTTTCGTTCTTATGAGGAAAAGGATCTGACGGCGTTTCTGATGGCAATCTGCCAGAACAGTATGTTTGATCTGCTGCGGAATTCGTTTCTGGCTCCGTTTCATTTTAATGCCAATGGTCAGACAAATCCCTATATCCTGACGGATGAGGATGGAAAATTAATTCCGGATATCAAATTTCATGTCAGTGACAAAAATTATGAGCAGTTTTTTAAGGTATTTCAAAAGAGTGAACAGGTGAAGATGTATCTGGCATACGGATTCCGTAAACGGCATTGTTATGACAGAGATACCATGGAAGCACAGGAAATCCGTATGGGAGAGCATATCGGAGTGCTGCTTGTCTATGAAATGCCGGATACGGTAAAAATGCAGGAGACAGAAGCGCAGGCATATGCGATCATCTGGGATATCCTGATGGATCTGCAGAAATCCCTGCCACGTTCGGTCGTTTATTACGGACAGGATTCCATGGAAAATAAGGGAAACCGTTACGATGCACTTGGGGTGTTTTTGCCGATGTACCATTTTCGGAAGGCATTGGAGAAAAACATTGATATTGCAAACAAAATTGTATTGATGCATTAAGAAAGAGGATGATGATTCATGCAAACCACTGCAATACCTAAAAATCACATGGATATCCCATGGCATGAGTACAGCGGTCACGGAAATTGTCCGATTACAGAGGCAGACCTGACCGAAAAAGCTTCAATCGTCGGCCGTGTCGGCCTGATGCTGTTATCCTGTGGAACGGGAGCCTGGCGTGTCCGCAGTTCCATGAATACGATTTCACAAAATCTCGGAATTACATGTTCGACAGATATCGGTCTGATGTCGATTGAATATACCTGTTTTGATGGAACGAGTGGATTTTCCCAGTCTCTTTGCCTGACCAATACCGGAGTCAACACATCAAAACTGAACCGGCTGGAGCGTTTTATCGGTGAATTTTCAACCGTAGGGAAAACCATGACGGGCGAACAGCTCCATGATCATCTGGATGAGATCGACCGGATTCATGGACTCTATTCCCCGGTGGCTTTGGGATTTGCCGCGGCACTGGCATGCGGCGCATTCACATTTTTGCTTGGCGGAGGACCCGTGGAAATGCTGTTTGCTTTTTGCGGGGCAGGACTTGGAAACTTTGTCCGCTGCAAACTGACAAAGCATCATCTGACACTGTTTCTCGGGATTGTGGCATCCGTTGCCTCGGCGTGCGTTACCTATACCATTCTGCTTCGGATCGCAGAGCTGATTGCCGGGGTTTCCCTGCAGCATGAGGCGGGATATATCTGTTCCATGCTTTTTATCATTCCGGGCTTTCCGTTTATTACAAGCGGAATTGACCTTGCCAAGCTGGATATGCGTTCCGGGCTGGAGAGGCTGACCTATGCGATCATTATCATTGTTGTTGCGACCATTACGGCATGGCTGATGGCACTGCTTTTGCATCTGCATCCGGTGAATTTTCCGGCGCTTTCCATGTCCGTTCCCATGCATATCATACTGCGTCTGGTCTTCAGTTTCTGCGGCGTGTTCGGATTTTCGATTATGTTTAACAGTCCGTGGAAACTGGCGGCAACGGCAGCACTGATCGGAGCAGTGGCCAACACCCTCCGGCTGGAGCTGGTGGATCTTGCTTCATTTCCTCCGGCTGCGGCTGCTTTTGTGGGAGCACTTTTGGCAGGAATCCTTGCATCATTGATCAAAAACCAGGCGGGATATCCAAGGATTTCACTTACGGTTCCGTCGATTGTCATTATGGTACCGGGACTGTATCTGTACCGGGCAATTTACAATCTGGGTGCGATGTCTTTGAATACCTCTGCATCCTGGTTTGCTTCTGCAATTTTAATTATTGTGGCACTGCCGCTTGGTCTGATCTTTGCAAGAATTCTGACCGACCGGACATTCCGGTATTGTACATAGAAATACGTCTGTTTCCTTACGGCTCCACAAATCCCGGAAAGATACTGACACCTCTTTATTTTAGAAAAGACTTGCAAAAACAGACTAATTGATGTAAGATAAGATACACAAAACAGGATGTCTGAAAAAGACTATAGATTTTACGGTTTCTGATTCAAACCGTCGGTCTATAGTCTTTTTTTGCGGAACATCCGGCAGAAAAGAGGAGTTTGTATGAATCAGGAGTACATGAAAACAAGAAAAATCCTGCCGCTGGTGCTTTCCATGTCACTTCCCATGGTCATATCCATGGCAGTGAATGCATTGTATAACATTGTGGACAGTTATTTTGTGGCAAAGATCAGTGAAGATGCGATGACGGCGCTTGCCCTTGTGTTTCCGATGCAAAATCTCGTCAATGCCATTGTTATCGGATTTGCGATCGGAATCAATGCAAGGGTAGCCTTTTATCTGGGAGCAAAAGAGGAGAAACTGGCGGATGAGTCGGCATCCGTGGGGCTTTTGTTAAATTTGATCCACGGTCTGGTGCTGGCACTGCTTTGTTCTGCCATTATGCCATCGTTTCTTCGGATGTTTACAGGCGATACACAGGTGATCGCACTGGCATGCACGTATTCCACGCGGGTATTTGCGTTTGCACCAGTGATCGGTCTGGGACTTGCATATGAAAAGATCTTTCAGGCAGTCGGGCGGATGAAGGTGTCGATGATCTGTATGATGCTCGGATGTGTAACCAATATTATTTTAGATCCGGTTATGATCTTTGGTCTTGGACCGGTACCGAAGCTTGGAATTGCGGGTGCGGCTTATGCCACGGGAATCGGTCAGTGTGTGACGCTGGCGGGGTATCTGCTGTTTTATTTTGCACGTCCGATGCATGTAAAGGTCAACGTCGCAAATATGAAGACAACCGGAAGCGTAATGAAAAATATTTATACCATCGGAATTCCGGCAACTTTAAATCTTGCACTTCCTTCCATTCAGGTGTCCGCATTAAATGCAATCCTTGCGCCGTTTCCGGGAAGTTATATTCTGGTGCTCGGAGTTTATTATAAACTGCAGACATTTATTTATCTGACGGCAAACGGAATTGTGCAGGGAATCCGGCCGCTCGTTGGATATAATTATGGAGCGGGAGAATATGACAGGGTGAAAAAGATTACGCACACCTCCATGGGATTGATCGCACTGGTTATGGTTATGGGAATGGCAATTTCCTGTGCAATTCCGCAGCAGCTGATGGGATTGTTTACCACAAGCCGCGCAACAATGGAAATCGGAGGTGCGGCACTCAGAATCATCAGTTTTGGATTCGTGGTATCCTCGGTTTCCGTTACATTTTCCGGAGTCCTGGAGGGACTGGGAAAGGGCATGCCATCACTTTTGATTTCTCTTGCGCGCTATATCGTTGTGATGCTGCCGGTTTCTTTTGCGCTCAGCCGGTTGTTACAGGCATCGGGCGTGTGGTATGGATTTGCCGTTACCGAGTATATCGTAGCGGTTCTTTCCTATTATATATACAAATTCCATATGAGAGATATAAAAGGGTAACAAAATAAAAAAAGTGTGGTACAATAGTTATGATATGGATAAGAGAAAAGGAATAAGGAGGAGTCGGTTATGCCATACTCAAACGCCACCAAACAGGCATTTGCAGATGCTCTTCGAAAACTGTTGGAACAGAAACCTTTTGCAAAGATCAGTGTATCACACATTTGCGAAGAATGCGGAATGAACCGCAAAAGTTTTTATTATCATTTTAAAGATAAATATGATCTGGTCAACTGGATTTTTGACACTGAAATTACAAAGATTTTTTCAGAAGAAGAATGGAAAAATGCCGGCTTTACATGGGATATACTGGAAAAAATCTGTGAGTATTTTTATAAACACCGGACATTCTATTCGAAAGTACTGCAGATTGAGGGGCAGAACTCTTTTACAGAACATTTCCGGGATATTTTAGTCCCTGTCAATCGTAAATTTCTTGCGATGGTAGAGGAAGAGGAAAAAGGAGAACATGAGGAATTTTATATTCATTTCTTTTCGGATGCATTTCTGGCAGCACTGGTGAGATGGCTTGAGGACAGGGAATGTGTGTCCCCACAGGAATTTAGTGCACTGTTGCGTTCGAGTGTGGAAATGATTGCAAAGTATGTGCTGCAGAGTCAGAAATAAGGGCAGAAGTATTCTGTAATCTGGCAAAATTCGACAAATTTTACCCACATTCGTGCATTTGTCCACTTGAATTTAAGAAGAGAAAAGATATAATACTTTTCAGATTACACAAAAACATTTCTGTCATGTTATGGCGACAGAATGAAAGGAAGTTGAGATTATGAATAAAATGTCATTACAGAAGAGTATTCAGAACTTTGGAATCAAGCAGGCCTTAAAGTATATGGAGAAAGATCCGGAGGAGAATATTCCGAAACTGATGGATATGGTTGACAAATTTGCACCGGACGGATGGTATGAGGCACAGAGAAATATGATCCGTAAGGTAATCAAAGAAAGAGGAAACTGGTATCAGTTAATTCTTCGTATTTACCAGCTGGATCCGGAAGTACGTAAAGCATTCTTCCAGAATTTCATTTTCAATGCAAGTTTAAAGGGAAGTGCATTACAGGAACAGCTTGCTGAAGAAAACAACTGTAATATTCCGTGGGCAATTCTGTTAGACCCTACCTCTGCATGTAATTTACACTGTACCGGATGCTGGGCAGCAGAGTATGGCCATCAGCTGAATCTGGATCTGGATACGATTGATTCTATCGTACGTCAGGGTAAGGAGCTTGGTACCTATATGTATATTTATACAGGTGGAGAACCACTGGTACGTAAAAAAGACCTGATCAAGATCTGTGAGATGCATCCGGATTGTGAATTCCTTTCTTTCACAAACGGTACTTTGATTGATGAAGAGTTCTGCCAGGAAATGCTTCGTGTCAAGAACTTTGTTCCGGCGATCAGTCTGGAAGGATTCGAGACAGCCAACGATGGACGAAGAGGCGAAGGTGTATTTGATAAAGTACAGCATGCCATGAGCCTGTTAAAGAGCCATGGTTTACCATTTGGTATTTCCACCTGCTATACCAGAAAGAATTTAGATGATGTAACCAGCGAAAAATTCTTTGATATGCTGGTTGAGAGTGGTGCATTATTTGTATGGTTCTTCCACTATATGCCGGTTGGAAATGATGCAGCAGTGGAACTTCTGCCTACACCTGAGCAGCGTGAGGAAATTTTCCATCGTATCCGTAAGTTCCGTCAGACAAAGGCAATATTTAGCATGGATTTCCAGAATGACGCACAGTTTGTCGGCGGATGTATCGCCGGTGGACGAAGATATTTACATATCAATGCCAAGGGTGATGTGGAGCCATGCGTATTTATTCATTATTCCAATGCAAATATTCATGACTGCAGCCTGCTGGATGCTTTAAAGAGCCCATTATTCCAGGCATATCATGACAACCAGCCGTTTAATGACAATATGCTTCGTCCGTGTCCGATGCTTGAGAACCCGGATAAGCTTGGAGAGATGGTAAAAGAGTCAAAGGCAGTAAATACCGATTATCAGTCACCGGAGACACCGGAACATCTGAAAGAAAAGGCTGCTCCTTATGCCGAGAACTGGACACCTACCGCAGAGAAACTCTGGAACGAAGAAAAAGAAAAGATTGAGGCAAAGAAAAATGCTTAATGATAAAATTTCTCAATAAGCATTTGGAATAAAAAGAAAAAAGAGGCGCATTTCCCTTGTTTATCGCAAAAACAGGCAGTGGAGTGCGCTTTTTTTGTACAAAATTGTATAATAAAAAGTGCTTGCAATATTGCATATCGGAGCATAAAATATTTTCTTAAACAGGAAACTAAAAATAAAAATATACTAAGGAGGAAACAACGATGTTAAAGTGTTTCAAAAATTTTGATGCCAAGAAAACCGGACTTTTTGCAGCAGGTGTACTGTTTGGTACCGCAGGAATCAAGATTCTTTCCAGCAAGGATGCAAAGAAACTTTATACAAATTGTACAGCAGCCGTACTCCGTGCAAAGGAAGTTGTTTTAAAGACCGCTACAAAGGTACAGGAGAATGCAGAGGATATCTATGCAGAGGCTAAGCAGATCAACGAAGACCGTGCAGCAAAAGAAGAGGAAGTATTTGACGGTGAGGAAGTAACCGAAGAGACAACTGCCGAAGAGACAGAAACTACCGAAGAGACAGCAGAGGCATAAAAACGCATGAAAGAGATGTTACGCAATAAGTAACATCTCTTTTATCGAAAGCAGGTTATAGATATGAAATTTCAAATCAGACATGAGATAAGAGGAAGAATGAGGATTCATGTGATCCAGAGTCGTATGTCATTTGCACAGGCAGATACATTACAGTATTATCTGGAACAGTGTGAATCTGTGATTTCCGCAAAAATTCAAAATCGTACCGAAGATGTGACCATTTGTTATGAAGGAAGCAAAGATGCAATCCTTGAAGTGTTAAAGGCATTTTCGTATGAAAAGACGGATGTTCCGGATACCTATATTAAAAATTCCGGAAGAGAAATGAATCAGCATTACTGGGATCAGCTGGTGGAGCAGACGTTCTGGCATTTCGGTAACAAACTGTTTCTGCCGTTTTCCGTTCGTGCAGTCATCACAGCGGTGAAATCCGTGAAGTATATCTGGAAAGGGCTTCAGACTCTGTTTCAGGGTAAGATCGAGGTTCCGGTACTGGATGCAACTGCCATTGGTGTTTCCATTATCCGTGGTGATTTTGCGACCGCAGGATCTGTGATGTATCTGCTTGGTATCGGAGAGACGCTGGAAGAATGGACACATAAGAAATCCGTGGGAGATCTGGCACGCAGTATGTCACTCAACATCAGCAAGGTATGGATGATGTGTGATGGACAGGAAATACTCGTTTCCGCAGACAACGTGCAGTCCGGAGATGAAGTGCGCATTCATATGGGAAATGTGATCCCGTTTGACGGAACGGTAACGGATGGAGAGGCAATGGTAAATCAGGCATCTTTAACCGGAGAATCGGTTCCGATCCGCAAAGTACCGGATGGCGTGGTATATGCCGGAACTGTTGTCGAGGAAGGCGAGATTACGATCCGCGTCAGAGAAGTAAACGGATCAAGCAAGTATGAAAAGATCATGGCGATGATCGAGGAATCAGAGAAACTGAAATCCTCACTGGAAGGAAAAGCCGAACATTTAGCAGATAAACTGGTGCCATATACCTTCCTGGGAACAGGGCTTGTATGGCTGTTTACCAGAAATGTGACAAAGGCAGTTTCTGTACTTATGGTAGATTTCTCCTGTGCACTGAAACTTGCAATGCCATTGTCCGTGCTCTCTGCAATCCGGGAAGCAAGTACCTATAACATTACCGTAAAGGGAGGCAAGTATCTGGAAGCTATGGCGGAAGCGGATACCATCGTCTTTGATAAGACCGGTACACTGACCAAGGCACAGCCGACAGTGGCAAAGATTGTTTCCTTCAATGATCAGTCCGAGGATGAACTGCTTCGTATTGCTGCCTGTTTAGAGGAACATTTTCCACATTCCATGGCAAAGGCTGTGGTACGTGAGGCAGTAAACCGGAATCTGGTACATGAGGAACTTCACTCAAAGGTAGAGTACATTGTCGCACACGGTATTTCTTCCAAGATCGGGGAGAAACATATTGTGATCGGAAGCTATCATTTCGTATTTGAGGATGAGAATGCTACAATTCCGGAGGGAAAGAAAGAGATATTTGAGCAGCTTCCGGAGCAGTATTCACACCTGTATATGGCGATTGACGGAGTGCTTGTGGCAGTTATCTGCATCGAAGATCCACTTCGTCCGGAAGCGGTTGAGGTTATTGCAAAGTTAAAGAAACTCGGAATCTCCAAGGTTGTTATGATGACCGGGGACAGTGACCGCGTGGCATCTGCGATTGCGAAAAAAGTCGGTGTGGATGAGTATCATTCCGAGGTATTGCCGGAAGATAAAGCAAGCTTTGTTGAGGCAGAAAAGAATGCCGGAAGAAAGGTGATCATGGTCGGTGACGGTATCAATGATTCTCCGGCATTGTCTGCAGCGGATGTCGGCATTGCCATCAGTGATGGCGCAGAGATTGCACGTGAGATTGCAGATGTGACGGTGGGGGCAGATGATCTCCATGAGCTTGTTACTTTAAAGAAGATCAGTAATGGGCTGATGGAGCGGATTCACAGAAATTACCGTCTGATTGTAGGCATTAACACCTCATTGATCGTTCTTGGCGTGGCAGGGGCATTTCCACCAACCACATCGGCATTGCTTCACAACACGTCCACACTTCTGATCAGCTTAAAGAGCATGAACAATCTGCTCGATGAAAAGGAAGAAGTAACAGAAGAAAATGTAGCAGAAGCATTTGCATAATGGAAACAAAACTGTCTGATTCTCATAAAATAAAAAGAATGAGAATAAGGCAGGAACAAAATGAAAGAATTATATCCTGGGGATCAGGGAATCTGGGTACAATATCTGCAGCTGGCATTGCAGCGTGCAGGACAGCAGGTGATGCTGGATGGAATTTTTGGACCAAAGACCTGTGCAGCCGTGGAAAAAGTAATGGGCAGCAGCGGAAAGTGTGCGGTAAAAGAAGCACAGTGGAACCGTCTACTGCCCTTTTTACGTGGGTATATCACACACGAGGTAAAAGCAGGAGATACCTTTTTCTCCATTGCGAAAATGTATGATACAACGATGGAGCGAGTGATGCATGCAAATCCCGGAACGGATGCCGGAGCATTACAGATTGGAAGTACGGTTGTTGTACCACTCAGTTTTCCGTTGGTTTCCGGAGAAGTCCCATACACTTCCCTGCTTACCGGGTGGATCATCGAGGGCTTGCAGGCACGTTATCCCTATCTGCAGGTGGGAACGATCGGAAGAAGTGTTATGGGAACACCCCTGTGGTCGCTGCAGTTGGGAAATGGTCCGGTAGAGGTGGGGTACAATGCTTCCTTTCATGCAAATGAGAGTATTACCACACCGGTACTTTTAAAGTTTGCGGAGCGACTGCTGGAGGCATATGCAGACGAACGTATGTATGAAGAACTGTACCCGGAGCGGCTGTTTGAAGAATATTCCCTGTATCTTGTACCATTGGTCAATCCGGATGGTGTGGATCTGGTAAATGGGCTTTTGACGGAAGGATTTTATTATCGCCGTGCGGTCCGCATTGCGTCCGGATTCCCGGATATTCCGTTTCCGGACGGATGGAAGGCAAATATCCAGGGAGTTGATCTGAATCTGCAGTTTCCGGCAGGATGGGATATGGCAAAGAAAATAAAATTTGAACAGGGGTATAACCGTCCGGCACCGAGGGATTACGTGGGACAGACACCGCTCAGCGTCCCGGAGAGTATTGCCATGTTTGATTTTACGAGAAACCATGATTTTTCCCTGATTCTTGCATATCACACACAGGGAGAAGTGATTTATTGGAAGTATCTGGATGAGGAACCGGAAGGCGCCCGCCGCATTGCGGAATATTTTGCAAAAGTGAGCGGTTACCGGATCGAGGAAACACCGGCGGCGTCCGGGTATGCCGGATACAAAGACTGGTTTATCAATTTTTATGACCGTCCGGGATATACCATCGAGGCGGGGCTGGGAGAAAATCCACTGCCGATGGAGCAGTTTTCGAAAATTTATAAAGATAATGTGGGAATCCTGCTTGGAGGAATGACGGAACTTGAATAAAAAATGAGGATTACCTCTGGTAATCCTCGTAAATTTTTTTGATGTGATTGTAGATTTTACTTCCAATGGTAGTATCAAACGTTTTGACCAGTGCATTGTTTAATGCAAGTTTATTTTCGGATTCTTCCACCGCTTTATAAATGGATGTGTATTTGCCGGCCGGAAGTTTTTCGTCTTTTAATTCCGTTCGTATTTTTTTTCGGATTGCTTCCGGAAGTTTTTTCTTTTCCGGCTTCTTTTTTTCCACAATTTCTTTTGTCTCTTTTACCTCTTTCGTCTCTTTTTTTGATTCTTTGGGAACGTGATCCGATTTTTTCTTCTTTTTCTTTGTGGAGGTTCCCTTTTTTAAAGAAACATCCTTTGGGGTGGAAGGGGAAGCAATGCTTGGCTGGCGGAAGGCTTCGATGTTTCTTCCGCGCCAGAAATCGACAATACTGTCAAACCCGGTATCCTGGCTGATGATGTAAACCGGACCTTTTTCCCCTTTCCCGATCAGGAATCCAAGATAGGTGGCCAGCTGGAAATCCAGATAATTTTTAGCTACCTTGTGTGTTTCAATATATTCGATCACCGCTTTGGACGCCATCATTTCTACATGTGTTTCAAAAGGGATGGACTTGATGCTGTCTCCGTAAAAAATGACAACACGGTCAGATGCAGAGAGTTTTTTGATGTCTGTTACACCATCGTTGTGTACATTTTCATAGTCTACAAGATAAATGCCCATAGGTATTGTTCCTCTTTTCCTTAAGATGTATCCATTATACGTCAAATTCGAAGGGATGGCAAGAAGGGGGATAGGGTTAAGAAAGGGTAAAGGATAGAGGAGCAGGCTGGAAAACGAATTCTTTATGCTGAATGATTGGTTGACGGAAGTGTGGTGAAATGTTATAATTATTGAATAACAAGTTTGATATTGTTGGATAATTTTCACAAAATCGAACGGCTTTACGGGAAGGAGAATAAAGTTATGAAGAACATGAAGGTAAGAACCAAGCTGAATCTGATTCTGGTTCTGGTCATTTTACTTGTGGCTCTCGGGAGTGTTGTTTCCGTCAAAAACATGGAAGATGTGAAAGACAAAGCACTGGAAACGATGGATGCATCGTCCCGCCAGAGTTATGATGATTCGATCAAAGAGCAGGTGGGGGTGGTCATCTCCCTTTTGACAGAGATAAACGAGGAATATAAGGCAGGAACGTATACCCTCGATGAAGCAAAACAGATTGCGGCAGAGGAAGTGCGTCAGATGCGTTACGGAGAGGCTGGTTACTTCTGGATTGACCAGTCAGATGGTACAAATGTGGTTCTGCTTGGCAGTGATACCGAGGGGACGAACCGTATGGATACCAAGGATGCAAAAGGATACCAGATGGTGAAAGAAATCATACGTGTAGCAGTGGAAGACGGTGGAGGATATACAGATTATGTATTCCCAAAAGAAGGAGAGACAAAACCTTCCCCGAAGCGTTCCTACAGTGAGTACTTTGAACCGTTTGACTGGGTGGTCGGTACCGGAAATTATACGGATTATATTGATACTGCCATTGCAAAGCAGGATAAGGTATTTACCAGCTATGCAATGCAAAAGGCAATCGCCCTGATCGCGGTATGTATTGTGATGCTTGCGGTTGTTGCAGTACTTGTTTTTATGATCGCACAGGATATTACAAAGTCGTTAAAGAAAGTTGTCGCAGAGATTGAAGTGATTGCAGGCGGTAATTTTGCCCGCAAGATGCAGACGAATATGATGAAACGGAAAGATGATTTCGGACAGCTGGCAGGAACACTCGAGACGATGCGGGAATCGGTATGCGGATTGCTTTCCCAGGTAAAGGCAGAGGCGGCAAATATTGATGCCGTTGTGGAATCGATGGATACCAATATATCAAATCTGAATGGAGAAATCGAGGATGTGTCTGCAACGACCGAGCAGCTTGCTGCAAGTACCGAGGAGACGGCGGCATCGGCAGAGCAGATCAACAGCATGACCCAGCAGATTGACGGAGCGGCAAAAGAGATTGCCGTACGTGCACAGGACGGAGCTACGGAAGCAGAAGAAATCCATAAGCGTGCAGCACAGACGAAGGAAACAACGGTGGAGAACCGGCGGAAAATCCAGACGATGCTGGAAGAAATCCGGGGAAGGCTGGAACAGGCACTTAAAGAGGCAAAGGTTGTGGAACAGATCGGTGTGCTTGCAGATTCTATCCTTGCGATTACCGGACAGACCAATCTGCTTGCTCTGAATGCATCCATTGAGGCAGCACGCGCGGGCGAGGCAGGAAAGGGATTTGCAGTTGTTGCAGAGGAAATCCGGGTACTGGCAGAACAGTCCAAAGATGCCGTGGCAAATATTCAGGCTGTGACGGAAAACGTGGATAATGCAGTAGGAAATCTGGCAAAGGATTCCAACCATCTGCTGGATTTTGTAGATACGGATATTGTGAAGAGTTTTGACGATTTTGAGAAAATGGCAGACGATTATAACATGGATGCCTCTAAAATTAACGATCTGGTATCGGATTTCAGTGCGACTTCCGAAGAACTGGTAGCATCTATTTCCAATATTACAGAGGCAATTGACGGAATTACCTCTGCATCCAATGACAGTGCTGCAGGTACAACAAATATTGCACAAAAAACCGTTTCGATTGCAGGCGGATCGGCAGAAGTCATGAAAGGGGTTAAGACAGCGGAAGCTTCCGCAGAAGAACTCCGCAGGAATGTAAGCAACTTTGTGATCGAAGAATAAGAAAATAAGAAATATAAAAGGGAATTTTATAAAGGGGAAAGTGGTTCATGGACTGCTTTCCCTTTTTATCTGTTCACAAAATGAACACAGAGTTTACATTTTTTACACACGCAAAAGCGATACACTGTTTCCGTAAAGGGCATTTTGTTGTCCAAAAAAGAAAAGGAGCATTTCGCTGTGATTGAGATCAATAATCTTGTAAAAAAATACGGGGATCATACGGCTGTCGATCATCTGTCACTCGTTGTGGAACCGGGGAAAATTTATGGTTTTCTGGGGCCGAACGGGGCCGGCAAATCAACAACGATGAATATGATAACCGGATATCTCGGTGCGACAAGCGGAGAGATTAAAATTAACGGGCATGACATTTTAAAGGAGCCGGAGGAAGCAAAGAAATGTATCGGTTATCTGCCGGAACTTCCGCCACTGTACATGGATATGACGGTAAAGGAGTATCTGGATTTTGTGGCAGATTTAAAACAGTTGGAAAAAAGTCTGCGTAAACGATATGTGGAAGAGGCAATGGAAACAACCGGTACGACAGAAGTGGCAGGGCGTATGATCCGCAATCTGTCCAAGGGATACCGGCAGCGTGTCGGGTTTGCACAGGCGATCCTGGGGTATCCGGAGATCATTATACTCGATGAGCCTACGGTCGGACTGGATCCGAAACAGATCATAGAGATCCGTGAACTGATCCGGCATCTGGGAGAAAAACATACGGTGATCTTAAGTTCCCATATTTTGCCGGAAATTTCTGCCGTGTGTGACCATGTGTTTATTATTTCCAAAGGAAAGCTTGTAGCGAGCGACTCTACGGAGAATCTGGTAAATCTGATGTCGGGTGCACAGGAAATTGAACTGACGGTGCGGACCGGTGCCGGGGAAGCAGCCGGATACTTACAGGGAGAAGAAAACATTGCAAGGGTTGAGCAGGCGGATCATGATAAAATCCGTATTTATGCAAAGAAAGGTGCCGATGTGCGGGAAGAAGTCTTCCGGCAGATGGCAGAGCATAACGTTTTGGTGCTGGAGATGAAGACCGTGACGAAATCTCTTGAAGATGTATTCCTTGAGATTACCCAGGAAGGAGGTGCACAGTAATGTTTGCTGTGTTAAAAAGAGAATTCCGGTCGTATTTCCAGAATGTGATCGGCTGGCTGTTTGTGGCCGCCCTTATGGCACTGTTCGGACTGTATTTTTATGTGTATAATCTCCGGCAGGGATATCCGTATCTGTATTATACGTTAAGTGCCATTACGATTATTTTTATGATTGCGGTACCGATCCTTACGATGCGCAGTTTTGCAGAGGACCGGAAAAATAAAACGGATCAGCTGATGCTGACAGCACCGGTACCGGTGGCAAAGGTTGTGCTCGGAAAATATCTGGCAATGCTTGCGGTGTTTACCGTGGATATTGCAGTTTTCTGTGTGACACCGCTCATTTTACGGGCGTTTGGAACAATTCCCATGGGCGAGAGCTATATTGCCATACTGGCGTTCTGGTTATATGGAGCAGCTTCCATTGCGGTAGGTATGTTTATTTCCGCATTGACGGAAAGCCAGGTGATTGCGGCAGTTCTGACGTTTGTGGTACTGTTTATCAGTTATATGATGCAGAGTCTGACAGGACTTATTTCATCGGATGGAAACTGGCTGACAAAGATTTTAAACTGTCTGGATCTGTATGCACCGTTTGAAAAATTCCAGGGGGGCTGTCTGGACATTACGGCAATCCTCTATTATGTAACGGTTATTGTATTATTTAATTTCTTTACCGTGCAGGCCATTCAGAAACGGCGTTGGAGCATCAGCAAAAAGACATTTTCGCTCAGCGTTTTTTCAAGCAGTTTTATTGTCGTAGTTTTCGCTCTTGCCGTGGTTGCCAACCTGGCAGTCGATGCGCTGCCGACGAGAATTACCTCGGTGGACTGTTCGTATTCTAAATTGTATTCCATTACAAAGGATACGAAAAAGACCATGAAAAAACTGAAAAGTGATGTGACCATCTATGTTCTGGCAGCGGAAAAAAGCAAGGACGCACAGATTGATTCCATGCTGGAGCGTTACAAAGATCTGTCCGGGCATATCAGGGTAAAATACGTCAATCCGAAGAGTAAACCTTATTTTTATAAGGACTATACGGACAATGCACCGACCAGCAACAGTCTGATCGTTGTCAGTGACAAGCGTTCGAAAGTGATAGATTATTATGATATCTATGATTATCAGTCAAACATGGATTATTCCACATATTCCTACAACAACGAACTGAAGGGATTCGATGCGGAAGGACAGATTACAAGTGCCATCCAGTATGTAACGATGGATGCGAACCAGCTCCCTGTCGTATACCAGATCACCGGACATGATGAGGCTACAATCGGAAGTGCATTTTCGGATGTCATCAGCAAATCCAATATGACATTGTCTTCCGTGGAACTGTTAAATGAAGAAAGTGTTCCGAAGGATGCGGCAGCGATTATTATCAATGCACCGCAGAAAGATTTTAATAAAAATGATGCACAGAAAGTAATTGATTATCTGCAAAAAGGCGGAAAAGCGATTATCGTGGGAATGTATTCCGAGACCGAGATGCCGAATTTTGCATCGATTCTGGATACTTACGGAGTAAGCTTTACCACAGGGCCGATCGCGGATAATGATGCACAGCATTATTACAATATGGGAGGTCCGCTGTATCTGCTGCCAAATGTAAACAGCAGTTCGTATACCGGAAGTCTTTCCGGCGGATATGTATATCTTCCGATTTCTCTGGGAATCAATTATCCGCAGAATAGCACGACGGATGACACGGAGAGTACAGAGGAGAGTAAGACAACGTATACTTCTTTACTGGATACTTCCGATGATGCGGTTGCAAAGAACAATCCAAACAGTATGCAGGATTATGGATACGAAGACGGAGACGACAAGGGATCGTTTAGTGTCGGACTGGCGGTAGAAGATAAAGTCGATGATGATCACACGACGCAGCTTGTGGTATTCGCAAGCCCGTATGTATTCAGCGATGAGGCAAGTCAGATGACGACAAACAATGCATCACTGTTTTCCGGTGTGATCGGAAATATGATCACAGATACCCAGTCGGCCGGCAGCGTAATTCCGGAAAAAGAGTACACGCTCAGTAATCTGACAGTAAATGCATTACATGCGGCACTTCTGGGATTGCTGGTTACCATTATTCTTCCAATCCTGTTACTGGCCGGAGGAATTGTAATCTTTATGGTAAGGAGAAAGAAATAAAGAATGAAAAAGCAGAAAATACAGATGCTTGTGGTGGTCATTCTTCTGGTGATCTGCGTTGTTGCTTATATTTTTATCAGCAAAAACGCAGGGAAACTGGATTCCACAGAGAATGACGGACCAAATGCATCCATGGGAAATGTGACAGAAAGTGTTTTGGAGACGGAGACTGAGACAGAATCTGTCTTAGCTACAGAAACAACAGAAAAATAATTATTTCTTGTGCGTAAGTTTGTATAGGAACGTATAAGCCCAGATCAGTACCGGGATCACGAAGGTGGCAAAGATAGAAGCTTTGAACATTTTCATGGTTCCGGTATTGTCTGTGATGGCGCATACCAGTGTACTTAAGTACAGTACAACCAGTAAAATGATGCCAATGATGGCAAGAATCTGTTTTCCTTTTTTCATATGAACAACCTCCTTATGTATTCATGATAAGGGAAAGGGCAGGTTTCGTCAAGAAAGGGCTTGGAAAACGGCGGACATTTTGTTATAATAAACATACATGCATCAAGGCATGTAAATTCGTAAGTGATAAAGGTGGTATAAAAATGGCTATATTGCAGGATTGGCAGAAAATTGCCTACAATGAGAACGCAAGTCAGGGGGAACTTCAGAAATTCTGGCAGAGATATTTCCTGTTAGAGAAGGGCGTGTATGAGAAATTATTGACAAACCCGGATGAAAAAGTCGAAGGAACGGTAAAAGAACTTGCTGATAAGTATGGACTTACCATTCTGGAGATGGCTGGTTTCTTAGACGGAATCAATGACAGTCTGGTAAACGACAATCCAATCGAAACAATGGATGAGAATACCAGGGTAAATCTTGTTTTCGATAAGGAAAAGCTGTACAAGAACATGGTAGATGCCAAGGCTGACTGGCTTTACAATCTTCCGATGTGGGATGATATTTTTGATAAAGAGACAAAGCACAGACTGTATATGGAACAGAAAAAATCCGGTACGGTTATCGTTGGCAAAAAGGTGGGACGTAATGATCCGTGTCCATGCGGCAGTGGAAAGAAATACAAATTCTGCTGTGGAAAGAATAAATAAATTTCAAATTTTGAAATACAAATTCCCGGTATCAGAAAAACTGATACCGGGCTTTTTTAAAAAGAAGAACCAGAACAGAATAAGACCATGTGGTTTGGTACATACTGATGTGGCAGCGATGATTTAACACAAGGAGGTATGTAAGATGACAAAACTGGATTGTAATGTGGTAAACTGTTCTTATAATGCAGACAACTGCTGCAGACGAACGGATATTCAGGTGGAAGGAACACAGGCAAAAACTTCTTCCGAAACCTGTTGTGGAAGTTTTGCACCGAAAGGAAGTGGATGTCAGTCCTGTCATACAACAGATGTCAAAAAAGATACAACCGTCAGCTGTGAAGCGTGTGAGTGCAAATTCAACGAGGATCATGCCTGTCATGCGGGACACATTGGTATTTCCGGCGGACATGCAGACAGCAGCAGGGAGACAGAGTGCGGCAGTTTTGTATGCAGCTGCTGACAGGGGCATATGGGCGGCAGACTGCCGCCCTGCCAGTGAAAGGAGAAAAGGAATGGAACAACTAACGGATTACAGTATTAATTTTCCGCATTTACATATTTATTTGCACCATGTCGGAAAAAATATCATGATCGGAAATTTTTCGGTGGCATATTATGGAATTGTGATTGCAATCGGAATGTTAGCAGGACTTGGAATCGCCTGTTGGATGGCAAAACGGACCGGCCAGAAAACGGATACTTATTTTGACCTGGCACTCGTTGCCATTATCTGTTCTGTCATTGGGGCGCGGGTTTATTATGTGATATTCCGTTGGGATCTATACAAGGACGATCTGCTGAGTGTGTTCAATCTGCGGCAGGGAGGTCTGGCGATTTACGGAGGCGTGATTGCGGCAATCATTACCGTGTTTGTGTTTTCACGGGTACGGAAACTGTCCATGGGTCTGCTTTGCGATACCGCGGGACTTGGTCTGGTCTTAGGACAGGTTATCGGCCGGTGGGGAAATTTTTTTAACAGGGAGGCATTTGGCGGTTATACGGACGGGTTGTTTGCCATGCAGCTGCCGCTTTCTGCTGTCCGATCCTCAGATGTGACGGACAGCCTGCTGCAGCACGTGGTGGAAGTAAATGGTATCTCTTATATCCAGGTACATCCCACGTTTCTCTATGAATCCTTGTGGAATCTGATTCTTTTGATCCTTCTGATCCTGTTTACCAGACACAAGCGGTTTGATGGGGAAGTCTTTTTGCTGTATCTGGCAGGGTATGGGATTGGCAGGTTCTGGATAGAATCCCTGCGGACGGACCAGCTGCTGCTGCCGGTCATCGGATATCCGGTGTCTATGGCACTTGCAGCACTTCTTGTGGTCGTATCGGTTTCCTGGATCATCATCTGGCATGTCCGCCAGCACAAAAAAACAGCATAATGTACATTTGGATGGGAAAATCCTCCACACGTTTCCACGTGTGGAGGATTTTTTTGGAAAAAACGGCAGCTGTCGGCTCATTTTCAAGAAAGACCGGGAATAACCCTTGATTTCAGGGGGCTTTTAGGGTATTATGGATACATAGTGGTGGAAAGTGGAATAAAAAATCCACTTTGTGGTGTAAAGTGGTGAACAAACAGAAGTTCAGAAAATGAGGAAGGGGAGGTGAGTCTGCCATGTTTATGGGCGAATACAATCATTCGGTTGATGCAAAAGGCAGACTGATCGTACCTTCCAAGTTCCGGGAACAGCTTGGCAATGAATTTGTTGTGACAAAGGGACTGGATGGATGCCTGTTTGTTTATTCCCAGGAAGAATGGAAACGGATTGAGGAGAGTCTTCGTGAAAAACCACTGACTTCAAAAGATGCAAGAAAGTTTATGCGATTCTTTTTTGCAGGAGCTGCAAACTGCGAAGTAGACAAGCAGGGAAGAATTTTACTTCCGGCGAATCTGAGGGAATACGCAGGAATTGATAAAGAAGTTGTTTCCGTCGGCGTATTCAGCCGTGTGGAGATCTGGAGCAAAGAACGGTATCTGGAAAACAACGATTTTGATGACATGGATGAGATCGCAGAGCATATGGCAGAGTTGGGAATTGGAATCTAAATATGGAGTTTAAACATTATTCCGTTCTTTTGAACGAGACAATTGAACAATTACATATTCGCCCGGATGGCATTTATGTGGATGGAACGCTTGGGGGAGGCGGACATTCACTGGAAATATGCAGACATCTGACAACCGGAAGACTCATCGGAATCGACCAGGATGCAGATGCCATTGCCGCTGCCACAGAGAGACTGAAAGATTATGCAGACAGGGTTACCATCGTAAGAAGCAATTATGCACAGATGGCGGACGTGTTGAAGAATCTCGGAATCGAAAAAGTGGATGGAATCATTCTCGATCTGGGAGTTTCTTCTTTCCAGCTGGATACACCGGAACGCGGTTTTACCTACCGGAGTGAGGATGCACCGCTGGATATGCGGATGGACAAGCGTCAGCGCCTGACCGCAAGGGACATTGTGAACGATTACAGTGAAGCGGAACTGTTCCGCATAATTCGTGATTATGGAGAGGATCGGTTCGCAAAGAATATTGCAAAGCATATTGTACAGGCGCGGAAAGAAAAACCGATTGAAACGACCGGGGAACTCAACGCAATCATCCGTGGAGCCATCCCGATGAAAGTACAGGTGACCGGAGGACATCCTTCCAAGCGGACGTATCAGGCAATCCGCATTGAGCTGAATCATGAACTTGATGTACTTCGCGATACGTTAGATACCATGATTGATTTGTTGAATGATGGGGGAAGAATCTGTATTATCACATTTCATTCACTGGAAGACCGTATTGTAAAATCCAACTTCAAAAAGAACGAAAATCCGTGTACATGCCCGAGCAATTTCCCGGTCTGTGTATGTGGAAAGAAATCCAAAGGACGTGTGGTGACAAGAAAGCCCGTTCTGCCTTCGGAGAAGGAACTCGAAGAGAACAGCAGATCAAAGAGTGCAAAATTACGCGTGTTTGAGCGTGTGGAAGATGGAATGGAAAGCAGGGAAGCGTTATGAGCAGTAAAAACTATTATGTAAACGGGAATACCGTGAGAGAACTGGATACACCGGTTCGACACAATCAGAGAACACGCAAAGAAATCGAAGAGGCAAGACGCCGCAAAAACCGTAGAAATGCAGCGAGAAGGAATCGCCAGAGAGCGATGGAGATGAGCCGTGGGTATGTGGTATTTCTCACAGTCTGTGTTGTGGTCAGTGCGCTGATTGCCGTTTTGTTTGTACAGATGCAGTCACAGATGACGACACGAATGAAAAATGTGGCAAATCTGGAGAGCCAGCTGGCAGATCTTCGCGCGGACAATGATGCACGTTATAAAAATCTTACAACTTCAACAGACCTTGAACATATCAAAAAAGTGGCAATGAAAAAGCTTGGCATGAAATATCCAACGGAAAAACAGGTGGTATATTATACCGTGGAAAACAGCAATTTCATGGATCAGTATGAGGATATTCCATCCAAATAACAGGAGTCAGATGTGAGAAGAAAGAGAAGAAGACCGGCACAGAAATTTAACCGGAAGATGCGGACAAAACTGATGGTTTTGTTTTCCCTTATTCTGGCTGTTTTGTGTGGACTGATCGGCAGATTGACTTATATTGAACACACGAAAGGGGAAACCTATCAGAAAAAAGTACTTTCCATGCAGTCCTATGACAGTAAAACGATTCCGTACCAGAGGGGAGAAATCATCGACCGTTCCGGTACGGTTCTTGCTACCAGTGTGGCAGTCTATAATGTGATTTTAGACTGCACCGTTGTCAATGACAAAGAAGAGTATGTTGATCCGACCGTGGAAGCACTGGTGAAATGTTTCCCGGAATTGGATGAAACGGAGATCCGCAGAATTATAAAAGAAAAAAAGGATAAACGCTATATTGTACTTGCCAAGAAAGTACCATATGACGAAGTACAGCCTTTTGTGGAACTGCAGGATGCCGTAGACAAAAAGGGAAACAAAGTAAATCCGGATATCAAGGGCGTCTGGTTTGAAAAAGAATATCAGAGAAATTATCCGTTTGGATCTTTAGCCTCTTCCGTGATTGGTTTTACTTCTTCCGGGAATGTCGGCACAACCGGACTGGAGAATTATTACAACAGTACATTAAACGGAATCAATGGGCGGGAGTACGGTTATCTGGACTCGGACAGCGATTTTGAAAAGACCGTCATTGATGCACAGGACGGGGATGCGCTGGTGACATCCATCGACGCAAATATCCAGTCCATCGTTGAAGAAAAAATCAAAGACTGGAATGAAAAATACCGGGACAACTATTATAAAGGAACCGGAAGTATCAATACGGCAGCGATTGTCATGAATCCAAACAATGGAGAAATCCTTGCCATGGCAGATTATCCAAACGTGGATCTGAACAATCCGAGAGATCTGAGCAAGTGGTACACCAAAAAACAGATCAAAAATATGTCCGAGGATGAAAAAATGGATGCGCTCAATGAGATATGGCAGAATTTTTGTGTATCCTCAACGTATGAGCCGGGATCTGTACAGAAACCTTTTACGGTTGCGTGTGGACTCGAAACCGGAACAATCAAAGATAAAATGACATTTGACTGTGATGGGTACGAGGATTTTAATGGACAGAAGGTGCGCTGCGTGGCGCGCTACGGACATGGAATAGAAACCGTCCGGAAGACACTTATGGATTCCTGTAATGATGCCATCATGCAGATGTCATACAAAATCGGAAAGAATCATTTTACAGAGTACCAGTCCATCTATGGATTTGGACAGAAAACGGGAATTGATCTGCCGGGAGAGGCAAATACCGCATCTTTGATGTATCAGGTGGAAGATATGAAACCGATCGATCTGGCAACCAATGCATTCGGACAGAACTATAACTGTACGATGGTCCAGATGGTGAGTGGATTTGCGTCACTGATCAATGGCGGAACTTATTATCAGCCGCATCTGGTAACCAAAATCACGGATTCGACAGGAAATACGATTTCCACGGTGGAACCGAAAGCTGTGAAACAGACCATTTCCCAGAGTACCAGCGATAAAATCCGGGATTATCTGCAGAGTGTTGTAAAGGAAGGTACGGGAAATACGGCAAAAGTGGATGGATATTCTATGGGCGGTAAAACAGGAACCGCACAGAAGTTTCCGCGTGGAAACGGGAAATATCTTGTTTCATTTATGGGATTTGCCCCATACGACAATCCGCAGGTACTGATCTATGTGGTTGTGAATGAACCAAATGTGGCAGACCAGCCGCACAGCGTGTTTGCGCAGAACATTGCGCGTGAGATCTTAGAGGAAGTTCTTCCGTATATGAATATTTATCCGGATGAAAAGAAGACCGGTGTAAACAAGGGCTATGATGTTACCGGGTCAAAAGACAGTTCACAGTATACCGGAAAGCATAACGGAACCAAGTCCAGAAATGAAAAGAAAAAGAAGAACTAAAGACAGAGAGTTCTTAGAAAGGCTCTGCAGTGCATATGCTTTAAGAAAAGGATCGTGGTGCTTTTCATGGAGTGGAATAAAACCTATCACCGCAGAAAAATATGTATCATATTCTTTTCTGTTGCGCTGATGTCGATGGTTTTGTGCGGGCGTCTGGTCTATCTTATGCTTTTTGAGGGAAAATATTATGAGACGCAGGCAAAAGATCTGCAGCAGAGAGAAAGAAAAATAAAAGCCGCCAGAGGCAAAATTCTGGATCGAAATGGTGTAGTACTGGCAGATAACAAATCAGTCTGCACCATTTCTGTCATACATAACCAGATAAAGGAACCGGAAGCGGTCATTGCCATGCTCGTAAAGGAGCTTGGAATTCCGGAAGAAAAGGTCCGTAAGCGGGTAGAAAAATATTCGTCTCTCGAGAAGATCAAAAGTAATGTCGATAAGGAAACCGGAAACCGGATTCTTGCCTATGGCTATGCAGGGGTGAAAGTGGATGAGGATTATAAACGAAATTATCCATACGATACGCTTGCCTCAAAAGTGCTGGGGTTTACCGGCGGGGATAACCAGGGAATTATCGGACTGGAAAGTGTGTACGACAAATATCTGGAGGGAACCGATGGTCTGATTCTTACGACAACGGATGCCCGTGGTGTGGAAGTTGACAATATCGGAGAGGAACGCAAAGAACCTGTTGCCGGAAATAATCTGCGCACATCATTGGATGCAAATATTCAGATGTTTGCCATGCAGGCGGCAAATAAAGCATATATTCAGAAAGAAGCGGATTCTGTCAGTATTATTGTGATGAATCCTTCCGACGGAGCCGTCATGGCAATGGTGGATTATCCGGAATTTCATCTGAATGAGCCGTTTCAGCTGATTGAGGAGTATAAGGAGTATGAGGGTACCAAAAAGGAGCAGGAATACTGTAACCGGATGTGGCGAAACCAGTGTATCAATGATACCTATGAGCCCGGATCAACATTTAAGGTGATCACCGCGGCAGCGGCACTGGAAGAAGGTGTGGTTTCTTTGGAAGACCGGTTTCACTGTCCGGGATATATCGTGGTGGAGGACCGCAGGATTCGCTGTCACAAAACGACCGGGCATGGAGCAGAAAGCTTTGTGGAAGGAATCGAAAATTCCTGCAATCCCGTGTTTATCAATGTGGGACTTCGGATCGGTGCCGATCACTTTTATGACTATTTTGAGCAGTTCGGTCTGTTACATAAAACGGGGATTGACCTGCCGGGAGAGGCTTCGACCATCATGCACAAGCGGGAAAAGATCGGGCTTGTGGAACTGGCAACCATCTCATTCGGACAGTCATTTCAGATCACACCGATCCAGCTGGCAACCACCGTTTCTTCTATTATTAATGGAGGAAACCGCGTGACACCGCACGTCGGAATGCAGGTGGAGAATGGAGACAAAAAAGTAATAAAAACGTTTGATTTTCCGGCGCAAGAGGGAATCTGCAGGGAAGAAACGTCGGAAAAAATGCGTTTTTTGCTGGAAAAAGTGGTATCCGAGGGAGGCGGAAACAAAGCATATATTGAGGGGTATGAGATTGGCGGAAAAACAGCCACTTCACAGACCCTGCCCCGTTCCGCACATAAGTACATCTCCTCGTTTCTGGGGTTTGCACCGGCGGATGATCCGAAAGTTCTGGTACTTGTGATCATAAGGAACCCTTCCGGCATTTATTATGGCGGTACCATTGCGGCTCCTGTGGCAAAGGAAATTTTCGAAAACATACTGCCTTACCTTGAATTGGAGCAGTAAATACCTTATAATCGTAATTATACGCAAAGATGGAGGTTGATCGTAATGAAACTTGAAGGAAAAAAGGTTCTGGTTGTGGGAGCCGGAAAGAGCGGCATTGCTGCGTCAGAACTGTTATTGGATAAAAAAATTGAAACTGTTCTCTATGATGGAAACAAAGATCTGGATGTAGAAAAGTTATATGAAAAGGCACCGAAACTGAAAGGAATGCCGGTGCTTTTTGGGGAGCTGACGGATGAGCAGCTGCGTGCATTTGATGTAGCAGTCTTAAGTCCGGGTGTCCCGACGGATCTGCCGGTCGTAGAGCGGATGCGTGCACAGAACGTCTGCATCTGGGGCGAGATTGAACTTGCATATTCTTTCGCAAAAGGCAGACTGATTGCAATCACCGGAACAAACGGAAAGACCACTACGACAGCATTGACCGGAGAAATCATGAAAAATTATTTCAAGGATGTGCGCGTGGTTGGAAATATCGGAATTCCGTATACTTCCGAGGCTGCCACAATGACGGATGAAACCGTAACCGTCGCAGAGATCAGCAGTTTCCAGCTGGAAACCATTCATGAGTTCCATCCGGAAATATCTGCAATCTTAAATATTACGCCGGATCATCTGAACCGCCATCATACGATGGAGTGTTATATCCGGACCAAAGAGGCGATTACCACCAACCAGACAAACGATGAGGTGTGTGTACTCAATTATGAGGATGAGGTGCTTCGGGCATTCGGAGAGAGCGCACCGGTGCATGTGGTCTGGTTCAGCAGTGCAAGAAAACTTGCTGAAGGATTTTATCTCGACGGAGAGGAAATCTTTTATGCGCATGACGGAAACACCGAGAAGGTGATCAATGTCAATGATCTGAATCTGCTGGGACGACATAACTATGAAAATGTCATGGCCGCAACTGCCATGAGTGTGAATTTCGGAGTGCCGATGGAGAAAATCGTGGAGGTGCTGAAGCGTTTCCAGGCGGTAGAACACCGGATCGAGTATGTGACCGAAAAAAGAGGGGTTCGTTTTTACAACGATTCCAAGGGAACCAACCCGGATGCCGCCATTCAGGGAATCCGTGCGATGAACCGTCCAACGCTTCTGATCGGAGGCGGTTATGATAAGCAGTCCACATACGATGAGTGGATTGATGCATTTGACGGAAAAGTAAAAAAACTGGTGCTGATCGGACAGACAGCAGAAAAGATTGAAGTGTGTGCGCATAAGCATGGTTTTATGGATACCGTGCGCTGTGAGACCTTTGAGGAAGCGATCCGTTACTGCTATGACCATGCAGTATCCGGGGATGCGGTTCTGCTTTCACCGGCATGTGCCAGCTGGGGCATGTTCCCGAACTATGAGGAGCGTGGACGGATATTCAAAGAAATCGTTCGTGGATTAGAGGAGTAGTGAGTCGTGCCGAAACGGAGACGTGGGGAAAAGAAAACAACATATTTTGACTATAATCTGTTGTTTATCATTATTTTCCTATTGTGTTTTGGACTGGTGATGCTTTACAGTTCCAGTTCGTATACATCAGCAAATAAATATGGGGACAGTGCACATTATCTGAAACTGCAGGCGCGAAATATCGCAATCGGTCTTGTTTTTATGTTCTATTTTGCAAAGAAGGATTATCATGTGTGGAGAAAATTCGGAAGGCTGGCATACTGGGGAGCCCTGGGGTTTTGTTTTGTCGTTCTGGCAAAGGTACCGGGGCTGACGCGAAGCTCCCACGGACAGTCCCGCTGGATTCAGGTCGGACCGATCGGCTTTCAGCCATCGGAGCTTGCAAAGATTGCCATCATTATTTATCTGGCGATGCTGATCGAGCGTATCCCCAAGCAGCTGGATAAGGTTTCAAGCATGGCAAAAGTAGGAATCCGTCTGGTGCCGCTTGTTGTGTTTGTCGCGGTAAACAACCTGAGTACGGCGATTATCATTCTTGGGATTGCTGTCTGTATGTTGTTTGTGGCAAGCCCGAAGTACAAAGAGTTTTTTGTGGTTGCCGTGCTGGGGGTGCTGTTTATTTTCGCATTTATCAATATCGCGTCTTACCGGAGTGACCGTGTGGAGGCATGGAAACATCCGGAGACAGCGGGAGATAAGGGATATCAGACCATGCAGGCACTCTATGCAATCGGATCCGGCAAGCTGTTTGGAAAAGGACTCGGACAGAGCCTGCAGAAGCTTGGCAATGTGCCGGAGGCACAGAATGATATGATTTTTTCCATTATCTGTGAGGAACTCGGCCTTTTCGGTGCCGTCTGTGTTATTCTTCTGTTTGTCCTGATGCTCTGGCGGATGATGGTCATTGCCAATAATGCAAAGGATCTGTACGGGGCACTTCTGGTGACGGGCATTATGTCACATATTGCGATTCAGGTAGTTTTAAATATTGCGGTTGTTACCAATACGATTCCGAATACCGGTGTCATTCTGCCGTTTATCAGTTACGGAGGTACCTCGCTTGTATTCCTTATGGCAGAGATGGGGCTTGCGCTGAGCGTGTCGAAGGGCATCCGTCTGGATACGATCGAGTAGGTTTGTCATGATTAAAGAAGAACGAAGAAAAAAGAAAAAAAGAAAAAACTTTCTGCAGGTGATACTGGGAATCCTGATTGTGCTTGCGCTGGCAGTTCTGATCATTTTTACCGTTTTTAAAGTAAAAAATGTGGAGGTGGAGGGAAACAAACTCTACGATGCCAAAGTGATTGAAAAAGCAGTATTAAACGATGAGTATTCCTGGAATTCCCTGTATGTATTCCTGAAATATAAATTTGTCAATACCAGTGAAGTTCCGTTTGTGGACACGATGGAGATCAGCCTGAAAGATCCGCAGACTCTGCATATCAAAGTGTATGAGAAAGGAATCATGGGATATCTGTATCTTTCCTCGATCAATAAGAATGTCTATTTCGACAAAGACGGGATTGTGACAGAATTGTCTGACCGTGTGATTGAGGATACACCGCAGATCCTTGGGATTGACTGTAAAAAAGTAGTGCAGTATGAAAAGCTGCCGATCGGCTCGAAGCGGCTAAAGCAGCTTCTGACGCTGACGCAGTCTTTAAAACGCAATGACCTGATCCCGGATTCCATTACCTATGGTGTGGAAAATGAGCCGGTTCTGACATACGGGACGGTTAAAGTTTCCATGGGTTCCCTGGAATTTCTGACCCAGAAAGTGGAGCGGCTGGCAAAAATCAAGCCGCAGCTGCAGGGAATGGAAGGAACACTACATTTAGAAAACTGGACAGAAGAAACGACAAATATTGTGTTTGACAAAACGGAAAGTTCGAAAAAAGATAATAAAAAATCATAATTTTCGGTTGATTATTTGTATGAAAAATTATATTATAGTCTATATGAGTACGTATGAAACATTTTTATGTTTCACGGTGCCGCAGGGCTATAGGAAAGAGGAGGAAGAACCATGCTGGAGATTCGGACAACAGAGACAGATACGAGTGCCAAAATTATCGTGATTGGTGTAGGTGGTGCTGGTAATAACGCTGTGAACCGCATGATTGATGAGAATATAGGTGGAGTCGAATTTATCGGAGTAAATACAGATAAGCAGGCGTTGCAGCTTTGCAAGGCTCCTACGTTGATACAGATCGGAGAAAAGCTTACAAAAGGACTTGGTGCAGGAGCACAGCCGGAGATCGGCGAGAAAGCAGCAGAGGAAAGTGCAGAAGAATTATCCGCTGCAGTCAAGGGTGCAGATATGGTATTCGTTACCTGTGGTATGGGTGGCGGTACCGGTACCGGTGCAGCACCGGTCGTTGCAAAGATTGCCAAGGAGCAGGGAATCCTGACCGTTGGAGTTGTGACAAAGCCATTTAAGTTTGAGGCAAAGAAACGTATGATCAATGCCGTATCCGGTATTGAGAAACTCAAAGAGAGCGTAGATACCCTGATCGTTATTCCAAATGATAAACTTTTAGAGATCGTTGACAGACGTACTTCCATGCCGGATGCATTAAAGAAAGCAGACGAAGTATTACAGCAGGCAGTACAGGGAATCACAGATCTGATCAATCTGCCGGCACTTATCAATCTGGATTTTGCCGATGTGCAGACCGTTATGAAGGACAAGGGTATGGCACATATCGGTATCGGTAATGCCAAGGGCGATGAGAAAGCAATCGAGGCAGTGAAACTTGCCGTTGCATCTCCGCTTCTTGAGACAACCATCAATGGTGCAAGCCATGTAATCATCAATATTTCCGGTGATATTTCCCTGATGGATGCAAATGATGCAGCAAGCTATGTACAGGATCTGGCAGGAGAAGATGCAAATATCATCTTTGGTGCAAAGTATGATGAGACCATGACAGATGAAGCTACGATCACTGTAATTGCAACTGGACTGGAGAATCCATCCATGAAGATGAAGCCACAGCAGCAGGCGGGTGGAATCGGTGGCCGTATGGTATATCCGAATACAAACAATGTCCGTCCGACAGGTTCCGTTGGAATTGTCAGCCGTGCAGCTGCTTCTGGAAACAATAGTTTTCCGGGGGTCAATAACAGCAATTATGTCAATACAGGTACCGGTGTGGGAAGCAGACCAGTCAATCAGCCGCAGCCACAGGCACCGACTCCTTCCGCTTCGAACTATTCCGGAATCCAGCGTCCGAAGCCGGTAGAGAGTAATGTAAAGCCGGTAGAAATTAATATTCCGGATTTCCTGAAGAACCCTAGAAGATAAAATCGCACAATATGTCGATAATTTCCAAATAACAACCTCTTGTTTTTGCCAAATTATGAGGAATATTTTTCTTATAATAGGAGCAGAGACAGGAGGTGATTTTTTATATATGTATTCTATATTGATATCTTTCTGAAACAAAACTTTCTGATGAATTTTCTTGTATTATCCCTTACCTGTGTATTTTGCAAAAGTGCAGTCTGTCACCGGAATCTGCGCATGTTAGCTGCGGCGGTTTCCGGCACGGGACTTGAAGCGTTTGGACTGATGGTGCTGCCTTATGCAATTTCCGTTCTGTGTACTGCCATCGGCATCGTGCCGCTTATGGTTTTTCTTGCGTTTGGCAGGGAAAATAAAAAACAGAGGATGGTGAGAATTTTAAGCAGCTGGTTGTCCATTGTATTGTTAAACGGAGTGGCAACTGCAGTTTACAATCTGACGGGACTGGAAAATCTGTATCTGTATACCGCATTGGCAACGGCCGGAATCACTTACGTACTTGTCAAAAATCTTGTGGTGTCGGTGCAGAGGCAAAAGCGACAGATGTCTGTGGTCCTGTATAACAAAACGGTGTCGGTTCCATGTATCGGACTGCTGGATTCCGGCAATCTTTTAACCATGCCATTAAGTGGGAATCCGGTACATATTGCAGATGCAGCCCTGCTGCAGAAGCTTGTCGATGAAAAAACGGTACAAAAGGAGATTGAATACCGTGCACTCGGAAATCCGCATGGAAAATTGCAGGTGTACTGCATGGATGGGATGAAAGTGGAGACGGAGCCGGCAAAATTCTGTGACTGGAAACAGGTATGGGTTGGCTGTGCGGAAAATGGGGTGCTGTGCAATAAACCGTATCAGCTGATTCTGCATGCATCGGTGGCAGACCACTGTGGCTGCACAAAAGATCCATCCCAAATGACAAAAAAACTGAGAAAGGAGAAACGTAATGTTTTCACTGTTTGAACTGGTGTGGAAGAGAATCCGCCTGTTTTTTACGGATGATGAGGTTTTTTACATAGGAGGGGCAGATGTACTGCCGCCACCTTTGGAGAGGGAGCAGGAGAACCGCTGTCTTATCGCTTTAAGCGGGCTGCATGGGGACAGTGAACCCATGACGCGCGAAGACGCAAGAAAGCAGCTGATCGAACACAATCTGCGTCTGGTGGTATATCTGGCACGGAAATTTGAAAATACCGGAATCTGTGTGGAGGATCTGATCTCCATCGGAACGATTGGGCTGATCAAGGGAATCAATACATTTAATCCGGAAAAGAAGATCAAACTGGCGACTTATGCGTCCCGGTGTATCGAAAATGAGATTCTTATGTATCTGCGCAGAAATAATAAAGTGAAGCTGGAGGTATCAATTGATGAGCCGTTGAATGTGGACTGGGATGGAAACGAACTTCTTCTTTCGGATATTCTTGGAACCGATGAAGATATCATTTACCGGGATATGGAGAATGAGGCGGAGATCATGCTTCTCCGCACTGCGGTTAATACGCTGACTCCGCGGGAAAAAGAAATTATCTGTCTGCGCTATGGAATCGGAAGAAAAGACGGCAGGGAAATGACCCAGAAAGAAGTGGCAGACCTGCTTGGAATTTCGCAATCCTATATTTCGAGACTGGAGAAAAAAATTATGGTGCGGCTGAAAAAATCAATTCAAAATAATGTGTAAGTGTGCTATACTAATTACATAAAATTTGCTCTGAAATAGTAAAATTTATATGCAAAATAACAAGGACAGCAGGATGAAAGGGCGTGGTTTTTATGAAGATTGAATTTTTAGGGGCAGACCGTGAGGTGACGGGAAGCTGCCATTATGTGGCATTTGGGGAGACTCATTTTCTGGTGGACTGTGGTATGGAACAGGGGGCGGATCTGTATGTGAATCAGGAGATACCGGTTAACCCGGCAACGATTGATTATGTGTTTGTGACGCATGCCCATATTGATCATTCCGGACTTCTCCCACTTTTGTATAATCACGGGTTCCGGGGAAAGATTTTTGCAACAACGGCAACCTGTGAATTGTGTAATATCATGCTGAAGGATTCGGCACATATTCAGGAATTTGAGGCAGAATGGAAAAACCGCAAGGCGCGGCGTGCAGGAAGGCCGGAAGTGACACCGATGTATAACATGGAGGATGCGCAGGGGGTTTTAGAGCATTTCGTTCCGTGTACATACCATGAAACGGTGCAGATCTGCGAGGGACTGACCATAAGGTTTGTCGATGCGGGGCATCTGCTTGGCTCCTCCTCCATTGAAATATGGGTGACTGAGGATGGCGAGACAAGAAAACTTGTCTTTTCCGGGGATATTGGAAACTACAACCGTCCATTGATCCGTGATCCGGAATATCTTGAGGAAGCGGACTATGTGATCATGGAATCCACTTATGGAAACCGCAATCACAATACACCGCCGGATTATGCGGCAGAACTGGCAAAGGTGATGAATTCCACGTTTACCAAAGGCGGAAATCTGGTCATTCCGGCATTTTCTGTCGGCAGGACGCAGGAAATGCTTTACTATATGCGCCGGATCAAAACCGAGGGGCTACTGCCGGAGTATCCGGGATTTGAAGTATATATCGACAGTCCGCTTGCCGTGGAGGCAACAAATATTTTCCATAAGAGTGTGGAAGAGTGCTTTGATGAGGAAGCAAGACAGCTGGTACAGTCGGGCATCAACCCGATCCAGTTTCCGGGACTGAAAGTGGCAGTTTCCAGTGAAGAATCCAAGATGATCAATTTCAACCAGAAATCCAAAGTGATTATCTCGGCTTCCGGTATGTGCGAAGCCGGTCGTATCAGGCATCATTTGAAACACAATCTGTGGCGGACGGATTCTACGATTCTGTTTGTCGGCTATCAGGTGCCGGGAACGTTGGGCTATTCCCTGTTAAACGGAGTCAAAAAGGTAAAGCTTTTCGGAGAGGAAATTGAGGTCAGAGCAAGCATCGTAAACCTTCCGGGTATCAGTGGGCATGCGGACAGGGATCATCTGACTGCATGGATTGCAAACTTTAAGAAGCCGCCGAAGAAAGTGTTTATTGTACATGGCGAGGAAACCACCGCGGTAGAGTTTGCGGAACATGTCAAAAACGATGTGGGATTTGATGCTTTAGCTCCATATAGCGGGGATGCGTATGATCTGCTTACCGGAGAACAGATCGCACAGGGAAGCAGACAGCTTGTGGAGAAAAAGACACAGGGTGTTTACCGTGCAAAATCCGGCGCGTTTGACCGCCTGATGATAGCAGGAGAACGTCTCATTGCCGTTATTAAAAAATGTCAGGGCATGGCGAATAAAGATCTTGGAAAGTTTGCGGATCAGATCAATTCGCTCTGCGATAAGTGGGACCGGTAAATTTGAGGGGAAAGCGGGACTTACGTCCCGCTTTTTCCATGTCCGGAACAACCGGATGAAAATGAATAAAAAAACAGCACATGGGAATCCTTTATTATAAATCCAATTATAACGGAGGAATCCCATGTCTACGTACAAAGTTGAAATATGCGGGGTAAATACGGCCCAGCTGCCAATACTGAAAGAAGAAGAAAAAGATGAACTTTTCAAAAAGATAAAAGCCGGCGACAAGGCATCCAGAGAAACCTACATCAAGGGAAATCTCCGGCTGGTATTATCCGTGATCAAACGGTTTAATAATCATAATGAAAATGTGGACGATCTGTTCCAGATTGGCTGTATCGGACTGATGAAGGCAATAGATAATTTTGATACGAGTGTCGGGGTGAAATTTTCCACCTATGCCGTCCCGATGATTATCGGTGAAATCCGCCGGTATCTGCGGGATAACAGCAGTTACCGCATTCCGCGTTCGCTGCGCGATATTGCATATAAAGCCATGCAGGCAAAGGAACGGCTGGCAAAAAATGCACAAAAGGAACCGACTCTCGAAGAGATTGCAGCTGAATGTGAGATTCCGGTGGAGGATGTGGTGTATGCCCTGGATGCCATCCAGACACCTTTGAGTCTGTTTGATCCGGTTTATACGGATGGAGGGGACACCCTGTATGTGATGGATCAGATTTCGGACAAGAAAAACAAAGAAGAGCACTGGGTGGAGGATTTGTCACTTTCCGATGCCCTGTCACATCTGAATGAACGGGATGAGCATATCATCCGTCTGCGTTTTTTTGAGGGAAAGACACAGATTGAAGTCGCGGATGAAATTCATATTTCGCAGGCGCAGGTGTCGCGGCTGGAGAAAAATGCGTTAAAAAGTATGCAGGGGTATCTGCGTACATGATAGCGGCCTGTTGTAAAATGGTTTTGTTATTGCTATAATGTGGAATATACAAAACGGAGAGGAAAAGAAATATCCGGCAGTAGAAAATTGCATTCTTGCTTTTTGCGGTGTACTGTGCTATACTGTCAACCGTTGCAGATTCTGTAAACAGGGGATTGCACGAAAAATTACCGAGTGTTCGAGACCTTCCACTCGTAAAACAAAACTAAAGGAGACAAATGGATATGAGAGACAAAAAGGTAACATTTATTGTTCAGGCTGCTGTGATTGCAGCACTTTATGTAGTGCTGACTTTTGTAGCCAACGCACTGGGACTTGCATCCCACACGATTCAGGTACGCTTTTCCGAAGCACTGTGTATCCTGCCTGTTTTTACGCCGGCAGCGATTCCGGGACTGTGGATTGGCTGTCTGCTTGCGAATCTGCTGACAGGCGCCGTGATCTATGATGTCATTTTCGGAAGCATTGCCACGCTGCTGGCAGCGGTATGTACCTATCTGCTGCGCAATCACAAGATTGCATGCACATTTCCGCCGGTTATTTTTAATATGATTATTGTTCCGTTCGTGCTGGTCTATGCGTACGGTATTCCGGCAGTATATTTCCACGGTGTGAATGTAACCATCCCGTTTAATGCCATGACGGTCGGAATCGGAGAGGTGATTTCAGTATGCGTTCTTGGAAGCATTCTGATGCGTGTACTTGCAAAATACAGAAATGTCATGTTCCGTGCCACCGCACAATAAAAAATTATATCTGATAGAAGGTTCTGGAAGTCCCTGCGAGAGCAGGGGCTTTTTATTTTAAGAAATTCTGTAAATAAGCCAGACAATTTTAAGAAAACCTTAATGTCATTCCAAAATAACGTATGTTATCATAAATGACAGGAAACCGTAAAGAACATTTATGGAAGGAGAAGATTATGAAAATAAGAAAGACAATCTGCAGTCTGCTTCTGGTATGCCTGGCATTTTTAGGCATATTTTGTGGCAGAGCAAATGTATATGCAGATCAGAAACAGGCATTGTCGGCAACGGTGACTCTGCTGAAACAGGAAAAAGACTGTGTCGTACAGGTGGAGGCAAAAAACAGCGGGGCGGATTTTACCGGGAAGGTGCGTCTGGTGTTTTCCGGTACCGACAACTCCAACGGCTGCGCATTTGAACAGCGCCTGACATTGCCGCAGAACGGAAAAAAACAGTATACAATGACCATTCCGTATGCGGATGTCAGCCAGACACGCGGAAACGGAATCGTGGCATTTATCGATGAAAAGGGAAACGTTGTGGCAAAGGAAGCATTTGCCAGTATTTTTGGCAAAGAAAAGCGCGGTATTGGTGTGGGAGTGCTTTCGGATCATTATGATGCGCTTGGCTGGATGAGCATGAGCGGCCAGACCTATTATCTTCACGGAAAAGACCAGAATGTATATCTAACACAGATGGACGCGGATACATTGCAGGCGCAGCTGGATGAACTGTATTTTCTTGTGATTGATTCCTACGATGTGAGTTCACTTGGGAAAGAGAATATCAAGGCAATCGAGAAATGGGTGAAAAACGGTGGATGGCTGCTGATTGGAACCGGAGAGCGCGGCAAAGATACACTGGGTGGTTTTGATTCCTCATTTATGGAGGTCAGCTGCAAAAGCGTCAGCAAAGTGGGAGAAGAAAATGAGGTATCGAAAGAAATGCAGCAACTGGGAAGTTATTCCGGATTTACCGGGATTGATTTTTCACAGATGCCGGTTGCAAAGCTGCAGCGGAACAATACAAATGCAAGCAAAAGCGAAGCTTATCCGGGGTGGGTGTATGCCTGTGGGGATGGTGCCATCGGTGTATGTGCCATTTCTTTTGGCGAAAAACAGATGCAGAAAGTTTCCCCGGATCTGTGTTACGGAATTTATGACCAGGTGGCAGGATATTCCATGAGCTATTCCCAGTATGTCAATGACGAGGAATGGGGATGGAGTGGGGAAAATGCATTCGGTGTCATTGACCACCTCAATACGGCATTGGATTTTTCCTGGCTGAAAGTTCTGATAGTGGTCTATGTGATCGTTGTTGGACCGGTGCTTTATCTTCTGCTTTGCAAGATGAAAAAAAGAGACTGGTACTGGCTGGGGGTACCGGCGCTTGGCATAATTTTTATCGGTGTGGTATTTATCGGCGGGCGGAATTTAAAGCTGCATGAGACACGGGTTTATTCGGTGACCGCACAGCAGGCGGATGGAAAAAGTACCACTGGTATCGCCACCTATTACAATGCGTATCATTCCGGGGTAAAACCGTGGAAGGTACGGCTGAATGATAATTACGCATATGGTGGTACAGGTCTCAGTGAATCTTATAGTATGGCATCTTCCGGCAGGGTATATGAAGACCGTTATCACTATTTGGTGGAATATGACAGGGGGCTGTCCCTTGGGGTAAAACCGCAGAGCAATTTTGAAAATGCCTATTTGTTTGCGGCAGGAACTGCCAAAGGATGTGGAAGCATAGACACCAGTGGTCTGGTGCTCACGCAGCAGAAACAGGGGGGAAGCATAACAAACAACACGTCCTATGATTTCCCTTATCTTGTCTGCGTGTCGGATGATACGGTCATGGTATTTTCGGATGTAAAAGCAGGTGAAACCATAACGATAGACGGGAAAAGTAAAAAACCACTGCTGTCCCAGCAGATTTCTTATTTTGATGATGTCTACAGCGTGTTATCGCAAGACAACATGAATGGAAATACATATTCGTATAAGCATAAGGATATGGCAGCCGCACTGTATCTGGGACTGTGCCAGATCCGGCGGCAGAACGATGTGTCGGGTACTGTTGTAGTGGAAGGAGTAACCGCAGACTACGGAAAAACCATAGAGAGCAGGTGCTCGGAAATTTCGTTTGGTTGTCTGTATACGATTGCCGGTCAGGAGGTGTCCAATGCTTCAAATTAGTCATTTGTATAAAAACTACGGAAAATTTCAGGCGGTCAGGGATCTGAACCTGCATGTGCCCAAAGGGGATCTGTTTGGCTTTGTGGGACCAAACGGAGCCGGAAAGACAACAACGATCCGGATGGTATGTGGACTTATGCCGCCGACAGAAGGAACCATTACGATCCATGGCGTGGATGCCCTGCTGCATCCGAAGGAAATCAAAAAGCAGATCGGTTATGTACCGGATTTCTTTGGTGTGTATGACAATTTAAAAGTCAGCGAATATATGGATTTTTACGGTTCCATGTACCGTATGACTTCCAGGGAGATCACCGCGGTATCCAATGATCTGCTGGAACTTGTCAATCTGTCCGACAAAAAAGAGGTTTATGTGGATACGCTTTCCCGCGGAATGAAGCAGCGGCTGTGTGTGGCACGGGCACTCATCCACAATCCTTCCCTTCTGGTGCTGGATGAACCGAATTCCGGTCTGGACCCGCGTGCGCGTGTGGAGATGAAAGAACTTTTGCAGAATCTGCGCAGCATGGGAAAAACCATTGTGATCAGTTCCCATATTTTGTCGGAGCTGGCAGAGATGTGCAACAGCATCGGTATTATGGATCACGGAAAACTCGTAGAAGCAGGAAACATCGAGGATGTCATGGAACATGTTTTCGGTGGAAACCGGATCGTGGTTTCGGTTCACGGGGAGATGGAGCCGGCAGTGCGCATGCTTAAGGAACACCCGCAGATTAAGGTGGAATCGGTGGGAGAAAAGGAAATCCATATCTCGCATGCCATGAAAGAGGAAGAAATCGCGCAGTTGATCGCACAGATGATACAGAATGGAATTATAGTGACAGGATTTTATAAAGAAGAGGGAAATCTCGAATCCCTGTTTATGCAGCTGACAGGAGGGCAGGAAGATGAGAATTAATCCAATGGTAAAAAAAGATATTAAAGTACAGGCGCGCAGTATGCGGATCTGTTGGGAAATATTTGCTTATGAGGCGATTATGGCAGTTGTATTTTTCTTTGCCATGTTTTTGTTTTCCCAGCAGATGACCTATTCGTCTGCAAACATATACAGCAGCATTGTCTGGCTGTATCCGGCACTTGCGGTCACGCAGATTTTTATTCTGGGAGTGGTAGTCCCGGTGCGCACGGCTTCTGCAATTTCGGGTGAGAAAGAGCGGCAGACCTTTGATATTATGATGACAACCAGCATGACCGGATTTTCCATTATTATGGGAAAGGTGCTCACCGCGATGATCCAGAGCATGTTTTATGTGGTGGCAGGACTTCCGATCGTAGCACTGGCATTTGTCATCGGCGGACTCTCATGGGGCAATCTGTTCTGGTTTCTGGCGGTATCATTACTGGTTTCGTTCGTTTCTGCAAGTATTGGAATTTTGTGTTCTTCCATCTGTAAAAAAACGATCAGTGCCATAATTTTATCGTATGGTATCTATGTCCTGCTGTTTATCGGAAGTTTTCTTCCCTATCTGGTCACCTCGGTTGTCCGCATGTCAGGTGGTGTACCGGAAAAATCCTGCTGGGTGCTTCTGGTCAATCCGGGCATGTATCTGCTTGAATTTTTTACCTGGAGTATGACCGGAACATCCGTGGCGGAAGAACTGATCACAAATTACGGGAAAACACTTTCTGTTTCGGGTGCTGCCGTACATTATGGATGGATGGCCGTTTCCACGCTTTTATTTGTGGCACTGGCATTTGTCTTTCTTCTGATTGCGATGCGGCGGATCAATCCGATGGCAGGATATGGAAGAAAACATGCAGGGGGAAAGCAGCATGGATGAAAAAGCATTTCTGTTGCAGGAAATCCGTTACAGCAAAAGAAAACAGAACGTAAAAAAGTTCCTGCGCTATGAAAGCACAGGAATTGCCGCAGGTGGAACCATCGCCATGGTGCTGGAAGGATGTGCGGTGTTTGTCCCTTTTTATACGGTGCATGTGTGGGCTGTTTTGGCAGTTTTATGTGGTGCGGCAGCTGGAGGCATTTATACGGTAATGAAGAGATGTACCATGGTACAGGCAGCACAGCAGATCGACCGTTTCGGGTTTCAGGAACGGATCGTGACGGCATATGGGCGTATCGGAAAAGAGGGCAGTATCGACCGGATGCAGCGCAGCGATGCCGTGCATATGTTACAGGAAGACCATGCATGGAAAAAGGCGCGTGTTTGTCCGGACCGAAGGAAACTTGTGGCACTTTTTCTTTCCCTTGGGCTGGCGCTTGTTCTTTCGTTTGTGCCGTCCCCCGCGCATAAACAGGTGAAACAGCGGCATGCCATCCGGCAGGAAGCCCGGGAAAAGGAAAAAGAAATCCAAAAAGTGATGGATGCCTTAAAACAGACCGACACCTCTTCCATGACAAAAGAACAAAAGAAAGCCCTGCAGGAACTGATACAGTCACTGGCCATATCGCAAAAAGAAATGCAGCAGGCAGATACGAAGCAGTCACTGGCATCTGCCGGGCAGAAACTTTCCTACAAGTATGGACAGGCGGCACAGATTTCCGGGGCGGATGCCCTGGCATCGGTACTTAAAAATATCCAGGTGAATACCAATACAGGAAACCAGCTGGCACAGGGGGATGTACAAAGCACTACACAAAACACTACACAAAGCGGTACGCAGCGCGGGGAATCCACGCAGTCTTCGGAAACCAGTTCTCAGGATTCCGGGGATGGGGAAGATTCGGGCAGCGGAAAGAACGGAAGTGGAAGTGGCAATGGAAGTGGAAGCGGAAACGGCAAGGGGACAGGAAATGGAAACGGAAGTGGAACAGGAAACGGAACAGGCGGCGGACGCGGAACCGGATCCGGAGAGGGAACACATGATTATGTGAGTGTCCCGAATAAACTCGGAAACGACAGCAGTATCACAAAGAACAAGGGGGATTCGAAGAATTCCGATTATTACAAGGCGAAGAATGGTCTGGCATGGAAAGGCGAACACGTGGATTTAGATTCCGTGGTCGGTGATTACACGAAAGAGGCTTACGAAGGCATTGCCAATGGAAAATACCCGGCCGGCATGGAAGATGTCATCCGGAATTATTTTGAAAATCTGAACTGATGGAGAGGAGATCTTATGACAGAATATGAAGTATGCCAGCAGAACACCATGGCATGTGAACAGGAAATTGCAAAGGGAATTATCGGACAAAAAGACGTCATCCGCCAGGTCATGCTGGCACTTCTGGCGGGCGGAAATGTACTCTTAGAAGGTATGCCGGGACTGGGAAAGACCATGCTGGTGCGCACGATCAGCCAGGTGTGTGATCTGAGTTTCCAGAGAATCCAGTTTACCCCGGATCTGATGCCGAGTGACGTGACCGGTACCAACATCATCGTAAAAGAAGAGCAAAAAAGTGCATTCCGGTTTGAAAAAGGACCGATTTTTGCCAATCTGGTGCTGGCAGATGAGATCAACCGTGCCACGCCAAAGACACAGTCAGCTCTCTTAGAGGCCATGCAGGAACACACCGTGACGATCGGAACGACCAGCCATCAGCTGCCGGAGCCGTTTCTGGTGCTTGCCACACAAAATCCGATCGAAAACGAGGGAACTTATCCGCTGCCGGAAGCCCAGCTGGACCGTTTTTTGTTTAAAGTGCTGGTAAAATTTCCGGACCGGCAGGAACTGCGGGAAATCGTGGAACTGACGGAGGGAAACCATCCGCCAAAGATCGAAAAGGTCATGGACCGGGAAAGCCTGCTTGCAGCGCGCGCATGCGTTGCACAGATTCCGATTGCGGATGCCGTCATGGATTATATTCTGGATCTGGTTATGGCAACTCATGCAGACAATCCGTATATCCGGGAGGGGGCAAGCCCGCGTGCGGCACAGGCACTGATCCGTACAGCCAGGGCACGCGCGTTTATGGAAAACCGCCTGAATGTCTCGTTTGAGGACGTCAAATGTGTCGCACTTCCGGTATTGCGGCACAGGATTCTGCTCAGTTTCGATGCAGTATCGGAGGGGATTACGGAAGATGCGGTGATTGGGCAGATCTTAACAGAAAAGGAACAGGGACTGTATGCTTGATGCGGGAATTTATGAACAGCTGTCGCGGCTTGTGATCGCGATGAAACAGAAAAGCAGCCAGAATATGGCAGGAAACCGCAGATCCGTACAGAAAGGGACTTCTGCGGAATTTTCCGATTTCCGGGAGTATATGCCGGGAGATGATCTGCGCAGGCTGGACTGGAATGTCTATGCGCGGTCGGAGCGCATGTATATCCGGGAATATTTCGAAGAAAAGGAAGCAGTGGTATCGGTTATTTTAGATACCAGTGCATCAATGCACTATGGAAAAAAGGGCAAGGCAGAACTGGCACAGGATCTGTGCGCGGTGATTGCCTTTCTGACTTTGCACCATATGGACCGGCTGGTGCTGTATGACAGCAGCCAGATGGGAACTCCGCTTGTGGTTTCCGGGGGAAAGAATGCACTGCCAAAAGTACTTGGATGGCTGCAGGCACGTACATTTTCGGGGACAGAGACGGATTCTTTTTCCGCCGTGCGCCAGATGCAGAGGCGTGGGGCGGGAGTTACCGTGATCGTCAGTGATTTCCTGACCGAAGCAGCGACAGATCCCACGCAGGATCGTCTGGAAAAAACGATGCAGTATCTGGACTTTACGAAACAAAGACCCGTGTTGCTTCAGACACTGTGTGCGGAAGAACTGCGTGTGACAATGGACGGTACGCGCAATCTGATAGATATGGAGTCCAAAGAAAAACTGCGCGTGACGATGCGTGCGGATGTGATTGCGCGCTATGAACAGGAACTGCAAAAGCTTTCTGTGCGGCTGAAAAAAAGTGCATCGGCTGCCGGAGGCACCTATATACTCTGTGATTCCGAAAAAGAGAGACGCGCGCTTATTTTAGAAGATTTAAGACCTTTGTTTGTCTGAGAAAAATTTGAGGATGGATTATGATATTTGAGAGTTTGTGGCCGCTGGCATTTTTGCTGGCGGTTCCGGTTGTTGTGATTTTATATCTGCTTGTGCCAAAGGGGACAGACACGCCAGTGTCTTCGAACCTGTTGTGGAAGAAGCTTTTTTATAATGAACAGTCTAAAACGTTCTGGGAAAAGTTTTTGCACAATCTGCTGATGTATCTGCAGATCGTGATTCTTTTGATGCTTATTCTGGCACTGATGGCACCGTTTGTACAGCGTAAGGGTACAGGCAGTACGGACGTGGTGTATCTGATTGACACCAGCGGAAGCATGAAGCATCTCACCAAAGGGGGCAATACCCGCCTAGGGGAAGCCGTAAGTGAGATCAAAGAGCAGATTGCCGCTTCGGATGGGGCAAAAATATCCATTGTTACCTGTGACGGCACGGGAACCAATCTGCTTGCCGTCCATACTTCCGAAAAAAAAGCACTGTATCGGACGCTGGCAGACATCAAGGGCACGGACACAGCCGGATCGCTTTCCGATGCACTGGCAACCGTACAGACGGTGCAGAAAAAAGACAAAAAGAACGATCTGGCAGATGTCATCGTCTATACCGACGGCATAGGGGCAAAACAGACGAAAAATCTCAAAAGTCAGCTTCAGGCAACCATCCGCGTGGTGGGAAGTCCCGTTTCTAACGTGGCGAATACGTTTCTGTCCTGCACCAAAGACAGCAGCGGGGACACGTATACGGTTGCATCAGGCGTGACAAATTACAGCGATTATGCGGCAAATATGGAGATTACGCTGTATGAGGGAAAGAAAATTCTTGAAGTGCGTACACTTTCCCTTGCCGCAGACGAGACGTATACCTGCCTGTTTAAACAGGTGAACTGGGGAAACCAGCCGCTGCATACCGAGCTTTCCGCAGTGACATTTGCCGGCAGCAGCCAGAAGGATTCCTTACATGAGGATAACTGTGCCTATGCACTCAAAGACCAGGTTTCCACGAGCAAAGCCACACTGATCGGGGAAGGAAATACCTATATCGAAAAAGCGTATCTTGCCGTGACCGGAGAGAATCTTTCCAAGGCAAAAACAACGGATGCACTTGACCGTGACGATCCGGGGATTTGTATTTTTGATGCGGATACGGCAGTGCAGGAATCTAATCAGCAGAAGGCGCGGATGATTTTTGCCAAAGAGGGAAAGAACGAGGAAAAAAATGTCAGCCTGTCCGCTGGCGATACCGAACTGACTTCCGGAATCCGGGACTTTGCGCTCGGGGTAAATCAGACGTATGTGTATGATCTGCCGGTCTGGGCCACGGGCTTTCTGTGGAACGGAAAGCAGTGCGCCGCATACTACGGGGAGCATGACGGAATCCGGGAGGTCGTACTCGGATTTGATCTGCGGGAATCGGATTTTGCCCTGCAGCCGGAATTTCCGGTATTTATGAACCATGCGCTGCACTATCTTGAGGATAGTTCCCTTCTTTCCCAAAACGTCTATGATGCCGGAGATACCGTGCAGTTTCATGCATTAAACGGTGTGGACGTGCAGCAGATTGCAGCACCTACCGATCAGGCAGGACTGTTTACCGTAAAAGCGGGCGGCAGAAAGGAATCCTATATTGTAAAATTTGCATGCAGCAGCCAGTCGGATGGACGGATCACGGCAGGCGATTCCGGCAGCCACAACACGATGCAGCGGCAGCTTGTGCGAAAGCAGATGCGCAATGTCATCCTTATCCTTGTGCTTCTTCTTATGATACTGGAGTGGATCTGTTATGTCCGGCAGATGCGTTACCGTGGGCGGTTTTATCTTGCGGTGCGTCTGGTGGGGCTTGCCCTTTTGGTGCTGGCTGTCTGTGGAATTTCGGTGCCGCTTTCCCACGCGAAAGACACAACCGTTTTTCTGGTTGATCTGTCGGAGAGCAATGCCGCAAATCTCACGCAGATGGAGCAGTATATGAGCCGGCAGGTTAAAGACATGCCAAAGAACAATCAGTATGCCATTGTAACGTTTGGAGCCAATGCGGTTGTGGAACAGTTTCTGACCAGTGAGAAACACAGTTTTCAGATTCTCTCGGCACCGGAGGCGGATGCAACCAACCTTGAGGAAGCCGTTTCCACAGGACTTTCCATGATCCCGGACAATGCGGCAGGACGGCTTGTGGTGCTTACGGATGGAAAGCAGACAAAGGGAAACATCGAGCATACGGCATCGGCACTGACGGCAAAAAACGTGCAGCTGTATTCGGTTCTCTATGAAGATACAAAGCAGGGGAGTGATGCCTATATCGAAAACGTGGAAATGCCGGAGTATCTTTATCCGGGTGATTCCTATTCCATGACGGTAACTGTGGAAAGCAACTATGAGACCGATGCGAAGCTGCAGCTTTTGCAGGGAACGGAGATGGTCAGTCAGACAGGCGTGCATTTAAACAAAGGCAGCAACCGTTTTGTTTTGAAACAGAAGGTAGTCGGTACCGATGCGCAGCAGTATACCGTGCGCGTGAAGGCACCGAAGGACACCTGTGAAAAAAACAATGATTATGGTACGTATGCGACGGTGGATTCCCTGCCAAAGATTCTGCTTGTATCTGGAATGGGAGAGGACAGCACACCGTTTTTAGGACTTTTGGATGCTGCCGGATGCAATTACCGGCAGGTATCCGCAGTCAGTGCACCGGATACTTTAAAAGAGATGCTGCAGTACAAGAGCATCATTTTGGAAAATGTGTACCGGACAGATCTGCCGGAGGGCTTTCTAAAAAATCTGAAAACTTATGTGAAAGACTACGGATGCGGTCTGGTGGCATGCGGCGGCGAGGACAGTTTTGCACTGGGCGGATATCAGGATACGGAACTGGAGAAACTTCTTCCGGTCGATATGCAGCTGCGTGGGGTGAATGAGAAACAGAATCTGGCAATGGTCATGGTGATTGATCATTCGGGCAGTATGTCGGAACAGACCGAAGGAGGCACCAATCTGGATCTGGCGATCGCGGCTGCCAAAGCGGCTGTGGATCAGCTGGATACGAAAGATGAAGTCGGTGTGGTAACCTTTGATGATGGTTACACCTGGCAGGTGCCGCTGGAAAAAGTGAAGGATAAAGACAAGATCCATCAAAGCATCGAGACGATCAGCGAAGGCGGTGGAACGACCATCAAACCGGCCGTGCGTGCGGCACTAAATGAAATCAAGAAGAGCAAGGCGCAGCTAAAGCATATTGTGCTTCTGACGGATGGACAGGGGGAAACCGAAAATTTTGAAGATATCATCAAGGACTGCAAGGATGCCGATGTAACTCTTTCCACGGTAGCGGTTGGAGAGTCGTCTGACAGACAGCTTCTGGAACGACTGGCAACGCAGTGTAACGGCCGCTATTATTATTCCGATATCTCAACCGATATCCCGAAAATCTTTGCACAGGAAGTATTTTTAAATGGAGATACGTATTTGCAGAACGGACAGTTTTCACTGAAAGGAAACAGCAGCAATGCCATCACGAAAAATCTCTTTGCCGATGGCTGGCCGCAGATCAAAGGGTACGTGAGTGCCTCTCCGAAAACCGGAGCCAATGTGCTGCTGGCATCTGCCGAAAAGGATGACCCGATTTTGTCTGTCATGCAGTATGGACTGGGGCATACGGTTGCGTGGAATACCGATGTGACAAACCGCTGGACTGCCGGGCTGGCACAGCAGAATGATTACGTGCAGCTGTGGAAGCGGATCATCGATTACAGTGCGGGAAATACAGCACTCGGCGAAGATCGTGTGGATGTAACTACCGTAAACGGAACAACAAAAGTTACCTATTATGCCAAAGACTACGCAGAGCAGACACAGGTGGAGGCTGTGTACACGGATCCGGATGGAAAAACGCATCAGGCGAAACTGACCGCAAGTGCGCCGGGAACTTATGAGGCACAGCTGGATACGACAGTCTCCGGTGTCTACAATCTGAGCGTGCAGCGGAAAAACGGAAAAAAAATCGAAAATGCCCTGACCACCGCAGCCGTGGTACAGTATTCGCAGGAGTACAAATTTGCGCTGACAAACGACAGCTTTTGTGCGTTCATCAAACAGTATGGAAAGATGCTTTCCCCAAAGAAGAATGTATGGAAGAAGTTAAAAGCTTCCGGGCGGGCACGGGTTTGTCTGACCAATCCGCTTTTAATCCTTTTGCTTTTCGTATTTCTGGCAGATATCGCCATGCGGCGGTTTGCCTATGTTCCGCCAATGCCACACTGGACGAAGCCGGCAAAAAAAGCTATAATGACAAAAGAAAAAACAGCAGAAGACGGGCAGCCGGAGCCGGAAGCTGAAAAACCAATGGAAAAGACAAAGAAAGCAAAACCGGAGGAAACGGCTTCCCAGGCACTCGATACTTCTGCGCTGTTAAAGAAAAAAGAAAAGCGGAACCATTCCGTTTAAAAGAAAACAGGAGTCATTATGCAATCAGACAGCAATTTACGAGAAACGTTACGGAGTATCGATCATAAAAGTTATCCGGCATACAAATCCCTGCGGGGAAGTTACCGGTTTGCAGACTATGTGTTATCCATCGATCATGTGCAGGGAGATCCTTTTGCGGCACCTTCCCAGGTGCGCGTGACCGTGGATGCAAAGGCAGCGGCATTTCCGGAATATGCCATGAAAAATACACGGACGCGCACGGCACTGGCAGATGAACTTCTGCGCACGTTTGCCGCACAGATCAACCACTTTACATTTAAGGCGAAGGGATCGGGCAAGAGCGGCCTGATCTCGGTAACCCACTGCGGACAGGAGATTCTGACCCGGACAGCCTGTGAAGTGAACGAAAAAGAAATCACCGCGCGTTTTGCGGTAGGGTTTCCGGCAAATGGACGGACCATCAATGCTAGGGAACTGGATAAAATTCTGTTTACGTATCTGCCGGAATGTGTAAATCGCTCATTTTATTATAAAAATCTTGATGCTCGCAGAATCCGGAATGTCGTGGAGCTGGCAGAAGACCAGCAGGCAGTCCGTGACCAGCTGAAAGAACAGGGGCTGGTTGCATTTGTTGCCGATGATGCGGTACTGCCGCGGGAGAGTGGGATTTCCTCCCGGCCGATGAAACAGTCCGTAGCCTTTACCTCTCCGGAATCCCTTAGGGTGACGATGCAGCTTCCGCACAGGGGTGCGGTCACCGGTATGGGAATCCCGAAAGGAATCACACTGATCGTCGGTGGCGGCTATCATGGAAAATCCACACTTCTGACTGCACTTGAACTGGGCGTTTATAACCATATCGCAGGGGACGGCAGAGAGTTTGTGATCACGGATGAGACCGCCTTAAAACTTCGTTCGGAGGACGGACGGTTTATCAAAGATGTCGATATTTCCATGTTTATCAATGACCTGCCAAACGGAAAAGATACCCATCATTTTTCAACGGAAGATGCCAGCGGAAGCACATCGCAGGCAGCCGGGATCGTGGAAGGCATGGAGGCGGGAAGCCGCCTGTTTCTGCTGGATGAGGATACGTCTGCGACGAACTTTATGGTAAGGGATGCATTTATGCAGAAAGTAGTCAGTCCGGACAAAGAGCCGATCACGCCGTTTCTTTCCCGTGCGCGCGATTTGTATGAGCAGGCAGGAATTTCTACCATCCTGGTAGCGGGCAGTTCCGGTGCCTTTTTCCATATTGCGGATACCGTGATCCAGATGGACCGCTACAAGCCGGTTGACATCACAAAAAAGGCGAAGGCATTGTGCAAAGAATTTCCGATTTCAGAAGAAAAGCCACATCCGTTCGCCCTGCCACACAGTCACCGGATCATGGAAAAAGATAAAAACGGTGCCACAAAACGCAGGGATTACCGGAGCGGAGCCGTGCGCAAAAATGAGCCGGAGCGGTTAAAATTAAAAACCATGGGAACGGATGGATTTGCCATCGGAAAGCAGACCGTGGATCTGCGGTATTTAGAACAGCTGATCGACAGCGAACAGACTGCGTGCCTTGGCATGCTCTTAAAATATGCGGTCGAACACCTGGTGGACGGCAAACGGACAATTGCCGAAGTCGTTGTACAGTTACAGAAAGAACTCGAAACGTCCGGCATGCGTTTTCTGGCAGAAAACGGTATCGTTTCCGGCGGTTATGCCATGCCGCGGGTGCAGGAGATGTATTCCTGTTTTAACCGTTATCGTGTATAGAAAAAGGGAAGCACAGGAGAGACTATGAAAAGAATATTAGTTGTCGTTGACATGCAAAACGATTTTACGACCGGACCGCTGGGCAATGCAGAGTGTGCAGCAGTCATTCCGAAGGTCGCGGAAGTGATAAAAACAGGCGTGTATGACAGAATCATTTTCACCCAAGACACGCACCAGAGTAATTATCTGGATACGCAGGAAGGAAAGCGGCTGCCCGTCGTGCACTGCATCGAAGGAACCGAAGGCTGGGAGATTGCGCCTGTGATCCGTAAGGCAGCATCCTTTTATTCCAAAGAACAGATCGAGACGATCTGTAAGCCGGCATTTGGCAGTGTGCAGCTTGGCGAGTGCTTAAAGCAGTACTGCGGTGATGCAGAGGCACAGATTGATTTCTGTGGCGTGTGCACGGGTATCTGTGTCATCAGCAATGTCATGATTGCCAAAGCCTTTGTTCCGGAAGCGCGCGTGTGCGTGATTGAAAAAGCATGCGCCTGCGTGACACCGGAGTCGCACCGCACGGCGATCGAAGCGATGAAAACCTGTCAGGTGGATATACAGTAATTGTATCTTATTTAAGTAAGAAGAAAAGAGAAGAATTATGAAGTTAAATCAGATCATCACCAGTCTGCTGGAAACAGACATGTACAAATTCAGTATGGGAGAGGCCATCTATCACCAGTTCTCCGACTATAAAACCACATGGACATTCAAGTGCCGCAATACCGATGTGCACTTTACGGCAGAGATGGTGCAGGAGATCAAAGAGCAGATTAAGGCATACTGCAGTCTGCGTTTTACGGAACAAGAGCTGGAATATCTGAACCGCATTACATGGATCAAGGGAAGCTATATTGATTTCCTGCGCCTGTGGCAGCCGCGCTATGAGGATTTTAAGATTTCGAATGAGGCGGAATGCGGACTTTCCATCGAGACATTCGGTACCTGGCTGAATACGTCCTTGTATGAGATCCCGACACTGGCGATTGTCAACGAAGTGTATTTCCGTATGGCGTACGATTATGACAGGCTTTATGCCAGTTTCCGGGAACGTCTGGAACGGAAGATCAAAGATGCCAGCGGCAGATACGAGATCGGTTCGTTCAGTGAATTCGGACTGCGCCGCCGTCTTTCCGCAGAGGCACAGGAGCTTGCTGTCCGCAAGCTGAAAGAAGCAGAATTTCACGGATCAGAATTTATCGGAACGTCCAACGTCTATCTGGCAAAGAAATACAATCTGACACCGGTCGGAACCATGGCACATGAGTGGATCATGTGTGTCGGACAGGGAAATCACAAACATAACCCGGCATATTCCAACTGGTATGCGCTTGATGCCTGGGTACGCGAGTATGGCGTGTTAAACGGTATTGCACTGACCGATGCGATTACGACCGACTGTTTCCTGCGGGATTTCCAGCTGACCTATGCAACGTTATTCTCCGGCGTGCGTCATGACAGCGGAGATCCGGTGCAGTGGGGCGAAAAAATGATCGCGCACTACCAGAAACTGGGAATCGATCCGGCAAATAAAACTTTATTGTTCAGTGATTCTCTTGATTTTGCACGGGCACACGAACTGTACGAACATTTCCGGAACCGCACAAAGGTGGCTTTTGGAATCGGCACCTATATCTCGAATGATACGGAGGTACCGGCACTGAATATCGTCATGAAAACTACGCTGTGCAACGGCATGGATGTCGCAAAGATCTCCGATACGCCGGGCAAGGGAATGTGCAAGAACCCGGATTATGTGCACTATCTCAAACGATGCATTGACTGGCGTATGAATCATGACAGATAAAAATTCTGATTTACAGACAAAGGAAGAAGGAACAGACCTATGAATTATACAGAGTGTATCGAACAGGCGAGAGGCCGTATCGGATCTTACTGTAAGGCGTGCTGGGAATGTAACGGCAGAGCCTGTAAAAACCAGATGCCGGGGCCGGGAGCCAAAGGCATCGGCGATACCGCCATCCGCAACTATGACAAATGGAAAGAAATCCGCGTCCAGATGGACACGCTGGTCGAAAACCGTCCATGTGATACGACACTGGAACTGTTTGGCAGAACGTTTCAGTATCCGTTTTTTGCAGGTCCGGTAGGTGCCGTGCAGCTGCACTACGGAGACTGCCTGAATGATATTTCCTACAACGATATTCTCGTTTCTGCCTGTGCGGCATCCGGCATCGCTGCTTTTACCGGAGACGGAACCGACAGCAATGTCATGGTTGCAGCGACAAAAGCGATCAAAAATGCCGGCGGACTGGGAATTCCGACCGTAAAGCCGTGGAATATCGAAGTGATCCGGGAGAAAATGGCGATGGTAAAGGATTCCGGTGCCTTTGCCGTGGCAATGGATATCGATGCGGCAGGACTGCCGTTTTTAAAGAATCTGACCCCACCGGCCGGAAGCAAATCGGTGGAGGATCTGCGTGAAGTGAAACAGGCGGCAGGGCTGCCGTTTATCGTCAAAGGAATCATGACCGTAAAAGGTGCCATGAAGGCAAAAGAAGCCGGGGCCGATGCGATCGTTGTGTCAAACCACGGCGGGCGTGTTCTGGATCAGTGTCCTGCCACCGCAGAGGTGCTCGAAGAGATCGCAAATGCAGTCGATGGCTCCATGAAGATTTTTGTCGACGGAGGCATTCGTTCCGGTGTGGATGTGTTTAAGGCACTGGCACTGGGAGCCGATGCGGTGATCATTGCCCGTCCGTTTGTGACTGCCGTGTATGGCGGAGCGCAGGAAGGCGTCGAGGCTTATGTCAATAAGATCGGAAGTGAGCTGAAAGATACGATGGCAATGTGCGGTGTGGCTTCACTGAAGGAGATCACACGGGATTGTGTCAGAGTGTGAGAATTACATATTGGGAAAGGATGAAACGCTTGTGTTCGTGGCGGGTGCCATGGATATGGGCGTTTTTTCTGTTGAAATGAGAAAATTATATTTTTGTATATATGTTCTGGAGGATTCTTACGCAAGGACATTTTTTGTTGCTTTTTCCTTATATACTTCATCTGCTTTTTCCTGCGACTTTTTTTCAAATGAAAAAATGTCTTCCACAGTAGTGTTGAATACTTTGGCAATGTCCATAGCAAGTTTTAAAGAAGGATTATATTTGCCATTTTCAAGATTACCAATAGTTTCACGGCGGACACCGACAAGCTTTGCGAGCTCGGCTTGTTGCATATTACGTTCTTTGCGGAGTTCATGGAGTTTGGTCTTTAATATTGGCATTAGCAGCCCTCCTTTTCATACTTCAGAAAAAGTAATCCGGGAAGTATCTGAGAAGTAGCAACAAAAAAGCCATATGCTTTGTGAAAAGAAAATGAAACAAAATTAGATATAATTCCTACTATAATCACAGAGCATAGCAGTATTTCAAGGCTCATACTTTTTGCAGCCCAGATGTGTTGAATACTCATTTCGTCATCGGATTCCTGTGGGGCTAATAGGGTATAGAAAGAGCAGATTGTACTTACAAATAAAAGTACAGCACCTATGATTCTGACTGGATTAAAAGGAATTAGGTTTGAAATAGAGTTCAGAAGCCATAATACACCATTAATGATATATTGGATTGTATATTTCCGAGTTACTGACAGAGTTTCTTTTGTGTTATCCATAATTGCAATCTCCAATGTGATATATTTTTAACATCTGTTGCAAATATATTACGTCAACAATGAAATGTAAAGGGAAATGCGCGAAATAAATCACATTCTTAAAGCTCTATTTTAGATTTTAGTTATATTTTTGTAAAAAAGTTGGCTGATGTAAAAATGTGATATAATAAATTGCTCAACTTTTTCAGCAGATATTCTCGAATAAAGCCTGAATAAATGCGGCTTGAGAAGCAATCCATTCGGTTACTTTACTTTTCAGTACAGATGTGATATCTGCCGAAAGCGTTGATATATGTTCTACAAACAGAGCTGTAAGGCTCTGCAGTGCATTTGTTAAATCCATGTCCTGGATATCTTCACGGTACATGAAAAATAATTCGTCATATGTTTTTTCATCATTTTGATTTCGGCGAAGCCATTCCAAAATGATATATCTTGTGAATACAATGGCTGTATGGCTTACCATTGCACCATAATTATGGCTCTGGAATTCAGAACCTAATTTCAAAAAAGATTTTGATGCCTTGAATTCCAGCAGAAAGTGCATTCCGGATAAGCTGGATGGAAGCATCTGTTTTATGCATAATACTTGCCTTCCGAACTTTATAACCGTTTGTACGGTGGTCGATGCCTTCCGGGATCTCATTATAACGGTTGCTTTCAGAAGCAGAAGACAACAGTATAGCACTACAATAATCAGATTAGCAAGGATACAGATCTTTACAGACTGTACAACACTAATATTCACGAGATAATCGAGAATTCTCAATTATTTCATTTATCCCGCAATAAAATCTAAACCTTTTCAAAAACATTGCTTATAGTCATACTTTTAGAAGAAAAGGTTTGGATTTTTTTTATACAAAATTAATTAGCTTAATCCGTACAGATTAAGAAGCGAACCACCGGCATTTTTCCATTTTGGTGTTACCTTTTTACTGGTTTCATCAGACAATGTAGCTAATGCAGCTGCTTTTTTATCATTTGAAATATCCAGATAAACCATAGTTGTTTGAAGATATTCATGCCCTAACCAAAGAGAGATTTGCACGATATTCATACCATCTTCAAGCCAATGGGTTGCTTTTCCATGCCGTATTTGGTGAGCATGAAGCTCAATGGGAACTTCATCGCATATTTTATGCGCACATGCGGCATGCTTTTTAAGCATTTTATTGACAGCAGGCTGTGTAAGTTTTCCAAATACACCCGTGTTTCTGGAATAAAAAACAAATGCTTCAGGGTTACTAGCATGAAATTCTGCTATATATTTTTGGAGATGAGCCACTGCTTTTGGAAGGAGTTCTAGATTGATAAGTTATAAGCAAAGGATAATATAGAAGACTCTCTGTTAATGCAAGCGAAAAGAGAAAAATTGCTAATCTCTTCTCGCTTATACTTGCTTGCTACTATACAACTATATCAAACTGAAGCATCATGCCACCAAAATTGTCAATAAAATAGGCATATTGCTTTGGATGAGTTGCTTTCAGTTTTTGATAACGATTGGATTCTGGAGCTTCAAGGTGAACTCCGAACCCACAAAACATACAACCATTTCTTGTATAACCCATATTGTATAAATCTGGAATCTTAACATTATATTTTTCAATATATTCATTTATATCATCATCAGTCCAAAAAGAGAGTGGCTTACATTGGTTGTCTTTAAATTGATAAAAAACATTACAGCCATATTCAAGCCATGCTTTTTCACGTTGGTAACTTTCGGATGCTAGGATTCCTAATATAACACATTTCATCCCTAATTCTTTTGCTTTACGGCGAAGTGGCTCCTTTTTTAGCTTGTCGCAACACTTATCTGAAATAGGTAATTCCATATATTTTTGATATTTCTTGAAGTTGCGCTCTATGTAATCAATAGAGTTTTGCTTGGTACGAGGTGTTTTTGCGTGTTGATATGTTCTGATGGCGTTTGAAACGCGTTTGGAGAATATGGGATACCCATAGTGTTCCACTACTTTTTTAAAATTCCACATTTCTCCTTTAGAATCTATAGGATAGACAATCATGATATTGGTATGATTTTCTTTGATTTCCCATTGGATGTGTTTTAAGGTTTCAGGATATTCGTTAGTGGTATTTGCAAATAAATGTAATATGTTAGGGTATAATTGTTTAGTAATATGAGATAACACCGTAGAGTCTTTTCCACCCGAATAAGATATGTAGCAGTGTTCTTCTCCAAAAGTTCTAACAGTTTGATTAATAAGAAACTTTGTCTGAATTATTTTGGCTTCAAGAGGCATAGAACGCAATGAAGCTAAAGTGTCACGTCGGTAAGTGAGATATTGAGTACGTTCTTCTCCACATTTCTTGCAGTATCTGGAATCACGACTATAACGCATGTTTTCATCGTACTCTTCATCACATTTTTTACAAACAAACATTGTTTTAATCCTCCTTTTCTGTTTTTGAACTAACAAATTCTTTGTATTTTTATTTTAATACAAAATAATTGTTAGTCAAGAGCAGAAATACAAAATTTTATTGTGAAAAATGCATAATTATAGTACAATAAAAATTGGAAAGGTGGGCATTTCTATGGAAATTGGAAGCAGATTATCTGAATTAAGAAAGAAATATGGATACACACAAAAACAATTAGCAGAGGCTCTCAATTTGTCTCAACAAAGAGTGAGTAACATAGAAAGGAATACCACGGCACCAGATGTGGAATTTTTACATGGTGCAGCTGATTTGTACAAGATTTCTTTAGATGAACTTATTGGTAGAAGAACACTTATCACTGAGGAAAGCAGCTATGAACAGCAGATATTAAATGTCGTTGAAACTATGGACGACACAAAAAAAGAGCTGAGTTTGCGTTTGTTAAACGAAGTGGCTCAACAAAGAGGTGATAAAGATGGCGAATAGTTATTTTAACGAAAATACGCTTGAGGAGTTAATTGAAGAAATTAAGTATGTCTACAAGTCTGATGACAGACCATGGGTTATAGGATATAGCGGTGGTAAGGATTCTACAACTGTGGTAGAACTTGTTTATAAGATGCTATTGGGATTAGATCCAGATGATAGACATAAAAATGTTTATATTGTATCTTCGGATACTCTAATTGAAAATCCACTTATAAAAATATATTTAAGTAAAATGAATGATTTGTTGGGACAGGCAGCAGATAGAGATGGGCTACCAATAAAGTCAGCTATGGTTACACCTCCACCAAACAATTCATTTTGGGCAAATGTAATTGGAAGAGGATTCCCTACACCTAGAATGAATGGAACATTCAGATGGTGTACAGATAGATTAAAAATAAATCCTAGTGGTGAATATATTCAAAGAGTTATTGATGAGGAAGGAAAAGAAGTAGTTGTTCTTCTTGGAGTTAGAAAAGCAGAAAGTATAGCACGAAAGAGAAGAATTGAAGGCAGAGAACTTGCAAATAGACTTCTAAATCGACATGAAACCATACAGGATGCATATGTTTATAACCCTATTGTAGAACTTACCACAGATGATGTGTGGGATGTTTTACTTAGGTGTGATGGCGGAAGAACACCTTGGGGATCAGATAATAGCGAGTTGGTATCGCTTTATGCTGATGCAGATAGTGGAGAATGTCCTTTTGCTGGTATTCATGCAGGTGGTCAGACACAGAGCTGTGGTAATTCACGTTTTGGGTGCTGGGTATGCACAGTTGTTAAAGAAGATAAGTCGTTAAATGGATTTATAAAGAGTGGACATAGAGAGTTGATACCACTTGCTGAATTTAGAAGTTGGCTTATGAGCATACGAGATAATGAAGAATATCGAGAGAAAAAGAGAAGAAATGGAACGGTATATCGTGATAAGCAAGGTAATATGGGATTCGGTCCATTTAACTGGAAAGCAAGAAAACTTATTCTTCGAAAGTTGTTAGAAACCCAACAGGTTATGGGATATGAACTTATAACATTAGATGAACTGAAAGCAATAGATGAAATCTGGGATCAAGAATTAGACTTATCTCGAAGAGTTTTAGTGGAATTATATGAGGAAATAACAGGGAAAAGACTTCCGTGGTATGACTATAAAGAACCTTTGATTGATAATGAAACTGTTGTTGAATTAGAAAATCTGGCTCAAAAAAATAATGTGCCAGAGGAATTGATCCGCAATCTGTTATTATCGGTTTATCGAAATAAAAACTATTCAAATCAAAAAATACTTAGAGATGGAATAGATAGGCTATTGAATCAGCAATGGCTACATTATGAAATAATAGAGGAGATTGAAAATGAAAATCAATAAAGTAAAATTACATAATTTCAGCTCCTATGAGGGTAATAATGAATTTGATTTCGAGATAACAGATGCTGGAAAAAACATTGTACTCATTGGTGGAAAAAATGGGGCAGGTAAAACTTCTCTTTTTACGGCAATAAAAGTTGCTTTGTATGGACCATTAGCATATGGATATGTAGGTGTAAATAGTCATTACATTTCTAAAATTAAAGACTTAATCAATTCAAAAGCATTTCAACAGGAGGTTGTGGAATCGGAAGTACAGTTAACGCTACAACTTAAGATTGAGCGTGATATTAGAAATTATGTGATAACAAGAAAATGGGATTATACCAATCAAAAGCTTACAGAGGAATACACAGTAGAAAGGGATGGAAAGCTACTGAACGATCAAGAATTATCATATTTTGAGAACTATTTGCGTAGCATTATTCCTCCAGATCTGTTTGAGTTCTTTTTGTTTGACGGAGAAGAGGTTAGTAATATTTTCTCCACCAGTGCATACAACACATATGTTAGAAATGCAGTATTCACCATGTGCGGAATGGATGTGTTTGAAATTATCCGTAAATTCACACGTGGCTATGTAGCAAAGAACAATTCTAATGATGACGATGAGGTCTATGACACATATGAATCGGCAAAGCAGCAGATAGAAACATTAGAAACCGAAAAGGAAAATCTTGATATCGAAGTAGGCAATTTGACAAAAGAACTAGAAAACATTGATATTCAACTTACTGAATTGGCGACTGCTTTTAAAAATGCAGGAGGAATTTCACGTAAGGAGAAAAAACAGTTAGAAGATGAGTATGCTTTAGCTGAAAAGGTAAAAACGGAATCACTTACAAATATTAAGTTGTTTGTGGAAGGGCTTATGCCATTTTATATACTGCGAGATTTTGCTGATCCTATTATGGCACAATTAGATTTTGAAGAAAAAGGTGAGATATTTTATTACGTTCAAAGTAAGCTCAAACGAGATGCAATATCTGATTTACTAAAAGGTGATGTGTCCGATGCAAAAGTAGATCAGTTAATGGATCATCTGTTGGATACATTTAGACCAAAAGGTTTCCGTGAAGACATGGAAATGATGTTTGATCTATCAAAGGAGGATATTGGTCGAGTAAATGGAATTGTATCGTCTTTGGATGATTTCGATGTATCAGCAATGGTTGATATGGTCAATAAAAGGAAGGCAGCTTCTGAAAGAACGGCAGAAATTAATAGAATTTTGAAAAACTCAATGAGCGAGGAGGACATTAATGAATTTGCTCAGAGAGAAAATGAAATTTTAAAGAAAAAAGATGACCTATCAAGTATACTGTATGATTCACAACATAGATTAGAGGAAATTGATAGAGAATTGCAGATGCAAGAACAAACTAGAGATAAAGCTATGCATATTCTTAAATCAAATGCTCAGAATAGGCATGTGTACGAGCTAAGCTCTGGTATTTCTTCTATGATGGAACAGTTCTTAGAAGAGAAGACTGTGAGTATAAGAAGGAAACTAGAAAAGGCTATTGTTAAAAAATTGAAGTCAATTTACAGAAAAAATAATTTGATAACACATATTGAAATCGGAAAGAATTTTGATTTCAATTTGTATCAAGATGAGGAATACAATGGCAAGGAACTTTTGACACTATATAAGAATTTGGGGGATTCTGAATTTACAAATCTTATTGGTACTAAAGGTGAAAAGCGACTAGTCAAAATGTTGGAAGGTACTTCAATAAACGTGCTAAAAAATAAGTCTGAATCTGATTTTGGGCAGGAACCAATTCGATTGTATAAGAAGATTGAATTGGGGAGATTATCAAAGGGAGAGCGTCAGATTTTTATCTTGGCATTATATTGGGCGATAATTGAGATATCAGGACAGAATGTCCCGTTTATTATTGATACTCCGTATGCGAGAATTGATGCAAATCATAGGAGAGAAATCTCAGAGAAGTTCTTCCCTAATATTAGTGATCAGGTAATTATTCTGTCTACGGATGAAGAAATAAATGAGGAGTACTATAAGATAGTAAAACCTTATGTTTCTAAAGAGTATCTGTTAATCAATGACGAAAACGAAAACAGAACTACAATTAAGAATAATTACTTTTTTGAGGTGTAACCAATGATATTTAGATTAAAAACATCAAAGAGAACACAAGAAATCTTTGAGGAACTAGAAAATAGAACAAATTACAAACCATATACATTGGTAAAGCATGCAATAGCGTGGTCTATATTAGAAAAAACATCTGTTGCTGATTATAAGTCAGATTCTGACGGGCTAGATCTAAATAGGCAAACAATTACTGGAGATAATGATACATATTTTAAGGTGCTTATAGAGCAGGTGGAAGGAAGATACCTGACAGATGAAGAGTACTTTCCACAGTATGTTAAAGCGCATATAGATAGGGGAAGTAAGCTATTGCTTGATATGTACAATCACGCTGGAAATATGGATAAGTACATTTTGCAAGTATTGGGTGAGGGAGATACCGTATAACAGGAAAGAGGAAAAATTATGGGAACAATGGTTGGAACGGTAATAACTGTTAAAGAATTATATGGGATAAAGAGCGCAGACATTCAATTTAGAAACGGTACTAATAGCACATCATTAATAACTTTGGAAGAAAACAGAAAATACATTGTCCCATATTTTCAAAGAGAAATTAGGTGGACAAAAGATAATTTAATTACCCTTATTAATGATGTTAGGAAGGGATCAAAATTTCTTGGAAATCTAATATTCACAAAAAGACAAAGCGATTACGAGATTCTTGATGGACAACAACGTACGACGGTAATCGCACTAATAGTTTTGTTTTTAAAGAGTAAATACTCGGAACGGTTTGATATATTTGAGACTTGTGAAATAACGGTAGAAAGTTTCCCAGGATTTAGAAATCTATGTAATTATTTTTTTGATTTAGAAAAGATTCCTGAATCTGAAATGGAAGAAATAATCGGAAGCGATTGTTATGGCCAGCGTGATAAATATATAGAAATATGGGATGCCATGGAAAAAGTTGATCTCTTTGCAAATATTGCAGAGGCAGAGGATTTTCTCAAAAATTTGGAACAATCACAATTGAATGTGATTATTGAAACAGATTCTGCGGAGAGAAGTATTGAGGCATTTTTGGATGTGAATCTTAAAGGAGTGCGACTAGATGCAGAAGACATCTTTAAGGGATATCTTTTTGCACAAGACAACTCAGAGGAATTATTTAAAATCTGGAGTCAATTAAAACAAAAAAATAAAGTGCTAAATATGTACATTGATTATCCGTTTATGATGCTTTTGGAGCACTTTTTACAGTGTGAGTTATCAAAACATGAAAGTTATCGTTTGATAGAATTCTCAACAGATTTTACGTTGAAGAATGAAAAAGAGATCGAAGGTAACAAGTATAGCTCTGGAGAACATATAGTTAAAATTATACATAATAAAAAATATATTAGAGAAAAATTAATTGCATTGGATAAGATACAAGAACTTTTAGTTTCTATTGTAACAGAAACGCATGCACCGGCTGAAATAAGAGGATATTACAAGAAACTGGCAGATGCAGATAAGAAATTTAAGGTGGATAACGATGAAATAGATATTATGTATAATTTGCTTCGAAAAGTAGTATTAGACAAGAATAAAGCTCCAAATTGTTTAATAATCAAATACTTGTTGGAAAGCTTCATAAATTTAGAATTTCGTAAGGACAATTTTGATTCAATATATGGGGTTTTTGTAACATCTACATTATTTACTTTATATGAAACAAAGAAAAACAGTGATGGGCTTTATAAAATTATAAGATCAGATGACTGGGAAGGACAAATGGTAAATTATGCCATAACTTGTTTTGAGGGAAGAGAATTAACGAGTAGGCAAATATCGGCTGGCTATCAATTTGTTCTAACTAAAAGCCAAAGTATTTCACAGGAAAGGCAGGAGTTTAGATGTAAATCTATTGCTACGATATATGAATATTTTGATATTGACAACAATGGAATACGAATCAAGCCTCATAAAACTAAGGAATTAGAACAATTTTTGAATGATTCTGAAAAATATAGTGTGGAACACTTCATCATAAATGATAGTGGAAAATGTGAATGTAAGTTAAGTACAAATGCGACGTTTGAGTATGAATATCCCGAGGAAATAAAGAAGTATAAGAATTCTTTATTTAACTATGTATTTATCGATAGAGAGACAAATGGAAATATCAAAAATTTGTACTTGCTAGAAAAAGTTGAAGTTCTTGCGAACCCTGATAAAAATATAAAAGGATATTCAGGAAAAGTAATTCAATTAGTATCTGATAAATTAAAATTGCCAGATCCAAAAGGATTTGATAGCGAAGAGGAGGCAAAGGGAGAGTTAGATCGATATTTTCAAATGGATTTCAGAAATCAATATGCACAATTTGCTGCTAGTGTAATTGAAATGATTTCGAAAGGAGAATAAAAATGATTTATTTAGACAATAGTGCGACTTCTCCTATTGATGAGGAAGTTAGAGATGCGATGCTTCCATATTTGAATGAGGAGTTTGGAAATCCGTCAAGTAAATATTATTGCAAAGCAACTCATGCTAAGAATGCTGTCGAGGAAGCCAGAGAAAAGGTTGCAAGGTTGCTAGGTGCAAAGCCGGATGAGATTATTTTCACAGCTGGAGCAACAGAAAGTACAAATTTTATTATTAAGGGATATTTGGATTATAGAAAGTTTTATGGAGATGGCAAGAATCATGTGATTACATCTCTTGTAGAACACAAGGCAACATTAAACACCTGTAAGTATTTGAATGGTGAATTATATTCAAACAATGATCCTACTACATCTTTATTTGGTGTAAAGGAAAAAGTAGATAGAGGATATGAAGCTTCATTTGTTGGAGTTACTCCAGATGGTGAGATTAGTGTTGAAGAAATTACTTCTGCAATTAAAGAAAATACAGCACTTGTATCAATGCTTTATGTGAATAACGAAATAGGGACAATAAGTGATGTTGAGTCAGTGGCAGAAATCTGTAAGAAGAATAACATTGCACTTCATTCTGATTTAACACAGGCTTTGGGTAAGATAGAAATTGATGTTAAGAGAATGGGAATCGATTATGCTTCTTGTTCTGCACACAAAATATATGGACCTAAAGGCATAGGCGCTGCATTTATGAAGTCTGATGCTTACGGGATAGTACCTATTACAGCATTTATGCATGGAGGAGAGCAGGAATTTGGATTCCGTGCAGGAACACATGCAGTTCATAATATTGTAGGTTTTGGCAAAGCGGCTGAAATAGCACTTAGAGATCTTAAGAAAAATGAAGCATATATAAAAAGTTTGGATGATATGTTGATTGAAGGTATTTCTACTATTGAAGGTATTCATACAACTGTAAATATATCAAAGCGTTTACCTGGTATTGTTAGTTTGGTAGTGGACAAGACAGATTTTCATAATGAGAGATTCATTAAGAAGATTAGCGAAGATGTGGCTTTGTCGACTGGATCTGCTTGTAGTGCTGGAGAACCATCTTATGTAATACAGGCACTTGGATTGGCAGATAAGGTTACAAAAGTACTTAGAGTGTCTATAAACAAATATACTACGGAAGACGATATCAATAGTTTCCTAAGTTTATTAAAGACAATATAGATACAAGGTGGTGTGTATTATGGAAAATAACATTACTATTGTTGATGCTATTAAGACTGTTTTACAGGATAGTTGTGAAGGAATGACATCACAAGAAATTTACAATAAAATCGTAGAGAGAAAGTTGTACACTTTTGGAGCTAAAACACCGGAAGCGGCTGTTCATGCAAAGCTTAGGATTTATTGTAGAGATTTAGATTTCCCATCGTCATCGCCAACTAAGTATTTTTATTTAAAGAAGCGAATAGGAAAAACTAATTACTATGCATTAATTAATCATGAATCAAAAGAAGACAATTTTCAAAAAGAACTGATACAAGATGATTCCGAAAATGAAATGTTGGCTGAAGAAAAAATAGAAAGAGCCTACGAATTACATGTAAAAGAGTTAGAAGATAATTTGATTGAAAGAATTTTACAATGCAAACCTGAATTCTTTGAACGATTAGTAGTAGAACTTCTTATGAAGATGGGGTATGGATATGACCAGTCTTCAGGAAGTGTTGTTGGTAAATCGCATGATGGTGGGGTGGATGGAATAATAAATGAAGATAAGCTGGGACTTAGCAAAATATATATTCAAGCAAAAAGATATGCTATAGGAAATAATGTGGGTTCTCATGATACACAAGCATTTGTAGGTGCTATGCAAAAAGCCCAAAAAGGTGTATTTATTACAACCTCTGACTTTACAAAAGAAGCAAAGAAGTATGTAAGAGAAATTCAAAATGGATCAAATGCAACTCCATTAAGGCTAATAAATGGTCACGAATTAGCAAAGTTGATGATCCAATATGAAGTGGGGTTGGAACCAGTTCATAGTTACACGGTTTATCGAATAGAAGAAGAATATTTTGATGATGGTATATAGGAGGAAAGATTCGTTATGGCATTAATGATGGATAACAAGCCAACTGAATATAAAGGTGAAGCATTAGTTTGGGAAAAACTGTCTTCATTATTGCCTAACGATGTTGTTGTCTACAATCATCGAGAGGTGGTTGATGATCGTGAATTTGATTTCGCATTGCTTATAAAAAATGTTGGAATTATGGTCATTGAAGTAAAAGGATGGCAGTCTCAGTACATCTTTGATGTGAAAGGTCCTGATGAAATTGTGATTCAAGGAGAAACCCAAATTTATGGTTCTCCAGAGAAACAGGCAAGAGGATATAGATTTGATTGGCTGAATTTTTTGAATGACCAGTTTGCAATAAGTCCTGTTGTATTATCAATGGTATGTTATCCGTTTATATCAGAAAAAGAATATAAGGATGTAAGGTTAGACATTGTATCATCTAGGGATTTTACTATTTTCTCGGATGACCTGAATTCAGCAACTAAGCTAGGGCAGAAGATATCAAATGCATTTGTCAAGAAAAAGCCGTTAAACAGTACTCCGTTTGATGAAAAAGCAATGGCTATAGTAAGACAACATTTTGAACCATCATATAAGGCAAAGGATGATCAAATTGTAGAGGTTTCGGATGCATATTCATTACTGAAGGTATTCAACAAAGAATTAACAGAAAAGGATTCAGATGAATTGATAGAAATGTATTTTGCCGGAACAAAGATTGTTGCATTTGTTAAGAGTGAAATAGATTTGTTATCCGTTTGCAATAAGTTGGAAGCAGGATTTAATGCCAGAGGTATTATTTCTGATAAAGGAAATGTGAGATTGGCAGAAATAGATGAAAGAAATGATTTTCGTGGTGCATCCGGCTCATATAGAATATTTAATTTTGAAATCTATACATATAATTTGGATTTGAATAACGATGAAATTATTGTAGAGGGACAATATACAGAACAACAAAAATTGATACTTGAAGATGTTGCAAATTCCACAAGCTGGAATTTTGATCAGTATAAGGTTGAACATGCAATGGGTGATAAAAATGTGCTTGTTCAAGCAGGTGCGGGAACTGGTAAAACCTACTCAATGGTATCTCGTATTGCCTATTTGTGCATGAGTAGAAAACGATTTGTAAATAATCTTGTAGATGAGATTGCTATGGTAACTTTTACGAATGAAGCTGCTGATAATATGAAGTTAAGACTAAAGCAGTATTTTATGAATTGTTATATTCTTACTAAAAACAAAAAAGTGCTACATGAAATAGAGGCTGTAGACTTAATGCAGATTTCGACCATACATAAATTTGCAAAAACTGTTTTGCAAAGCAGTGCTATGGAATATGGACTGGGTGCGGATTTTGCAATTTCCTCAAGTGAGTATGCGAAAGAGCAAGTATATGAGAAATATCTTAATAATTTTCTGGTTGAAAAGCAAAAAGAGGACGCGAATTTTGCCCAACAACTAAGAATGCCTGTTCATAAGTTCAGAAAGTTGTTAATGCATTTTTCGCAGCAATTATATAATAAGAGTTATGGGATTAAAGAGCTTAAAGCAGAAAATCTGGGAACATTTGAAGCGTGGCCATTTTTTAATGAAGTCATAATGAAGGTTATGATACCAGCAGAAAATGAATACGAAGAGCAGATATTCTCAAAAAATAAAATAGATCTGAAAGAAAGTATGCTATTACTGAACGATGCAGTAAATGGAGCATTTAAGGGAAAATGTAGTTTTAAATATAAGTACTTATTTATTGATGAGTTTCAGGATACTGATGATGTTCAGATTGATTCTTTCTTAAAGTTACAAAATGTGATTAAAGATACAAAGCTGTTTGTAGTTGGCGACTTAAAGCAGAGTATTTACCGTTTTAGAGGTGCGACAATTAGTGCATTTGATCTGATTAGAACAGATAAAGAAAAATGGGAAGAATTTTCACTTACCATAAATTATAGAACTGATAAGAGATTATTAGATAAATTTGATGCAGTATTTTCTAAAATGGGCTCAAAAGGGTATTTGCCATTTCATAAAGGAAAGGATTCGCTGACCAGTAGTGTTGAGACGTATCTATCGGAACATGAGTTAGTGACCCAATTAGAGTATGACGGCGATGAGCAGAGGATGGAACAGCTCTTTGCAGAAATCGCAAGGCAGAAAGATATTATAAAATATCTATCCAAGCATCATAAACTATCTTCTAAAGATATGATAATTGCCATTTTAGTAAGAGATAATTGGCAAATTCATAATATTTTGGAAGAAGCAAAGGTTCGAGGTGAGTTTATAGAAACTCAAGTAGGTGGAGATTTATATCAGCTTATGCCTACTTTAGATTTGTATAAATTGGTAATTGCGCTGCTTAACCCGAGAGATCCAGTGAATCTTTTTAATTTGATAGAGTCAAATTATGTAGGAATTCAGTTAGATATACAAGGATTACATGGTTTGGGCACAGAGGAGCAGGTAAAAAGGTTAACAGATGTACTTAATCAGTATTTCACAACTGTGATGAACACAACATGGGAAAAGATAATTATGGATACTAGGGTTCAACCAATTTTAATGCTGCTGAGGAGTATCTATGAAGGATGTCAGCCTTGGTATCAATATTCAAATACCGATAGTGAGCAAAGATTCTATAAAGCAAATTATGAATTGGTATTAGAAAAAATAATTAAAACATATAGTGTAGATTACTTAACTCTCAATGTGATAGAACACAGTATGCATATAAATATTATGACAAAGCAGGAAGAACTCGCACGAAATATTGAGGTTGAGACTGATGATATACGAGTGATTTGTACTACTGTTCATAAAGCAAAAGGATTGGAATATGGATGCGTAATTATGCCATATATGGGTATGGATATTGCATCAATGAAGAAAGCTGATTTAGATGTGTATGTAGAAAATGAAAAACTTGCATATGGAATTAGAATTGGAGATGAACCAAACAAGAAATATAATTCCAATTATGATGTATCGCAGGAACAAAATGAACGAGTTAACGAAGAAAGTCGAGTATTGTATGTAGCGCTAACACGAGCTATCAGAAATGTTGTTTGGATGAAGGATATTAAATCAAAGAGCAAGATTTCGTGGCAGAATTTAATGGAGGTATAAAATGTCATTATCAATATATACTTACAGCAATCCATATGAAATAAATAATGAACCCTATTGGGATTCAATAAGAAACTGTGCACATTTTTGCGTTTCGCAGACAATGGTAAATGGATTGTCAGCAGTATATGATGAATTAGATAATGGACAATTAGCAACAGTAGAAGAATTAGTAGAAGCATTATACCCAGGATGGTTTGATACAAAAACATACATTGAACAGTACACAATTTTAACCAATACACTAGATAAAGTGACGCCAAACATTGAACCTGATAGATGGAAAAAGATAAAACAATCTCTGCGATTCAATAAGAGTGCATTGTTGGATAGTATTCGACTGATGGCTGAAATGGGGCTGTTATTAAAAAATATAAAAATTAAAAAGATAACGGAAGAGCAAATGTATTTAGTTGCTACTTATAATGCAATTCTGCGAGGTGAGGATGCCAAGATTTTTGCTTTAAAAAAGAATTTTTCGGAAAGTGAAATTGATAATGCTGTCAAAACAGCATTGGTGGCAAAAGATAAAAGGCGAGGTAAGGAAGTAAAAGCTATAGAGAGTGTTGATTGTAATACTGTAGTTATTCATGGAATACATCAATTTACTCCAACAATTCTTTCAATGCTTGAAGAGGTTTCAAAATACAAGCGGGTCGTGTTGTTATTTAATTATCAACAGCAGTATAACGAGATATATCAAACATGGTTGGATGTTTATTCCTGTTTTGATTTGAATATAAAGAGTCAGTTCAATAACGAATTTAAGCCAACAACATTGCTGCAGCCGAGCTACGAAGGAAATATGCTCGCAGATCAAATTGGAAGATTAGCTAATGGAACACTCATTGAAAAAAGCAAGGATATAAATAATGTAAAGGTTGTAGAGTTTGCTAATATTACAGAATTTTCAGCATATGTTGCACGAATATATGAGGAGGCTGCTAAAGATTTTCATGCAGACGAACATAAGAACGGCTCAGTTCTTTCATATATGAAGGAACAGTTTTATTCTGCCAATAATTCTGTAAATGATATATTGAAAGTCTATTTTCCAGAACAATTTGGGGAAAGACATTTCTTGGCTTATCCGATTGGTCATTTTTTCGTAGCTGTTACTAATATGTGGGACAGTGAAAATGGTGGTATTAGAATCGAGAATATGAATGATATTGCAGAATGCTTGTATTCAGGAGTTCTCTATGAAAAGAAAGTAGGATCGTTAATTACTACCTTCAATCAGACAAGAAATTATTTTTCTAGGGCGACAAAGTTGGAAGGCGATAGCGAAACAGATGGCGTAATTGATTTGCTGAAAAAGCTACAGAAACAAATATCCAAGCTTAATAATGGTAAAATAGAGTATAACGAACAATTAGCGAAGTTATCATATTTCAATGTTGAATTAGATGAAATAGATGAGCTGATTGAAGCACTTGAGGCACTTAATACTATTACAAAGATATTCTATGAAGATTTTGAAAATGAGAATAATAATTTTAAGCATTTTTATGAGAAACTAAAAGATTTTGTAGAAACACAAATTCTACCAACTGCAGATGCAGAATCTGAGTTTCGAGATATTTTACTGAGACTGTTAGTTAGACTAGAAGAAGTTGAAAAAATCGAGACAACTAGCACATTTGATTGTTTAAAGGATACAATGGCATATTATCTAAAACAGGAAAGTCAGAAGGGTGAAAGTGCGAACTGGATTGTCAGAGACTTTCAACAGATTGATGGAGATATATTGAAAAGTTCAACTCAGGATCCAGACATAATCTATCATTTTGCGTGTGTGTCCGATTCTGATATGAATGTAAAACGAGAAGATCAATTTCCGTGGCCATTGACTATAGAGTTTTTTGAAAGAGCATATGAACCATTAGATTGGAAATATCAGGTTTATGTTAAATCAAGAAAAGAATTTAAACATTTTAAGAGATATGCACTGATTTATGGATTAGAGTTTAATAGATGTAAGTTTAAACTGAGTTTTATAAAAAACGATGATGATAAAGAAAATGAACTGTATTATATTTTAAAACTGTTAGGGGTTAAAACAGAAAAAAATATTCATGAGACGACAGAGGTTCATGAGAAACAAAATATCACATTTGATTTGGGTAAAAATACAAATAATTTTGTGGATTTAGATGGATTTAGAAGACGCATATGTGGATATAGATTTGCATTAGAGTCATTAATAGAAAATGGTACCAAGTACCAAGATAGATTCCTGCAGACAAAATATCTAGAGATAATTTTGGCAAATAATGTGCGGCGTAAATTAGAAGGTCAAATTGCCACAGAGGCAATAATGAATGAGGCACTTGATGATTCAGTAGAACGCTTGAGACGATATTTTAGATTTTTGAATGAATCCGAGATAACAGATATCAAATCGAATACTAAGAGTGCAATTATACATCAAGCATTGCAGGATGGTAAGATAAGACAGTTTCCAAAGGTAACAGATATTGATTCTGAAATGATGAGAAAGAAAGAAGAATTCATATACCTGCATTTGGAAAATGAAAATCAGGAGAATGTATTAATTGGCAAATTTAATGATTTGACGGTAGCAGAGAAAAAACAGTTTTTGCCGGATAATCTTAAAAATGCAAGTTACGACAAAGAAGCAAATATATGGTGTCAATGGTGTGCAGTAAGAGAGAAATGTCTTGAAAATTACAAATCATTGGTTGAAATATAATGGAGGTAGAGCTTTTGGAAAGAGGAATGTACATAAGATGTCCAATAGCAGAATTTGATGATCCAAGAAATTTTATCGTAGGTCGCATAATTCAAGCGGATGATTTTACAGAGAATGTAACAGTGGCATTTTTAGATCCATTTGGATTTAGAAATTATTATGAGAATATACCGGAGAAAGCAGAATTACCATATGACTATGTAAAGAGATGTACTTTGCATCGAGAATCTTATGTTATTTATCGAGGAACTAGATATAAGATATTGTCAGCGCTTAAGGAAGATGAATGGTATTATTATTACATCAAAGAAGAATTTACAGATAAAGTCATAAAAGCTAGAGAAGACGTCATAGATGCACCGTTTAATGGTGGCAGAATTTCGCCAGCAGAGCAGCTTAGAAGTTATGAGTTTCAGAATCCTGCGTGGTATTTTGGAAGAAATGTCGTAAGTAAAACTGTAAAAGTTCTTGATAATTCAGTATTTGGATTCAAAGAATTAGCAGGATGTAAGATATTTTTAAAAGAACACCAGCTCAGAACGATTATGCGTTGTTTACAAGAAAAAAACTGTAGAGTGATGTTAGCAGATGAAGTTGGTATGGGTAAAACTATTGAGGCTGCCTCTGTTTTAAAAGTTTATACAATACATAATTCAAATAAGAGAGTTTTAATAGCAGTACCACGTCCTCTTGTGGCACAGTGGAGAGTGGAATTACTTATTAAGTTTGAAATAATACCAGGAAATAATGTGAATGATAATTATGTTGAACTTATTGCGGAGGAAGATATCGAGAAATATATTAACAGCCGTTGGGATTTTGTTATAGCGGATGAGGCTCATAAACTTCTAGCAAACAAAAGTTTATATACATATTTTCATTCACTTAGCAAGCGTTCAGAGAATATTTTGTTGTTATCAGCGACTCCGGTTCAACAAAAGAAAGAAGCATATTTGGCGTTACTTCAACTAATTATGCCCGACAAATATGACCAGTTTTCGATAGAAGATTTTCAAACTCTTGTAGAAAAACAGAAAAGTATTACCAAGAGTACATACCTTGTATTACAGGATTTTGATGACTATATAGATAATATTGCTGATACTTTGGAAAATGATGAGAATCCTTTAGAAAATGATGATTGTACCGATTTGTTTGATGATATACAAAATGGTCTTAGAAGAATTTCTAGACTGATTGAGGATGAAGGTTTCGATAAGGTTTTATTAGAAATAAATCTAAAGAGTGAAGACTATGGTAAGGGCGCAATACAAGAGGCTCTTCTGTATGTATGCGAGAATTATCAGCTTGAAAAAAATATTATCAGAAATAGACGTAGATATATGGAAGAGGAACTTCCACATAGAACAGTCAGAGAAATTGAATATGAGCTTAATCCGGATAAGAACACTTACGAGCATACAACATATGAAGCTATTGTTGATTGGATAAGTGGACAGGAAATTTCTGCACAAGATTTTGAGATACATTATATTCCGTTACTTACAGCTTTTTTTAGCTCATCTTGGGCGTTTAATAAGGAGCTTGAGCAGCAAAGAAAAAGCGGATTAGTTATTAGTCGGGATGTAGAAGAAAATGCAAAAGAATGGCTAAGTGCAGAAGAATGGATGCTTGAGGAGCTTGATAATGTACTGGCAGAGCCATATAACTATTCGAGTAGAATACTTAGCATAGTTGATTTCATTGATCAGGAAATATATGAGGAAAAAGTAGTAGTATTTACAAATTATGCAGAAACCTTTGAAAAATATGGTCAAGTATTGAAAGCATATTTTGGAGAAGAAAAGATAGCACTCTTTAACAAAAATATGAACGAAGAAGAATTGGAATTGAGTATTTATCGTTTCCAAAATGATGATGAATGTAAAATACTTCTTTGTGATGAGACTGGTGGCGAAGGTAGAAATCTTCAGGGAGCAGACTTTGTAATTCATATTGATTTGCCTTGGGATGCAAATGCTATAGAACAAAGAATAGGACGATTAGACAGATTGGGACGACCAGCAGATAAAGATGTATGTTCGGTTGTAACTTATGCAAAAGAAACTTTGGAAGAAGAATTATATAATTTCTGGAATAAAGGATTGAATATCTTTACTCAGTCTTTAAGTGGATTAGAAATTATTATGAATGAAATCAATGAGAGCATTATTCATGCAGTAACAAGTGATTTCCGATATGGTATTTCTAATGCAATTAATGAGATTATAGAATCTTCACAGCGAATGGAAAAAGAAGTGAGAGAAGAGCAACACTTTGATTCAGCAGCGTTTATATATGCAACACTCAATCAAGGGCTAAAAAGACTTTTACACTACTATACGTCTAATGAGAATGAATTGTTTGCCAATACAATGATGGGATGGGCAAATCTTGCAGGATTAAAAGGTCAGTTTAATAAAAACGGTGTTGTGAGATTTAATGAAAATTCATTCTCTATAAAGTCAGCAGAAAACTCAATGTTGATACCACCGAATTGGATGGAATATGTAAATCGTACATCAAATGCCTTCTCAAGGAGGGTTAGGGAATTATACGAAGAAAGAACTGGAAATAAAACATCTACAGGTAGCAGGGAAATTGTAGGAACCTTTAATCGTGAACTTTCTATTGAAAATGATTATTTACACTTCTTTGCACCAGGGGATGAGGTCTTTGATTGTATTGTAGATAATGCAATGAATTCATACAAAGGAACTTGTACAGCTTTTGCACTTGAAGCGGACTTCGATTGGCGAGGAATCGTTTATACTTGGAATTTATATCCCAATGAGCAATTGTTATTGGAAAATGGGATTCCTTTAACTGCGATAAGACAATATAAGAGTTATGTTTCTGCTGATCAAGTCATAACACCTATCAGTACACAAAAGTATGAGCATGTACCTACAGATAAGGTATTAAAACTTATTGATGCCGTTTCAAGAGAAGCAACATCTGATATTAGAAGGTATGTAGTGCATCTAGGTAGAAGATCAGTAAAAACTGATGGGCTACATATTAAAGAAAGATATGGTTGTTCCAATGTTGATTGGTTTAGACAAACTTATCCAGAGGACAAGTGGATAAATTTTGTTTCTGCATCAATGAAGATAGCCAAAAATCAGGTAAAGGAAAAAATGAAAGCTAGTAGCAATTTAAAGCAAGCAGCAGCTAGTATAGAACAGACGTTGAATGCAGAAGTTGCACAAGCTAAGTTTTTTGGTGTAGATGCAGGTGAAATTGAACAGAAAAAACAGGTTTATGAGACGGTGCTTGAAGCATTGAGGACAACTAGAGTAGAACTCGAGGCAGCAGCATTTGTAATGGTGAGGAAGACGCATGATTAAAGAGCAGATTCAAGAATGCATACAAAGAATTTTGGATAATGAACTAGGTGGGATAAGCACAAATAATTGTCCAAGAGGCGGAATAGAAAAATATAGATACATGACTGCATATAGGTTATCTAAGTATGTGAATTTTTATAGAACACACAGAATATCGCTGGATGACCTTTTGATTTCGCTTAGAAATTATCTGCTTGTTTTTCAGACAGCTGTACGATTACCTATTGATATTGATATCACTGATAATAAATATGGACTCCGTATCGACTCAGAAGGTCTTTGTTATGCAACCTTAAATTTGCCAGAATATCTCAATGTAGATATTATCAAGCAAGGATTCATGGAAGATTATATAGAACCAAAAAAAGATGAAAGATATTTTCTTGGGGTTACACCTAATATATATCGTTTAACGGGGTTCCAGAGATTCAAATCAATACGTCAAAAACTTGCGGTTAATGGTGCACTTAATATGCCAGAAGGGTATACAGCATTAGTTTCTTTGCCAACAGGTGGAGGAAAGAGTTTAATTACACAAACTATGGCGTATCAAAAAAAGGATGGACTGACCATCACTGTTGTACCAACTGTATCATTAGCAATGGATCAAGTTAGAGTTGCAAAGGATAATATTCGAGTTGCATCCAAAGCAGAAATTGCTTGTTATTATAGCGATTTAGCAAGTGAAGAGAAGAGAAGCATTATAGATAGAATAAAAAACAGAAAGCTACGATTATTGTTTATTTCTCCTGAAGCACTTATTAGGAATGAAGTATTTAAACAAGTGATAGAGACTGCTAATGATGCTGGATATTTAAGAAATCTTATTATAGACGAAGCACATATTGTAATTGAATGGGGTAATTTTTTTCGAGTTGATTATCAGTGTTTGGAACCTTGGCGTAATAATTTATACGAAAAGAATTCTAAATTAAAAACAGTGTTATTATCTGCAACTTACGAAAGAACAACAGTTAAGATTTTACAGAGTATGTTTGCTTCTGGAGATAAATGGATTGAAATAAGATGTGATGCATTAAGAAGAGAACCAAGATTTGAGTTGGTATCAGCAATTTCATATCGGGATAAGAATGAAAAAACAAGAGAATTATTACGATGTTTACCTCGACCAATGGTAGTATATGTAATGAGACCTGATCAAGCTGAAAAGGTTAAGGAAATGGCAGCAGATATAGGTATTACAAATGTTGAGACATTTACTGGAAAAACGAAGTCTGATGAGCGTTCTAGAATTATAGAAGAGTGGTCAGAAAACAAGTTTGACATTATAATTGCAACTTCAGCATTTGGAGTTGGGGTTGATAAAAGTGATGTCAGAACAGTTTTACATTTATATGTACCAGATAATCCTAATGCATATTATCAGGAGTTGGGAAGAGGAGGACGAGACGGTCTTCCTTGTCTTAGTGTGATGTGTGTATATCCAGAAGAGGATTTGGAATCGGCATTTGTTATGACTGACAAAGTTCTTGGAAGTGAAAAAATTCTTGGACGATGGGAGAGTATGCTTAATAGCCATACTTCCACAAGAGGAATAGATTCATATACTTTGGATACATCTGTTAAGCCTAATTATAATAGTGTGGATTATGCGGAGGATACCAGTACAGTTGATCAAAAGTGGAATATCTATGTAATTCTTCTGTTAAGAAGATACAATTTGATTAAGATTTTAGATATGGTCGTAGATCCTCATACACATGTATATTTTATCAGAATATCTATTTTGGATAAAAGATTACTGCAGACTTCGGAGGATACAAAACTGTTGATAGAAGACGTTCGTACTAAAGAATGGAATAAGAATGAAAGAGATTTTAAGACCATGAGTCGTTCTGTTAAGCTTGGAAAGCGAATGTGTTGGTCTGAGATGTTCTTTAATTCTACATATAGTATGGTTTCAGAATATTGTGCTGGTTGCGACAATCATAAGAATATTGTTGAATCAGATCCAAATAGATTTGAGTTGGTTAAGAAAATTCCGGCTCCAACAAGAAATTTTTCTGTTGAGTTGAATAATATGTTTGCTAGTTCTAATGAGGCTATTTTATTTGCGGATAGTGATAATACAGAGTTAATAGGAAATGTAATTAATAGAGGATTTTCAACTGTAATTATAAATGATGATGACCAAAGCAGTTATTTTAATTTGTTAAATAGCATTTCAGAATGGACAGATGTAAATTTGCTGGGAATGAATGAGTTTGTTCGGTTAGTTGAACATGGAGATTATTATTTCTTTGCAGGAGATGCTGTTGTTTTGTATGGAAATAAAGACTTAGGCATATATAAGAAAATTAGTAGATTGCGGAAAACATTACAAACCGGCGAAATACGATTATTGCATGTTTTCAAAGAGGATATTTTCTGTAATGAAATAGGGAAAACCGTTTCATCAATTGTTGATGGACCGGTACTTGAAGAATATTTAATAGAAAGGATGTAGAAATATGTTTGAAGATAGAATGAAAACATCTGCAATTCCGGAAAGGGTATATGCCCTTTGCCAAGCGATTAAAAGCAGAACAATGCAGGAAAGCAATTTGCGAGAGTTGTTAGAACCATCGAATTTGGGTGGTTCAACAAAATATTTCGGAACGGTTCGTGATGCAGCAAAACAGCTAGGGCTTATTTCCGTAAAAGAAGGTGATGTATCATTGGCAGTAGATTCAAAGTGTGTATCATCATATGATTCAATGCGAGAATATATTGTGGGCAATATAGATACAATATCGGAAGGATTATTCTTTGATGTGTCAAAAGAATATATATCGATGAATGAACAAGTGTTTAAGTTTAAAGGAGTGTCTGAAGCCGCGTTAGTAGAACATATGTCAAAAGTTATAGGAAAACCAGTGTATGAAGATGATATGAGAGCTTGGAGGTTCTGGGCTACATATTTGGGACTTGGTAATCTTCATGATATGCTTTTATTGCCTAACATGTATACATATCTAAAAGCCGTTTTAACAGTATGCAACTTAAAAAAGAATGAAGAGTACACATTTACTGATTTTGTGGCTGCAATAAAGCCGTATGCGGAAATAGGATTATCCGATATTGATGGAAATAAGAAAATCAATCTTGCTATGTCCAGTGGTTTACGAGCATTACATGATGAAGGAATTATCCAATTATCACACAAACTTGATAGTGGTGATATGTGGTTCCTATATGAAGCAGAACTACATCCAATTAAATCAACAGTTACTCATGTAACAGTAAGGAGATAGCTTATGAATTCAGAAATTGCAAAAAGTAGAATAGGTGAAGTAATTCGCATTGATACTGTTACGAGTACACAAGCTGATTTCTTAGCTACTCATGTGCCTGTTCAAAATATTCATATAAGAAAAAAGTGGGATAGTAAAACAGACAAAGTTATGTCTGAGGAGAAAGTATTTAATAAATATGTTTTGAATACTGAAAATGAGCATCAGTTTATTATAGTGATAGGCTCAAGTGGTGCTGGAAAATCACACCTTATTAGATGGTTTGCGGCTAGATTAGAACAGTCAGCACCAGAAAATGAAGTAGTCCTTTTTGTTCGTAGAAGTGATAATAGTTTGAAGGGAACGATAAAGCAATTACTTGAATTGCCTGAAGTTGCCAATATACCGAATAAGGCTGTGTATGACAGACTTGTTCGAGCTACTTCAACGATTGACAATAAGAAGCTTAAAGATATGATATATCAAAATTTCATTGTCGAAATCAAGAATGATGAAAACGATGAGATTATTAGTAATAATGAAAAGAAGAGATTAGTTGAATTATTGCAATATGAACAGTTTCAGTTAAATCTAATGAAAGAAGAAGGTGCTATCGATCGTATTTATCAAAAAGTAGCTGAAAATGAAACTGGTGATAGTAGAGATGTAATGGCGTTGTTTGAAACTTCAGATTTTGAAGTGGATGTTAATTTTTGCGATGATATGTATACTAATGGTGCAGCTAAAAATGCTATGAAAATGGCAAATGCCATTCTTGCTGATGATGAAATGCCTGAAAGACTGGCTGATTATATGAATACTCTGGTAAATAAGGTTATTCAGACATGTGCAGGATTGGAACCTGGAGATTTTGAACAGGTCTTTGTGGAAATTAGAAAGGAGATTAAAAGACAGGGAAAAAATCTTACTTTATTAATTGAGGATATTACAGCATTTACGGGTGTAAATGTTGCGCTGCTAAATGTTTTGACTACTGAACATACTGGAATGTATGAAAGTCAAGAACTTTGTAGAATTTCCTCTATCGTAGGAACAACTGAAAAATATTTTAACGTTAACTTTATGGATAACCATAAGGATAGAGTTACACAATTCTTTGTTATTCCAAATGATGTGTTCGGTGAAGATCAGAATTCGCTATATGAATTTGTTGGTAGATATCTAAATGCGATGTCTTTGCGTGGCGATGTTTTAGATGACTGGGCGAAGAATGGTGCTTCTATGAAAGAGTATCCTATTCATAAAGGAGAGGAAAAATCTCTTTGGGATACAATCGAAATTGCAAAGGGGAAGGAATTATCGTTATTCCCGTTTACTAAAAAGGCAATTACGAATCTATATATGTGTATTTTGCAGCCGGATTATAGAACTCCTAGATATCTGTTAAGAGATGTTATTGAGAGAGCTATGAGAAATTATCTATTCAAAAAGGAGAGTTTTCCTGAATTTACAATTGAAAGAATTAATGATATTCCATTTGAGAGTCTATATGTAAGTACTTATATTCATCAGCAAGTTGAAGAAAGCCAAGCAGACAGAGTCGAAAGATTTATAAGAGTTTGGGGTAATGCATCAGATCTGGAGTATGAAGAAAACGGTATAAAATATTTAGGTGGAATGCCAATTGGATTTTTTGATGATTTAGGAATCCCAACTTTTACAGGAAGAAAAGGTGATAAGCCGGTTAAAGTATCTGTAGAACCAATAAAACAACTATCGGATAGTCCAGATATTACTCAACCACCAGAACCGATCGTACCGAAAGTTGATTCGGCAATGGCGGATTTTTTGCTTGGACAGAGAACACTACAAATTTGGATTGATGGTGGAGAACTAAATGTAGGTGCAACAACAAAAGACGTTGTTAATATTACAAAAGCTAGAGATGAAATAAATAAAAAATTCTTGATATCTGCAATTAATTGGCAGATAGAAGGCGTATCTTTGGATAATTTGAATCGTGTAAAAGCTACAAAGGACTTTATAGGATTCGAAAGACAGAAAAGAGCAGCTAAGAATGCGTTGACAATTTTGCCAGCAGATAGAGAAACGCAAGGTGTATTAGAGGCGTTTTTGGCATATGTAACATTAGGAAATGGAAGCTGGAATTTTGATAATTCTGCTATGATGGTGTATCGAGTTCAGACATGGGTTGGAAAGTGGAAAAAAACAATTATTCAGACTGTAAATGTTTTTGATAATCAATCAGTAGATTATCAAGATTGTTCGATTGCTACTGAAATGATACGAGAGATAATGCAAGGAGTGTTTACAGGAACAAAAGTTGAAGGTATTCCAACAACAAATCTGATGGCTAAAAATCTGAAAAAAACTGTACAAAATTCACATTGTACAGAATGGAATTCGCTTGTGAATATGCTTCTGAATAATGATGAAAAAGTAAAAGATGTGATTACGCAGTATTACAATATTATTCAAGGTAACTTGAAATCATCGCAGGTGTTTATTAGAGCGACAGAATTTAATTCCGATGTACGCAAAGTTCAGAAGGCAAAGTTATTGATACCAGATGAACAAATTCTGTTAAACGATCCAATTCCACAACGTCGAGAAATTCGTGAGATATATGAAAAGATATATACGCGTATTCCAAAAGTTGCGGAAGCAGAAAAAGAAAAAGCAAATCGGTTATTGGAACAAATTGGTATGTATTTGGATTATGAGGATATTGACGATGAAGATTTAGAAGATCTTATTGACAAAATAAAGCTCTTTTATGAGACTGCAAGCAGTTCATTGGTTAATATTCATGGGAATATTCAGGTATTGGATGGAATAAAAAAAGATGCTAAGACCATTTCAGTAGCTTTTAGTGAGGTGGAAAAGGGCATTGCGAGTACAGATGATTTAGATACATTGCTGATGTTCTCAAAGGATCCTTTGTCAAAAATTGAACGTATATTGTCAACTTTACAGGCAGTACAAAAGGATATTGAATATGTTGCACGAGATGTTGAAAAAAGAAGAGGCAATATTTTTGTGGATAATGGTGGTGACTTGAGTACGAGATATGTGGAATCACGCAATACGATTGAGGCGGATAGTAAGACTGTTATGGATTGGAAGGTGATGTAATGTTAGTAGATTTATTAGATCAGAGCATAATTGCTATGAAAGAAATATATGAATTAGAAAAATCTTCTAATGATGTACAGAAACAGGAAAAGAACGATAAGATTTTCTCTAACGTAGTAAGTGAGAATCATCTGATGGTTAAGGCTGTTACAAACAGTATGTCTCAATTGGGATTTGTTATCTCGCAGGAAACTAGGGGAAAGGTTATTGGCTTGCTTAAATCATCGTGTGATGCAGTATCGAGAGGGTTGATACAAGAATCTACAGCTAATTATTTGCAAAAGGAAGTATTTAATATTAAGAAAGCAATACTTCAAGAATGGTCAAACTACTATCATAGAGTGGCAGACCAAAAGATAAATATGCTTCAGACTATAAAAGGTATTGCACCAGAGCGAGAAAAAGTAGATTATGCATCCAATAAAATTAAATTAGGTGTTTCTTGGGATTTTAAACAGGATAATCTGGACAAGATGGAAAAAGGTTTGCAGGAAGCAGACGAGATAATAAATAGTTTGGGCTTTGGAGAAGATGGTGCCGAAATTCTTGTTTTCCTCAAGAAAGTTGCATCTGGAAAAGCAAGTGTTCATGATTTAACCCCAGATATATTTAATTGGTTAAAGGAAAACAACATGACATCTAAACTTGCAGTTAGTTTTAGATAAAGGTGGTAATGAATCGTATGGATTTAAATAGTACACATTCATGTGATTTTTTCTATCATAACAAGAAGTCAGGTCTCGATTGATAAATACAATGGAGAGAGTAAGCGGATTAATATACAGGAAAAGATTTTAGGACAGGAAGTATGAATAATCTGGTTCTAATTGTTCCACCTGTCCTGTGCAAAGTAAGCCACTTCATCTACAATTGTTTTTGCTATGGCTAGGGTATGAGATTGAACACATCTTATAAAGCCTGCTATCGCACCGCTGTGGCGGTAAGGGCTTGACAAGATATGCCCACTCTCATAAATAGCACCTAAGCAAAATCAAAGTGGATTAATGCCAGTCGGAATACTGGCTCACCCAATACCGGAATGGTGGCTCTCACGAAGCAGAATATCCAGTAATTTATGCAGACTATCTGCATAAATGGATTAGAACCATTCCGGAAGGCATTGCTTTGAGAATTATTTATAGGTTATACTGAAAATAAAAATTACATTATTAGATAAATACCAGGAGGCTTACATCATGGAACGAGTAGAAAAATTCTTAAAAGAAGCAGAAACATATTATTTAGCAACCGTAGAAGGCGACCAGCCAAGAGTCAGACCTTTTGGTACAGCACACATTTTTGAAGGAAAACTTTATATTCAGACAGGTAAGGTGAAAGAGGTATCAAAACAGATTCATGCAAATCCAAAGGTAGAAATCTGTGCATTTAAAAATGGAGAGTGGCTTCGTGTAGCAGGAGAACTTGTGGAAGATGACAGAAGAGAAGCCAGACAGTCGATGCTTGATGCTTACCCATCATTACAGAAGATGTATTCAGCAGACGATGGAAACACAGAGGTATTTTATTTTAAAAATGCTACAGCAACATTTTCATCATTTACGCATGATCCGGAAGTAGTGAAGTTCTGATGACAAAGGACGAGTGGTACAGGCAGTTGTTCGAGAGACTGGACAATTCCAAATTTCGAAGCAGCTTTCATTTGAAGCAGAAAGACATAGATTACATAAACCAAAAGGGACTTGATACGATCAGACAACATGCAGAGGACTTTATTGCAAAGAGAGAAGCTCCCGCATTTATAGCAAATGATGGCAAACAGACTCCTATGAGGGGCCATCCGGTATTTATTGCCCAACATGCAACTGCAACATGCTGCAGAGAGTGTATCCGGAAGTGGCACAAAATGCAGCCGGGCAGGGAACTGAGTCAGGTGCAGCAGGATTATCTTGTAGATATAATTATGACATGGATTCAAAAAGAACTGGAAAGGCAGAAAAAGAAATTATGAAAATGCAGATATTTGTAGATGCAGATGCGTGTCCTGTAGTAGGCATTGTAGAAGAAATAGCAAAGAAATATAGTATTCCAGCCACATTGCTGTGTGATACGAATCACGTATTATATTCAGACTATAGCGAAGTGATCGTAGTTGGTGCAGGAGCAGATGCTGTAGATTACAAGCTGATTAGCATTTGTCATAAAGGGGATGTCGTAGTATCTCAGGATTATGGTGTCGCTGCTATGGCACTTGGAAAAGAAGCGTATGCCATTCACCAATCCGGTAAGTGGTACACAAATGAAAATATTGACCAGATGCTTATGGAGCGGCATCTTAACAAGAAGGCAAGACGCAGCTTGCATAAGAATCATATGAAGGGACCAAGAAAGCGTACAGAGGAAGATGATGTACGCTTTGCTCAGTCTTTTGAAAAACTCATACAGATGGCAAAATCAAAAGAAGGTGCTCAGAGTGGGACTATTTAAGAAAAAGACAGTTATAAAGACTTATGATAAAGAAAACAAGAAGCCGGTAATTAAGGCAAGCATCTGTAACGGTGAGCAGGTTGCCGGTTTTAAGGACATCCATACAGGTAAGATCGAAGAGGTTATGCTGATTAAAAGTCAGGCGGATCTTGATGAATTCAAGAAAATGTATGGAATAGATGGTGAGATAGAAAAGGAGTATTGATATGAGCATATTAGGAAACATACTTTGGAAAGCAGTTTTTCAAAATTGCAAAATTATCCCTGATGCCATTTGGCGCAGAGGTAATCTGACCGGCAGGAGAGCATTTTTTTGTGAGTTTAAAAGAATAGGTAAGAAAGATGTGTGACATAACAAGGTTACAGATGGATGAGAAAGGAAAACACGATGAACATATATGATGAATTGGAAAATTTAAAAGTCAGGGCTCGCTCCAATCCGGAACTTGCGCAGGCGTTGTTAGCCACGCGGGAAATGAAAAATCCGGTTTCCGCATTCTGCCGTATTGCACAGGAGCATGGATGCACCTTTTCCGCTATGGATCTGGTCTCTGCTGGTGAGGATTCTTACGCAGCAATGCGTCGCTCCACGAATGGAGGCGGCGAGAATTCTCCGCTGTTGCAGGGAGAGGATGATCTGTACGAGATGTTTTTAATTGAATTGACGTAAAAGATTACTGCAGAATGGAGAAGACATGAAACCCAGAACACAAAAATCAATGGAATTATATAACACCCTCCTGAACCGTGGCTTTCCACAGGAGTTTTGTGAGCAGATTTCACTGAATCTGAACACAGACTGGACGGCACAGAGGATGCTTGGCTATTTGTCACATTACAGGAAACTTCCGATGGCGGAAATCGTGGACGAGATGCTGGCAATTCTAAGTGACCGGAACCGGATTATGCAGAAGCATGAATGGGAGAATACAAATGCGAAATGGAATGAATTTTTAAACCAGGGATTTCGAAAAGAGGATTGAAAAATAATATGAAAGAGGTTTTTAATGAGTTATTGGAAAAAATTTAAAAAGAAGTATATGGGGGATCGTGCATTTTACCGCCATTATTTATTGCTGGCAGTGCCAATGATCCTGCAGAATGCCATCACGAATCTGGTCAGCTTTTTGGATAACATTATGGTGGGGCAGCTGGGAACGGAACAGATGTCCGGTGTTGCAATCGTAAACCAGCTGATTTTTGTGTACAATCTGGCAATTTTTGGAGCAGTGTCGGCGGCAAGTATTTTTGGTGCGCAGTATTTTGGCAATGGGGATCACAGGGGACATATGCATTCGTTTCGTTTTAAGCTTTATGCAACGTTACTTGTGTCAGGACTTACCATGTTGCTGCTGCTTACGAAGGGATCGGATCTGATTTCCCTGTATCTGACGGATACTGCGGGAAATGGAGCAACCGATGTGGCACTTCAATATGGAAAGCAGTATCTGGTGATTATGCTGGTGGGACTGGTTCCGTTTGCAGTGAACCAGGCATATGCCACCAATATAAAAGAAACGGGACAGACGCTCGTTCCGATGCTGGCAAGTTTTGTGGCGGTGGGAACCAATGCAGTGCTGGATTATCTGTTGATTTTTGGTGTGGGACCGTTTCCGGAACTTGGGGTGACAGGGGCGGCACTTGCCACTGTGATTGCCCGGTATGTGGAAGCGGTTATTGTTGTCTTCTGGGCACATAGAAACCGGGAGAAGAACCGGTATCTGGAAGGGGCTTATCGCGGATTTGGAATCCCGGTGAGCGAATTGAAAACGATACTGATCAAAGGGCTTCCCCTGATGTTCAATGAGGTTTTATGGGCGGCAGGCATGACCACCGTGACCCAGTGCTATTCTGTGCGCGGACTTGATGTGGTGGCAGGGCTGAATATTGCCACGACGATTACCAATTTGTTTAACATTGTCTATATACAGTTGGGGGCATGTATCAGTATTGTTGTGGGACAGTATTTGGGAGCCGGAGAACTGGAAAAGGCAAAAGACGCAGACAACAAGATGATTGTTTTCAGTGTTTTCTGCTGTGTGATTATGGCAGCAATCATGTTTCTCGTGGGGGGATTTTTCCCTGATATTTACAATACGACAGCGGAAATTAAGGATCTGGCTACAAAGTTTATCGCCGTTTCTGCGCTGATCATGCCGTTTTGTTCGTTTAGTCATGCGTCTTATTTTACGCTTCGTTCCGGTGGAAAAACGATGGTTACGTTTTTATTTGATTCGGTGTTTACCTGGGTGGTTGTTGTGCCGGTTGCATTTTTGCTGGCACACGGTACGGGACTTGGAATTGTAAGTGTTTATTTTCTGGTACAGGCCACGGAACTGATCAAGGTCGTGATCGGATACTGCATGGTACGAAGCAACGTCTGGGTGGTAAAAATGGTATAGGTGATCAGGGATCAGAAACTCATGCTACGGCATTATTTATAAACAATTGTTAAATGTTTGAAAAATATTTGGAAAATGGACAACTTTTGTGAAAGAATCGGTTATAATAATTTTATCTGAAAATTTAACAAAAATACATAGGAAGCGGATGGAATTATTATCATGGAACAGGAAAACAGAGTCAGAATGGAACGAATTGCAGCAGATCCACAGTCCGGGCTGTCTGCAGAGCAGGTAAAAAGAAGGTTTGCACAGGGAGAAAACAACTATAAAGTAGAGTCTTCCACGTTGTCGGTTCCGGAAATTGTGCGTTCAAATGTCTGCACATATTTTAATCTTGTATTTGCTGTGATTGCGGTTTTGCTTGCTATTGTGGGTGCATGGTCGGATATGCTGTTTCTTCCGATTATTGTGGCAAATACCTGTATTGGTATTATCCAAGAGGTACACTCCAAAAAGGTGTTGGATAAATTATCCATTCTGAATGCGCCGCATGCAGTTGTAATCCGTGACGGAAAGCGGCAGGAGATTCCGGCAGATCAGCTGGTGCTGGATGATATTGTGGAATTTTCGGCGGGAAGCCAGATTCCGGCGGATGCGAAAGTGGTATCCGGAGAACTGCAGGTGAATGAATCCCTGATCACCGGAGAGTCGGATGAAATTGAAAAACGGGAGGGGGATTCCCTGCTTTCTGGAAGTTTTGTGGTATCCGGAAAGGCATGTGCACGTCTTGAGAAGGTCGGAAAAGATTCTTATATTTCAAAGCTGACCCTGCAGGCGACGAAAAGCAAAAAGGGAGAGCAGTCAGAAATGATCCGCTCCCTGAATTATCTGATCATGGTGATGGGAATTATTATCATCCCGATCGGGATTGCTCTGTTCGTGCAGTCGTTTATTTACAATGAGGGAACGTTTCATGACAGTATCACCGGTATGGTGGCGGCTATCATCGGAATGATTCCGGAGGGACTGTATCTGCTGACAAGTGTGGCACTTGCGGTCAGTTCCGTGCGGCTGGCACAGAAGAAGGTATTGATCCACGATATGAAATGTATTGAGACGCTGGCGAGAGTCAATGTTCTTTGTGTGGATAAAACAGGCACGATCACCGAGCCGGGGATGCATGTCTATGATTTTTCTGTTCTGGATGGGACAGATCAGCTGGAAATTTCCCAGCTGCTGGCAGATTTTGTGGCAGCGCAGGAAAAAGACAATGCGACGATGGAAGCACTCAAAGCGCATTTCTCAAACGGAAGTGGTATGCGGGCAAGGGAAGTGTATTCGTTTTCTTCGGAAACAAAGTATTCCGGAGCCGTGATGAACGATGGGAAATCTTATGTGATCGGAGCACCGGAATTTGTTCTGCGGGGGCAGTTTGCCCAGTATCAGGAACAGATTGCCACCTACAGCAGCAAAGGCTACCGTGTGCTTGTATTTGCGCAATATGAAGGGACGCTTGACCGGAAACCGCTGACAGAGCCGGTACTTCCGCTTTGTTTTGTGATGCTTGCCAATCCGATCCGCAAAGGGGCAAAGGAAACCTTTACTTATTTTGCGGAAAATGATGTTGATATTAAGGTGATTTCCGGTGACAATCCGCTGACGGTTTCCGTCATTGCGGCAGAGGCGGGGATTGTGGGTGCGGAGCGTTTTGTCGATGCATCGACTCTGAAAGAAAAAGAAGATTATTATCGCGCGGTGGAAGAATATACGGTATTCGGCCGTGTGACCCCGAGCCAGAAGCGGATGCTGGTACAGGCACTGAAAGAACATAAAAAAACGGTTGCCATGACCGGAGATGGTGTAAATGATGTGCTGGCACTTAAAGATGCAGACTGCAGCGTGGCGATGGCCTCCGGCAGCGAAGCCGCTTCTAATGTGGCACAGCTGGTACTTTTAGATTCCGATTTTTCCAGAATGCCATCGGTGGTCGCAGAGGGACGCCGTGTGGTAAATAACATTGAGCGGACCGCCGCATTGTATATTGTAAAAAATATTTTCTCCATGCTGCTTGCCATTTTTTCCGTGATTCTGATGTTGGATTATCCACTGGAACCATCACAGGTATCGCTGATCAGTATGTTTACGATTGGTATTCCGTCGTTTGTTCTGGCACTGGAGCCGAATAAGGAGCTGATCCGCGGACATTTCCTGACAAACGTACTCGTGCGGGCACTTCCGGCAGGACTGACGGATTTTATCGTAGTAAGTGGTCTGGTGATTTTCTGCCGGGAATTTCAGGTAGATCTGGATTGTCTGTCTACATCATGTACCATTCTGGTTGCAATCGTTGGTTTTATGATTCTGCACCGCATTGCAAGACCGATGAATACCGGACATATTGTAATGCTGGTCGGCGTGATTGCAGGATGGATTCTTTGCATGCTGTTTGGCAGAAGTTTTTTCGGAATTACGGAAATTTCCAAACAGTGTGAAATGCTGATGGTAATTTTTGCAATTATTACGGAACCGGTTCTTCGGTATCTGAGCCTGATTATTGAGTGGATTTCTGCGAGATGCCGCATGATCCATGCCCGTTTTTCGAGGGCGTAAAAGTGGGGCTGGTTCTTGCATGCATATAAGGAATCGTATATAATAAAAGACATACTAGTAGAAAAGCAGGTGTGGATGTGCAGAAGAGAATCAGGCAGATAGCCGCAGGAAAATTCGAATCGGATCAGCCTTCGCTTTCTATTTCGGACGAGGAACTGTTTCTTACGGTTACAGAAGGACAGGAATATACCGGGGAATTTGAAATTACCAGTGAAAACCATATTCCGGTGAGGGGCATTGTCTACTCCACCCACCCAAGGATGGAGTGCCTGACTCCCCAGTTTGAAGGCGAAAATATACGGATTCGGTATCAGTTTCATAGTAAGGGTCTCGTTGAGGGGCAGGAGGAAAAGGGTGCGTTTGTGATTCTTTGCAATCAGAGTGTACACAGCCTTTCTTTTTGTGTATCCATATCCCGTTTATATGCGCAGACTGCCACAGGTGCGATTCGCAGTCTTTCGGATTTTACGGCACTTGCAAAGGAAAACTGGCAGGAAGCATATCAGCTCTTTTATCACAAGAGTTTTCCCAATATTCTAAAAGCAAAAGAGACAAAAGAAAAGATGTACTATCAGGGGATTCTTGCGGCAAAACCATCGTCGCAGAATCTGGAAGAATTTTTGGTGGCAGCCGGCAGAAAAGAACAGATCCATTTTACAATTTCTGAGACAGACTGCCGGTTTGATGCGCTTACCGAAAGCCAGCAGCAGAAGATCGAAATCAAAAAGAGCGAATGGGGATATTTGGAACTTGCCATCACCTCCGATGCCGCGTTTGTACAGCCGGCACAGACGCAGATTAATTCGGAGGATTTTCTGGGGAGTACGTTTGTCCTGAAATACATCGTGGACTATGACCGGATGCATGCCGGAAACAATTATGCCAAAATTACTTTTTCCTCGGTATATGAGACAAAGGTTCTGGAGATTTATGCGCACAAAGGGGAAAAACAAAAGTCCAAAGAACAAAAAGAACATGCCAAAATCAGGGAATGTCAGTCCGGGCTGGTAGAACTGTATGAGGCATTCCGCCTGAAAAAAATTGTGACAGGTGTGTGGGCAAATGAGTCGGTAGAACGTTTAAACCAGCTGCATGCCATGCTTCCAGATCAGGTGATGTATCCGCTGATGAAAGCACAGGCACTGGTGATCAATCACCAGAAACAGGAAGCGGAGTGGATTCTTGAGGAATTTAAACGGGAATGGCCCGATCACCATACACCGGAGTGGGGGTATTATCTTTATATTATGACACTTCTGGAACGGGAACCGGCATATGTGGACCGCATGACGCATGAGATTGAAATGATTTTTCATGAAAATCCGGATTCTGCTTTGTTATTCTGGATTCTTTCGTTTCTGGAAGAGGAATATTACAACAACAGTGCGCACAAACTGCGTGCAATTGCGCACTGGGTGATGAGTGGCTGTGTTTCCCCGTACCTGTATCTGGAGGCATACGATCTGATCAGCCATGACCCGTATCTGCTCACAAAACTGGGAAGATTTGAAGTGCGGATTCTGCGCTGGGCAATCCGTCATCAGGTTTTGACGAAGGAACTGGCAGCACAGATTTTTGAAGTGGTGGAAATGAATCAGGGATTTCATCCGGTTCATTTTGAACTGATGCAGGCAGCTTACGGGACAGAGGAAAAACCGGAATATGTGGGACAGATCTGCAGTTACCTGATAAGAACCCAGCAGTTTGATACAAAATTTCACCACTGGTATGAAAAGGGAATCGGGCTTGAACTTCGGATTACCGGATTATACGAGGCTTATCTGATGTCACTGGATGAACGGGAGATTGCATCGGTTCCAAAAATTATCCGGATGTACTTTCAGTATGACAGTAATCTTCCCTATCGGAAGATGGCAATTCTTTACAACAATATCATTGCGTCAAAGGAAAGCGAACCGGAAATTTATGAACAGTATCGCCGGGTGATGAGCCGTTTTGCCATGGAACAGATCGAGCAGGAACATGTGGACGATAATCTGGCGGTGGTTTATGAGGACATGCTCGAACTGGGGCTGGTGAATGAAGAACTTGCAAAATGTCTTTCCAATATTCTGTTTGCGCATAAGCTGGTAATTATGCAGCCGCATATGGTCCGCGCGATTGTATACCAGAAGCAGATGAAAGATCCGCAGATCGTTCCGATTGTAAACGGATGTGCCTACGTGTCCCTTTTCTGCAGGGAATATGCCATTTTGTTTGAAGATGGGAAAGGCCAAAGATATATCCACAGTGTCCCGTACCGGCTGGATCCCCTGATGGATGCCGGATCGTATCTGGAGAAATGTACGGCACTGGCACCGGAGGAACTTCCGTATATTGTTTCCCATTTTGGGGAAAAGCCGGATCATCATATGTTTGATGCCAAAGAGGAAAAATTTTTCCGGAGAGTGCTGTTTGCACAGGAGCTGGATACGGAATACCAGTCGTATTTTTCCAGGGAGATTGTGCGTTATTATCAGAAAAAAGAGCAAAAACCCCTGGTGGAACAATATCTGGAACAGGCAGATTATGAGCAGATGCCGCAGGCGGTGCGTCAGTATATGATGGAATCCCTTGCGGATTGGCGGATGTATGACCGGTTGTATGAACAGATGCAGGAATATGGGCTGGATCAGATCGGATCATCGGCAAAGGTTGCAGTTGCCACCTATCTGCTGGATGCGATGGAAGAGAGGGAGCAGGACGAGGAACTGCTGCTTTTGTGTACAAGTGCGTTTTTAAACAAAAAATACAATGACAGGATTCTGCAGTATCTGAGTGATTTTTATTCCGGACCGGTTGAGACCATGCTTCGTTTATGGAGAGCAGCACAGGATTTTGAACTTCGGACAAGAGATCTGGAAGAACGGATTCTTGAGCAGATGCTGTATACGGATATGGATCTTATGCAGGCACTGGAGGTATTTGCGCATTATTATGAAAGCGGTGGGCAGGAACTGATTGTTCTTGCGGTCATTACGGTATTTGCGCAGAACTATTTTGTAAAAGAAGCCACGCTGCCAAAACAAATCCTTGCCATAATACGGAGACGGTATCAGAGCGGAAAGAAACTAAATGATGCCTGTAAACTTGCCCTGCTCAAATCGTTTTCCGGGATGTCCTCTCTGCAGGAGGCACAGTATGAAGCCGCAGATGTGCTGCTGGCAGAGTTCACCGGAAGAAATATGAATTTTTCATTTTATAAAAGGCTGGACCGGCGGCTGGTACAGAAATATCATTTGTATGACAAAATTTATGTGGAACACCGGACAAACCCAAAGAAACATGTCGTGCTGCACTACAGCCGGGATGAGGATGGGGAGCAGTTTCACGAAGTGGATATGCCGAATGTCTATGCCGGTATTTTTGTGGAAACATTTGTGGTATTTTTCGGGGAGGAGATCCAGTATTACATCACCGAAGAATATAAAAATAAGGTCGTCTCGACGGAAAGCAATCGTCTGACCTGTAACGATATCTATGCACAGAAAGATGAAAGCAGGTACAATCTGATCAACCAGATGCTGATTTCAGAGACTTTATCCGATGAAGTTTCCATGTTTCAGATGATGAAACAGTACGCAGGATATGATGAGGTGACGAAAAAAGTATTTAAGCTTTTGTAAGCAGGATGGGAGAAGAGATGGAAGCCAATACCTGTTATCTTGGCATCGAACTGAACGACTCGTATGCCATGGTAAGTTATATGCAACCGAATACGGAAGAACCGGAGACGGTCAGCACGATTGCCGGCAGTGAAAATTACCGGATTCCCACGCTGCTTGCCCGACGCAAAAATGTCGGCATGTGGTATTATGGGGAAGATGCCGGAAGGATGGCAAAGACCAGTGAGGTGATTTGTGTGGATTCCCTTCTTCGCCGTGCCGCTGCATCGGAAGTGATTACCATTGCAAAAGAGAGTTATGATGCAGTAGATCTGCTGGCACTGTTTATTAAAAAAGTGATTGAACTGCCGCAGAAACTGGGAAATACTTCGCATGTGACCGGAATTGTCCTGACGGTGGATCATCTGACGAAAGAGTTGATCGGCATTTTCCGGCATGTGGCAGAACTTTTAGGATTGTCGCAGGAAACATTTGCGGTGATCGATGACAAAGAGAGTTTCTATGCGTTTGCCATGAACCAGGAGAAATCTTTGTGGATGCACGATGTGTTTTTGTTTTCTTGCGGGAAGAATGCCGTCAGTTCCTATGACCTTTCGAGGGATATGCATACGAAGCCGCAGATGATCACGATTCACGCAACCGGGGCACAGGAACTGGGAGAGGAGAAAGATGAGGCGTTTGCAAGGCTTCTGACTAACTGTTTTGCAAACCGTCCGGTATCTTCGGTTTATCTGGTCGGGGACGGGTTTGACGGAGAATGGATGAAACAGTCACTGGCAGTTCTCTGCCGGGGACGGCGCGCGTTTCTGGGACAGAATCTTTTTTCCAAAGGGGCATGCTATATGGCCCGCATCCGTGAAATGGGAGAAAACTGGCCATTCATTTACATGGGCGAAAACGAGATGAAATTTAATCTGAGTTTAAGTGTCGTGGAAAAAGAAAAAAAGAAGGTTTTAAATCTTGTCAGTGCCGGGAAAAACTGGTTTGAGATAAAAAATACATGTGAGGTGATCCTAAGCGGCACGCCGCAGGTGGAATTTTTAAAGCAGCTTCCAAGCAGCAGTACTCCCCAGATACAGACGGTGGAACTTGAGGATCTTCCGGTTCGTCCAGACCGCACGACAAGACTCCGGATTACGGCCAGTCCGGTGGCAAATGATAAGATTGAAGTGGAAATCCGAGATCTGGGATTTGGTGAATTTTTCCCGGCTACCGGCCGGGCATGGAAAAGTATCATAATGATGGGATAAACGTATGGGTGAATTATTACTTTGTCATGAAACAATTGCGGCTCTGCCCTATTATATAGAGGAAACCGGGATAAACATATATTCCATGGAAGAACTCAGCTATTATATTTCCGGAAATGTGTATCTTCTGGATCATTCTTTCATGTGCGAGAGTTTATGTACATGGGTGGAAAAACAGATGCATCGTGTCGAACTCGCACAAAAACTCAGGGAGAATATCCGCACGGAAGGAAAATTGTCCGATTTTGTTTTTGCCATATTGCAGGATACGGCATACTGTACCATGAAAGAAATGCAGGAGATCGTTTTTGCGGTCCGGCAAATGGAACAGAAGTCGGATTTTGAATGTGACAAGATCCGGGCAGACCAGCTGATGGAGAAGGAAAAATATCTGGCAGCTATTTACCGGTATAAACATCTGTTAGACGAAGCAGATACGAAAGAAACCAGTGAGGTTCTGCGGGGAAATATCTGGCATAACCTCGGAACGGCGTATGCACGTCTCTTTTTGTTTGAAGAGGCGGGGCGCTGCTTTGAGAAGGCATATGCATTTAATAAACAAAAGGAATCTCTCCGGGAGTGCCTGATGTGCTGCCGCTGCAGGCATGATGAGGAAGCGTTTGCGGAAATTGCAAAAAAATATCAGGTGGAGGAGAGAAAGCAGCAGGAAATCAGAAATGAAATTTCCATCGCATGTAAGAGCGAAAAACTCGAACAGTTTGAATCCCATCTGGAAGAATTAGCGCAGCGGACCGGGGGTGTCCAAAAGGCGAAGGCAAAGAAAGAAGTAATGGATGTGATTGTTCAGTGGAAGAAAGATTATCGAAGGAGCTGCAAGGTATAACATATGATTTTTTCAAATTTATTTCATAGAAAAAAGAATAAAGAAAGTGAGACAGGAAGTTTCTCACAATATGATCAGAGTGAGTATGCAAAACTTGAGACAAAAAACATTGTAAAAGAATTGAATCTGTCGGACGCGGCGCAGGCAAAGAAATATGTAGTGGATTTGTGTAAGCAGATGATTCAGGCGTCTAAGGATATTGAAGACAGTAAATCGGAATATCAGCTGGTGACAAATTATCTGACAGATATTCAGATTCTTGAAGACCTGACGGACGCAGAGCGTAAACCGATTCTCGAGTGCGCCACACAGGTCGCAAAGCTGGAAAAGCAAAGAACCGATTTTCTGAAAACCAAACGCCGGCTGACAGATACGCAGTTTGCGCAGATGCAGGAGGAAGAAGAGAATCTTCCGGGAGTGATCCGCCGGCTGAAAGCCAATGAGGCAGATCTGGATGCGATCAAGAGAAATATGGCATATCTGGAAGGAAAAAAACTGGAATGGTCCATGCAACGGTCAGATTCCGCAAAGGTACAGAAAGTAACCCGTACCGCAGCGTGCTATCTGTTAGCTGTGTTTATTACGTTGTTTGCTTTTGTGGGAATACTTTCCTGGTATCTGAACAGGGATCTGCAGCTGGTTTTCACCATTATGGGATTTGCAGCTGTGGGAGCGGGCGCGTTTATTTTGATCCGTTACCAGGATTCCACAAGAGAGATCCGTCAGGCGGATGTCAACCGCAATCAGGCGATTACTTTGGAGAACCGGGTAAAGATCCGCTATGTCAATACGAAAAACGCGGTGGATTTCATCTGTGAAAAATATCATGTCCGCAATGCGAAAGAACTGGAATTTTTATATGGACAGTATCAGGAGGAAGCGCGGGAAAAGGAAACATTCCGTAAAACCAGTGATGATCTGGATTATTATACGCAGAATCTTCTGCAGTATCTGACACGGCTGCGGATGTATGATACTCGTGTATGGCTGACACACGCAAATGCGCTGGTCGACAGCCGGGAGATGGTAGAGCTGAAGCATGAACTGCTGACAAGGCGGCAGAAACTGCGGGCACGTATGGAGTACAGTGTGGGAAGTATCCATGAGATGAAGGGTGAGGCTCTCAAAAATATGAGCAAGCTCGGAAACAATGCTTATCAGCTGGAGCAGATCATCCGCAAGATTGAGGCGATGAATCCGGTATTTAAGTAAAAATAATAGTGATTTATTGCGTTTTCTTTTGAGATAGCCGCCCAGTGTGAAAGGGGCGGCTATCTCCTGTCTTATCGTGTAGTGTTTTGCATACAGTCAAAATTGGGATTGAAAGCATAGTAGTTTTTGCTGTCCAGTTCTTCCTGCAGCAGACGAAGAGCCTCGCCAAAACGTTGAAAATGCACAATTTCACGCTCACGCAAAAAGCGGATCGGATCAGCAACTTCCTGATCTTTTGCCAGACGCAGTATATTGTCATACGTTTTTCTTGCTTTTTGTTCTGCTGCCATATCTTCCACCAGATCAGCAATGGCATCACCACTTGACTGAAATTCGGTAGCGGAAAATGGAACTCCACCCGCAGCCTGCGGCCAGACACCTGCGGTGTGATCAATATAATATGGTGCAAATCCGGAAGCTTCCAGTTCTTTGGCGGAAAGTCCGCGTGTCAGCTGGCGGACAATCGCACCAATCATTTCAAGGTGAGCAAGTTCCTCGGTTCCGATGTCAGTAAGTACACCGGCAATCCGCGGATTTGCAAAAGAAAACCGCTGGGCCAGATAGCGCATGGAAGCTCCCATTTCGCCATCGGGACCACCGTACTGACTTATAATAAAAGATGCCATCTTAGCATTTGGTGTTGAAATGGAAATCGGATATTGCAGTCTTTTTTCATAATTCCACATAGCTTATTTCACTCCTTCCCATGGCATTGGACCGTCATTCCAGTCCCAGTCCTCCAGCGGCTGGCTGCCAAATGCGGACAACGGTTCGAAACGTTCCTCGTATGTCTTTTTAGCTGAATTGTATAATTCGTTGCACTGATTGTAATAAGAGAGTGCCTGTGCGTCATCCGGATGGGTGTCCAGATAAAGAAGCATATCATAGGCACAAAAGCCCAGTGCCATAACCCAGCGGTACAATTCCGACCGGTTCATTGGCTGAGAAGATGGTCTTGTCATCGCCGCCGCCCTCCCTGCATCATATTCATATTGCATTTTCCGGTAAAAGGTTTATCCAGTTCCGGAAAAATTGTGCCTGCGGCAAGCCCGCGCATGGGATCGTAGGTTTTGCCGAATGTCTGCCAGGGAACGTAGCACATGCCAGGTACCTGATGGCTGCCATTGTCTGTTTCCGGCATAGTATTAATAGTTGCATTCATGGATTTCTTTTTCCTTTCTGATCAGCATATACTGTATGATATGTTTCGTTTGCGTTATGTGTGTATTTGTTATATAATAAAACACATGACAGAATAAGGAGAGAAACGCAATGAGTAAAGTAAGAACAAGATTTGCACCAAGTCCGACAGGAAGAATGCATGTGGGAAATCTTCGTACGGCATTGTATGCATACCTCGTAGCAAAGCATGAGGGCGGAGATTTCATCTTAAGAATAGAAGATACCGATCAGGAGCGTTATGTGGAAGGCGCTGTAGATATTATTTACCGCACCCTGCAGAAAACAGGCCTGATCCATGACGAGGGACCGGACAAGGATGGCGGCTGTGGACCATATGTACAGAGTGAGCGCCAGGCACAGGGCATTTATTTAAAATATGCCAAAGAGCTGATCGATAAAGGCGAGGCCTATTATTGTTTCTGTGACAAGGAACGCTTAGAGGGACTCAAAAAAGTAGTTGCAGGAAAAGAAATTCATGTATATGACAAGCACTGTCTGCATCTTTCCAAGGAAGAAGTAGAAGAAAAACTTGCCGCAGGCGTACCGTATGTCATCCGCCAGAATAACCCGACGGAGGGAACGACAACGTTCGAGGATGAGATTTACGGGGATATTACCGTTGACAATGCGGAGCTGGACGATATGATTCTGATCAAGTCCGATGGATATCCGACTTACAATTTTGCAAATGTGGTAGACGATCATCTGATGGGAATTACCCATGTTGTCCGTGGAAACGAGTATCTTTCCTCTTCCCCGAAGTACAATCGTCTGTATGAGGCATTTGGCTGGGAAGTACCGGTATATATCCATTGTCCGCTGATTACGGATGAAAATCATCAGAAGCTGTCAAAACGATGCGGACATTCTTCGTTTGAAGATCTGGTAGAGCAGGGATTTCTGACAGAGGCGATCGTGAACTTTGTTGCATTGCTTGGATGGAGCCCGGCAGATAACCAGGAGATCATGACACTCGAAGAACTGGTAGAAAAGTTTGATTACCATCATATGAATAAATCACCGGCAGTCTTTGACTATACCAAGTTAAAATGGATGAACGGGGAATACATCAAAAAAATGGACTTTGACAAGTTCTACGAGATGGCACTTCCGTATATCAAAGAAGTGATCACCAAAGATTATGATCTGAAGAAGATTGCACATATGGTACAGACCCGTATCGAGATCTTCCCGGATATCAGGGATCACATTGATTTCTTTGAGGAACTTCCGGAATATGATGTGGCAATGTACACGCACAAGAAAATGAAGACAAATGCACAGACTTCTCTTGAAGTGTTGCAGGAGATCCTTCCGGTCTTAGAGGCTCAGGAAGATTACAGCAACGATGCATTGTATCAGACACTTCTTAAGTATGTAGAGCAGAAAGGCTGCAAGAACGGATATGTTATGTGGCCGATCCGTACGGCAGTATCCGGCAAGCAGATGACACCGGGCGGTGCCACCGAGCTTATGGAGGTTCTTGGAAAAGAAGAGTCTCTTGCCCGTATCCGTAAAGGAATCGAGCTCCTTTCTCAGGCACAGTAGAACATTCTCACGGGAGAACGAATGAACTATAATAAATCCCAGCAGCAGGCCATCCGCCATAAGGATGGCCCGATGCTTGTTCTGGCAGGTCCCGGTTCCGGGAAAACTGCGGTAATTACCCAAAGAACGAAACAGTTAATTGAATATGAGAACATAGATCCGTCCAATATTCTTGTGATTACATTTACGCGAGCGGCGGCACAGGAGATGAAGCAGCGTTTTCTTGCAGCGACAGGAGAAGAGAGAACGAAAGTGACCTTCGGTACGTTCCACGCCATATTTTTCATGGTGTTGAAGCTGGCGTATCATTTTGATTCCGGAAATATTATATCGGAGGAGCAGCGATATCAGTTTATGCGGGAGATTCTGTCTTATCATCATCTGGAATACCGGGATGAAGGGGAATTTATCGGGGATGTTTTAACGGAGATCAGCCGTGTGAAAAATGAGCAGATTCCGCTGGAACATTTTTATTCTTCCAGCTGTGGGGAGGAGGTTTTCCGGAAGATTTACCGGGAATATGATGAGCGGCTCAAAAGGAACCGCCTGATTGATTTTGATGATATGCTGACATACACATATGAGTTGTTTTCCCAGCGGAAGGATATTCTTTCGGCATGGCAGAAAAAGTACCGTTATATTCTGATCGACGAATTTCAGGATATCAATCTGATCCAGTGGAAGATCATGTGTATGCTTGCCGCACCGGAAAATAATCTCTTTGTAGTGGGAGATGATGATCAGTCCATCTATCGGTTCCGCGGTTCGAAGCCGGAAATTATGCTGGGATTTCAAAAGATATACCCGCAGGCAAAGATTGTGAATCTTGAAGTAAATTACCGGTGTGAGCCGCCGATTGTGGAGGCAGCTATGCGCCTGATCGCACACAATGAAGAACGTTTTCCGAAAAAGATCCGTGCCGGAAAATCCGGGAAACAGAAGGTGCGTTTTCAGTACTTTGAGGACTGCTATAAAGAGAATGCATTTTTGGCAGAAGATATCCGGCAGACTGTGCAAAATGGGGTTCCGCTTTCGGAAATCGCAGTACTGTTTCGGACAAACATGCAGCCGCGTGCCCTGATGGAATATATGGTTTCTGCCAATCTGGCATTTCAGACGAAAGATCGGATTCCGGATATCTATGAGCACTGGATTGCCCGTGATTTTTTCACTTATATCCGCATCGCACAGGGAAGTGACAGCAGGGCCGATTTCCTTTCTATTATGAACCGGCCGAAGCGGTATATCGGCAGGGACAGCCTGCCCGATGAAACGGTATGTTTTGATGAGTGGATGAAATTATATGAGGAGCAGCCGTGGATCGCGGAGCGGATCGAAAAGCTGTGGTATGATCTGAAACATTTGTCCCGTCTGAGCCCTTATGCGGCAATCAACTATATCCGGCGGGGAATCGGGTACGATGATTATCTGGCAGAGTATGCCGAATACCGGAATGCGAATAAAGAAGATTTTTATGAAGTGGCAGATGAAATCCTTGCGAGTGCCAAAGGGTACCGTACATTTGAGGAATGGTTTGCACATATAGAAGAATACCGGCAGGGGTTAAAGAGACTGGCGCAGGAAAAGCGCAGGAATCAGAATGCTGTGACATTTGCAACACTGCACAGCGCCAAGGGGCTGGAATTTACAAAAGTGTATCTGATTGACGTCAACGAGGGCGTAATGCCTTATAAGAAAGCAGTATTAAAGCAGGATGTCGAGGAAGAACGGCGTTTGTTTTATGTGGGAATGACCAGAGCAAAGGAATCCCTGACCATCTGTTCGGTAAAAAAAATGCGTGGCAAAGAGGTGGAACTGTCGCGTTTTATCAAAGAAGCCGGTAAAGAGCCGTAAAAAACCTGCATCGGATATTCGATGCAGGTTTAAAAAAGTTACTCTTCGTCTTCGAGTGCATTGAAGTAGTCATCATCGAGCATTTCATCGAAGCGGTCAGCAGCGGCTTCGTACTCGTCGTCATCCGTGATGCTGTCGATCTGTGGAATGCCATCCTCATCCTCCGCATAGCGGTAGAGATAAACGGTGCCTTCATCCGGATCAGAGCCGTCCGGATTGAGCGGCATCAGTGCAATGTAGTCCTGTTCATTTACGTCAAAAATGGTAAGGATTTTGCATTCTACTTCGCCTTCATCCAAATCAAGTGTTACACGAATATCGTCAATCTCATCCGGGGTAACGGGTGTTGCTTTTTCTTTATCTGCCATAAGATACCTCTTTTCTTAATCGTTTTTTGTGCCTTATATCATTATAAGCGAGGAGTAAGGAGCTTGTCAATTCGAAAAAGTGATATACAAAGTTTTTTAAAAAGGGTATAATGAAAAACATGAAAATACGAGATACGAAAAAACGAACAGACAATAGAAGGATCAGGGAAGGGGATTACGCAAAACCGGGAGTGACGGTTCAGGGAGAATGGACGACTTTTACGTTTGATGCGGAAAAAGAGGACAGCTGTTTTGTGGTACTTAAGGATATACAGACCCAAAAAGAAGAAAAAATAGCTGTTCCGGCAGAATACTGCATGGGATCGGTGCGCTCTGTCGCAGTGGCAGATCTGCATCTCGAACATTTGATTTACGATTTTGAGATCAATGGGAAAACGGTAATGGATCCGTGCGCACATGCCATCATGGGGCGTCAGGTCTGGAATGACAGTTCACGCAGCCGGCAGCAGTATAGGGTGCATGGGGCATTTGATGTGCAGGAGTTTGACTGGGGAACGGACGTTTGCCCGGAAATACCGAGGGAACAGATGATTATGTACAAGCTGCATGTGCGTGGTTTTACGATGGATTCCGGTACCAGAAGTGTTCCGGGGACGTTTCGTGCGCTTATGAACCGGATTCCTTATCTGAAGAAACTCGGTGTGACAACAGTTGAACTTATGCCGGTATATGAGTTTGAGGAAATTGAACTGCCGAAGCAGCAGAAACTTCCGGAATATATCCGTTGGAAAGAAAAACAGACGGATCAGATCCGTCCGGCAGAAAAAATAAAAGAAGCTCCGAGCAAAGTGAATTACTGGGGATATGAGCCCGGAAATTATTTTGCGGTGAAGGCATCGTATGCTGCCGATCCGCTGCATGCTTCCCGGGAATTCAGGATGCTGATCCACCGGCTGCATGAAAACGGCATGGAATGTGTGATGGAGATGTATTTTCCGGAGAAAGTGAATCATAATCTGATTTTAGAAGCGCTTCGTTACTGGGTGCGGGAATACCATGTGGACGGAATCCATCTGCTTGGGGAACATCTGCCCATTACAGCGATTGTGCAGGATGGCATGCTCAGCCGTACCAAGATCTTTTATGTGGATTTTGAGGAAAAAGCATGTGCGGCAAGCCGGAAGTATCCGAATCTGTATATTTACAAAGAGGAGTATCAGTATCCGATCCGGCAGGTCTTAAACCATATCAATGGAAATATGCGTGATTTTGCCGATCAGCAGAGAAAACAGGGGGCTTTTTTAGGCTATATCAATTATATAGCAAGCAACAACGGGTTTACGCTTGCAGATCTGTTTATGTACAACGATAAACACAATGAGGAAAACGGAGAGCAGAATCTCGATGGGAGTTCCTGGAACTTCAGCAATAATTACGGCGTGGAGGGTCCGACCAGAAAGCGTTATATCAATGCGCTGCGGAAATTAAACTGGAGAAATGCGGTTCTTATGCTTATGCTGGCACAGGGCGTTCCCCTGTTGTGGAGCGGTGATGAGATGGGAAATTCCCAGAACGGAAATAATAACGCATATTGTCAGGATAATCCCACCGGCTGGGTGAACTGGAAGAATGAGAAGTCTCATCGCAGACAGATCGAATTTCTGCAGCAGGTAATTGCGTTTCGAAAAGAACATACCGTGCTTTCAAATCCGATGCCATTCCAGTTTTCGGATTATAAATCGCTGGGGTATCCGGATCTTTCCTATCACGGGACAAGTGCGTGGATGTTAGAACCGACACCGGATCATCTATGCCTGGGAATGCTTTATTGCGGGGCTTATGCCCAAAACGAAAAAGAGCCGGATGTCTATGCCGCCTATAATTTTCTTGCCGCGGCAACGGAACTGGCTTTGCCTAAACCGCGAAAAGGGAAAGAATGGGTTGTCTGTATTGACAGCGGAGAAGAGGATGCTGCGTTTTTGGATGCACCAAAGCCCGTAAGCGGAGGAAAAATCATTCTCCGGCCACAGACTATCTGTGTGCTGGAGAGCAGGGAGATGAAAAAACATGGGTAATGCATGGAAACATTTTTGCACAATTACACATCACAAAAATCTGGTGCTTGTCGGTTGCTTTAAGATCGGACTATACAGGCAGGGGCTGCTGCATGATCTTTCAAAATATTCTCCGACGGAATTTCTGGTCGGTTGCAAATATTATCAGGGAACCATGAGTCCGAACAATGCAGAGCGGAAGGAAAAGGGGTATTCCCTGGCGTGGCTGCATCACAAAGGACGCAATAAACACCATCTCGAGTACTGGATTGATTATGATATTTCAAAAGAACCGGGGAAAGAACATTCGGGGATGGCAGGAATGAAAATGCCGGTGTGCTACGTGGCGGAAATGTTTGTTGACAGGATCAGTGCATCCAAAAACTACCAGAAAGACAAATACACGAACCGGAGTGCACTCGATTACTATATGCACGGCAGATCGCATTATCTGATCCATCCGGATACCGAGGCACTGATCCACTATCTTTTACTGATGCTGGCAGTGCGGGGGGAGAAGGAAACATTTGCATTTGTAAAGAATGAGGTACTGAAAGGAAACGTTCCTTATGAGAGGGAAGGCCTGATCCGGCGCATACAGGAACTGGCACCGGAAGAAAAAATATAAAAGGGAAAAGCACAGAATGCCTTCTGCTGACATAGAATATTAGAAAGCTGTTGGAAAAGGTGCTGTGTGAAAACATTTTTGGTTCCCCTGACACTGGAAGAGGAAACAGACTGTCTGTGCAGATTAAAAAATGGCGAGCAAGGGGCAAAGGAAGAACTGGTGTTGCACAACATGCGCCTGGTAGCCCATGTCGCAAAAAAATATGTCAGTTCGGAAGAAGAACAGGAGGATCTGATTTCCATCGGTACGATCGGACTGATGAAAGCAGTAGACAGTTTCCGGCCGGAATACGGAAATAAATTTGCAACGTATGCCATCCGGTGTGTGGACAATGAATTGCTGATGCATCTGCGATCAAAGAAAAAACAGCGCAAAGAAGTTTCTATGTTTGAACCGATTGGTACAGACAAAGAAGGAAACCAGATTCAGCTTGTCGATGTGCTGGAGTTTCATGATAAAAATGTAGCAGATGAAGTGACAAAAAGGGAGCAGATGAAAAAAATCCGTACCTTTATGAATGATGTGTTAAGCGAGAGAGAAGCATTTATCATTCGGCGAAGATATGGAATCGGAGGAAATCAGGAACTGACCCAGAGAGAAATCGCGCGGGCACTTGGAATTTCCCGTTCCTATGTTTCCAGGATTGAAAAGAGAGCACTGGAAAAACTTAAAAAAGTGATAAGCGAATAAAGTCGTTGCAAAAAGATGCATTTTATGATAAGGTAAATGCATCTTTTTTCATGCATGTGTCTGTGCAAAATTCCCATTTGTTGGAATGAGGTGAATATGTATAGCCAAATCAGGACATCCATGCTGGATGGAATCTGCGCAATGCCGGTACAGGTAGAGGTGGATATCAGCATGGGAATGCCGGTGTTTGATATGGTAGGATATCTTTCTCCGGAGGTGCGGGAGGCGAAGGAAAGAGTGCGTACGGCGCTTCACAATTGCGGAATTCTTCTGCCTGCAAAGAGGATTACCGTAAATCTTTCTCCGGCAAATATAAGGAAAACCGGAACCGGATTTGACCTGCCGATTGCGGTTGCACTGCTGGTTGCCATGGGGCTGGTAAAACCGGAAAAGTGCGCGGACACGATTTTTTCCGGGGAGTTGAATTTAAGTGGACAGTTACTGCCGGTCCGGGGAATTCTGCCGATGGTTTCGGATGGAGTAAAGGAAGGAATTTATAAATTTGTTGTTCCGGCGGATAATCTTATGGAAAGCCGTCTGGTGCAGGGGGCGGATGTCTGCGGATTTTCTGCATTGGAATCGGTGATCGGCTATCTGCAGGATGGCGGTTATAAAGAGCCGGCATATGCAGGCCGGCGGCAGAACAGATCCCATGGGATGCCGGATTTTTCCGAAGTAAACGGGCAGCAGTTTTTGAAACGGGCAGCGGAAATCGCAGCGTCCGGAATGCACAATATGCTTATGGTCGGGCCGCCGGGAGCCGGAAAAACCATGATCTCCGAGCGGATGGCTACAATCCTGCCGCCACTTACAAAAAAAGAGCAGCTGGAGGTTTCAAAAATATACAGTGTCTGCGGTCTGCTGGCAGACTCCCGGACACTGTTGCAGGAACGGCCGTTTCGCAGTCCGCATCATACGGTCAGCATGGCAGGGCTTGCCGGCGGTGGACGAAGTATCCGGCCGGGAGAGATTTCACTGGCACATCATGGCGTACTTTTTCTGGATGAACTCCCGGAATTTTCCAAATCAACGTTAGAAGTGCTGCGTCAGCCGTTGGAGGAACATCAGATTCATTTGACGCGCGCGGTCGGCAGTGTGACCTATCCATCGGATTTTTTACTTCTGGCATCTATGAATCCATGCAATTGCGGATATTATCCGGACCGGAACCGATGCAGATGCACACAGGCATCCCTGCAGCGGTATTTTGACCGGATTTCCCAGCCGCTCATTGACCGCATGGATCTTTGTGTGGAAGCACCGATGGTTACGTATGAAGAACTGACAGGAAACGGCAATAATGAGAGTTCAAAGACCATCCGGGACAGGGTGTGCGAGTGTCAGGAACGCCAGATTTTCCGGTTCAAAGATGAAATCTTTTCCCATAACAGTGGAATTCCGGCAGCAAAATTAAACCAGTTCTGTAAGCTGGGAGAAAAGGAACAGCGGTATATGGAAAAAATGTTTCATAAACTGTCACTTACTGCGCGCACCTACCATAAAATCCTCCGGGTGGCACGAACAATTGCCGATACACAAAAGGCGGAAAACATCCGTGTCTGTGATCTGACAGAAGCTGTGTGTTACCGGAGTATCGGGGATAAATTCTGGGGAGGTATGGAAAGATGAACATGTATGCGTACTGGCTTGCAAATACCGGACTGACCGTACATAAACTGACGGGCCTTATGACAGAAGGAATCGGTGCGGAAGAACTGTATGCATTGCAGGAATCCCAAATGAAAAAAATCCGGGTTCTGGATGAAAAGGATGTGGGAAAGATTACACAATCCAGGAGGCAATGGGATGTACAGGAGCGCTGGGGAAAACTGCAGGAGGAAGGAATCGGTTTTGTCTGCGTGGAAGATGCGCGGTACCCGCAAAAGCTCCGCCGGATTTCTGCAACACCTTATGCGCTGTATTATATTGGCAGGCTGCCGGATGAAACGCGAAAGAGTGTGGCAATTGTCGGGGCGCGGACAAGAAGTGCCTATGGAAGCCAGATTACGGGGAAACTGGCGAGGGCACTTGCACAGAACCGGATGGATATCATCAGCGGCATGGCGATGGGGATTGATGCTGATGCGCATAGCGGAGCACTGGAAGAAAACGGGGATACCTATGCGGTACTGGGCTGTGGCGTGGATGTGTGTTATCCGAAAAGAAACCGGTATTTATATGAAAAAATGCAGGATCGGGGAGGCATTTTGTCGGAATATCCGCCGGGCACACCGCCGCTGCCGGGATATTTTCCGCAAAGAAACCGTATCATAGCCGGACTTGCGGATTACGTGATTGTGATGGAGGCAAGAAAAAAGAGCGGATCGCTGATTACTGCGGACTATGCCATGGAACAGGGAAAGGAAGTGTATGCCCTTCCCGGGAGAGTTACGGATGCCCTGAGCGAAGGAACCAACCATCTGATCCAGCAGGGCGCCGGCATTTTTGTAAGTGTGGAAGATTTCCTGCAGGAACTGCAATTACAGCCCCAAAATATAACGACACAAATAGACTTTAGAAAAAATCTTCTTGAAAAAGACGAATCGTTGGTGTATGCTTTATTAGATTTTTATCCGGTGGGTCTTGGAACCCTGATCGAAAAAAGTCCCTATGGTCTGGTAGAAATTCTGCCGGTTTTAGAGAGGCTGGAACAGAAAGGGTTCATTCAGGAGACCATTCCGAATTATTATATAAAAACAATTTAGATGATATAAGGAGCACCAAATGGCAAAGTATCTGGTAATCGTGGAGTCACCGGCAAAGGTGAAGACGATTAAAAAATTTCTGGGAAAAAATTATGAGGTCATGGCAAGTAACGGGCATGTGAGAGATCTTCCGAAGAGTCAGCTCGGATTTTCTCCGGAAAATGATTTTGAACCGAAATATATTACGATTCGTGGAAAGGGAGAGATTCTTGCAAAGTTAAGAAAAGAAGTAAAGAAAGCGGATAAAATTTATCTCGCAACTGACCCGGACCGTGAAGGAGAGGCAATTTCCTGGCATTTAACCAAGGCGTTGAAACTGGACGATAAAGATGTCAGCAGAATCAGTTTTAACGAAATTACAAAAACAGCGGTAAAAGCATCCTTAAAGACACCGCGTGAGATTGATATGGATCTGGTTGATGCACAGCAGGCGAGACGTATGCTGGACCGTATGGTTGGTTACCGGATCAGCCCGTTGTTATGGGCAAAAGTAAAAAGAGGGCTGAGTGCCGGTCGTGTACAATCCGTTGCTTTACGGATTGTGTGTGACCGTGAGGAAGAAATTGATGCATTTATTCCGGAGGAGTACTGGTCTTTAGAGGCAAGCCTCCTGCCGGAAGGTGAGAAAAAACCGATTACAGCAAAGCTGCTGGACAAAGGCGGCGAAAAGTTTGAGATTTCTTCCGAGGAACAGATGAATCAGGTGCTTGCGGAATTAAAAGGCAAAGAATTTAAAGTCTGCGATATGAAAAAGGGAGAGCGCACAAAAAAAGCGCCGCTTCCTTTTACAACCAGTACTTTGCAGCAGGAAGCTTCCAAAGCGCTGAATTTCCCGATCTCGAAGACGATGCGGATTGCACAGCAGCTGTATGAAGGTGTGGATATCAAAGGACAGGGAACGGTCGGTATCATCACCTATCTGCGTACGGATTCCGTTCGTATTTCGGAAGAGGCGGATGAAGCAGCGCGTGCCTTTATTTCCGAAAGCTACGGAGAGGAATATCTGTCTGACGGAGAAGGAAGCAAGAAGAGCAATGCAAAGATTCAGGATGCGCACGAAGCGATCCGTCCGACCGATATTAACCGTATTCCGTCCGAGATTAAAGAGTCGTTAAGCCGGGATCAGTTCCGTTTATACCAGCTGATCTGGAAACGCTTTGCCGCAAGCCGTATGGCAAACGCAAAGTATGAGACAACAACCGTTAACATTGCGGCGGGAGATTATACATTCCGCGTTTCTACTTCCAAAGTAGCTTTTGACGGATTTATGCTGGCCTATACGGAAGCGGATGACGAAAAGCAGGAAAAACAGGTACTTTTAAAATCGATTGATAAAGAGACAAAATTAAAACTCGAAGAATTCGATCCGAAACAGCATTTTACACAGCCACCGGCACATTATACGGAAGCTTCGCTGGTAAAAACACTCGAAGAACTCGGAATCGGACGCCCAAGCACCTATTCCCCGACCATCACAACGATTATTGCCAGACGTTATATCACAAAGGAAAATAAGAACCTCTATGTGACGGAGATCGGTTCGGTTGTCAATTCCATTATGAAGGAGTCTTTCCCGACCATTGTAGATGAACATTTTACTGCAAATATGGAATCTCTTTTAGACAGTGTTGCGGAAGGTCATTTAAACTGGAAGACGGTTGTTGCGAATTTTTATCCGGATCTGGAAGAGGCTGTGGAGGCTGCGGAAAAAGATCTCGAAAAGATTACCATTGAAGATGAAGTGACGGATGAAATCTGTGAAGTATGCGGGCGCAATATGGTAATCAAGTATGGACCGCATGGAAAGTTCCTGGCATGTCCGGGATTCCCGGAGTGCCGGAATACCAAGCCATATTATGAAAAGATTGGTGTCGCATGTCCGAAATGCGGAAAAGACGTGGTCATCAAAATGACACGCAAGGGCAGAAGATACTATGGATGCATTGATTATCCGGAATGTGATTTCATGAGCTGGGGGCGTCCGGTGGAAAAGAAATGTCCGCGCTGTGGAGGCTATATGGTAGAAAAAGGAAACAAGCTTGCATGTGCGGATGAACATTGCGGTTACACGGAAGCAAAAGAAAAAGAAACAGAATAGTCGTAAATTTTTCAAAAAATATTGAATTGTCTGATAAATAGTGCTACACTCATGGTATCTGTGATAAAGACAGGAGGAAAAACATGAGTGTTCAACTTCTAGACAAGACAAGAAAAATAAATAAACTGCTTCATAACAATAATTCGTCCAAGGTGGTATTTAACGATATCTGTGAAGTCCTGACAGGAATTCTTGATTCCAACATCCTTGTAATAAGCAAGAAGGGAAAGGTTTTAGGTTCCAGTGTATGCAAAGGGGTTGAGGAACTGCAGGAACTGATCGTGGATGAAGTCGGCGGATATATTGATGCAGAACTCAATGAGCGTCTTCTGGGAATCCTTTCCACAAAAGAGAACGTAAATCTGGAAACACTCGGATTCGGAGATGAATCCAAAAAGTACCGGGCCATCATTACCCCGATTGACATTGCCGGGGAGCGGCTGGGAACCTTATTTGAATACCGGTGCGAAACGGAATATGACATTGATGACATTATTCTGACAGAGTACGGAACAACGGTGGTAGGACTGGAAATGATGCGTTCTGTAAACGAAGAGAGTGCAGAGGAAGCGAGAAAGGTTGCAATCGTAAAATCTGCGATCAGCACACTTTCTTTCTCGGAACTTGAGGCAATCACCCACATCTTTGATGAACTGGATGGCAATGAGGGAATTCTTGTTGCAAGCAGAATTGCGGATCGCGTGGGAATTACCCGTTCCGTGATTGTAAATGCACTTCGTAAGTTTGAGAGTGCGGGCGTGATCGAATCGCGTTCTTCCGGCATGAAAGGAACTTACATAAAGGTTGTCAATGATGTGGTTTTTGATGAACTTGCAGAACTGAAAAGAAAAAATGCAAAATAAAGGATGGAACCGAGAGGACAGCAAAAGGACTTGTATGTAAATATAAGTCCTTTTTTGTCATTTTATGTAAAAAACTACTTGTATTTTGCTTGATTTATACTATAATTAGTATGATACGATAATTGGGAATACTAGATAAGGAGGCACAAAATTGCTAAGTACAGATGCTTTCAATTATGTGAATGTTCTGGATAAAGCTGCTGATGCGAGCTGGAGCAGGGAGAACATTCTGACTAACAATATTGCAAATGTAAACACTCCGGGATATAAGAGAAAAGACTTAAATTTTGAAAATACATTAAAAACAGAACTGGGTCGCTGCAAGCATGAGTCCCTGGATTCGAAAATGAAAGACGTGGATCTTTCCAGACTGAATCCATCGGTTTATGTGGACAGTTCCAATTACTCCTATCGGCTGGATGGAAGTAATGTAGATATTGACACAGAAGAAGTGGAGCTGGCATCCGAACAGATCCGCTATCAGGGAATTACAGCCGGAATTAACGGACAGTTTGACCGTATGCGTTCCGTGATTAAGTAAGGGGGAAAGATAAATGGCTTTATTTCAGGCATTTAATATCAGCGCGTCAGGCATGACCGCAGAACGGTTTCGTACCGATATCATTGCGGAGAACATTGCAAATGTAAATACAACATCAACAGAGAGCGGCGGTCCGTACCGACGCAAAATTGTAAATTTTGCAGAACGGAAAGTTACCCCGTTTTCCCAATATTACGCAACTGCATCGCAGAATCCGGCAATCGGAAATGGTGTAAAAGTAACTTCCGTAAAGGAAGATACGGAAACAGATTTCGTGAAAGAATATGATCCTTCCAATCCGGATGCGGATGCGGACGGATATGTATCCTATCCAAATGTAAACACGGTCACGGAAATGACCAATCTGATCGATTCTACCCGTGCATATGAGGCAAATGCGACTGCGTTTGATGCCACAAAGAGTATGGCAACCACGGGACTTTCCATAGGAAAACAATAATAAAAAATAAGTTATACGAGAGAGGACAAAAGCATGGATATCACACAATTGTCTGGAGTTTCTTCTGACTATCTGAATACATTCGCAAAAAAAGAGGCACTTGTTCCGGGAGACGATGACAGTTTCAGCGCGGCGCTTTCAACGGCTATGAAATCGGTAGATGAAACCAATGACCTGCAAAATACCGCGGAGTCGGAAGAAGTACGGTTCGCACTTGGGGAAGCCGAAAATCCACATGATCTGCTGATTGCAGAGACGAAAGCAAATGTAGCACTGCAGTATACGGTTGCAGTGCGGGATAAACTGATTGACGGATACAAAGAGATTATGCAGATGTCAATCTAGTAAGTGAGGAACGAAAACATGCCAGAACAGTTACAGAAAATCCTTGACCGTGTGGTTGAGTGGTGGAAAAAATTTTCCAATAAACAAAGAATGCTGCTGATCAGCCTTACCGCAGTGGTGATCCTTGCGCTGGTGATACTGGGAGTTGTTGTATCAAGACCGAGTTACACAACACTGATTGACTGCCAGAACGCAAAAGAAGCCAGTCAGGTAAAAGATCTGTTAGACGGCGAAGGTGATATTGATTATAAGGTAACGGATACCACACATTTTGAAGTAAACAAAAAAGATGAGAACAAGGCAAACTGGCTTTTGGGATCCAATAATATTGATACAACGGGATTTGACCTGTCAGATCCGAACATCAAGGATTATATCGACGGAAGTTTTTCTACCACGGAGGCAGATAAACAGAAACTTGCCAAAAGCTATATGGAAGATAAACTGGAGAATGTGCTTGCTGCGAATGACCTGATTGATTCCGCAAAAGTTACACTGGATATTCCGGATGATGACGGTACACTGATCTCACGGATGCAGGAAAGTTCTGCCAGCGTTTCGCTTGCCCTGAATGGTTCTATGGATTCGGATCAGGCGTATTCGGTGGCGCGCCTTGTGGCAACCGCCCTTGGAAATGATTCGACAGACAAGATTACCATTCTGGATCAGAAGACATCCAAAATCTTGTTTTCGGGAGCAGACCAGGATGATGATGCCACGGTTGTTTCCGACAGTCTGGACATCAAAGACCGCATTAAGAATTCCGTGGTCAATGGTATCAAGGATGTAATGGTCAAGTCCGGTATGTATTCGGACGTGCAGGTTGCGCCGAACCTTGATATTGATATGTCCAAGGTGGAAAAGGCGGTTCACAATTATTCACACAATGATGGACAGGATCAGGGAGAACTGACAGAAAGCTCTGAGTATAATTCAGAGGCAAAAGGTGGACAGGCTGCAACTCCGGGAACGGATTCCAATGATGATACACCGACCTATGTGACACCGGATGGAGAGATTACAGAATCTTCCGTGTCGGATGTGGATAAAAAATATTCGCCGAATGAGGAAATTATAAAAACTATTTCAAACGGTGGAGCGATCAACTATGATAACAGTTCCATTGCCGTGACTGCCACACGCTGGGTTGTTTATGATGAGGACGAATTGAAAGATTCCGGGCAGCTGAAAGGGACAACGTTTGAAAAGTTTAAGAGCGCACACAGTGATCCGGTACAGGTGGATGCAACGCAGGATGAAATTGACCTTATCGCAAAAGCTACCGGAATTCAGTCTAGTGCAATCAAACTGGTCTGTTATGAAAGACCGCAGTTTGTGGAATCCCAGAAGAAGGGATTTGGACTCACCGACATTTTACAGATTCTGCTTGCGGTGCTGATTTTTGCGTTGCTAGGGTATGTTGTATTCCGCAGTACCAGAAAACAGAAAGTGGAAGAGCCGGAGCCGGAACTGTCTGTCGATGCCCTGCTGGCGGCTACTTCAGATAACGACGATGAAAATCTGGAAGATATCGGGTATTCGGAAAAATCAGAAACCCGGAAACTTATTGAAAAATTTGTGGATGAAAATCCGGATGCGGCAGCACTTCTGCTTCGCAACTGGTTAAATGATGATTGGGAGTAATTTATGAACAACGACTCATATACTGGAGTACAGAAAGCAGCGATTCTTTTGATTACGCTGGGACCGGAAAAGGCGGCAACCATTTTCAAACATTTAAAGGAAGATGAGATTGAAGAATTAACGCTGGAAATAGCGAATACAAGAAGCGTATCGCCACAGACCAAGGAGGAAGTGCTGGAAGAGTTTTATCAGGTATGCCTCGCACAGCAGTATATTGCGGAAGGCGGTATCGGATACGCAAAAGAACTTCTGGAAAAAGCACTCGGAAACGACAAGGCACAGGGAGTTATTGCAAAACTTACAGCATCTCTTCAGGTTCGTCCGTTCGAATTTATCCGAAAGACAGATCCGGCACAGCTGCTGAACTTTATACAGGATGAACATCCGCAGACGATTGCGATGATCCTTTCGTATCTGGCTCCGGCACAGGCGTCCCAGGTACTGGGAGCTCTGCCACCGGAAAAACAGGCTGATGTTGCAAAACGTATTGCAACTATGGATCGTACTTCTCCGGATGTGATCAAGGAGGTAGAACGCGTACTGGAGCGGAAACTTGCATCTCTTGTAAATCAGGATTACACCATCGTCGGTGGTATTGATGCAATTGTTGGCATTTTGAACAGTGTCGACCGTGGAACAGAGAAACATATTATGGAATCCCTGGAAATCGAAGAGCCGGAACTTGCAGACGAGATCCGCAAAAAGATGTTCGTGTTCGAGGATATTCTTCTGCTCGACGACCGTGCAATTCAGCGAGTGTTGCGTGATGTGGAAAATGCAGATCTGGAGCTTGCGCTTAAGAATACAACGGAAGAAGTACAGAATGTGATCTACAAGAACCTGTCAAAACGTCTGGCGGCAATGATCAAGGAGGATATGGACTTTATGGGTCCTGTTCGTATGAAGGATGTTGAGGAGGCACAGCAGAAGATTGTTGCTGTGATCCGTAAGCTCGAAGATGCCGGAGAGATTGTAATTTCACGTGGCGGAGGTGACGATATCGTTGTCTAATTTACTGAAACAATGTTATGTCGTCAGTTCGGGAACTGGTACAAGAATTATCAATTCCAATGACGGGGTACGCCAGAAATTAAAAGAACTGCAACAGGAACAGGCTCCGGAACAGGTAGATGTATCAGCAGAGGACGGACAGGAGAATGCACCGGCTGGTTTCTCACAGGGGATTCAGGCAAAAACCGTGCAGATTGATGTGGAAGCCCTGCGCAGGGAAGTACTTGAAAAGGCAGCTGTGGAGGCAGATGAGATTACTTCCACGGCAAAAGAAGATGCAGAACGTATCCGTGGGGAAGCGGAAGAAAAAGCCCGTACCCTGTATGAAGAACAAAAGAAACTCGGATACGAAGAGGGTGCCAGATGCCGGGAAGAAGAATTAAACAGGGAACATGAGAAGGCGATGGAGTCTCTTCATGCACAGAAAAAACAACTGGAAGAACAGTATCATGAAAAAATGTCGGTGATGGAAAAAGACATTGTGGACGCTGTGATTCAGGTATTTGATAAAGTGTTTAAGATTCAGTTTGAAGAGAAACGTGAACTTTTACTTCAGCTGGTAAATGGAGCATTACTTGACATTGACCCGGGAGATAAAATACGGATTCACGCGAACCGGAGCGATGAGGAAATCCTCAAAGAACATCTTGCACAGATGCAGGATATTGTAGGAAAAGATGTTGCCATTGAATTTGTAAAGGATAATAAATTATCGGATGGACAGTGCAAAATAGAAACACCGTATGGCGTGGTTGACTGTGGGGTAGACACACAGTTGTCTGCACTGCTGAAGGATATACGTTCACTGGTATAAACGGGAGACGAATTTGGTTAAAGAAGCGGAAAAGTATTTACAGCTGATGGACCGCCAGTATTATAAGAGTTATGGAAAAGTAGTCAAGGTAGTAGGTCTTACCATTGAATCTGTCGGACCAAAGGCACGTATGGGAGATTTGTGTAAAATTTACCCGAACGAAAAGGAAGAGGAATATGTTATCGCGGAAGTGGTCGGTTTTCAGGATTCCAGACTGATCCTGATGCCGGTTGACAGCGTGGAAGGGGTTGGAACCGGATGCATTGTGGAAAATACCGGACATCCCCTGTCAGTTCTGGTTGGAGAAGAACTGCTTGGGCATACGCTGGATGGAATCGGACGCATGACGGATGGAACGGAAGAAATTCACGGTTCGTATTATCCGTTGGAAAATACGCCGCCGGATCCGATGGATCGCCGGATTATCAGCGAGGTACTGCCGCTTGGCGTAAAAGCGGTGGACGGACTGATTACGGTTGGAAAAGGACAGCGTATCGGTGTGTTTGCCGGTTCCGGTGTCGGGAAAAGTACCCTGCTTGGCATGTTTGCAAGAAATACGAAGGCAGACATCAATGTAATCGCACTGATCGGTGAGCGCGGCAGAGAGGTTCGGGAATTTATTGAACGTGACCTTGGTCCGGAGGGAATGGCACGGTCTGTTGTCGTGGTCGCAACGTCAGATAAACCGGCACTGATCCGTAATAAGTGTGCAAAGACTGCAACGGCTGTGGCGGAATATTTCCGTGATCAGGGAAAAGATGTACTGCTTATGATGGATTCCATGACACGATTTTCCCAGGCACAAAGAGAAATCGGACTTGCATCCGGGGAACCACCGGTTACCAGAGGGTATCCGCCGAGTGTGTACGCACAGATGCCAAAACTTCTGGAACGTGCCGGTACAAATGAAAAAGGATCGATCACCGGACTATATACGGTTCTGGTAGATGGAGATGATTTTAATGAGCCAATCACGGATACGGCGCGGGGCATTCTGGATGGACATATTGTTCTCGACCGTAAGCTGGGACATAAAAATCATTATCCGGCAATTGATATTTTACAGAGTATTTCCCGTGTTATGAATTCCATCGTAACAAAGGAACATAAGGCACTTGCCGGAAAATTAAAACAGGTGCTTGCCACATACAGTGAAGCAGAGGATCTGATTAATATCGGAGCCTACAAAAACGGATCGAATCCGGATATTGATTATGCAATCCGAAAGAATAAAGAAGTAAATGAATTTCTGTGTCAGGATACGGAAGAAAAGTTTGCTTTTGATGAAGAAGTGGAACTCTTAAAAAAGGTGTTTGACGACTGATCAATGGACAGAGGTTTTAAATGGCAAAATTTGTTTATCGTATGCAGAACATACTGAACATTAAACAGAAACTGGAGACACAGGCGAAAATGACATACAGCCTGGCAAACCAGAAATATCTGGAGCAGCAGAAGATTCTGCAGGAATATATGGTGCGCAGAGTCGGATATGAGCAGCACTGGAAGAAGCTGATGCAGGGAAATTTAAATCTGCAGGAAGTCGAACATGCGCGGGCAGATGTAAATGCCATGAAAACGATTGTCAGACGACAGATGGTAGAAGTCCACAAGGCGGAAAAAGAACTGGAAGATGCCAGAAACCGCTTAAAAACCGTGATGCAGGAACGAAAGGTTCAGGAAAAATTGAGGGAAAAGGCATTTGAAGAATTTAAGCAGGAACTTGCAGAAGCAGAAACGAAAGAAATCGATGAACTTGTAAGTTATACCTATAACAAGGGTGAACAGGGAGAATGATATGGCAGACGAAAGAAACCTTGTCGATGAGGAAGACGCGGTAAAGGAAAACAGCACAAAAAATCGAAGAGAAAAGAAAAAACGGGAAAAGAAAGAAAAAAAGAATGCCAAAGGAAACGCACCGGAACCGGAAGAAGACGAGGATGAAAAGGGAGGCGGCAGGCTGATTCTTGTCCTGACAACCATTTTAATCATTGCGATATGGATGGGAATTATAGGAATTTTGATTAAAACCGATGTCGGAGGATTTGGATCAACGGTGTTATATCCGCTTTTGAAAGATGTCCCTTATGTTAATAAAATCCTCCCACAGCCGGAAGAAACGGTGGAGCAGACCGAGGGCACAGAGCATCAGTATGGGTCTTTAAGCGAGGCCATCAGCCAGATTAAAGAACTGGAAAAAGAACTCGATGAAGCCAGCAGTACAAATAAAAATGACAAAAAAAAGATCAAGGATCTGAAGGCACAGATCAAGGATCTTTCAAAATACAAAGAGGATGAGGCTGCCTTTGAAAAGGAGAAGGAAAAATACTACGAGGAGGTTGTTTTTTCCGATCAGGCACCCGATATACAGCAGTATAAGACATATTATGAGAGCATTGATCCAGAAAATGCCGAAGTCTTATACAAACAAGTGGTTGAACAGATTACCTACGATAGTCAGGTTGAAGATTACGCAAAGACATATTCCAACATGAAGCCTCAGGAGGCGGCCAGCATCTTTGATACGATGACGGACAATCTGGGGCTTGTGGCTGACATTCTCATGAATATGGGAACACAGCAGAGGGCGGATATTCTTGGCAAGATGGATGCAACGACTGCGGCGAAGCTGACAGAGATCATGGAACCTAGCAAGAAAAAGTAGGAAATCTGTAAATAACAGAAAGGAGGAACGTGTTTGACAAGTGCAAATGTATTTAATTTGAATTCTGTAAAGCAGGGTCAGGTATTAAATGCAAATGCTGCAAAAGGCAGATCAAAAGCTGAAAATCCGGATGCGGCAGGCGTGTTTGCTTCACTGATGGGCAGTAACTACTCTACAAATTTTAATATGCCGTCCGTGAATACAAAAATAAACAACAATGTATTACAGCAGACAAATGCGGCAGATAATTACGACCGGTATCAGTATCAGGATAATACCATCCGTCAGGCAGCCGGAGATGTTGTCACAGACGTGATTGGCAATTCGACAGATACTCTGGATCAGTTCCAGGGCGATGTTGTCAGGACGGTGGCCGAACAATTGGGTGTTTCGGAAGATTCTGTAAAAGATATGATGGAGTCGCTGGGACTTACAGCTTTTGATCTCCTGAATCCGGAAAATCTTGCACAGCTTGCAATGCAGCTGACAGGAGAAACTTCTCCAATGGATTTACTGATGAATGACCAGTTTCAGGGGCTGATGCAGCAAATGGACCAGCTGGGAGGGCAGCTTGCAAATGAACTAAATCTTCAGCCGGCACAGATGGAGGAACTGATTGCGCAGATGGATATTCTGCAGACACCGGAAACTCTGACCGATGAAGAAATGCAGGTATTGACCGATGTGGCAGGACAGCAGACAACAGCAGATACTGTTTCGGCAGATGTGATGCCGGAGCTTGCACAGACCGATGAGGTACAGCCGATGGATAAACAGGCGGATGTATTTCAGAAAGAACCAAAATCGGATGAAGTACGCACACAGCAGCCACAGACAAAGGAGACAAAGCAGACAGCAGAACAACAGACGATGGAACAGCAGACGGATGCCGGAGATGCAGATTCGCAGACAGGGGATCAGGTGAAGTCGGCGCAGCCGGAAAAAATGACGGCAGACCAGACCAGCTCTGATGTGGCAAAGACACAGACTGCCATGCAGATGCAGGATACCGCCGGGGTACAGACGATGGCGCATGCGGCGGATGTAACATCCGAGACATCGTATATTTCTGTGGATACCATGGATTTGCTGGAACAGGTGGCAGAGCAGATCCGTGTGAATGTTTCGCAAGGAACTTCATCGATGGAGATGCAGCTGAATCCGGAAAATCTCGGGAAAGTGTATGTAAATATTTCTTCGAAAGAAGGCATGATCCATGCACAGCTGGCAGCTTCTAATGAAGCAGTCCGTGCAGCCCTTGAAACGCAGGTGGCAGATCTGCGGCAGAATTTAAATCAGGCAGGTGTCAAAGTTGACGCCGTAGAAGTAACCGTTGCTTCTCATGAATTCGAAAAGAATCTGGAACAGAACCAGGAGAGTGAAAAGCAGCAGGGAGAAAGACAGCAGGAGCAGTCCGGAGGCAGAAGAAGAAACTTAAATCTGTCCTCACTGGATGGATTGTCAGGACTGATGACAGAAGAAGAAACTCTTGCAGCACAAATGATGCGGGAGAATGGAAATTCCATGGATGTAACCGCATAGAAAGGAGAAAAAATGGCAGATACGACAACTTCCGCACTGAATTGGGCAACTGTGGAAAACGGAAAAGTAAAAACGACAACATCGAAAAAAAGCGATGAGTCCAACAACGGAACCATGGGATATGATCAGTTCCTTACATTACTTTGTGCGGAAATGCAGTACCAGGACCCACTCGAACCTACCAGCAATACCGAATATGTGGCACAGCTTGCAACGTTCTCACAGTTAGAGGCAATGCTTGGCATGCAGGATACACAGAAAAATGAGATGGCAAACAATCTGGTTGGAAAGTATGTAATCTTAAAAGTTTCGGACGAAACAACCGGAAAAACTTCTTATGTGGACGGTAAAGTAGATTACGTCATGTATCAGGAAGATGGATCACAGATGCTCAGTGTCAACAATAAGCTGTATTCCATCGATACGCTTGATACGGTGGCCGACAGTGATTACTATGAAGCGATTGGTTATGCCAAGACCATTTCAAACATGCTGGCACAGCTTCCGGATATTGAAAATATTACGACCAAGTATTCCGGTGCGATAGAACAGATCCGTAAGGTATACGATGGCATGACGGATTATCAGAAGAGCTTTGTAAGTGAGTCTGATCTTGCAAAACTGAAGAAGTATGAGCAGAAGATCAAAGATCTGGGGGGAGATACCTCAGACGATACAAAGACGGATGATACCAAAACAGATACAGATACGAAAACCGATGATACCAAGACCGATACGGATACCAAGACCGATGACACAAAAACGGATGACTCGAAGACAGAGAATGGTTCCGGTCAGAAGAGTGACGAGACAACAGGTGCATAGGAAAGGGGAGAAAAGAGATGAACCCGATCAGCAAACAGTTTTCGTCGATCGAACAGATAACCGGTCAGTATTTAAAACAGAAAAACGTAACCAGTCCGTCAAAGACGTCGGATGTTTCATTCGAAGATGTCTTACGGCAACAGCAACAGTTAAAGTTTTCAAAGCATGCCTCGCAGCGGTTAGAAAGCAGAAATATCAGCTTATCCGAGGAACAGAATGCCAGACTTGAAGACGGAGTGGAACAGGCATATGCCAAGGGAATTAAGGATTCTCTGGTTTTGGTGGATTCACTTGCTTTTATTGTGAATGTGCCCAGTAAAACCGTTGTTACCGCAATGGATCAGACGGAAACACAATCAAATATTTTTACAAATATAGATGGCGCAGTTATTATGTAACCGGACCTTATGGAAGTTACAGGAATCCCGACTGACAGAAGGATTTCAAAACCATATTGCCATCTAAGGAGGTCAATGTACTATGATGAGATCATTATTCTCTGCTGTGTCAGGTCTTAAGACACACCAGACGAGAATGGATGTAATTGGTAACAATATTGCCAATGTAAATACCGAAGCGTTCAAAGCTTCCAGCGTAAGATTCAGTGAACTGATGTACCAGACAATGTCCACCGCATCCGGTGGGGATGCGTCAACCGGTACGGGTGGTGTCAATGCTAAGCAGGTTGGTCTTGGTGTAAGCACGGCATCTACCATGATCAATATTACCGGGGCAGGTTCTTCCGAGACAACCGGATACCCGTTTGATTTAAAACTCAGCGACAGCCAGACCACAAACTTCTTTATTGTCAGCGATGGAACAAATACCATGTTTACCCGTGCAGGTTCGTTCTATGTAGATGGAAACGGCTATCTGTGTATGAGTTCTACCGGATATACGGTACAGGGATGGCAGGTAGACAAAACGACAGGTGAGATCCACAAAGATACGGTTTCTCCCCTGCAGGTGATGTCACCGTCCAACACGACATCCGCTCCGGAGGCAACGACAGAGGCTTATGTGCATGGAATTCTGGATAAGGAAGATACCGATGTCACCGGAAAAGACGGCTATGTTATGACTCTTGGATTTTATGATGATCTGGGATATTCTTATACAGCAAAGTTTGCGGTATCGACACCGAAGACAACTCAGGGATTAGGCACTGGAAATAATTATTTTATCAGTTTAACGGATATTATTGATTCGAAGGGAAATTCTATTGTCACAAAAGACGAAAATGGAAATGCAATAAAAGACGAAGCTGGTAAGCGTAAGATGCTTGATTCGATCTGGGGAGATGACGGGAAACAGGATGATACGAATGGACCGAAGGGCTATTATATGAAATATGATTCCAATAAGGGTACATTTGTAAGTATTGGCGATGGTTCGAATACAACAGCTGGTACGAAGGCTGTAACGGCGAAATCCTTAAAACTTTCTGCCCTGGGAACACAGTATACAACAAATAATGCAGACGGAACGACACAAAAATCCAATTTTAAGGACATCAATGTAGATTTTTCCACTTCCACCAATGTAGGCCATGGCGGAAAGTCAACACTGAAAGTAGAAAAAGGAACTTCTGTCGGAAAAGAAACCGGTAAGAAGAATGGTGCAATGATCGGACTTTCCGTAGACCAGAGCGGTAAGATTTATGCAAGCTATGACAATGGTAACACCGAACTTCTCGGACAGATCGCAGTGGCACAGTTTGCCAATGCTTCCGGTCTTGAAAAAATTGGTGATAACTGCTATCAGACAACCTTAAACTCCGGCGAGTTTGATGGTGTGGGTGTAGCTGTGGATGCGGATGGAAGCAAGATCAATTCCGGACAGCTGGAAATGTCAAACGTTGACCTTTCCGGACAGTTTACCGATATGATCATTACGCAGCGTGGATTTCAGGCAAATTCGCGTGTTATCACAGTTTCCGACACATTACTGGAAGAATTAATCAACTTAAAGAGATAGTTTGAAAAATAGTTGGGAAATGGTTTTTTGACTGTTTCCCAACATTTTTTTGTGATTTTACACCCTTTTTAACAAAAAGGAAGTAGACAAGAGAGAGAAAGTTTAGTAAAATCATATAAAAGGGTATTTTGATGGATTTTGTCGGAAGATCCATCGGAATTCCTAATTTTAGAAAATGGAAGGTGTAGTTCATGGATATAGCATCACTGCTTTCAATTATCGGCGGAATTGCCATGGTTATCTTTGGCGTCCTCAGTAGTAACAGTTTTGACATCACTGCGATGCAGATGTACATTGATCCAGCGTCGGTTGTTATCACGTTTGGCGGATCAATCTGCAGTACACTCGGGTGTTTCAAACTTGCAGATGGAATCAACGGATTCAAATCAATTTCACTCCCGTTCAAGGATAAAACATATGATCCGTCACAGACCATCCGGACAATTATTGAGATGTCAAATGTCGGAAGAAAAGAAGGTCTGCTTGCACTTGAAGAAGCTGCAAACGGAATTGAAGACGAATTCCTGAAAAAAGGAATCATGCTTGTAGTAGATGGCACCGATCCGGAGCTGGTTCGTGGGATTCTGGAAACGGATATGGTGTGTCTGGAAACCCGTCACAAGGATGTGATTAAGTTTTGGGAAAAATGGGGCGAGCAGGGTCCTGCCTGGGGTATGATTGGTACCCTGGTCGGACTGATCGCCATGTTAAATAAACTTTCCGATCCGTCTGCGATCGGACCACAGATGTCTGTAGCACTGGTTACGACACTGTACGGTTCCCTGATTGCAAACTGGTTATGTACCCCGATTGCCGGAAAACTTTCCGTAAACAATGATATGGAAGTGGTAAACCGTCAGATCACCATTGAAGGTTTGTTGTCCATTCAGGCAGGAGAAAATCCACGCGTTATTGAGGAAAAATTAAAGTCATTCCTTTCACCGACTGTAAGAGAGGGTGTTCTTGAAAACGGCGGAGGAGGTGAAGAGTAGTGGCAAAAAAGAAACAGGAAGATCCGCCAAAAGGAGCGCCGGCATGGATGAATACTTTCTCGGATCTGATGAATCTTTTGCTCTGCTTCTTCGTACTATTGTTTTCCATGTCGACAGTAGATACTGACAAGTTAGAGGCGGTTGTTGCATCACTGCAGAACGCCATCAGCATCCTTCCGACCGGCGGCACAAGCATTGGAGAGGGAGAGATGATTTCTGCCGGTGTCCGCCAGCTGGAATTTCTGGATTCCTACTATAATGAGATGGCAAATTCCAAAGCAGAGAATACCGATGAGCAGACAGATGGTAAACTGTCTGCACAGGAACAGTACGAGCAGGAGCAACTTGCGGAATCTGAAAAGATGGCAGATGAAATCCAACAGGAACTTGATAATTCACAGCTGTCCGGAAAGGTGGATGTGGATTTCAATGCAGAGTATGTAAAACTGAATCTGAATGGTTCCATTTTGTTTGCATCCGGTAAGGCTGATCTCGTTAAACAGGCAGTCCCGATTGTAAACAAGCTTGGAAAGATTCTTGAAAAATATAACAAGAATGTGATAGAGATAGAAGGACATACCGATAATGTTCCGATCCGCTATTCTGCAAAATATGAAAATAACGAGGTTCTTTCGGTGTACCGTGCACTTGCTGTCACGGATCAGCTCAGAAAAAATAAAAACTTAAATCCCAAGTACATTAAGTTTGCGGGAAGAGGAGATTACATACCGGTTGCTGACAACAGTACGGCAGAGGGACGTGCACAAAACCGACGCGTAGAGATAAAAATTTATAACTCATTCAATTCAGATGTGAAAGAAAATAACTAAGAGGAGTAAGCAATGAAGAAGAATTTAATTTCAGTTGTCATTCTGGCACTTGTATTTGCAAATTTTGTTTTGACAGCACTTTTGATGTTTTCGGTATTACCGGAGACAAAAAAAGCGAACACCCTGATCGAAAAAGTGTGTTCCGCAATTGATCTGGATTTAAACAGTGGTGCGGCTACCGGAACCAGCAATGTTTCCATTGATGATCAGGAAATTTATAAAGTCAGCACAGGGGAAGACCTGACAACAAACCTTGCAGAAGGAAAAGATGGAAAGACTCATTATGCAGTACTGAATGTATCACTTGTTCTGAACAAGAAGAGCGACAATTACAAGAAATACACACAGGATTTCCTGACAAATCAGGATGATACAATCAAAAATGATATTATCAAAGTGGTAAGCGAATATACATTTGAGCAGTTTAACCAGAATTCAGATGCAATTAAGGACACGATCCTTGAAGATATGCAGAATTTATTCGGCAAAGATTATGTGATCGGAGTAAACTTCTCCAAACTGACAGCACAATAGGATTTTACAGGTGGTGAAAAACTGATGGGTGACGTATTATCCCAAAATGAGATAGACAACTTGCTGGCAGCGCTTAGTACCGGTGAGCTGGATGTGGATGAAATAAAAGACAATAATGAAAAAAAGGTAAAAGAGTACGATTTTGCCCGTCCTTCCAAATTTTCCAAGGAACATCTGCGTACCATGGAAATGATATTTGAACATTATGGCAGACTTTTATCTACGAATCTGCCCGTGTATTTACGGAAAAATGTTCAGGTAGAGGTGGTGAATTCAGAAGCGGTTACGTATTCTGAATTTTCTAATGCGCTGTCGAATCCGGTTCTTTTGGGAATTGTGAATTTTGCACCCCTCAAGGGAAATATTATTTTGGAAATGGCATCGAATCTGGGGTATGCGATTGTTGACCGTATGCTCGGTGGCAGAGGAGATCCTATGGACAAGGTTCGTGAGTTCTCGGAAATCGAACTTTTGATTATCGAACGGATTATGATTGTGTGCGTCAACCTTTTACGGGAACCATGGGAAAACGTGGCGGATATTCATCCCCGGTTAGAGAGAATTGAAACCAATTCCCAGTATGCACAGATTATTTCTCCGAGTGAAATGATTGCGATTGTGACAATTAACCTTAAGATCGGGGAAGTGGAAGGCCTGATGAATGTCTGTCTTCCGTACCTGACTCTTGAGGATGTCATTGATAAGCTGAATACGAAGTACTGGTATTCAAATCTGCAGAATCAGGACAATACCGATTACACGGAATCCATTGAGACCCTGATTCGGCGCGCACAGATACCGATCAAAGCTGTTCTTGGAAACAGTATGATATCGGTAAATGATTTTGCCATGCTGCAGCCGGGAGATATTATCCGGCTGGATCGCAAGGTGGAGGACGAATTGGATATTTATGTTGGAAATATTCGGAAATTTACTGCACTTCCCGGATCATCGGGGGATAAATATGCAGTCAGGGTCACTTCGGTGATCAGAGAGGAGCAATAAACTATGGATGGAGTATTATCGCAGGAAGAAATTAACGCACTGCTGAATGAACCTGGAGCAGAAGCGAGTGATTCTGCGGAAAATGAACTGTCTGATGCACAAAAAGACGCGATCGGAGAGATTGCCAATATAAGTATGGGAACTGCGGCGACAACGTTGTTTTCGCTCGTTAACCATAAGGTGGAAATTTCAACTCCAGTTGTTTCTTACGGCACATGGGATGACATTGTACAGGAGTATGAAAAACCCTGTGTGTTTATCCGGATTGCATATACCGTAGGACTGGATGGAAGCAATATTCTTGTCCTGAGGGAACATGATGTAAAAGTCATCACGGATCTGATGATGGGAGGAGATGGAACCAATACAGATGGCGAACTTGGCGAATTGCATTTGTCCGCAATCAGTGAAGCTATGAACCAGATGATGGGTTCTGCGGCAACTTCCCTTTCTTCCATGTTAAACCGCAAGATTGATATCAGCCCGCCAAATGCAACGGTGATTAATCTGCAGGAAGACATCGATGAAGCGGAGATTGATTCCTTCCTTACCGGAAAGTTTGTTAAGATCTCTTTCCATATGGAAATCGGGGATCTGGTTGACAGTACAATTATGCAGCTGTATCCGATTTCATTTGCAAAGGATATGTGTGATGGAGTGGCAAAAACGATGGAAATGGACAGTCAGAGTGTGACGGCCGATTCCTCAGCAGCAAATTCCGGCAATCCGGCAGGGGCACAGCCAGCAGCTGCATCTGCCGCAGCACAGCAGTCACAGCAGATGGCTTCACAGAATACAGCACAAATGGGGCAGCCGATGGGGCAGCCGATGGGACAGACGATGATGGGAAATACTATGATGAATCAGAACATGGGACAGCCGGTTAATGTTCAGCCGGCACAATTTAGCGCATTTGCGGGTGGAAACCTTGGAAATTACCAGCCGGAAAATATTGATCTGATTATGGATGTTCCGCTTCAGGTGACAGTTGAGCTTGGAAGGACAACAAAATCCATTTCAGATATTCTGGATCTGGGACCGGGAAAAATTATTGAGTTGAATAAACTGGCAGGCGAGCCGATTGATGTGCTTGTCAATGGAAAATATGTCGCAAAGGGCGAAGTTGTCGTCATTGAAGAAAGTTTCGGTGTTCGAATCACGGAAATTGTCAATGCTTCAAGAACAGGCGGAAAGTAGAAACAGACATGACAAATGTGTTACTGACAGGTTCTCTGGAAAGCTTTATACAACTTTTGGGTGCACTGTTTATTTTTGCTATTGTTCTGGCTGCTACATATCTTACCACCAGATGGATGGGAGGTATGCAGCGTGGACGCCAGAATAATAAGAATCTGCATGTGATAGAGACAATCAGTGTCGGCAATAACAAGACGATCAGTATTGTGGAAGCCGGCAGTGTCTATCTGGTTGTTTCTGTTGGAAAAGAGGAAGTACATCTTCTGGCACAGCTTACGAGGGATCAATTAAAAGATTTCTCTTTTGAGCTGGAACAGAGTGGGAAAAAGCAGGATTCTTTTGCGGAAATTCTCAACCAGTTAAAAGACAAGTTACCAAAGAAGCAAGGATAAAGATGAGCAAAGGGAAAAAGATATACTGCATTGCAAGTTTTGCGTTTGCGTGTGCGGTTTTAATACTTACAATTACATTATGCATGATGCATCCGGGACGTGTCTATGCAAGTTCCATGGACCCGGACAGTATTACAAAGATTACACAGAAAGATACACAGGGAGCAGATCATAATACAGACAATGCCAATGGGTTATCCATTACATATAACAATGATTCCGGATCGGTTTCCACACCGATCAAGATGCTTCTGGTGTTGACAATTCTATCACTTGCACCATCGATTCTGATTATGATGACTTCGTTTACACGAATTATCATTGTACTTCATTTCCTTAGGACTGCGATCGGAACGCAGACGACACCACCCAACCAGGTTTTGATCGGTCTGGCATTGTTTCTGACATTTTTTATCATGTGGCCAACGTTCCAGCAGATCAACAAAGAGGCAATTCAGCCGCTCGATAAGGGAGAAATCACACAGTCGGAATTTTTTGAAAAAGCAGAAGGGCCGATTCGTGAATTTATGATCAAAGATGCAAAGATCCAGATAAGGGATGTGAATCTTTTTGCGGAGATTTCCGGAGAAACGTATAAAGATACAAAGGAATTGTCGGATGTTCCGTTTACCACACTGGTTCCGGCATTCATTCTGAGCGAGCTTCGGAAAGCATTCATTATGGGATTTTTGATTTATATTCCGTTTATTGTAATTGATATGGTGGTGTCATCCGTACTGATGTCCATGGGTATGATGATGCTTCCTCCGACAACCATTTCGTTGCCGTTTAAGATTTTGTTGTTTGTTCTGGCGGATGGATGGGATCTTGTCATAAAATCCCTCGTCCAGACATTTTATTAGGAGGATACCGTATGATTTCACAGGGTGCAGTTCTTGATATTGCAAGAGATGCAATTTATACCATTCTGATCACGTCGGCACCGCTGCTTCTGGTTTCTCTGGTGGTTGGTCTGATTATCAGTATTTTTCAGACGGTTACATCCATTCAGGAGCAGACACTTACGTTTGTTCCAAAGATTATTGCGGTATTTGCTGCAATGATCCTTTGCGGCTCCTGGATGTTAAATAACATGACCGAATTGGTGGAGCGTCTGTGGTCGAATTTCAGTACCTATCTGAGTATGTGATTTGATAAAAAGATATGGTTAATTATGTATTTACACTTGAAAATTTTGAATATTTTCTGCTGATTCTGGTAAGAGTTACCTGTTTTGTGTATGTGGCCCCGTTATTGGGGCAGCAGGGAATTCCCAATCAGATTAAAATCGGATTTTCATTTTTTGTCTCATTGCTTTTATACAATGTAGTAGATCGGCCGGAGCTGACATACGCAAGTGTTGTCGGGTATGCGGTAGTTGTGATCAAAGAGGGAATTACGGGACTGCTGATTGGGTATGCGGCAAGCATCTGTAATTCCATTGTTTTGTTTGCAGGAAATATTATAGATATGGATATTGGTCTGTCCATGTCTACCGAATTTAATCAGGACATGGGAACAGAAACCACACTGACAGGAAATCTGTATTATTATCTGGTTCTGCTTCTTTTGATTACATCTGATTTTTATACCTATCTGGTACGTGCGGTTACGGATTCTTTTTCCGTAATTCCGATTGCCCACCAGAAATTTGCATGGGATCATCTGTTATCTGCAATCACACGCTATATGGGAGATTCATTCATCATAGGGTTTCGGATTTTTCTTCCGTTTTTTGCCTGCATTATGGTTTTGAACTGTGTACTTGGAATTATGGCACGTGTGGCACCGCAGATGAATATGTTTTCGATCGGTATGCAGCTGAAGATTCTGGTTGGATTTGTTGTTTTGTATCTGATCGTGTTCCTGTTGCCGAATGTGGCAAATTATATTTTTGATGAAATAAAGACGATGGTGAAGCTTGTTGCAGAAGGTTTGTATTGACGAAAAAAATCAGAATCGAATATTGCATTATAATCTGCAATGGTTTGCAAAAGACGGCGAAGGCGGCGAGAAGACAGAACCTGCAACCGCCAAGAAATTAAAAGATGCCAGAGATGAAGGTAAGGTTGCAAAAAGCCGCGAACTGAATTCGGCATTTGACCTGATCGTTTTGTTTCTATGCCTGAAAATTTTTGTTTCCTTTGTGGGAGGGAAATTCATAGATATTTTTTCTTATATCTATGAAAATATGCCGGATTTTGTTAAAATAAATGAGGGCGGATTGTCGGTACAGGCTGTGGCAGGCCTGATTGCCTCCGTCACCTTGAAAAGCCTGCTCATTATGCTTCCGTTTATGGCGTTTGGATTTGTTGTTACGCTTCTGGTCAGCATTGTGCAGGTAGGATGGAAAGTTTCCACAAAACCCATGAAACCGGAACTTTCCAAGCTGAATCCATTGAACGGATTCAAACGTATCTTTTCGAAAGATTCGCTCTTTGAATTGGTGAAATCCATTTTAAAGATTGTGATCATCATATATATCGCGTATACTTCCATAAAAGATAATGCAAATGATCTGTTTGCGTTGTATGATCTGGGACTGAATCAGGCGGTTGCGCTTGTGGGGACTCTGATTATCAATACGGGAATAAAAATCAGTATTGTTTATCTTGTGATTGGTCTGGCTGACTTTATATATCAGAAACATAAGTTTAATGAAGATATGAAGATGACCAAGCAGGAAGTAAAAGATGAATACAAAAATACAGAGGGAGATCCGCAGATCAAAGGACGGCAGCGCCGTAAAATGCAGGAGGTATCCCAGAAGCGAATGATGCAGGATGTGCCCAAGGCGGATGTGGTCATCACGAACCCGACGCATTTTGCTGTAGCATTGAAATATGAGGCAAAAGTCAGTTCTGCCCCGGTTGTCCTTGCAAAAGGAGAAGATTACCTTGCGCAAAAGATTAAGGAAGTGGCGAGGGAGAATAAAATTGAAATTGTTGAAAATAAGCCTCTGGCACGTATGCTCTATCACAATGTTGATGTGGGAGCAGAAATTCCGCCGGAGCTTTACCAGGCTGTGGCAGAAGTTCTTGCTGCCGTATACAAGGCCAAAAATATACAGTAGTGCAGTTATACAACAAACAGGTGCGAAAGGAGGTTGTGCAGGATGCTGAAGAAAGCGGATATCGGTGTAGGTTTATATCTTTTGGCGGCAGTAGTTTTCTTCATTGTTCCAATTCCATCTGTATTGCTGGATGTGATGCTTGCATTTAACATTTCCATCGCCTTAATCATTGTATTTAATGTATTGTTTGTTCGGGAAGTACTGGATATGTCTTTCTTCCCGACATTACTTTTGTTTACGACTATTTTTCGAATTTCTCTGAACGTATCTTCCACCCGTCTGATTCTTCTGACGGGAGATCCTGGTAACGTTGTTAAGACATTCGGTTCGTTCGTCGGCGGAGGAAATATGGTGGTCGGTTCCATTGTATTTATTGTCCTCGTATTGATTCAGTTTATTGTTATCAATAAAGGTTCGGAACGTGTATCCGAAGTAACCGCCAGATTTACACTCGATGCCATGCCTGGTAAACAGATGGCGATTGATGCGGACTTAAATACCGGTGCGATCACCGATGCGGAGGCAAAGGAACGACGGGAAAAGATTCAGAGAGAATCCAGTTTCTTCGGCGCGATGGATGGTGCCACAAAGTATGTAAAGGGAGATGCTACGGCAGGTCTGATCATCACCTTTATTAACCTGATCGGCGGAACCATTATGGGAGTTATGAATCAGGGACTTGGATTTGCAGATGCCATCCAGCAGTATGGTCTGCTGACAATCGGTGATGGTCTGGTGTCCCAGATTCCGTCTCTTCTGATTTCTCTTGCAACCGGTATACTTGTTACCAAGGGATCAAACGAGGCAGACTTTTCCGGAATTCTGGTCAAGCAGCTTTTTGGAATTCCGAGGGTACTTTATATTGTAGGTTCCGTGCTGGTTTTCCTCGGAATTTTTACTCCGTTAAATCCGGTTTTATTTATTGCACTTGGTCTGGTGTTTATCATCGCCGGCAAAAATATCAGCAAGAATATCGGCGAAGAAAATATTGAGGAAGAAGTACAGCAGGCGGAGACGGAGGCGGAAGAGATCCGGAAACCGGAGAATGTGGTTTCCCTGCTTCAGGTCGATCCGATCGAACTCGAATTCGGATATGGTATTATTCCGCTGGCAGATGTAAACCAGGGTGGAGATCTTCTGGATCGTGTGGTAATGATCCGGCGGCAGATTGCACTGGAACTTGGTACGGTTGTTCCGATTATCCGTCTGAGGGATAATATCCAGTTAAATCCGAATCAGTATATTATCAAGATCAAAGGCGTACAGGTAACGGAAGGAGAAATCCTTTTTGACCATTATATGGCAATGAATCCGGGATATGTGGAGGAAGAAATTACGGGTATTCCTACATTTGAACCGTCTTTCCATCTTCCGGCCATCTGGATTACGGAAGCACAGAGGGAACGTGCAGAGAGTCTTGGATATACGGTAGTTGATGCACCGTCTATCATTGCGACGCATTTGACAGAAGTAATCCGAAGCCACATCGCAGAGCTTCTGACCAGACAGGATGTACAAAACCTGGTCAACAACCTAAAAGAATCCAATCCGGTTCTTGTGGACGAACTCACACCGAAGCTTCTTGGACTTGGGGAGATTCAGAAAGTACTGCAGAATCTTTTGCGGGAAGGCATTTCGATCCGGGATCTTTTGTCTATTTTTGAATCGCTGGCAGACCATGCACAGACATCGAGGGATACGGATGTGCTGACGGAATATGTAAGACAGAGCCTGAAGCGTGCAATCTCAAGCAAATATTTTCCATCGAACGAAACGACCAGTGTCATTACGCTTGATCCGAAAGTGGAACAGGAAATCATGTCTTCGGTCAAGCAGACAGAGCAGGGTGCATATCTGACGATGGACCCGGAGAAAACAAAAGCAATTATGGATTCCGTGCGGACAGAAACCGAGAAACTCGAAAGCCTCGGAAAGAATCCGATCATTATTACATCGCCAATTGTGCGTATGTATTTTAAAAAACTTACAGAAGATTATTTTAAGGATCTGATTGTTGTCTCTTATAATGAAGTAGAATCTGATGTGGAGCTGCAATCGGTAGGGATGGTGACAGCATAAATGACAATTAATAAATTTCAGGGAAAAACACAGGAAGAAGCCATTGCAAAGGCAAAAGAAGAATTTGGAGAACGTGCGGTCATTATGAACATCCGTGAGGTAAAACCGAAGGGGCTGTTTCGTGCGTTTAAGAATTCAACATTTGAAGTGACTGCGGCAATGGAGGAAAAAGAACATTTTTCCAATGCCATGCAGGCAGCACAGATGACACAGAGTATGGCAAAAGAAGGAAAACTGCACGACATGATCAATCTTGCGGCGGATGAACCGATTACCATTCCGAAACTGCAGGAACAGGAAGGTAACGCACAAGCGACCAGACAGGAGCCAGCACGTATGCCGCAATCACAGAACATGACACAGGATAATGATGAAAAAAATTTAGAAGAAAGGCTTGAGGTTTTATCTGACCGTCTGGAAAAATCCCTTGGTGGGAGAAATCCAAAGGAGCCGGAAGCACCAAAGGGTCCGTCTTCGGAAGAACTTAATTTTGTCCGGATTCTCTACAGTACGCTGTTAAAAAACGAGGTGAGCGAACAGTATGTCAATCAGATTCTTGGTGAAATTGAAAAATTTATCCGTCCGGGACACAGTGTGGATACAATTCTTTCCAATGTTTACCAGAAGCTGATTTTGCGTTTCGGTCAGCCAAAATCACTGGATTTAAGTGGGGCAAAACCGCATGTTGTATTTTTTATCGGACCTACCGGTGTTGGCAAAACCACAACAATCGCTAAAATTGCGTCCAAATATAAGGTGGATTATGAAAAAAAAGTAGCGTTTATTACTGCTGATACCTACCGGATCGCAGCAACGGAACAGCTACAGGTGTATGCAAATATTCTTGACGCACCTATGTCTATCGTGTATTCTAAAGAGGAACTGAATGAAGCAATTGGAAAATATGCGGAATACGATCTTGTTTTCGTTGATACTGCTGGATTTTCCCATAAAAATGAGGAACAGAAAGAAGATATCAGAAACCTGATTCAGGGAGTTGACCCTGAATATACAAGTGAAGTATATTTAGTTCTCAGTGCTACAACGAAATACAGAGATTTGCTTGATATTGTAGATACCTATCACACAATATCTGAGTTTAAACTGATTTTTACAAAACTGGATGAGACATCAACGTATGGAAATTTGCTCAATATTAAGCTGTATTCAGATGCGGAACTGTCTTATACGACAAATGGACAGAATGTACCGGATGATATTGAATTATTTGATACACAAAAGATCGTGAAACAATTATTAGGGGGCAATTCGTAATGGATCAGGCAGAACAATTGCGAAATGTAATAAAACTGCACAATCAGAATAATCAGAATAATGCACGGGTGGTGACGATTACCAGCGGAAAAGGTGGGGTCGGAAAGTCGAATCTCGCAGTAAATCTTGCGGTATGTCTCAGAAAAGCAGGCAAGAGGGTGATTATTTTTGATGCTGATTTTGGTCTCGCAAACGTTGAGGTAATGTTTGGTGCAATCCCACAGTATAATTTGTCTGATTTTATATACCGTGGAAAGTCAATTCGTGAAATAATCACACCTGGACCCATGGATATCGGGTTTATATCCGGTGGCTCAGGAATTATCGGATTGAACAATCTTACAAAAGAACAGATTTTATATATCGTAAATTCGATTGACACATTGAATGAACTGGCAGATTTTATCCTGATTGATACGGGGGCAGGAATCTCGGATCAGGTTTTGGAATTTGTCATGGCAAGTCCGGAGGTATTACTGGTATCCACACCGGAACCAAGTTCCCTGACGGATGCGTATTCGCTTTTAAAAGCATTGTACCGCAATCCCGATTTTGTGGAGGAAGAGACAACCATCCACATAGTAACCAACCGGGTAAATTCCCGGGACGAGGGACAGGCAATTTATGAGAAAGTGAATTCCGTAGTGTCTAAGTTTTTACATGGAAGTCTGAATTATCTGGGGATGATTCCACAGGATGCTGCTTTGGAACGGGCGGTAAGGCAGCAAAAGACAGTTACCATGAGTGACCCGAATGCAAAATCTGCCAGGGCGATTTCAGAACTTGCAGATCATCTGTTAAACGGCACCCGGCAGAAGACACCGGTACGGTGGGGAATAGCACAGATGTTTTCCAGTTTTTTATCAAACCGAAAATAGGGAGATGAATAATTATGAAACTTTCAGATGTGATTACTCCGGGAGACAAAATTGATATTAAAATGCTGCATGAAGCGAACCAGGAAGATAATGGAGGAGAGATCGCGAAAATCTATCAAAGTGCGGTCAGCGACATTTTTTCGGATCAGGAATTGGAAATTTCTATGCCGACAAGTGGTGGAAGAATGGTGTTATTTCAACTGGAGAGGGAGTGCAGCATTGTTTTTTATACAAAAGGCGGTATGTATAACTGCACAGCAGTTGTGAAGAAACGTTATCACAAAGAAAATCTGTATCTGCTCAGAATTGTGATTACTTCCGGATTACAGAAATTTCAGCGCCGGGAATTTTTCCGGATTCCTTATACGACACCGTTAAAATATTACGAAATATCGGAACAGACGGCACAGATGCAGACAACGGAAGAATTGTTTACGGAAATTCAAAAGCCGGAATATATTGATCAGGTACGTGAGGGAACGATTCAGAATATCAGTGGCGGTGGAATCCGCTTTGTCTCTGGACAATGGATAAAACAGAACCAAAATATTCTTCTGGTGATCAGACTGACAAATGAATATTCGGATGAAACTTTTTATCTTCCGGGACAGGTGATTGCAACAGAAAAACATCCAGCGATAGAGGAAATGTACATTCACCGGGTAAAATTTCTGTTCCGGGATCTCCGGGACCGTGAAAAAATCGTACGCTTCGTTTTTGAGGAAGAGAGAAGAATTCGCAGGAAAGAAGTTGGGTGACTCATATGAAAAAAAACATTTTAGTAGTTGATGATTCTGCACTCATGAGAAGGGTCATGTGTGATATAATCAATTCAGACAGTAAATTTCAGGCAACGGACTATTGCAGAGATGGTCTTGAGGCATATGAGAAACTGAAGCATACCAGCTATGACGGTGTGGTTCTGGATGTGAATATGCCACGCATGGATGGACTGCAGTTACTCGAAAAGTTACAAAAAGAAGGCATACGTGCAAATGTGGTTATGGTAAGTACACTTACCGACAGCAGGGAAGCAGATGTTACCATTTTAGCCATGGAGCGCGGAGCAATTGATTTTGTGGCGAAACCGACAAACATCATAGAGGCAAAAGGAGAGGCATTCAAAAGACAGCTTCTTGGCGTATTGAATGCTGTTCTTGCAACACAAAAGGCAGCAGAAAGTGTCCGTCCGGCAGTAAAACCGGCTGCAAAAGCACCGATGATGCGCAAAGCGACAGGCGGAAAGAACAAACTGGTTGCACTGGCTTGTTCCACAGGCGGACCGAAAGCGTTACAGAGTGTGATTCCGTTTCTTCCGAAAGAACTGGATGCCCCGGTTGTACTTGTACAGCATATGCCGCCGGGATTTACCAAATCCATGGCTGACAGACTTGATGATCTGAGCAAAATCAGGGTGAAGGAAGCAGAACATGGAGAGCGGCTGCAAAAGGGATGTGTTTATATTGCTCCGGGCGGAAAACATTTGAAAGTTGCAAAAACCGCAGACGGAAACAACAGCATTGTACTCGATGATGCAACACCGGCAATCGGAGGACTGAAGCCGTGTGCAAATCTTATGTATGATTCACTGACGGGAAGCAGCTATGATGAAATCGTATGTGTTGTCCTGACAGGAATGGGAGCGGATGGAACCAATGGAATTCTTTCGCTGGGAAGATCAAAACCGATTCGCGTAATTGCACAAAACGAAGAAACCTGTGTGGTATACGGAATGCCGAAGGCAATCTATGAAGCAGGTGTGGTAGATGAAGTTGTACCACTGGATGAAGTTGCACAGACAATCACAAAAAACGTGGGGGTAAAATAACATGGATGTAAGCCAATACCTTGAAATCTTTATCGATGAAAGTGCAGAACATTTACAGACGTTAAGTGACTGCATCATGGAACTGGAAAAAGAACCGGATAACAAGGACGTTATCAATGAAATCTTCCGTGCAGCCCATTCTTTAAAAGGAATGGCCGGTACAATGGGATTTAAGAGAATGCAGCACCTGACACATGATATGGAAAATGTGTTCCAGGAAGTCCGCAGCGAGAAAATCCAGGTAGACAGTCAGATGATTGATCTGCTGTTCAAGTGTCTGGATGCAATTGACGGATATCTTGAAAATATTAAGGCAACCTCTGATGAAGGTGAGGAAGACAATGAAGTCATTATCAAGGAACTGAACAATTTCCTCGCAAAAGCAAACGGAGAGGCTGCTGCCGCAGAGGCAGCACCTGCAGAAACAGAAAAAGAAGCAGCGGCGCCGACAGACAATGGAGACCACAAACTGTATCTTCAGATTGATCTGACGGATCAGGAGCGGGATGCCGTTATGACTGCAAAAGACAGTGGAATGCATATTTACGGCATGACGGTTATGATCCAGAAAGAGTGCCTTTTAAAAGCGGCCAGAGCTTTTTTGGTATTCCGCGAAGTGGAGGCTTTTGGAGAGATTCTTGTATATCGTCCGAGCTCTCAGGATATTGAAGATGAAAAGTTTGAACAGGAATTCAGCTTTTATATCGCATCACCGGAAAGCTTTGACAAGATCCAAAACGCTGCAAAGAATGTTTCCGAGATTGAAGATGCCGTTGGAGAAGAACTGACTGATTTTTCACCACGCGTAACAGAAACTGAGACGGAAGAAAAGAAAGAAGAAAAACCGGCAGAGACGAAACCGGAAGTACAGGCTGAACCAAAGAAAGCGCCGGAAAAGAAAAAGGCTCCGGCAAAGAAAAACGGTGTAGGAAAACCGGCGACAAGCCGTACGGTCCGTGTGGATATTGAAAAGCTGGATGCTCTTATGAACCAGGTATCCGAGCTTATCATTGCAAAGAACAGTCTGGTATCCATCAGCTCAACGGAAGAGGGAGGCTTTACCAATCAGGGATTCCATGAACAGATTGAATATCTGGAGCGAATCACCACAAGCCTTCATGAATCTGTTATGAAAGTCCGGATGGTGCCAATTGAGAGCGTTGTAAATAAATTTCCACGTATGATTCGTGATCTGTCCCGTACATTGAATAAGAAGATGGAACTGGTTATGACCGGTGAAGATACCGAGCTGGATCGTACCGTAGTGGATCAGATCGGTGATCCGTTACAGCATTTGCTTCGTAATTCTGCGGATCATGGTCTGGAAGACACCGAGCTTCGTATCCAGAGAGGAAAGCCGGAAGTCGGAAATATTTTCCTGAATGCATATCAGGAAGGAAATAACGTTATTATCCAGGTGGGTGATGACGGTAACGGAATTGATACCGAAGCGGTAAAAGCAAAGGCAATCGAGCGAAATATTATTACACCGGAACAGGCCGAAGTCATGACACAGAAAGAGATCATAAATCTTTTGTTTATGCCAAGTTTTTCCATGGCAAAGAAGATTACGGATATTTCCGGAAGAGGCGTTGGCCTGGATGTTGTAAAATCTAACATTGAGCAGCTTGGCGGTGATGTGGAAGTTAAGACAAAACTTGGGGAAGGAACAACATTTACCGTTCGTCTTCCTCTGACACTTGCCATTATTCAGGCATTGATGGTTGAAGTCCGCGATGAAAAATATGCCATTGCCCTTGGGTCCATTGCAAATATTGAGAGTGTACCGGTCAGCAGCATCAAGTATGTGGAAGCAAAAGAGGTTATTCATCTGCGTGGAAGCGTTATTCCGCTTGTTCGTCTGGACAAACTTCTGGATATTGAACCAAGAGAAGAAGAACCGGAAAGCCTTACCGTTGTTATTGTAAAGAAAGGCGACAGTCAGGTAGGACTTGTTGTTGACGATCTGATGGGACAGCAGGAGATCGTTATTAAGTCTTTAGGCAAGTATATCAATGGAAATAAGCTGATCAGCGGTGCAACAATCCTCGGTGATGGTGAAGTTGCGTTGATTCTGGATGCAAACACACTGATGTAATGGGGGTGAATGACGATGGCTATTGCAAACAATCAGATTGAAACAAATGAGAATAAAAATAAAGAAAAAGAAGTAAAGCAGTATATCGTAGTTCAGATCGGTTCTGAAAAGTACGGAATTGATATCAGCTATGTCGATAATATTGTGCGTATGCAGAAAATTACCCGTGTGCCAAAGGCACAGGAGTATTTCAAGGGAATCATCAATCTTCGAGGCGAAATTGTGCCGGTTATGAGTATCCGTCTGAAAATGGGACTTGAGGATGATACCTTTACTTCGGCATCCCGGATCATTATTTTAAAGATCGAAGATAAAGGGGCTTTAGGTGTGATTGTAGATGAGGTTTGTGAGGTTGTAAATCTGTCTGAGGATCAGATCGAAAATAACAATATCAATTCAAACCATGTAAAAGATACGTTTATCAATGGTATTGGAACAAGCGGAGATCAGCTGATTTCCCTGTTTGAAATCAATGCGATTGTAGACGAAAAAGATAACACATAAGACAACTGAGTATAGTGAGGCTATGCCTCACTATACATGGTTATTGGAGGAAAAAGATGAACGATTTTACATTGGATAATGTAAATGAAATGTATATTGACGTACTGCGCGAAATTGGAAATATCGGAGCGGGAAATGCAACAACTTCTCTGGCAAGCATGATCAATGAACAGATTGATATGAATGTTCCGAAAGTAGAATTGATGGAAGCTTCTAAGCTGAGTTCCGCAATTTGTCCGGAAGACGAGATTATTGTCGGAATTTTTCTGGAAGTAACACATGATATTACAGGAAGCATGATGTTTTTAATGCGCATGGATTCCGCCCATTATCTTGTGAACAAACTGATGGGAAGAGACCCGGAAAACGATGCACCTTTTGATGAGATGGATTTATCTGCCATGAAGGAAATCGGAAATATTATTACGGCTTCGTATCTGTCTGCACTTTCAAGTATGACAAATCTTACGATTTTACCATCCGTTCCATATATTGCGGTGGATATGGCGGGAGCGATTCTTAGTGTTCCGGCAATTCAGTTTGGACAGTACGGAAATAATGCGCTGCTGATTGAAACAGAATTTGGCGATGAACGTATGATTAATGGATATTTTATCCTGATGCCTGAGGAAGAGTCCTATGCAAAGATTTTATCCTCTCTTGGAATTCAGTTATAGAGGAGATCGTAGAATATGGGAGAAGTGATCAAGGTTGGAATGGCAGACCTGAAAACTGCAAAAGCTCCGAATACACTCACGACACTGGGGTTGGGTTCTTGTATCGGATTAACACTTTATGATCCGGTGACGAAAATCGGTGGATTGGTACATTATATGCTGCCAGACAGCACAAAATTAAAAAATAATACCAATATTGCAAAATTCGGGGATACCGGAATCCGTGAACTTTTAAGACAGATTCTGGCTTTGGGAGCAAATCAGAGAAGACTTGTGGCAAAGATCGCGGGGGGTGCATGCATGTTTGAAACGAGCGGACTTTCGTCTGTGGGAAATGTAGGCGCACGCAATGCGGAAGAAGCAAAAATTATTTTGAAAGAATTAAGGATCCCGCTGATCGCGGAGGATACCGGTTTAAATTACGGACGTACGGTAGAACTGGATTGTGAGACCGGAGATTTCAGAATTAAATCGGTGGGAAAAGAAATTAAAGTAATATAGAGGGACAGAAGATGAAAACCAATGGTGTACCGGCTATTATTATGTTGGCGGCAGGGTTTATTGACTGTGTGATTGCAATTCTTACGCACATGTCACTTTGGAATTTTACAAGACAGCTGTTACTGGTACTTGTCCTGTTTTATGTGATCGGTTGTGTGGTAAAAATGATCATTGACCGAAACTTCAAGGATATGGAAGATGACCAGAACGGGGAAGAAATGGGAGAGTCTAAAGAGGAGCAGGAAGCGGAAGGCTCTGGGGAACAGGAAAATACTGAACAGGCCAAAGATGCACAGGAGCAGTCGCAGGAGCAGCCGGAGGTTCAGGAGGAACAACAAACAAAGTAATTAACCGGGGCGGAATGATGTAGATGAAAACTGCGGATAAAGAAAAACTCTGGGATGCGTATCGTCAGAAGAAAACGCAGGAGACCAGAGAACAGCTGATAATTGAATATGCGCAGCTTGTAAAACTCGTAGCGGGAAGACTCAGCATGTATCTTGGACACAATGTGGAATATGATGATCTGGTCAGTTATGGGATTTTCGGACTGATTGACGCAATTGATAAATTTGATCTGGAAAAAAATGTAAAATTTGAAACATATGCGAGTTTGCGGATTCGTGGTGCTATTTTAGACCAGATTCGTAAAATGGACTGGATTCCAAGAAGTGTCCGGCAGCGACAGCGCAAAATTGATGAAGCGATGAAACAGATCGAGATGAGGACCGGTAAAACAGCTTCGGATGAAGAACTTGCAAAGCAGCTGGGGCTGACGGATGAGGAACTGTGCAGCTGGCAGACACAGCTTAAGGTGACCAATGTTGTGTCTTTGAATGAATTTGAAGAAAACGGTTCGGAGCCAATGATTGATTCGGCGCATCCGGTCCGGTTTTCACAGCCGGAAGAAGTGGTGGAGGAAGCAGAATTAAAAGAAAAACTGGCGGAATCCCTGGAACTTCTGACGGAGAAAGAGCGGCGCGTTATTGAACTTTATTATTATGAAGATATGACCCTAAAAGAAATCAGTAAAATATTGGAAGTGTCAGAATCACGTATTTCCCAGTTACATACCAAAGCATTAAACAAGATGCGTAAAAAAATGGGTGTTTATATGAATATTCTGACGGAGTAGGAGCGGATCTATGGCAATTGCACCAATCAATTATGCTACGATACAGCGTACCGCAGACATCGAGACATTTAAAAACCAGCAGGATACAAAACCGATGGTGGATCAGCAGAATATTCAGGTGCAGGTGGATCACAGGGAGGATGTTCTGCATCATCAGGTCATCCATCCGGAAGAAAATGAGCAGCTGGATAATCACACGGATGCCAGGGAAGAAGGAAAAAACAAATATAAAAAACAGGGATCTGTGAGAAAAAAAACAAACAAAGAAACGAAGCGGACGGGTGGCAATCCGGTTGGCGGCAGTTTTGATATGAAAATCTGAGGGAAAATATATGACGGGTGTGGAAATTACACTGATTCTGGTTGGAATCATTTTTGTTCTCGTAAGCTTTTTTGTTCAGGAAAAACTTACCCCGAAAGATGTACAGGAGATAACCAGATTAAGTGAGAAGGAATTAAAGATTATTGTCGAGCGGGAACTGAAAAATGCAAATGACAAGGTAGAAGATGCAATCGATGCAGTGGTAGAACAGTCCCAGGAGAATGCCAAGCGTCTGATGGAAAAAGAAACGAATGAGAAAATTATGGCAATCAACGAATATTCCAATACGGTGATTGAATCAATGAATAAAACGCATAATGAAATTCTCTTTTTATATAATATGCTCAATGACAAGCATACGGAACTGACCGGGCTTGCATCGCAGCTACAACAGTTTTCGGAGCAGGTAAAACATACACAGGATGAAATGATGACACATCTGACGGAAACGGTAAAAGAGCCTGAACTGGCAAGAACGGAAGTGTCAGAGCCTGTGGAGGAACAGCCGCAGCAGATTTCACCAAAAGCATCTGTGGCAGAGGAAACCGATAACGGAAGCTTCAACGATCAGGTACTTGCACTTCATCAAAACGGAGTGTCTGATGTGGAAATTGCCCGTAAGCTGGGACGGGGGCTTGGAGAAGTGAAGCTGGTGATCGGATTATACAAAGGGGAAGATGTCAGTGAGATTTAAATATTATTTACGTGGCTGCGGACTTGGAATTCTGGTTGCCTCGCTGGTATTTATTGTATCGTTACATGCACACGGCGGAGCAATGTCGGATGAAAAAGCTATGCAGAGAGCTTCGGAACTTGGAATGATCATGCCGGATGACACACAGACGCAGGAAGCAGAAACGCAGACAACAGAACTTCCGGTAAAGGAAACGAATCTTCCGGATACACAAAGAACGACACAGGCAGTGACACAGAAGGTTCCGCAGAACGATACACAAAAACAGACGGAGCGTGATACTTCTTCGGAACAGAATGACACATCAAAAGAGTCGGAGAAAAAGGCGGAAGAAAAGAAAAAAACACAGGACTCTCAAAAGAAAGAAGAAGAGAAGAAAAAAGCGCAGGAGACCGAGAAGGAAGAAACAAAAAAGGAAAAAGTCTCCATTACAATAAAAGGCGGAGAAGTGTGCAGGGAGATTGCACAGGATCTGCAGGAGAAAGGACTTGTCAAGGATGCGGAAGATTTCCGCAAATATATGCAGGATCACAATTATGCAAGATATATCCGTGTGGGGACATTTACGCTGGAAAAGGGAATGAACTATAGCGAGATTGCGAAAGTACTGACAAAAAAATAGTATAATAAAGCTTGCATGAAAGCCTTTGGTATGATATAATGCCAAAGGCTTTAAATTTTATTAAACACATGTATGGAAGCTGCCGGTGCCGGATCTACGCTTTTCCGGTGGCAGACTAATAGGAAGTACATGGAAGAAATCAACCAAACGGAGGTAATTAAAATGAGCGTAATTTCTATGAAACAGTTACTTGAGGCAGGTGTTCATTTCGGACATCAGACAAGAAGATGGAACCCTAAAATGGCTCCATACATCTACACAGAACGTAACGGTATCTACATCATTGACTTACAGAAGTCTGTTGGCAAGGTAGATGAGGCATATGATGCAATTTCCGATATCGCTGCTCAGGGTGGTACCATTCTTTTCGTTGGTACAAAGAAGCAGGCACAGGATGCTATTAAGACTGAGGCAGAGCGTTGCGGAATGTACTATGTAAATGAGAGATGGTTAGGTGGAATGCTTACAAACTTCAGAACCATCCAGAGCCGTATTGCACGTCTGAAAGAAATCGAGACCATGTCTGAAGATGGAACATTTGATGTTCTGCCAAAGAAGGAAGTTATTGCACTGAAAAAAGAGTGGGATAAGTTAGAGAAGAACCTTGGCGGAATCAAGGATATGAAGAGAATTCCTGACGCTATCTTTATCGTAGATCCTAAGAAGGAGAGAATCTGCGTACAGGAAGCACAGTCTTTAGGAATCACACTGATCGGTATTGCTGATACAAACTGTGATCCGGACGAGTTAGATTATGTAATCCCAGGTAATGATGATGCAATCAGAGCCGTTAAGCTTATCGTTTCCAAGATGGCAGATGCTGTTATCGAGGCAAAGCAGGGAACTGAGGAAGTTGCTGCAGAAGCTGCTGAGGAGACAGTAGAAGAATAATTTTTGCATAATCATTCGAGAATTGGAGGAAAAAAAGATGGCAATTACTGCTGCTATGGTTAAGGAACTGCGTGAGATGACAGGCGCAGGCATGATGGATTGTAAGAAAGCTCTGACAGAGACAAACGGAGATATGGATGCCGCTGTTGACGTTTTGAAAAAAAGCGGTGCAGCCAAGATGGAAAAGAAGCAGAGCAGAATCGCTGCGGAAGGTATCGCAAGAGTTGCAGTAAACGGAAATGTTGCTGTTGTAGCTGAGGTTAACTCAGAGACAGATTTCGTTGCTAAAAATGAAACATTCCAGGAGTTTGTTCAGACAGTTGCAGATACAGCACTTGCTTCTGATTTAAACGGTGGAGCAAACGGCGAAGATATCGAGGCACTTCTTGCTACAAACGGACTCAGTGATCTGCTTGTTGAGAAGACAGCAACAATCGGAGAGAAGTTATCTGTGCGCAGATTCGCAAAGGTAACCGGTGATGCTGTTGCTTCTTATATTCACGGTGGCGGAAGAATCGGTGTTGTTATCGCTGCAGACGGTGCATCTGATGATGCTGCAAAAGAGGCTCTTACAAACATTGCTATGCAGGTTGCTGCAATGAACCCACAGTATATCAGCAGAAACGATATTTCCGCTGAGGAACTTGCAAAGATCAAAGAGATCACAATTGACAGTGCATTAAATGATGCAACAACTCTTCCAAAGCCTATCTTAAACAAGTTACTGGACAAGGCAATCGGCGAGAAGGTATGGAGTGATGAGGATATCAATAACTTCGAAGAGCATAAGAGCAATATGAATTATGTCTGGAATTTCCTTTCCGATGCTGCAAAGGTTCAGCTGGGTGAGCTGGCTATGGCAGATAAGGCATCTATCACTGCTGAGAAGATGTTCGGCGGTCTTGTAGAAGGTCGTGTATCCAAGCAGTTAAAGGAGATCTGCCTTCTTGATCAGACATACGTTAAGGCGGAAGATGGCAAGCAGTCCGTAGCTAAGTATCTTGAGTCTGTTTCCAAGGATCTTAAAATCACCAAGATGATTCGTTTCGAAGTTGGCGAGGGTATGGAAAAGAAACAGGAAGATTTCGCAGCAGAAGTTGCTGCACAGATGAACGCATAATCCGTTCACAGAGTCAAGCTGTGTGAAAACACAAAAGGAGTCGTGGTTTTGGAAAAATAAAGAAACCGTGGCTCCTTTTTTATAACAATTTTACAACAACAGGGAATTAAATCTTTACAAGTTTTCAAAATATGTTAAAATAGAAAAGGATATTTCCCGGTGGAGGAACAGGATGAGTACAAAAGATTCAGAAGCTTTGGAGCAGCAGCGCCAGAGGAGAAATCGCATCAACCGTATGAAGACGGGAATCATTGTGACGATTACGGTATGGATGCTTGTCTCACTGTTGGCAATTATCCTTCTGACGGTGCAGGTAGCACGTTTGAGCAGCCATGTAAAGAGACTGGAGAAAGCGGGACAGACAACCGTTTCGCAAAATATTCCGGATTCTGAAAATGTGCAGGCTGCGGATACAGAAAGCAGTGGGCAGGAGACACAGAAATCTGCTTACGATAAAGTTGTGACGGGGATTGATTCCGGGGACAATATGGCAAAAGAGGGAGATGCACATAAAGTATATCTTACTTTTGACGGTGGACCGGATGAAAATACGGACAAGATTCTCGACGTATTGGATAAATACGGAGTAAAAGCAACTTTTTTCGTAGTAGGGGATGATTCCAAGGATATGCAGGAGGTCTATAAGAGGATTGTAAAAGACGGACATACACTTGGAATGCATTCCTTTTCCAACAAATACAGTACAATATATGCTTCCACAGAGGCATTTGAACAGGATTTTGATAAGATTTCCTCATATCTGAAAGACGTTACGGGAGTCAATAGTCTCTATTATCGTTTTCCGGGAGGAAGCAGCAATGAGATCAGCAATGTAAATATGGCTGAATTCGTTCGTGTCTTAAATGAAAAGGGAATTACATACTTTGACTGGAACGTTTCCGCAGGAGATACTTCATCGGATTATACGGTGGATGATGTTGTGACAAATGTGACAGAAGGAGTAAAAAGATACAAAACCTCGGTTGTGTTATTACACGACGGAGATGACAAGTCAACAACGGTAGAGGCTCTGGAATCTTTGATTCAGAAACTGCAACAGATGAAAGCTGAGATTCTGCCGATTGATGAAAATACAAAAGTCATTCAATATATCAAGGCAGATAGTGTTGAATAAGTAGTATGAGTGGAGGAAGCACGATGGGATTATTTAAAGATTTTAAGGATGATTTTTCTCAGGCGGTCAATGAAATGATGCCGGGAGCAGACGCTCCGGAAAAAGAAAACAAAGCAGAAGATCTGGTAGTTAACACTCTGGGAGAAGATGTGGATGTAAAATCCGAATTATCCAAACTGGATGGTTTACTGGAGCAGGTACAGAAGGACGGCGGGTCTGATACACAAAAGTTAGAGTCGGAGCTTCCACCAATTCACAAAGAGGATAAAAAACCGGTGATCACACCAGCTGTGGACCCGGTAATCAATACATTTAATGAGGAGAAAAAAATTATGAGCGACACAACAATGGAAACCCCAAAGCCAACAGCACCAGTGATGAATAACAAAGTGAATCCGGATGCAGTTTCAGATGAGACATCTGTTATAACCGCAGGAACTGTTCTGACCGGTGATATCGCGTCTGATGGATCATTTGATATTCAGGGAACCATCAACGGAAATGTAACCTGTAATGGTAAGCTGGTTGTAACCGGAACCATTAACGGAAACAGTGCAGCTTCAGAGTTTTTTGCTGATGTGGCAAAAGTTGAGGGAGAAGTTGTAAGTTCCGGTACAGTTAAGATTGGAGCCGGTTCTGTGATCATTGGCAATATTGCAGCAGCTTCTGCAGTTATTGCAGGTGCAATCAAGGGTGATATCGATGTACAGGGACCTGTTGTTGTTGATACATCTGCGGTAGTCATGGGAAATATCAAATCCCGTTCCGTACAGATTAATAACGGTGCAGTAATCGAAGGTTTCTGCTCTCAGTGTTATGCTGATATTGATGTACAGGGACTTTTTGACGGAAAGTAAAATTAATCATAGGAGACAGATACGATGAAACGTATTTTATTAAAACTCAGTGGAGAGGCACTGGCCGGGGACAAGCATCATGGATTTGATGAGCCGACAGTTACGGTTGTTGCAAAGCAGGTAAAGCAATTGGTAGATACAGGTGTACAGGTTGGTATTGTCATCGGAGGAGGCAACTTCTGGAGAGGACGTACCAGTGAGACGATCGACCGTACAAAAGCCGATCAGATCGGTATGCTTGCTACGGTTATGAACTGTATTTATGTGTCAGAAATTTTCCGTTCCGTTGGAATGATGACTTCCGTGCTTACCCCGTTTGAGTGCGGATCTATCACAAAGTTATATTCCAAGGATCGTGCAAATAAATATTTTGCACATAACATGGTTGTATTTTTTGCAGGTGGTACCGGACATCCATATTTCTCAACAGATACGGCAACGGTACTTCGTGCGGTAGAGATTGAAGCAGATGGGATTTATCTTGCCAAGGCAATCGATGGTGTATATGACAGCGATCCGAAAGTAAATCCATCCGCTAAGAAATATGATCAGGTTTCCATTCAGGAAGTCATTGATAAAAAACTTGCGGTCGTTGATCTGACAGCATCCGTAATGTGCATGGAAAACCACATTCCAATGTATGTATTCGGACTTGGTGAAACGAACAGCATTGTAAACGCGGTAAACGGCCAGTTCAACGGAACCGTCGTTACTGTGGACTAGGAGGATATAGTATATGGACGAGAGATTACAGATTTTTCAGGATAAAATGGAGAAATCCCTTGCCAATTTAAATGAGGAGTTCGCGGGAATCCGTGCAGGACGTGCGAATCCGCATGTGTTGGACAAACTTCGTGTTGATTATTACGGAACACCGTCTCCGATTCAGAGCGTTGCAAATGTCAGTGTTCCGGAGCCGAGAATGATTCAGATTCAGCCATGGGAAGCATCTATGGTAAAAGAAATTGAAAAAGCCATTCTCAGTTCGGATCTGGGAATTAACCCGACGAATGACGGAAAACTGATTCGTCTGGTATTTCCGGAACTGACCGAAGAGCGAAGAAAAGAGCTGGCAAAAGATATTAAGAAAAAAGGTGAGGGTGCCAAGGTCGCTGTGAGAAATATCCGCAGAGATGCGATGGATCATTTCAAAAAAGTAGGCAAGGCGGAGGATATTTCCGAGGACGAGATCAAGGATCTCGAAGACGGAATCCAGAAACTGACCGATCAGTATGTTGCACAGATTGACAAGGCTGTGGATGCCAAGTCGGATGAAATTCTTACAGTATAAGATGTTTAAGGGACATAAGCCTGTGGCTATGTCCCTTTTTCACTTGCAGGAAAGAGGGGAACAAGATTGATGAAAATTCCAAAACATGTGGCGATTATACTCGATGGGAATGGAAGATGGGCAAAAAGCAAGGGTATGCCACGCAATTATGGACATACCGTTGGCGCAAAGAATGTAGAAACGGTTTGTCAGGCTGCAGATGAGCTTGGAATTGAGTACCTGACACTGTATGCATTTTCCACGGAAAACTGGAATCGTCCGGACAGCGAAGTGGCTGCACTGATGAAACTGCTGGAGAGTTATTTGAAAAACTGTATCCGCACGGCAAATAAAAATAATATGCGGGTACGTGTGATTGGGGAACTTTCCAGATTATCCGAAAGTTTTCAGAAAAAGATTCAGGAACTGGAAGAAGTTTCCGCGGCAAATACGGGACTGAATCTGACCATTGCCATCAATTATGGAAGCCGGGATGAGATGCTTCGGGCCATGAAGCATATGTTTACTGATATAAAGAATGGCAGAATCGCGGAGGAGGAAATCAATGAGAAAATCTTTTCCGGATATCTGGATACAAGGGAACTTCCAGACCCGGATTTACTGATTCGTACAAGTGGAGAGCAGCGGCTTTCCAATTATCTGCTGTGGCAGCTTGCGTATAGCGAATTTTATTTTACGGATGTTCCGTGGCCGGATTTTCATAAAAAAGAATTGGAATTAGCTGTGGAAGCGTATAATAAACGAGACAGACGCTTTGGCGGACTTAAGGAGGAAGAATAGGATGTTTAAAACGAGACTGTTAAGCGGAATCGTGCTGGTAATTCTGGCTCTGTTTTTGATTATTTCAGGCCATGAAATTTTATTATTTGCAACACTTGCCATTTCCTGTATCGGAATGTTTGAATTATATCGCGTGTTCAAGATGGAAAAGACCGTTCTGGCAGGCGTTGGATATCTGGCGGCAATCGTTTATTACTGTAATTTACAGTGGAAGTTTCTGCCGGATCTTATGATTTTATTTATGGCATTTTTGATTCTGTTAATGTTTGTATTTGTATTTGCATATCCGAAATTTCATGCAGATCAGGTGATGGCAGCATTTTTTGGATTCTTCTATGTAGCGGTCATGCTTTCTTATGTATATCAGATCCGTACGCTGGAGAGAGGGTTATATCTTGCCTTTCTTGTATTTTTATGTTCGTGGGGATGCGATACCTGTGCATATTGCGTCGGAATGCTGATCGGAAAGCACAAGATGTCGCCGAAACTCAGTCCGAAAAAATCGGTAGAGGGTGCAGTGGGAGGTGTGGCAGGTGCTGCGCTTCTGACCGCTTTATATTGTTTTATTTTCCGTAGCCCGATGCATCTGGAACGTGGAGAAATTGTAATTCTTGCTGTGATTGCGGCAATTGCCGGACTGATTTCCATGGTAGGGGATCTGACAGCTTCTGCCATCAAAAGAAATTATGATATCAAGGATTACGGAAAGTTGATTCCAGGTCATGGAGGAATTCTCGACCGGTTTGACAGCATGATTATTACTGCACCAATCATTTATTTCCTGGCGCTTCATATGCTGTAAGAGGTGAACGATGAAAAAGATAGCAATTTTGGGATCGACAGGGTCCATTGGAACACAGACACTTTCTGTGATTGAAGAACATGCAGATGATTTTGAAGTGACCGCACTTGCCTGTGGAAACAATATCCGTCTGCTGGAAGAACAAATGCGGAAATTTCGCCCAAAGCTTGTTGCTGTGTGGAGCAAAGAGGCAGCAGCTTCCCTTCGGGTCCGCACGGCGGATCTGGGCATTCCTGTGGAAACCGGAATGGATGGATTACTTGCGGTTGCAACTTATGAAGAGTCGGAAATTCTGGTGACGGCGATTGTCGGGATGCTCGGAATCCGGCCGACCATTGCAGCCATAAAGGCAAAGAAAACGATTGCCCTGGCAAACAAAGAAACGTTAGTTACGGCAGGACATCTGATTATTCCGCTTGCAGCGGAGTATGGAGTGTCCATTCTTCCGGTAGACAGTGAACATAGTGCCATTTTCCAGTCTTTGCAGGGAAACGAAGAAAATCCGATCAGTAAAATCCTTCTTACCGCATCCGGAGGACCGTTCCGGGGCAGAAAGAAGCAGGATCTGCTCCATATACAGGTGGAAGATGCATTAAAGCATCCGAATTGGTCCATGGGACACAAGGTGACCATTGATTCTTCGACACTTGTGAACAAAGGGCTTGAGGTTATGGAAGCAAAATGGCTGTTTGGCGTACAACTCGAACAGATTGAAGTTGTCGTGCATCCGCAGAGTGTCATTCATTCTGCTGTGGAATATGAGGATGGTGCAGTGATTGCGCAGCTTGGAACGCCGGATATGCGTCTGCCGATTCAGTATGCACTGTATTACCCAAAGCGGAAACATTTATCCGGGAAGCGTCTGGATCTTTTTGCTCTTCGTGACCTTACGTTTGAGCGCCCGGATACGGATACCTTCCGTGGGCTTTCCCTGGCATATGATGCTGCCAGACGGGGAGGAAATATCCCAACGGTTTTTAATGCCGCAAATGAAAAGGCAGTGGCAATGTTTCTGGACAGAAAAATCGCTTATCCGGAAATTACGGAAATGATTGAAGCTGCAATGGAAGAAGTCAGCTATATCGCACATCCGGATTTAGAGCAGATCTTAGAGACAGAGCAGGCAACATATGAATATATAGGGGGCAGGTGGTAAAAAAAATGAAAATTGTATCATTTCTTATCGCATTTGTAATATTTAGTATTGTAATTTTATTTCATGAACTGGGGCATTTTTTGCTTGCAAAGGCAAACGGAATCCGGGTAAATGAATTTTGTTTCGGCCTTGGACCGACTATCTGTGGGATACAAAAAGGCGAAACCAAATACTGCATTAAGGCATTTCCGTTTGGAGGAGCCTGCATGATGGAAGGGGAAGACGAAGATTCGACGGACAATCGTGCATTTGGTAAAAAGCCGGTATGGGGACGTATGAGCGTCGTATTTGCAGGACCTTTTTTTAACTTTATTCTTGCTTTTATTTTCGCGTTTATCCTGATGAGCTGTGTGGGATATGATAAGCCGGTTCTTTCCGGGGTAATGGAAGGATATGCCGCAGAAGAGGCAGGTCTTCAGGAAGGGGATGAGATTATCCGGATGAATCATTTTTCGGTTCATTTCAGCAGAGAAATCACTGCATACGGAACATTTCATTCCGGGGAAACCATTAAAGTCACTTATGCAAGGGATGGGCAGAAACATACGACAACACTGGTTCCGAAACTGGATAAAGAGACCGGAAGATATCTGTACGGATTTCAGACCATGGGAAATGTCCGAGTAAAGGGAAACGTGCTCACAAACTTAAAAAACAGTTTTTACGAGGTGCGATACTGGATTTATACCACTATCCAGAGTCTGAAAATGCTTGTGACACGTCAGGTATCTCCAAACGAACTGAGCGGACCGGTCGGTATCGTAAAATCAATCGGAGACACCTATCAGCAGTCTGTAAAAAATGACGGGTATTACTATGCACTTTTGAATATGCTCAACTGGACGATTCTTTTATCTGCGAATCTGGGCGTTATGAATCTGCTGCCGCTTCCGGCACTGGACGGAGGCCGGCTGTTATTTCTGATTATTGAGGCGATCCGCAGAAAGCGGATTGATCCAGACAAAGAAGGCATGGTAAATCTGGTTGGTATTGTATTGTTGTTTGGACTGATGTTTATTGTTATGTTCAATGACATTCGAAAACTATTTATCTAAGAGGCTAGAGGCGTTATGATGGAGAGACATATCACAAAGGAAGTACAGATTGGAAACAGATGGATTGGAGGAAATCATCCGATTGCGATTCAGTCTATGACAAATACAAAGACAGAGGATGTTGCGGCAACGGTGGCACAGATTAAGCAGCTGACAAAAGTCGGTTGTGAAATTATCCGCTGCGCGGTTCCCACCCAGGAGGCAGCTGCGGCGCTGACGGAAATCAAAAAACAGATTACCATCCCGCTGGTTGCGGATATCCATTTTGATTACCGGCTTGCGATTGCAGCCATGGAGCACGGTGCAGATAAAATTCGTATCAATCCCGGAAACATTGGAAGTCGTGAGCGTGTAAAAGCGGTTGTGGATGTGGCAAAAGAGCGCCGGATTCCTATTCGTGTGGGCGTCAACAGCGGATCTTTAGAGAAGGGTCTCGTGGAAAAATACCATGGTGTGACCGCAGAGGGAATTGTGGAGAGCGCAATGGATAAAGTGAAACTGATCGAAGATATGGGCTATGATAATCTTGTGATCAGTATCAAATCCTCGGATGTCATGATGTGTGTCAAAGCACATGAGCTGATCGCAAAACAGACGGATCATCCGCTGCATGTGGGAATCACAGAGGCGGGAACACTGATCAGCGGGAATATCAAATCCGCAATCGGTCTGGGACTGATTTTAAACCAGGGAATCGGGGATACCATCCGTGTTTCTCTGACCGGGGACCCGTTGGAAGAGATTAAATCCGCAAAACTGATTCTTCGTACCCTCGGACTTCGCAAAGGGGGCGTGGAAGTGGTTTCCTGTCCGACCTGCGGAAGAACCCGCATTGATCTGATCGGGCTTGCCAATCAGGTAGAAACGATGGTTTCGGAATTTCCGCTTGATATCAAAGTGGCGGTAATGGGATGTGTGGTAAACGGACCGGGAGAGGCAAAGGAAGCCGATATCGGGATTGCCGGAGGTGTCGGCGAGGGTCTGATTATCAAACATGGAGAAATTTACAAAAAAGTACCGGAAGCAGAACTTCTGCCGGCACTGCGTTATGAATTGGAACATTGGAGTGAAGACTGATGTCAAAAGCATTTCGTGAAGCCTTTCCGACACTGAAACTGGAGGAAGAACTCGAAGGGCTGTTAGATACAACTGAAGTGACAAAAATAAGTGCGAATCATGAACATACTCATATTCGCATTTATTTGCGTGCAAAAAGACTTATTTTCAAAAAAAACATATGGAAACTTGAAAAAGCGATTACCGAACAGATTTTTCAGAACCGGGCCATACAGGTAAAGATCATAGAGTCTTATGAGCTTTCCGAACAGTATACCCCGAAGTCTCTGATAGAGGTGTATAAGGACAGTATTTTAGATGAACTGAATGCCTACAGTGTGCTCGAATACAATCTGTTGCGGACGGCGGACATGGAATTTCCGGAAGAGGACCGTCTGATTCTGACGATGGATGAGACTATTATTGCCAAAACCCGTACGGATGAGATTATCGAATTTTTAGAGAAAGTGATCTGTGAGCGCTGTGGAATGGATCTGAAAATATTTCCACAATACCGGAAACCGCAGGAGAGCAAATACCGGAAAAATTCCGAAGAACAGATCCGGCAGGAAGTGGCAGGAATTGTTGCGCGGACGAAGTTGGTTATGGAAGGAAAATCCCAGGAAACGGAAGAAAAAGAGAAAACTGTCGAAACAGAAGAAAAAACAAAGACAATTGCAAAAACGGCAGGAAATCGTGCAGACACTTCAAAAAATGGTACAAATTATGCAAAACCAAAGCAGAAGTTTGAAAAGCGGGGAGAGTTCCGCCGGAAATTTGAGTCGGATAACGGCAAAAAATCCATGAATCCGGATGTAATATACGGAAGAGACTTCGAAGAAGAGAGCATGGAGATTGAGAAGATTGACGGACCGATCGGAGAGGTTGTGATCCGCGGAAAGATTCTGTCGGTAGATACCCGTGAGATCCGCAATGAAAAGACCATCATTATTTTTTCCGTGACTGATTTTACCGATACGATTGTTCTTAAAATTTTTGCGAGAAATGATGATGTACCGGAGCTGTTAAAAGAAATCAGCGGGGGAAAGTTTGTGCGTGTCAAAGGTGTTGCAACCATTGATAAGTTCGACAGTGAACTTACCATCGGTTCTATCGTCGGAATCAAGAAATGCGCCGATTTTACAACGGTCCGTATGGATACCAGCGTAGAAAAACGCATAGAGTTGCACTGCCATACCAAAATGAGTGATATGGATGGCGTTTCAGATGTCAAGGATATTGTCAAGCGTGCCATGAAATGGGGGCATAAGGCGATTGCCATTACCGATCACGGGGATGTGCAGGCGTTCCCGGATGCCAATCATACCGTACCGTCCGATTCGGATTTTAAAGTCATTTACGGCGTGGAGGCATATCTGGTCGACGATTTAAAGGGGATGGTGACGGACAGCCAGAACCAGGATCTGGATGCAGATTATGTGGTATTCGATTTGGAGACAACCGGATTTAGTCCGGAGACCAACCGCATTATAGAGATCGGGGCGGTGAAGGTGCAGAACGGAAAGATCGTGGACAAATTCTCAACGTTTGTCAATCCACAAGTGCCGATTCCGTTTCGGATTGAGCAGCTGACGTCGATCAATGATTCCATGGTGATTGATGCACCTGTCATTGCAGACATTCTTCCGGAATTTATGAAATTCTGCGAGGGATGTGTTATGGTTGCCCATAATGCCGATTTCGATATGAGTTTTATCAAGAAAAACTGCCAAAGGCTGGATATTCCATGCAAGCCGACGATTGTGGATACGGTTGCCCTGGCGCGTGTCCTGCTTCCGAATCTGAACCGTTTTAAGCTGGATACGGTTGCAAAAGCGCTGGGCGTATCCCTGGAAAATCACCATCGTGCAGTGGATGATGCCGGATGTACGGCAGAGATTTTTGTGAAGTTTATCGAGATGCTCCGGGAGCGCGGTATGTCTACCCTGGACGAAGTGAATGCAATGGGAACCTCATCGGTGCAGAATGTACAAAAGATGCCGACTTATCATGCGATCATTCTTGCCACCTGCGATCAGGGGCGGACAAACCTGTATAAGCTGATTTCGCTGGCGCATATCAAATATTATCACCGGCGTCCGAGGATTCCGAAGAGTGAATTTATCAGGTACCGGGATGGACTTCTGATCGGGTCTGCCTGCGAAGCGGGAGAGTTGTACCGGGCAATTTTAAATGGCCGTCCGGAGGAAGAAATTTCTAGACTGGTAAACTTTTATGATTATCTGGAAATCCAGCCGCTCGGAAACAATGCATTCCTTGTAAGAGATGAAGATTCTCCGGTTGCGTCTAATGATGATCTGATTGAGATCAATAAAAAGATTGTCCGGCTCGGTGAACAGTTCCATAAGCCGGTGGTGGCAACCTGTGATGTGCATTTTTTAGATCCGGAGGATGAAATTTACCGGAGAATTATCATGGCAGGGCAGGGATTTAAAGATGCGGATGAGCAGGCTCCCCTTTTTCTGCGGACGACGGAAGAGATGCTGAAAGAATTTGCCTATCTTGGAAGTGAAAAAGCAGAAGAGGTTGTTATTACAAACACAAACCGGATTGCGGATATGTGCGAAAAAATTTCTCCCGTTCGTCCGGATAAGTGTCCGCCGGTCATTGAAAATTCGGACCAGATGCTGCGTGACATCTGTTACAACAAAGCACATAAAATGTATGGAGATCCACTGCCGGAAATTGTGCAGGAACGTTTAGACCGGGAATTAAATTCCATTATCAGCAATGGGTATGCTGTGATGTATATCATTGCGCAGAAGCTGGTTTGGAAATCCAACGAAGACGGCTACCTGGTCGGATCGCGTGGATCGGTCGGAAGTTCTTTCGTTGCGACAATGTCCGGTATTACGGAGGTGAACCCGCTGCATGCGCATTATCTGTGCAAACATTGCCAGTACAGCGATTTTGATTCGGATCTGGTAAAATCTTTTTCCGGCCGAAGCGGATGTGATATGCCGGATAAGCTCTGTCCGCGCTGCGGAAAACCGCTTTCCAAAGAAGGGTTTGATATTCCGTTTGAGACGTTCCTGGGATTTAAGGGAAATAAAGAGCCGGATATCGACTTGAACTTTTCCGGAGAGTACCAGAGTAAGGCACATAAATACACCGAAGTTATCTTCGGGGAGGGACAGACCTTTAAGGCAGGAACGATCGGTACGCTGGCAGATAAGACGGCATTCGGTTATGTCAAAAATTATTATGAAGAGCGCGGTGTACATAAGAGAAACTGTGAAATTGACCGGATTGTACTTGGATGTGTCGGCGTGCGCCGTACTACAGGACAGCATCCGGGTGGTATCGTTGTTCTTCCGATGGGGGAACAGATTTATACATTTACCCCGGTTCAGCATCCGGCAAATGATATGACGGTCGATATTACGACCACACATTTTGATTATCACTCGATTGACCATAATCTTTTAAAACTTGACATTCTCGGGCACGATGATCCTACCATGATCCGTATGCTGCAGGATCTGACGGGCGTAGATCCGACGCAGATTCCATTGGATGATAAGGCTGTCATGTCGCTGTTTCAGGATACTTCCGCACTTGGCATCACGCCGGACGATCTGGTGAACTGTCAGCTGGGAGCATTGGGTATCCCGGAGTTTGGTACAGACTTTGCCATGGGCATGTTAATAGACACACAGCCAAAAGAATTTTCGGATCTGGTGCGTATTGCAGGGCTGTCCCATGGTACGGATGTATGGCTTGGCAATGCACAGACACTGATTCAGGAAAAGAAGGCAACGATTTCTACCGCCATCTGTACAAGGGATGATATCATGATCTATCTGATCAGTATGGGACTGGATTCCGAGGAATCGTTTAAGATTATGGAGAATGTCCGGAAGGGAATTGTGGCAAAAGGAAAATGTGACAAATGGCCGGAATGGAAGCAGGATATGATCGATCACAATGTACCGGACTGGTATATCTGGTCCTGTGAGAAGATTAAGTACATGTTCCCGAAAGCCCATGCAGCCGCGTATGTTATGATGGCATGGCGCATTGCCTACTGTAAAGTGTTTTATCCGCTGGCTTACTATGCAGCATATTTTTCTATCCGTGCGACCGCTTTCAGTTATGAGCTGATGTGTCAGGGAAAAGAAAAACTGGAAGGATATATGCATGAGTACGAAAAGCGCAAGGACGAGCTCTCCAAAAAAGAGCAGGATACCTACAAAGATATGCGTCTGGTACAGGAAATGTATGCCAGAGGATTTGAATTTCTTCCGCTGGATATCTATAAGTCAGAACCGCATCATTTTCAGATTGTGGATGGAAAACTGCTGCCGGCGCTCAATACAATTGACGGACTTGGCGATAATGCGGCAGTTGCGATTGCAGAAGCGGCAAAAGACGGAATTTTTCTTTCCAAGGATGATTTTAGGGAACGGACAAAAGTATCAAAGACAACAATAGAACTGATGAGTGATCTGGGATTGTTTGGCGATATGCCGGAATCCAATCAGCTTTCCCTGTTCGATTTTGGCGCGTAATGTTATGGAAGTTTTGAAAAACAAAAGAGGAGGAATCGCATGTTTGGGTTCCTCCTCTTTTACAGTCTTATACATTTATTTTTTGATAACGCCGGGATGGAAAGCGGTGAGTGTTCCCGGATGATCGGTCGGTGTACAGAACATTTCTTTTGTCTTAAAATCGGTAAAATAGATGTAACTGGAAGTGACGTTGATATTGGAGTAATTGCCCTGTGCCAGTTCCTGATATCCATTGCCGTCATTTTTGATCATACAAAGGGCCGGATGGTCTTCGGAATAGCGCTGATAAAAAATACTGCTTCCGTATACATTGTAGAGATCCAGACTGTCCTTGGTAAGTGTAACCGGATGACCGGATTTCATATTGGTATGTACCAGGGCGTTGTTCTGATCCACATCCATATAATAGACATTGTTGTCACTGGTTACGATCGGTTTAAAAGAATTACATTCGTAGACTTTGCTTAAGCTGTCATTGGAGGTATCCAGCTGATAGATGGCGCCATCACTTTCCGTTCCGCTGGTATAAATATACTGACCCAGCGTGCTGCATGTAAAAATGTAAGGCGAATATACTTTTTTGCGTCCTTCGCCATCGATTCCGATCTTGTAAAGCGTTGTAGCATCCTTGTCATCATAGTGCAGATAATAAATGTAGTTTCCGACAAGCGAGGCATACAGGCAGGGATCTTTGTCTAAAATTTTAGTGTTTTCTCCATTCTGGTCAATTCTGCACAGACTGTTTCTTGCGTAGGAGAAGAAATCAAATCCGGTTCCATTATTTTCATTATTGCGTACATAGTATACATAATGGTCATCGGCGTTGATATACATGACACGGTCATAACTGAGTTTTTTCAGATGATTGCCGTTTGTATCCATGGAATACAGCCGGTAATCGTCATCCGGATTGGCAAAATAAACGGTTCCGTTTTTCTCACAAAACAAGCCGGCATTGTAAAGGTTTCCGGCAGTATTTCCGTTGACATAGCTTGTGTTGTATTTGATCTTACTTTTCTGATGGCTGTAAAAGCCCAGTCCTGCAAATACTACGACCAGAACAACAATTATAATTATGGGCAAACGTTTTTTCATAATATCGAGTCCTCCTTGGTAAGTTGTATCTTGCCTTTTATACCTTTGTGTTATAAAATTTTATCATAAATCATGAAGGAGCGCTATATGAAAGATTTACTAGATATCCGAAAAGATATTGATAAAATTGACGAACAGATCGTAAAACTCTATGAGGAACGGATGAAACTGACCTCGGATGTGGCTGAATACAAAATAAATACCGGCAAGCAGGTTTTTGACAAAGAGAGGGAGGAATCCAAGCTGGCAACGCTGCAGAAAAAAGCGGAAAGTGATTTTACCAGACACGGAATCCGTGAACTTTTTGAGCAGATCATGGCGATGAGCCGTAAGAAACAGTATAAACTGCTGACGGAGCATGGAATTATGCCTCCGCAGGAGTTTGAGCCGATTCACACGCTGGATTATTCCAATGCAAGGATTGTTTTTCAGGGACTCGAAGGTGCCTACAGCCAGCTTGCCATGGAACAGTTTTTTGGAGAAAACTGCAATAATTTCCATGTGGAGAGCTGGAAAGATGCCATGGAGGCCATTAAGAACGGGGAAGCGGATTATGCGGTACTCCCGATCGAGAATTCTTCGGCAGGAATTGTCTCGGAAAATTATGATCTTCTGGTGGAATATGATAATTATATTGTCGGAGAGCAGATCATCCGTATTGATCATGCACTTTTAGGACTGGAAGATGCAGATGAGAGAGATATCCGTACCGTGTATTCGCACAAACAGTCACTGATGCAGTGCAGTGAATTTCTGGATAGTCATGCGGACTGGGAAAAATTCAGTGTCAGCAATAATGCCGTTGCAGCCAAGAAGGTCAAAGAGGATGGGGAGATTTCCCAGGCGGCGATTGCCAGTGCAAAAAATGCCCAGATTTATGGGTTGAAAGTATTACGCAATTCCATTCAGAATAATAAAAATAATTCGACCCGGTTTATTGTTGTGACAGGGAAAAAAGTATATACCGATCAGGCAGACCGGATCAGCATCTGTTTTGAGATCAATCACGAAAGCGGTGCTTTATATCATGCACTGTCGCATTTTATTTATAATGGACTGAATATGACAAATATCCAGTCACGTCCGTTACAGAATAAAAACTGGGAATATCGTTTCTTTGTTGATTTTGAGGGAAGATTTGAGGATCATGCAGTGCAGAATGCGCTGCGCGGACTTCGGGAGGAAACAATTGCATTCCGGATTCTTGGTACGTATTAGTCAGAATTGGTGAAAGAAGGTGGGCGTATGGCAATTCACACATTTGCAGCAATTTATATTGGCACATACGATGTGAGCCTGAAGGTATTTGAGTTTACAAACAGAAAAAAGTTTCATGAGGTGGATCACATCCGGTCCCGGCAGGAACTGGGGAAAGGTGCTTACGGCACCGGGACAATCGGATATGAGCAGGTGGAAGAACTCTGTGAAACACTGGCGCAGTTTAAAGAGATTATGGAAAGCTACAAGGTAGACAGTTATGAAGTCTGTGCCGCAGCCGCACTCCGGGATACCACGAATGAGATATTTGTTCTCGACCAGATTTATCTTAGAACCGGATTCCGGGTAAAGGTGCTCAGCAATTCGGAACACCGTTTTATCAGTTATAAAGCGGTGGCGGGAAGTCCGGTGTTTGAGGAGATGATAAAGACGAGTGCAGCAGTCGTGGATGTCGGCGGAGCGAGCGTACAGATTACGTTATTCCGCAACGGAAAGATGATCACGACACAGCACATGGAAGCGGGCATCATGCGCTTGCGGAATCTGCTTGGAGACCGCGGATATTCCCTGAAAATGTATGAAAACCAGATTGAGGAATATGTCAATAAAAAACTCGAGGGATTCCGTGCCATGTATATGAATACGCCGGTGGATTATCTGATCCTGATCAGTGACTATGCCGACGGCCTGGTCAAAAAGATTGAGGAAAAAGGCGGAAAAAGCCGGCAGGTAAAGCTGGATAAATTCTCTAAATTTATCGATAAACTGCTCAAAAAAACACTGGAGGAAATTACAGCGGAACTGAATCTTTCGGATGAGAGGGAACCGTTAATTATTCCGGCACTTGTGTTGTATAAAATGATGGCACAGAATGTGAATCCGAAAGAGGTATGGGTTCCGGGCGCAAATATTCAGGATGGTATGGCATTTGATTATGCACAGCACAATAAACTGCTGGCATCGACACATGATTTTGATGCGGATGTCATTTCGGCGGCCACATTTTTATCGGAGCATTACCACAGTTTTTCTCCACACATTCAGACACTTTCCAAGCTATCCATTAAGATTTTTGATGCGATGAAACAGGAACACGGACTTGGAAAGCGAGCGCGTCTGCTGCTTCAGGTGGCTACAATCCTGCATGACTGTGGAAAGTATGTCAGCTTTGCGGAAGCGTCGGAGAGTACGTATCATATTATCATGTCCTCAGAGATTATCGGTCTGACCCATCAGGAGCGGGAGATTGTTGCACAGATCGTGCGTTACAATACCCTTCCTCTGGACCCGTATGAGGAAGTCGCCGATGTGCTGAGTCAGGAAGAGTATCTTTGCGTGGCAAAACTTTCGGCAATTCTTCGTGTGGCAAATGCGCTGGATCAGAGTCATAAACAGAAGTTTAAAAATATCCGGATCGCGGTAAGGGAGAGAAAACTCGTGATTACGGTCGAGGCATTTGAGGATATTGCACTGGAACAGGCATTGTTTGACGCAAAGACCTCTTATTTTGAAAATGTATACAGCATGAAACCTGTTTTAAAAGAAAAGCGTATTTATAACTATTAGATCGGAGGGCTTTTATGGACACAAAAATAGATTTTAAAGATCCGGCATATTATGAAAACCGTGAGCTCAGCTGGATTAAGTTTGACCAGCGTGTATTAAGTGAAGCAAGAGATAAATCCATTCCGCTTTTGGAGCGGTTGAAATTTGTCAGTATTACTTCTTCCAATCTGGATGAATTTTTTATGGTAAGGGTGGCATCCTTAAAGGATATGGTACATGCAAAATATAAAAAGCGTGATATCGCCGGAATGACCGCAACGGAGCAGCTTTCCGCCATCAATAAACAGGCGCGGGAACTGGTCAATATCCAGTACAGTACATTCAGCCGTTCCCTGATGCCGCTTCTGCGCAAAGAAGGAATATATCTTCTGGATGCGCATGAGGATCTGAATGAGGAACAGGCGCGTTTTGTGGATCGCTATTTTATGGAAAATGTATATCCGGTACTTACCCCGATGGCTGTGGATGCATCGCGTCCGTTCCCGCTGATCCGCAATAAAACACTGAATATTGCAGCACTTCTGACCGGAAAGAAAACGGAGGATGAGACCGTGTTTGCGACCGTGCAGGTGCCAAGTGTTCTGCCGCGTCTGGTACAGATTCCAAGCGAAGGGGAGACAAAATCGTTTATTCTCCTTGAGCAGATCATAGAACGCAACATCGGCATATTGTTTTCCAATTACAAGGTATTGTGTGCATATCCGTACCGGATCATGCGAAACGCAGATCTGACAATTGATGAGGATGAGGCATCAGATTTGCTGAAAGAGATTGAAAACAAATTAAAGATGCGTCAGTGGGGAGAAGTTATCCGTCTGGAAATTGAAGAGAAGGTAGACAAAAAACTTCTGAAATTTTTAAAGACGGAGCTGAAAGTATCGGATGAGGATATTTTTCAGATTGCAGGACCGATTGATCTGACTTTTTTAATGAAAATGTATGGGATTGACGGATATGACCATCTCCGCTATAAACCGTATACGCCGCAGCAGGTGCCGGAAATTACACCGGGAAGTGACATTTTTGCCGCAATCCGCAAAGGGGATATTTTCCTGCACCATCCATACGAAACCTTTGATCCGGTTGTGGATTTCATCCGGCAGGCATCCAAAGATCCGGATGTCCTGGCGATTAAACAGACACTGTATCGTGTCAGCGGAAATTCCCCGATTATCAGCAGTCTGGCACAGGCAGCGGAAAACGGCAAGCAGGTGTCGGTTCTGGTTGAGCTGAAAGCCCGTTTCGATGAGGAGCACAACATTGTATGGGCGAAAAAACTGGAACAGGCAGGCTGTCATGTGATCTATGGTCTCGTTGGTCTTAAAACACACAGCAAGATCGCACTGGTGGTCCGCCGGGAGGAGGATGGAATCCGCCGCTATGTTCATCTGGGAACCGGAAACTATAACGATTCGACGGCAAAATTATATACGGACTGTGGAATCTTTACCTGCAAAGAGTCAATCGGGGAGGATGCCACAGCGGTGTTTAATATGTTATCCGGATATTCCGAGCCGCTGGCATGGAATGAGCTGGTGCTGGCACCATACTGGCTGCGGGATAAATTTTTGCGCCTGATCGGCAGGGAAACGAAAAATGCACGGCAGGGAAGGGAAGCCCGTATCGTGGCAAAGATGAATTCCCTCTGTGATCCAGGCATTATTGCGGCGCTGTATGAGGCATCTGCAAGCGGTGTAAAGATTGATCTGATCGTGCGCGGAATCTGCTGTCTGCGCGTCGGAATTCCGGGAGTGAGTGAAAATATTTCCGTGCGTTCCATTGTGGGAAATTTCCTGGAGCACAGCCGTATTTTCTATTTTTATAATGACGGCAATCCGGAAGTATTTATGGGAAGTGCGGACTGGATGCCGCGAAATCTTGACCGGCGTGTAGAGATTGTTTTCCCGGTGATTGAGGAGAAACTCAAAGAAAAAGCACTGCATATTCTGCATGTGGAACTGGAAGATAATGTGAAAGCGCGTGTGATGCAGCCGGATGGTACGTATGAAAAACTTGACAAGCGGGGCAAGGTTCTGATAAACTCACAGGAGCAGTTTTGTGCGGAGGCAAAAGCAGCAGTGCCGGATCAGAATCCGGGAAACAACCAGCGGCTGTTTATTCCGGCAGAACCGGCGGAATAAATTTACAGAAAACAGTTGACAATACCGTAATCAGGTGGTATAGTTAAATGGTTGTTAAGAAACAAGTAGAGTATCCACTCTCACCTAAGCGCAATCGGGCGACTTAGTGTTCATACTTTTAGCATGTTATATGAATGTTAGATGTAATAGTGGATAGTCTGCCTATCCACTATTTTTTATTGGAGGTACAAAACCATTAGCGAATTAATGATTAACGAACAGATCAGAGACAGAGAGGTTCGTCTGATCGGACCGGATGGCGAGCAGATTGGTGTTGTCTCATCCAGAGAGGCACAGAAAATTGCAGATGAAGCCGGTCTTGACCTTGTCAAGATTGCTCCGAATGCAAAGCCGCCTGTATGCAAGGTAATTGATTACGGTAAGTATCGTTATGATCTTGCACGTAAGGAAAAGGATGCAAAGAAGAAGCAGAAGACAGTGGAATTAAAAGAAATCCGCCTGTCACCAAACATTGACACCAATGATTTGAACACCAAGATGAACGCTGCAAAGAAGTTCCTCGCAAAAGGCAATAAAGTCAAGATCACACTTCGTTTCCGTGGTCGCGAGATGGCACATATGAACAGCAGTAAGCACATCTTAGATGATCTTGCTGAGCAGCTTTCCGATATTGCAGTAGTGGAAAAAGCACCGAAGATCGAGGGAAGAAGCATCGGTATGGTGTTGGCAGAGAAAAGATAACATTTATTAAGGAGGAATACACAATGCCAAAAATTAAGACAAACAGAGCAGCAGCAAAGCGTTTCAAAGCAACCGGAACCGGAAAGTTAAAGAGAAACAAGGCTTACAGAAGACATATCTTAACAAAGAAAACAACAAAGAATAAGAGAAATCTCAGAAAAGCAGCAATGATGGATCAGACAAACATCAAGAACATGAAGAAGATTTTACCATACATCTAAGATTTGTTAAGGAGGATATAGGAAATGGCAAGAGTTAAAGGCGGATTAGGCGCTAAGAAAAGACATAACAGAACTTTAAAGTTAGCAAAGGGATACAGAGGAGCTCGTTCCAAGCAGTATCGTGTAGCTAAGCAGTCCGTAATGAGAGCCTTAACAAGTTCTTATTCTGGACGTAAAGAGAGAAAGAGACAGTTCCGTCAGTTATGGATTGCTCGTATCAACGCAGCAGCTCGTATGAACGGACTTTCTTACAGCCAGTTCATGCACGGATTAAAGGTAGCTGGAGCTGATTTAAACCGTAAGGTATTAGCTGACATGGCTGTTACAGATGCAGCAGGTTTTGCAAAGCTTGCAGAAGTTGCAAAGAAAGCATTAGCTTAGTCATCGGAAAAATGTTGGGTAGAAAACTCCGGACAAGTTGTTTGTCCGGAGTTTTTTGAAAAATATACGGGGAAAGGTATTGGAAACAATGGAAAAAAGAGAACAGCTCGGAAGCAGACTTGGGTTTATTATGCTCTCGGCAGGATGTGCAATCGGATGCGGAAATGTATGGAAGTTTCCCTGGATGTGCGGACAAAACGGCGGTGGCAGTTTCATGCTTGTCTATGTGATCTGTCTGCTCATTTTAGGGCTTCCGGCAATGGTGATGGAACTTTCCGTAGGACGTGCGGCACAGACAAGTCCCTTGTATATGTATGAGAAACTTTCCGGAAAACGCAAATGGAAAATTCCGGGGATTGTGTGTCTGATTGGAAATATTGCACTGATCGCGTTTTATTCCGTTGTTGCAGGCTGGATTATTTATTATTTTGTGAAGTTTCTTACCGGTCAGAATGCGGATTTGGGATTTGAAAAAATGATCACAACACCATCCGTAAATGTTGGTTACCTGTTGATCACGGTTGTGATTACATTTGTGATTTTGAGTTTCCGGCTGCAGGGAGGCCTTGAACGCATTACCAAATATATGATGTCGGCGCTTCTGGTGCTGATGCTGGTGTTGGCGATCCACAGTTTTACGCTTTCCGGCGCAAAGGATGGGCTGGCTTTTTATCTGATTCCGGACCTTTCCAAAATATCAGGTACAATGATTGTAAAAGCAATGAATCAGGCGTTTTTCACGTTGTCGGTCGGTATGGGTGGCATGGCGATCTTTGGAAGCTACATCGGGAAAGAGCGTTCTCTTTTGGGAGAATCTGTAAATATCATTGTTTTAGATACGTTTGTAGCAGTTGTTGCAGGCATGATTATGTTTCCTGCCTGCGATACCTATAATCTTGAAGTGACTGCGGGACCAAGCCTTTTGTTTGATACGATGGCGAGTGTGTTTAACCATATGCAGGGCGGACGCTGGTGGGGTGCGCTGTTTTTCCTGTTCATGGTGTTTGCTGCCATGTCAACGGTATTTGGAGTATGTGAGAATCTGCTTGCCATGATCCGGGAACTGACGGGCTGGTCACGTCCGGTGGGATGTATTGTCTGCGGGATTGGGACGTTTCTTGTGGCATTGCCAACGGCGCTGGGGTACAGTCTGATTCGTTTTCAGCCGTTTGCAAAAGGCACGGCATGGCTGGATTTGTGGGATTTTATTGTGTCTAACAATGCGATGCCGCTCGGCTCACTGATACTGGCGCTGTTTTGCTGTACACGCCGGGGATGGGGGTGGAACAATTTCCTGCAGGAGGCCAATGCGGGAAAAGGCTTAAAAATCAAGGCATGGATGAAACCGCTGTTCTGTTATTTTGTGCCTGTAGGGATTTTATTTATTTATATTTATGGAATGTTCACGTTTCCGTGGCATTAGAAGAAAAGAGGGGCAAAAATTATTCTGTCCCTCTTATTTTTATGCGATAAGCTTTGGGAGAGGCCCCTTTTTTCTTATGAAAGGTTTTTGAAAAATACAGCCCATTATCAAATCCGACGGAATTTGCAATGGCGGTGATCGAAAGATTTGAGTGTTCCAACAGATAGCATGCCTGTTTCATGCGAAAATCCGTGAGGTATTCTTTTGGGGACTGCTGCAGCACCAGTTCAAAGGAACGGAACAGATGGCTGCGGCTTAAACCGACGTAGGCGGCAATATCTTCCACTGTGATCGGGTAGGAGTAATTGGCGCTGATATATTCGATACTTTTCTGGACGTAGGTTGCGGCTGTCAGCTGCGTTTCTTTTTGGGTGGAAGATTTTAGAAAGAGCGCCAGCGTGGTATAGAGCCGGCCGGTCATTTCAACGGCATGTTCAAATCCGTTTCCTCTGGCATCATAGATATGCAGAAGCTGACGTTTGACTTCTTCGCCGTTGGGAACTGCATGAATACATGGATGTTTGCGGGAAAAATCGGTTGCCTGCAGAATTGTGGCAGCGTCACTTCCGGTAAATCCGACCCATGCATATTCCCATGGCGTTTTTGCATCGGCACGGTAGATGATCTCCGTATTCGGATACACAAGAAAGGCATCTTCGGCAGAAAGAAAATGGGTTTCGTTGTTGACTTCGTATGTGCCTTTTCCCGAGATCACATAGTGAATCAGGTAGTGGTCGCGGATTCCGGGTCCCCACTGATAGCCGGCATCGCATAGCTGGTATCCGACATTATAGACAGACAGGGAAACAAGTTCTTTTGCAGTTGCTTTGTAGGAATTTTTATATTGATCATTCATTGGAAATGCTCCTTACACGATTCTAGTATTGAGTTTATACGTTTTTTTATGCACATGCAACATTTTTACATGTTTTTTCTACATTTGGTTCTGTACATTAAGAGCCGGGAGCGATAGAATAGGGGTATCAGAAGAAAACAAAAGCACAGAAAGGGAGAGTGGAATTATGGCAATTTTAGTTACTGGTGGAGCAGGCTATATCGGAAGTCATACCTGTGTGGAACTGCAGAATGCGGGATATGATGTCGTTGTTCTGGATAATCTGTCAAACGCTTCAGAAAAGTCACTGGATCGTGTGGAGGCACTGACCGGAAAGAAAGTTACATTTTATAAAGGAGATATCCTTGATCGTGACATCTTAAATAAAATTTTTGCAGAGCAGAAGATTGAAAGCTGTATTCATTTTGCAGGACTGAAGGCTGTCGGAGAGTCTGTAGCAAAGCCTTGGGAGTATTACAATAACAACATTGCAGGAACTTTAACACTGGTTGATGTTATGCGTCAGAACGGATGCAAGAACATCATTTTCTCTTCATCTGCAACTGTATACGGCGATCCGGCAGAAATTCCGATTACCGAGAACTGCCCGAAGGGACAGTGTACCAATCCTTACGGATGGACAAAGTCCATGCTGGAGCAGATTTTATCAGATATCTACAAGGCAGATAATGAGTGGAATGTGATCCTGCTTCGCTACTTCAATCCAATCGGAGCACATCCAAGCGGAACCATGGGGGAGAATCCAAACGGCATCCCGAACAACCTGATGCCTTACATTACACAGGTTGCAGTTGGCAAGTTAAAAGAACTCGGTGTATTCGGAAACGATTATGATACTCCGGATGGAACCGGTGTGCGCGATTATATCCATGTTGTTGATCTGGCAAACGGACATGTAAAGGCATTAAAGAAGATCGAAGAGAACGCCGGACTTTGCATTTACAACCTTGGTACCGGACACGGCTACAGCGTGCTTGATATCGTAAAGAATTTTGAGGAAGCAAACGGCATTAAGATTCCATACAGCATCAAGCCTCGCCGTCCTGGCGATATTGCAACCTGTTACTGTGACCCGGGTAAGGCAGAACGTGAACTTGGCTGGAAAGCGCAGTACGGAATTAAGGAAATGTGTGCGGATTCCTGGAGATGGCAGAAGAACAATCCAAACGGTTATGAGGATTAATTAAAAAAGAGGGAAAAGTCTTATTTTCGAATTTGTTTGAATATTTTTGAAAAATATGAAAAATATGCTTGACGAAGCGTGGGGTGCATGCTATTATAATACACGGTTCGTTGGTCAAGCGGTTAAGACGCCGCCCTCTCACGGCGGAAACACGGGTTCGATTCCCGTACGGACTGCTGAAGTTCTTACCTGATTGGGTAAGAACTTTTTGTTTTATGAAAGAAATACACAAAATCCCTTGAAATCAGGGAAAAAGAGTGATATGATAACAAAAGTAACATAGAAACTAAGGTTGAGAGAGGGCAGATGTCCTCTCTCAAATTTTTGTGAAAATGTGTTTTATGTCAAAGAAAAGAGGTGGTAATATGTCAAAGGCAAGTACTTATGAGGCAAAGACAGAACAACTGATTCTTCCGATTCTGGAGCGTATGCAGTTTGAACTGGTAGATGTAGAATATGTCAAGGAAGGCAGCACGTATTATCTGCGGGCGTATATTGACAAAGAAGGGGGCATTACAATCAACGATTGTGAAGCGGTGGCACGTGAGATGAATGAACTGCTCGACCGTGAAGATTTTATTCCGGATTCCTATACATTTGAGGTAAGTTCTCCGGGACTTGGAAGACCTTTAAAGAAAGAAAAAGATTATGTCCGCAATATGGGCAAAGAAATTGAGATCCGTACCTACCGTGCAATCGACCGCTGCAAGGAATTCACAGGAATTTTAAAAGCGTATGATGATACATCTGTGACAATTGCAGATGAGAACGACAAAGAGACCACCTTTTTAAAGACAGATATTGCACTGATCCGACAGGCAATTGATTTTTAGGACAATGACTTATAGAGCAGTTTATAGAAAAGCCCGTTTTGCGGAGGTAAACTGCGCAGGAGATATCGCTTATGCGATACCTCATATGTGGAAAACACGATAAATATATATGGAGGATAAAAATCATGAATAATGAGTTATTGGATGCGTTAACGATACTGGAGAAGGAGAAAAACATCAGTAAAGAAACGCTGCTGGAGGCAATTGAAAATTCCCTTTTAACTGCCTGCAAAAATCACTTTGGAAAGGCTGACAACGTAAAAGTTGTGATTGATCCGGATACCTGCGAATATCATTGTTATCAGGAAAAAACAGTGGTAGAGACCGTGGAAGATCCGATTGAGCAGATCTCTTTGCAGAATGCCCAGATGATCAATGGAAAATATACATTGGGCGATATCGTTCAGGTAGAAGTAAAATCCAAGGAATTTGGCCGTATTGCAACACAGAATGCCAAGAACGTGATCTTACAGAAGATTCGTGAAGAAGAACGAAAAGTGATTTACGATGAGTATTT
>ERZ832317.33-NODE-33-length-174950-cov-10.584059_pt1 | contig 174950 bp, 158 predicted proteins | sample MGYA00519695_ERZ832317 | MGnify/ENA primary metagenome ERZ832317 (study PRJEB31850, sample SAMEA3708726) | human gut metagenome | biome: human gut; feature: human-associated habitat; material: faeces | place: China | collected 2014 ...
AGCCTCCCATCTCCAGGACTTTCATTTTCCAGTCCAAGAAATGGGAGGCAGTTCAGACAGCGCCCCTTCCCGTATTTGAATCCTTGGTAGGCAACCCAATCAGACGGTCGCCTCGAGTGCATCTTCTGCACGGTCGACCGTGCTTCTGGCCTTGGCGCCCTGTTTGAACCACGAGCGCAGGTCCTCGAGCGTGCTGCCCGCTGCATACACCTTGATTTTGCGACCGCCCTTCGTAGTCACCGTGCAGCGGTCGCCGCTCTCGCTGTCCTCGTGCGCCGAAACCTTCTTGAGGTAATCGCGGCGGAACGCCACGACGCGGGCGTTGCTGATCTCGATGAACCAATCGTCGTCAACGAGCGAAGCGCCTGTGGCACCCCGGCTTGCCATCTCCTCGGCGAAGGAGAAACCGAGTTCGCGCTCCTGCCTACCGATCTCGTAGATACCACGAGCGGGCATGCTGAGCATGAGCAGGGGCAGGAGTCCCCCTATGAACAGGAAGAGGAACGGGACGAGCAAGAGCAAGCGGGCTCCGGCATCGGTGAAAACAGCCATGAAGGCGATCACGAGCGAGAAGACGAGTGCCATGCCGTTGAAAACAATCGTCAACGGCTTGATGGCAAACCAACACAGACCCGCCTTGGTCATGGGGCCGTCGACAGCGTCCGAGATCTCGATGCCCTCCTCCTCCAGACGGGCGAGGAGATTGAGCGAGCACACCCCCTCAAGGCTTATCGAGCAGAACTTTCGATCGCCCTCGAACAGGTCGATCCTCATCATCTGCGTGTGAAGCGTTGCATGGGTGATATTGCCGAACGTCGACTCCCTGCGGATGCCGAAGGCGTTACGCGAGAGAATTCGCTCACCGTCCACGTCGATGCGCGGGATGCTCAGCAGGGCCCAGATGGCCATGCCCGCAAGTGCCATGGCGTGGCCGAACCACACAAGCTCGTGGTCCCACTCGCCCAGCGAAACGCCCTGCCAGACGTAAACACCCAACATGAGCAGCTCGAACGCGACCGCGCAGCAGGCGATGATCGTGCGGATGGCAGAGGGCATGCGCACCGTGAAGCGATCGAGGCTGTCCGTCGCCTCACTGCGCTCGCGCGCGCCGCGACGGGCGACCCATGCAGTGAGCGGACCGACGATGAAGACTACCATCGCCACGCGCAGGAACGATTCGAGCATGTCGCCCATATTAACCACCATCCCAGTAGAGAACTTGAATTGGGGAGACTATAGCAAAGCGAAGCGATCCGCACGGCATAACCCGGGTGTTTTCGGCATGCGGCGGAAACCAGCGGCAGCATCTCGAACGCTCGCCGACTCGATGATGGCCATGGACTCGACGCCGCGAGAATAAGCGGCCAACGGCGCCCTCGCGGGCACGCCGTCGGCCGTCCTTCGCATCGCAACGACCATGCTAGCCGCTTGGGGCGGGTCGCCCATCCAAAAGCGCTACCCGATCTTCCTGATGCTCGGTATCGTCCAGGTGATACCCGCAAGGATCACCATCGCAGCGCCGATGAGCACGAAGCACGCGCTCACGCCGATGGCGTCGGCGAACAGGGTCGACGCGACGAGCCCCACGGGCATGGCCCAGCTGCAAACCGCCCCGTAAAGGCCGAAGACGCGCCCCATGCACTCGGGATCGATGCGCTCCTGCATGAGCGCCATCTGCGGGGCGCTGTACAGCGGACTCGACAGCCCCATCGCGAACGTGAGGCCCAAAAACACGACGAGGGCCGAGGGCGGCACGAGACCGCTCGCGAGCGTGGCCGCGCCGAAGAGCGCGATTGCGAGCGCGCACGAGAGCGCGTGGTTCCTGAGGCCGCCCGTCACCCCAATCCAGCCGCTCGCCGCGATCATTCCGACCGAGAACGCGATCTCGGCGATAGCCGACTGCGTGGTGGTGCCGCCGAAATGGTCGAACACCATGAGCGGGAACAGCGCGGAGATAGGCGAGAACAGCACGGAGAACGCAAATCCGATCCAGAGCATGGCGAACAGCCCGCGATGGCGCTTGAGCTCGCGGAAACCGTCGGCCGTCTCCGAGAGGAACGCTCGCACCGCACGGCGCGACGCCTCGGCGTTCTCCTCGAGTGCATGGCGCTCGGGCACTGGCGTCTTTATACCGGAGACCGCGACCGCGATGCTCGCGAGCACCGCGCCGGCGACATCGAGCGCGATCATGAAGGTCAGGCCGAACGCCGGATAGATGACTGCCGCGATTGCGTTGCCGATGATGTAGCTGCCCGACTGCATGAACTGGAGCATGCCCGCCAGCTTTCCGAGCGCCTCGGGCGGGGCCATAAGCGGCGTGAGCGCGTTGAACGCAGGCGTGTGGAGCATGCTACCTAGGGCGCGAACGAACAGCACCGCCGCCACGGCAGTGACGGAGAGATCGCCGCGTAGCGATCCGAAGACGAGCGTGAGACTCACGGCGGCTATGAAGAGGTCCGCGCCGATCATGAGCCGCTTGATGGACGTGCGGTCCACGATGGTGCCCGCGAAGGCGCCGAGGAGCGCCATGGGCAAGAAGGCCGCCAGGCTCACGAACGACAGGGCGCTCGCGGAGCCGGTGGTGAGGGTGACGTGCCAGATGAGGCCCATCTGCAAGATGGAGCTCGTGAGCACGGAGAAGAACTCGCCGATCCAGACGATGGCGAGCGAGCGCTTCCAGGAAGCGCGGGGATTCGGTTGTGTCATGGAATAATCCTTTGTTGCGATCGGTGATATGCAGCGAAGTACCGGTCGCTCACGCGACCGTGGCTAGAGCCAAATCCTCATGGAAGCGAGCATGATACAGCTCCCCTTTCCTAAATCCAGGTGCACCTTCAGTCGTGAGTGGGAGCTATTATAGGGACTTGCCAGCAAAGATGCAACAGAGCGGCCGCGGCGGAGCGCAGAAGTATGCGCGCGGGCACCGATTCTTCTTGACTTGGTCTCAATGTGATATCACAATGCAATCAGCAGCCACACGGACTGCTCGGGGATTCGTCTCCTCCCCATCGCAATCTGGAGGCGGCGCCGGGGCCGTCACGCAAACGCCGGCGCAGTCGTGAAAGGAACTCACATGAGCGTGGAAAAGCAACTCAAGGCCACGTCGGGCTATGGCATGCTCGCCGCCGTCATCGCGGCGCTCGTCGCCATCGTCGGCCTCTTCATCTGGAGCGTCGCGGGGCTAGCCGGAACGCCGGACGGCGTCGACGCGCCGGCCGCCTACGGCTGGGGCATGGGTATCAGCATCACGGCGCTCTGCTTTTGGTTCCTGCCGCTCAACGGCTTCTTCTCGCTGCAGCCCGGCCAGGCGCGCGTGTGCATCCTCTTTGGCAAGTACGTGGGTACCGTGCGTGACGAGGGCTTTTTCTGGGCGAACCCGTTCTTTAGCAAGAGCATGGGCGTGAGCGGTGCCTCCGAGGACGCCATGGCCGCAGCCGCCGCAAAGGCAAGTCTTTCCCTGAGCGAGAGCGTCAAGGCGGCGGGCAACGCCGCCAAGGGCCTGTCCACCACCATCTCCACCCGTGTGCGCACCCTGAACGGCGAGCGCCTGAAGGTCAACGACAAGATGGGCAACCCCATCGAGATCGCAACCGTCGTGGTGTGGCACGTGGCCGACACCGCCAAGGCTCTGTTCGACGTGGACGACTACCAGAGCTACGTGGCCATGCAGGCCGAGACGGCGCTCCGCCACGTGGCCAGCGTGTACGCCTACGACCACCTGGAGGACGAGTCCGACGCCGCCGGCGCCATCACCCTGCGCGCCAACGTCGAGGAGGTCTCCGAAGCCCTGCGCCGCGAACTCGCCTCACGTCTGGCCCCCGCCGGCGTGGAGGTCGACGACGCCCGCCTCACGCACCTCGCCTACTCCCCCGAGATCGCCCAGGCGATGCTGCGCCGCCAGCAAGCGGAGGCCGTCATCGCCGCGCGCAAGAAGATCGTCGAGGGCGCCGTCTCCATGGTCGACATGGCCGTCAAGGAAATGGCCGCAGGCGGCACCATCGAGCTGGACGATGAGCGCAAGGCGCAGATGGCCAGCAACCTCATGGTCGTCCTGTGCGGTGAATCCGAGGCGCACCCGGTCCTGAACGCGGGTTCTCTGTACTAACCACCCAACCTCAATTTAGGGACAGTCCCTAAACTGAGGTTTTCCAGCCACACGCACCTCAGCTCGATAAGAAAGCACGTCATGGCACGCAAGCAATACCCCCTTCGCATAGACCCCGCCATATGGGAGGCCGTCCAACGCTGGGCCGACGATGAAATGCGCAGCGCCAACGGCCAGGTGGAGTGGATCTTGCGCGACGCCCTCAAGCGCGCGGGAAGACTGCCGAAGAAGGAAGGGCGCTCGCGCGACGCAAAGGAGAAACCGGAGGGCGATTCTACGCCGTAAGCGAACCAACCGTATGCAATCCCCTCGAAAGGAATCTGCTTTCGAGGGGATTGTTACATTTGTGGACGATAATGAACGCGCCTGGGACAAACTGCAGACAAGGAGACCGGCATGGCCGCGAACATCCTAGTCGTCGAAGACGACGCCGACATCAACGAGATCATCTCCACCCAGCTCTCGCGAAATGGGCACACCTGCACGCAGGCGTTCTCCGGGACCGAGGCGCTCATGCGACTCGACGCCGGCGGCGGCCCGCTCCCCTACGACCTCGTCATATGCGACCTCATGCTCCCCGGGGCGACGGGCGAACAGATCATCGACACCGTTCGGGGAATTGATTCCGCGCTGCCCGTGATCGTCATCTCGGCGAGGACCTCGACCGCCGACCGGGTGGAGCTGCTCAAGCTCGGTGCAGACGACTACCTCACCAAGCCATTCGACCTTGATGAGCTCGCAGCACGCGTCGAGGTGCAGCTCCGGCATAGGTCGAAGCAACGCGGACCACACACGAACGAGAGCAGAACGCCGCACGAGAAAGCCAGCGGCACGCTCGTCTTTCGAGACTGGATGCTCGAGCCCTCCTCACGCACCTTCTTGGTGGCAGACTCCCCGCTTCAACTCACCCGCATCGAGTTCAACCTCCTCGAGGCCATGATGCGCCAGCCCAGGCGCGCCTTCTCGAAGCAGGATCTCTTTGAGGCGGCCTGGGGTGAGCCCTATACCGGCGATGACAGCACGGTCACGGTCCATATATCCAACATCCGCGCCAAGCTCAAGCCGTCGGGCACCGACGCGTACATAAAAACCGTCTGGGGCATCGGCTTCAGGCTCGACGAAGATGAACGCTAACCCACCAAGCCGAACTTTACCCTTTCTTTAGGGTTGCTTCGGACTTTATCAAGAGATGGACCGCATCCTTGTAATCAAGTTGATGCTGAACTGCAAGGAGGCACCATGAACATCATCGAAACCCATGCGCTCTCGCGCGTCTACGGCAAGCGGCGCGCCGTCGACAGCCTCGACATGTGCGTCGCCGCCGGCGAAATATACGGATTCGTGGGTAAGAACGGCGCAGGCAAGTCGACCGCGATGAAGATGATCGCGGGGCTCGTGCGCCCGACCTCGGGCTCCGTAGAGCTCTTCGGTGCGCAGCGACGAGCGCGCGAGGGGTTCTCCCGCGTCGGCGCACTCATCGAGGACCCCGGCATCCTGCCGACGTTCTCCGCACTCGAGAACCTCATGTGCAAAGCGCTCGCCCTCGGCGTCGTCCGCCCCAATGCACACTGTCGCGAACTACTGGAGCTTGTCGGCCTTGCCGACACGGGAAGCCTGCGCGTCAAGAAATTCTCCCTGGGCATGAAGCAGCGCCTGGGACTCGCGCTCGCGCTCGTGGGCGGACCGGATCTGCTCCTGCTCGACGAGCCATTCAACGGGCTGGACCCCGAATCGACGAGGGCCATGCGCGGCACCCTTGTACGTCTCAACCGGGAACGGGGCGTGACCATGGTTATCTCAAGCCACGTCCTCGACCAACTCGACCGCATGGCAACGAGCTTCGGTGTGATCAGGTCGGGCCGCATGGTGCGCGAGCTCTCCATGGACGACCTGCATCGGGAGTGCGGCAACTCCATCCGCATTAGGACGAATGACCCCGCACGAACGCTCGCGATACTGGAGGAATCGCTGCCGGGGACGGCACTGCGCGCGGAGCCGGACGGGTCGATTCTCGCGAGCGCAGCCGTACGCCACGCCGCCACGAGCTTCGGGGGCGCCGCTGTCGCCCCCATGGCGCCCTCCGCGGAGGACGTGGCAAGGGCCCTCAGTGAGCATGGCCTGCTCATCCTTGAGCTCAGCCACGTCGAACGCGACATCGAGGAGTACTTCGTCGAGCTGATGGGTGGGGCGGATGCTTAGTCCAACGCCCCTCGCAAGCGCCTTTGCGCCGTCCGCGCTCATGCCCTCATGGCCGCCGACACTCGGCCGGCTCGCACCGGCCATCAACCTCATCATCGACATCGCGCTCGTCGCGTTCCTCGTCTATATCCTCGTCGCCGCCCGGAAAGGCAGGTAAACCATGTTGAATCTCCTTCGCTCGGACCTCTATCGCTGCACGCGCTTCCGTGGGTTACGCGGACCCCTGTGGCAGTATCTCTCCGTCGTCCTCGGCGTCGCGGTCCTCGAGGTCGGGCTTAACGCCCTCATCATCTCTCAGGGACTCGGTGAACTCGAAGCGATCAGCGTGCGCGAATCCCTCGCCACACCCTCAGTGTTTCTGGGCCGGTCCATGTTCGGCTCCGTCTCCGTCGTGGGCTTGGCAAGCGCCTACGGCATGGTCGAGTGGATATTCGCCGATCTGAATGACGGCTATGTCAAATCGCTCGTCTCCTCGCTCGCCGGGCGCCTGTCATATTTCACGGAGAAGGTCGTGTTCTCGGGCATTTGGGCGGCCATGATGCTCATCGCGGGCATCGTGTGCCACCTCGTCTGCATGCAGCTGCTCCTCGCCCTTCCCCTGGGCCTCTCCTTCACCTCGTTCGACGGGGCGGCCGAGCTCGCGCTGTGGCTCCTCGGAGGCTGGCTCGCCGTGTGGGCGCTCACGGTGATCCCGCTTTCCGTCGTCCTGCTCTTCCGAAAGAAACTGCCCGCCTACACCCTCACGTTCATCCTGATCATGGGCGTCGTCCCCGTCGCGCTCATGTTCGCGTCCAATATGGGGGCGCAAGCCGCTCCCGTGTTTGAGCCGCTGTTCTCCGCCCTCACCGGCATCGCGAACTGGATGCCAAGCATGGTCATCGCCGCCTTCAAGCTCGGCGCGGGAGCCATGTTCGATCCAGCGCAGACCTTGCCGCTCATCGGCGCCGTCCCCACGTGGCTGTGGGGTGCGTTGGCGGGCCTCATGTGGACCGCCATCGGCGGCGGCGCGTTTCTCCTCACCGCAAGCAGGCGAGACGTGTGATCCGCAGGTGCTCGATGAGTCTCCGCTCAGGCCCGCCCTCGAGTCCGCACCGAGACGGCGACGAAACCCGACTATCCTATCTTTAAGCTCCCCGCCGCCCCACCTGCTCGTCAGGGGGGCGGCACGATACCAAGGAGGCACCGTGTCCCCAGGCGCACTCGCCGTACTCATGCTCATCATCGGCGTTCTCGCGGGCGCGCTCGTCACGACTGCGGCATATGCACCCGAGCTCCGCCGAATATCGCGGCTACTCGACGCGCGTCGGGACGGCAGAGCGTCCGCCAACGCGCGCATAACCATGGGCGCGCACGCCCCAGGGGTCGCCGAACTCGCCGAAGCGATCAACCGGGAGCTCGATTGCGCCATGCGCTCGCATATAGATGGCATGAGAGCCCAGCGGGACTTCCAACGCGACCTCTCCGCGCTCTCGCACGACATACGGACCCCGCTCACCGGGGCAAAGGGCTACCTGCAGCTCGCCGCAGACGAGGCGGACCCCGCGCTCAAACGGCGGCGCATCGACGCCGCGGTCGAGCGCATTGACCGGACCTCCGAGCTTCTTGACGCGCTCTTCTCCTACACCAAGGCAAGCGACCCCGACCTCGTTCTCGATGCCGAGCCCATCGACGTGCGCGAAATCGTCGAGCAATGCCTGCTCGGCCACTATCCGGATTTCGAACGGCTCGGATGGGAGCCGGTCGTAACGGGGACCGGAGCTCCGCGCATCACGGAGGCCGACCGGCAGGCGATGGGGCGCATCGTGGAGAACCTCGTCGCGAACGCGCTCAGGCATGGCAGCGGCGCACCCGAACTCCGCATCGCGGCGGCACCCGAACAGACCATCCTCTCCATCTCGAACCCTATCGACCGTCCCGATGAGCTGGATGTGGAGCATCTCTTCGATCGGTTCTACAGGGCAGACTCCGCACGGCGCGGCGGGGGATCGGGACTCGGCCTGGCGACGTCCGCGAAGCTGGCCGAGGCCATGGGGATGTCCCTCGAGGCGAAGGTGGATCGCGGCCGCCTCACCATCGAGCTCCGAAGCAACCAAAGCCGATGAACAATGTGAACTGTAAAACCTGCAGCTCAGAAGCGTGTATAAAGCCTTTTGGCAGCACGATCTGACCCCTCGGGGACGCGGTATAAAGACCTTTGATGGTACGATTTGCCCGTCAATGCCATGGTGACTTTCGACAAGGGTCACCCCGATCCGCAAGGAGCAAGCGCATGGAGCTGGGCTCTCATATCAAGGAGCATCGCACGGAACTCGGACTGTCCCAGGACGACCTGGCGGAGCGCATCTACGTGTCGCGCCAGACCATCAGCAACTGGGAGTGCGGCCGCACGTACCCGGATGTCCAGAGCCTACTCTTGCTTTCCAACGTGTTCGGGGTGACCGTGGACTCCCTTATCAAAGGAGATGTGGAAACCATGGCACAGGTAATGAACGAAGCGGTCAAGAAGTACAACGCCCTCTCCACGGTCACGGTCGCGAGCGCGGTCGTGTTCCTGGCGCTGAGCGCGTGGGCGGCGTTCCAGTTCGAATGGGGCTGGGGCTCCCACATCGCGCCAACCGCGGCATTCGCCGCTGCGGCGCTCGTCGTGATGCTCGTGGCGTTCGTGTATATGGAGCGCATGAAGAAGCAGCACGACCTCGTCACGTACCGCGAGGTGCTGGCGTTCAGCCGCGGCGAGCAGGTCGAGCGCGACACGCTCGAGGGACACCGCGAGCGCGAGATGAACCCCTGGGTGAAGGGGACCCGCAACGCGGTGCAGATCGTCCTCGGCGCGATCGCCGGCGGCCTGGTGGGCGTAGGCATTGGCATGCTGGCCAAGATGCTGAGCTAGGGGGCGCGACAGCCCAGACGGCCTTTCGCCGACACGATCGCCCCCCCATTCCCGCCCCCGTGGCAGAATGGGGGGCGATTCTCGTTGAGGAGACCCCATGAACGCAACCGCGCGCACACCGCTCATCGCCGCAGCCGCCATCGCCGCCGCATGTTGGGCGATCCCCGCCCTCCTGGTCGGCGCCGTCCCGCCTGATGCGGGGATGGTCACCATGATGGCGCTCCTCTACGCCCTTCTCCCGATCACCGCGGTCGCCCTCGGCATGCTCGCCGCGGGCTCCGCGCGAACGCTCTTCTGGTTGCCCGCAGCGCTCGGGGCCGCCTTCGCTCTCCTGTTTCCCCTCGCGGTCGAGGGCGGTCAGGACATCGCGTTCTACGGCATCGCCTACGCCGCAGTCGGCTACGCCGCCACGGCCCTGCGCGCCAGCATGGCCAAGCGGTGTTGCCCACCGCATTGAACCAAATGCCCATAAAGGGCCGTACAGGTCCGTCGCTTTCGGTGCGCCCATCTGATCTTCGGTGCGCCTGTGAACCATTTTCCATGCGACATATGGTTCACAGGCGCACCGAACTTTTCAAAGTGCATCGAAGTTGAAAGCGGATACTCGTCGGTCGCCCAACACCCCAATCACGCCATGCCCCATGAATTTCCCAGCTCACAAGCATGTACAACAGATTTTGCAGAGGCCGGCGGTCCTCGCCGCGTAAGATGTACAACAGATTCGATAGCGCCCGCGGCGTGTTCGCGAGACGCTCCTTCACGACCGGGAGGTGACGATGGACATCAGCAACCAGATCAAGACGCGGCGCGAGGCGATGGGCCTCTCGCAAGAGCAACTTGCCGAGAAACTCTATGTATCGCGTCAGACGATCAGCAACTGGGAGCGAGACAAGACGTATCCGGACGTCCAGAGCCTGCTCATGCTGAGCGTCCTGTTCGACACCTCCATAGACACGCTCGTGAAGGGAGACGTGACCGTTATGGAAGAGGCTGTCGAGAGAGACCGCAAGTACTCGGGAACGCGGATGCTGCGACTGGCCGTGCTGATGCTCGCGCTGCTCGTATTGCCTTTTGCCCTAATATTCTCACCTGCGTTTGACTGGATGCGGGGGTATTGGGGCGTAGAGATCGCCGCCATAGTAACGCTCATCCCCGCAATAGGCGCCCTTGTTTTGAGTAACACCATAGAGAACATCAAGCAGGAGAACGACTTGGCCACCTATAAGGAGATCCTCGCCTTCATGAACGGCGAGGCGGAGATCGAGCGCGATCCTCGGGCCCTCCCCCGCCGCGGCTGGGCAGCGAAGCATCGTCATGCCTACAACGCACTGACAATTCTCGCCGGCGGCATCATCGGCGCGGCAATCGGCTACATCATTTGGGGGTTGCTGAACTAACCAGCCTGCCGGCGGGCCAGGCATCCGTCGATTGCCTATGGGTTCTCCGAAATTACCTATGGGCTCTTGCGGTGTCCTCGCGATTCCCCCGAAATGTCTATGGGCCCCTTGCGATTGCCTATGTTGTTCAGCCGATTCAAGGGGCCCAATCGGAAGGAAGTCATAGGCAATCTTTCGGACGTTAATGCTGGACCTCAGAATAAAGGCTGCGCAAACCCGTGGCTCTCAATCTAAGACCTAGAGCGGAATCCTAGAAGCACCCTTGGACCTCAATTTAGCACCTATCCCCAAATTGAGGTCCTTACCGGTCGCCGTCGATGCCCTTGAGAACGATCGACACGATTCCACACAGGATGCCACCGATCACCAAGGGAAGCCAGAAGTAGCTGACGGGAGAATCCGCAGCCGCGTGACCACCACCAATGGCGTCCCAGGTGGTCCCGGCTAGCGAAGGCCCCATGAACAACCAGATAAGGGTGAAGATGGTAGAGATGAGCATGATGACGGCGCAGGCCGTCTCGATCTTCTTGTGCGTGTGCTTGGCTAAACGCAGCTCGTCGCGAACCGTCTCGGGCACATCAATCCGCGCGATGTCCTCGACCTCGAGCTCCTCCACCGCATCGCGGTTGTACTCATTGATCTCGATACGAGTGTACATCATGCTCGCGTGGACGATCAGCCACACGCCAACGGCGACAAGCACGAGCAACGCAGCGCTCGCAGGGGCCTCTGCGCCCGACTCATGCTCGATGAAGTTGCTCAAAAGAATGCCCATCATGATGAACATGAGGCCGACGACCAGCCCGCGCACCAACAGCCGGCGCGCCTGGAGCCGGTCCTCGTCCGTGTAGAAGTCCTCGATAAACGGGTGGGCCTTCACAAAGGCGGAATGTTCCATGCCGGCGGAGACCAAGATGCCGACGCCCACGAGCACGCCGGCGAACAGAGAGCCAAGCCCCAATAGCTCGCCCCAGCTTGTTGCCATGCCGCTATTGAACAGGCCGCGCAGGGCCGTCCCCTCCTCGAATAGGATGAGTCCCACAACGCCGAGCATGATGGCTGCAACGCCCGTAGGAATGCGCTTGGAGAATGCGCGCATGTGCTCGTCGTAGCCGCAGGCATCGGTCGCAGGGCCAGTTGGCACCGCCTTGGAGCCCGACACGGGATCACGGTCAGTGAGATCACCCTGCACCAAATCGTCCAGCGAGCATTCGAAGATCTGGCACATCTTGATGAGCTTGTCCATCTCCGGATAGGACTTCTCGGCCTCCCATTTGGTGACGGATTGGCGGGACACCCCGAGCAACATAGCGAGCTGCTCCTGGGTCATGTGGCGCTCCGCGCGAAGGTATAGCAGGTTGGTGCGAAAGCTCATGATGGGTCCTCTCGTTGGCTGGGACGAGAGTCCGAACGGCGCAATCCAACTCAATGCAGCGCCCGAACTCGACATCCAGCGTTTGGCGTTATTCCTGCCGGCGACTTACATACTACGGTTGCCGCACGGCGAGAACCACCAACTTGGGGCTTCATTTTACGCAACTTGCAGGCACCCTGCGGTTGCAAACCGCAGGTAGATTGGCTAGACGTCAAATGAGGGCTCCCATGGCGAAGTTCACCGCAATGCTGCTCGCAGCTGCCGTGCTCGTTCTGTCGATCACGCTACTTGTTCTTGCCGTTTTCTAACGGCCGAGGGGTGAGACTCGCCATATAAGGGAACAGCCGCCCTGGCAGGAGCGGCTGTTCGTGCGGGTTTCACCCCACTGCTTCAACTCCAGGAGGGCGTACGCCTCCTTAGTCGCACCAGTATACCCGCTTTCCGGCGCCCCTGCACGCCACCCGCGGGTTTCTGGGCGGCGGCGGGCTTCGCGAGCTCGGCGCCGTTTTTGCTGCGCCGCGGCCAAGGCGAGTCAATCAATCTAAATAACGAAGAACCTAGCCCTGGTTTCGAAAACTGCGCACGAGAGCGACCAGATTCAAACCGAACGTCAACACAATGAGCGCGGCTGCGCAGGCGACGTAAACATCAATGGTGTCGTACCACGCAGAAGCATTGTCCACGCGAGCGAAATGCTGCAGCTGCATCAACACTCCCAAAAGCGACAACGCTGCAGCAAGCCCACTGGCCCCTATGAGCGCCGGCATCGCTTTCGAACGCGCAGCAACAGCCGCTGCAAGTGCGAGAACGACAGCCACCACGCCCGGAAGAAGCTGGGTTGCAACCAAGACAAAACCAGATCCCCAATCAAAAACGCTCATGGCAGCTCCCTTCTCAATTTGGGTCTTTGCCAGCTTGTACCCCCCCTGTGATATTAAACAATCTCGTCATGTTACAACCCGTTGCTTGCGGCAACGGACCATCTGCGGGCAGCATTGCGGCAACGTAGAAGTCAGGCGAGAGAAAGGATTCGCCATGCTGAACGAGAACATCCAGGCCCTCAGGAAATCGAAGGGCCTTTCGCAAGAAGAACTCGCTCTCAAGTTGAACGTAGTGAGGCATACGGTATCCAAATAGAAGCGCGGGCTCTCGGTGCCCGACGCTGAGATGTTCGTCGCCATCGGAGAGGTACTCGACACCCCGGTGAGCACGCTGCCGAGCGAGACCGTTCCCACATCCGTGCCGGGGGGCCTACAGGCGCTCTCCGAAAAACTTGAGGTGCTGAACGACCAGTTCGCACGAGCGCAGGAATCCAAGCGACGCGTGCTGCACGCCCTTTGCATCGCGATCGCCGCCGCCACGACACTCGTCCTTATCGCACTGGCGTCGATCGGCGGCTCGTATCTCGAGTGGGATTTCTCCAATCAGGAATACGCGGTGGTGGGAACGATGCTCCATGGATTCGAGTGGATCTTCGCTCGAATGGCACCAATCATACTGGCGGGATCGATCGCGGGCGCAGTTGCGTCCCGCAAATAAGGCCCTTCATCGCTTTCGCGATCAATTTACCATTGGCACCGCCTCGCAATGGGCAGCACATTGAACAATGACCACACGAAAAAGAGGTTTTTCGTATTGTTTTTCCGTTCCGCCAAGTACAGAAGCGCAGTAAGGCACAAAAGCGCAGGAAAAATGAGGTGATTAACTACTTGTACTTGACGATTTCCAAAATCAGTACGAAAAACCTCAAGATCATGAATCCGATTAATGAAATCATGCATTTAAAGAGCTTTACGGTGGGCTTCGACATGGAAAAACCGGATGCAATGCGAATCAGCGCAGAACCGACCACGCCCGCAACAAAGCGTTGCTCGACCATCAAGGTGCATCGCGGGATAATCGCAGGCAACCGGCGGGATCAAACCCCGCCGCCCACGCCCCGATCAAAGGAAACCCGCCATGATCCTGCTTAAAGACGCCCTGGCCCAAACCCGACGCGAACGCGGCCTCACCCAAGAAGAACTCGCCGCGCGCCTCTACATCACGCGCCAGGCGGTCAGCCGCTGGGAGACCGGCGCGACCGAGCCCGGCATCGACATGATTAAACTCATTGCGCGCGAGCTCGACGTCCCCGTGACGCGCCTGCTCGACATGCCCGAGCACTACTGCCAGAGCTGCGGCATGATGTTCACCGAACCCGGCCAGCGCGGACACGAGGCGGATGGAACCGAGACCGACGAGTTCTGCCGCTGGTGCTACGACAAGAGCGCGTATACCTACGAGACCACCATGGAAGAGATGATCGAGGACTGCGCACCGCGCATGGCTCAGAACATGGACTGGTCCGTGGACGAGTGCGCGTCGTTTCTGGGCGCCATCCTGCCGACACTCCACAGGTGGAGGAAGAGCGCCCGACCGAACGAGTAACGGCTATTTCCCGCGGTGCTTGCGGCGTTTCCTTTCACACCGGCCTTCCCAGCGCGAACGCGCTTCATCCTGACGCCGCACTGCTCGCTCGCTTCGCGATTCATCCTTGACGCGCTCCCGCTCGCGGGCGAGCGCAAGTTGCGAAGCAGTCGATGATCCGTGCTGGCGCATCGCCTTGGCCGCCTTGCGGGCACGACGCTTGGGGTTGCCAGGCAGACGCCCGACACGTGGCCCAACAGGCTCGGCCTCCGCACTCAGGCGCAGGCTCGTCCAACGCTCAAGCACCCACGTATAGACCTCTTCATTCGACGGCTCGGCGCCAAACACCAGACGCGCAACGCTCAGCATTCCGTTCTCGACATGCTCAACCACGCCCACCCAGAACTGACCGTCGTGATAGACCGTCAGGATCGATGAGACCTCACTCTTTCGCATAGCCGCGACCTCCTTCTATGTAGGGCTACGCGAAGAAGGGACAACCAAGGAGGCAGGTTACTGGCAGGCGAGTGCCCACGGCCCGACTACCCGACGGGCGCTGTGTTTTTATCTTCGATGGATATCAGTATAGCGCCACGAAACTCGCCAGTTAAGGGAACAGCCGCCCTGGCAGGAGCGGCTGTTCGTGCGGGTTTCACCCCACTGCTTCAACTCCAGGAGGGCGTACGCCTCCTTAGTCGCACCAGTATACCCGCTTTCCGGCGCCCCTGCACGCCACCCGCGGGTTTCTGGGCGGCGCCAGGCTACGCGAGCTCGCCGCCGTTTTCTAATGATCGGACCCCAGCGTTGCGACAAAACAACTCGGCGCAGCCCCGCCCTGCAAAGAAAGCACGCCTCAAACCGCTCGCTACAGTTTGCGGAATTCAAAACGAAGCGGGTCTCGCCTCGTTGCAATTCGCATCGATGTCACCTACCGTTGAGGAGTCTAGATCCGAGCACTCAGCCCGGCGATCCCAGGGGGGCGCAATGAACAGGAAAACGGCTCTCATCGCGATAGCGGGCGCTCTCACCGCTCTTGGCATCCTGATGGCGCTCGTCGGCCCCTCCGGTGGAAACGTGAAATCGGTCGAGCGCATCGCGCGGGCGACCGATCTTTACAGCAAAGGCGACATAGACGATGCGTTCAATGCCGTCGAATCGGAATTCGCCTCAGGTTTTAAGGGATGCACGCTTGATGAGCTTCGCTACGACGACGAGGTTGAGTCCAAATTTCTAGACGAAATGCTCACGCATGGGCAAAAAGGCAAAGGGGACCTTATCGTCGTGCTATCCGAATTCACGACCGACTGGCGGGCGGCTGACGAGGGCTTCTCGCCGAACGACAGATACGAAGGCTGGCAATGGATTCTCACCAGGCCCTCGCAAGACGCCCCATGGAAGGTTGTCGACTGGGGCTATTGATGAGCCGCGGTGATGCACCACGCGGCCCTCGCCCCGTGCAAACCGGCGCACGCTTGCTAGATCGCATCCGTGTTCAGGCCGTCAAAGCCAAATTCCCCCCGGTCGGAGTCGTAGACGAACAGCGCCTCGATACCCAGGTAGTCATCTTTCTCCCCCGACATGGATCCCTCGGAGCAGCGGCCCAGAAAATGGAGGTAGATCCGGGCCATGACCTCACCGCCCTCGCGCCGCACATCGACAGACGCCAGGTACCACTCCCCCGTCATCTCCTTCACGCAGGGGAAGACGTCCTCGTCCATCCAGTCGTCCGCGTCCAGGTACTCCGCGCACTCCTCAATGGCCATCTCGATCAAGCCCTTTCGGTGGTGGAGATAAAGCCTTTCCAAACCATCGGATTCGAAATTCATCTCGGGTTGCAGCCTCCGACCGTACGTCACGTATTCGTTTCGCGGGTTCGGATGCGGCATGACTATTTCCCTGAATGCAAACGGCTTCTCCATGACCCGGTGCCCTCCTCTGCGGCCGACTCCATTCTTCCGAATCTAGCACAGAAAAGGCCCCGCCCTCGTTATCCAGTCGGACGGCGAGATGGGCGGCAATGACGTCAAACGCCCTTCACGGCGTAGGTCGCCCAGAAGGTCGGAATGTTCAGGTCGTGCAGACGACCCTCGCCATAGGTGTCCTCGTAGCAGTCGACCAGCTGGAAACCAGCCTGGAGCTGGCCTCGAATCTGCTCCTCGAGCGTATGCGAGAACTGGATGCCGTCCTCCACGAGGTCGAGCGCCGCCATGTGCTCGGGATTCTTCAACGGGTTGAACGGCAGGCTGCACACCACCCGCTCCTCAGCGTCGTCGAACGCGTACCCGAAGCCGTTATCTAGGCCCGCCAGCAGGCGCCCGCCGGGCTTCAAGATACGATGGCACTCGTGCCAGAGCGGCTTGACCTCTTCTATGTAGCAGTTCGAGACGGGATGGAAGACGAGGTCGAACTCCCCGTCCGCAAAGGGAAGCGGCTTCGACATGTCGCCTCGAACGATCTCGATCTCGTAGCCCTCGCGCTCGGCGACCATCCGCTCGGATTCCAGCTGGCTGGGCGTGTAATCGAACACGGTGCACCGTGCCCCGAGAGCGGCGAAGATGGGCATCTGCTGACCTCCGCCGCAGGCGAGCCCCAGTACGCGCAGACCGGACAGGTCGCTCGGATACCATGCGGGCGGAACGGGCTTGGTGGGGGTCAGCAACATGCGCCACTCGCCCTGCCGAGCCTCGAGATATTCCTCATGGCTCAAGGGGGTGCCCCACTCCCAGCCCTGTGCGTTCCACCCGTCGATGGCACGGGCGTTCACATCGACGTAGTTTTCTGTGGTTATGTCCGTCACGGGCAGGTCCTTTCAATTCGGGACGCGGTATCGGCTATGCCACGTCGACGCCCTCCATGCGCAGCAGGCCAAGGCGCACGAGCAGCGTCTCGCACACGCGCAGCCAGTAGAGGGCCGCAGCCAGCGCGACAACGTGCAGGACGATTGAATCCTGCAGAAGCGATCTCGCAATCCATACGAGGATGAGAAGCGGAGACATGAGCAGCGCGAGTGCCATCAGGAAGGCGGCGACCCTCCCCGCCCCGCCGAACGGCGCCCATTCGAACTCCGCCCCACATGAGCACCGCCTCGGCATGACGCCGAACCTGACGGGCACCCTCCGCCCGCAGCGGGCGCAGGCCATCTCCCCCGTCATCGGCAGGCCCTCCGAGCCGGGCCCCCGCGGAGCTCCGCGCAGACGGCCCCCACCAACCGGGAGAGCGCATCGCCGTCATCCGAGTCGACGAGCCGCATCGGACGCGCGCCCTCGTAGGGAACGGCGGTCGCGCCCAGCGCCGATGCGGACGCGGGAGTCTCCTTGATGAGCAAACGGTCGTCGTAGACGCCGCCGAACAACGTGCCCTCCGAGTAGAGGAGGTACTCCCCCATCATCTTCCTCGTGGCCAAGCCCTCGACACCCGAGAGAAGGTCAAGGACATATTCGAGATAGCCTTGCGAAGACGCCATGACAGCCCCCTTTGCTTCGAATCCGTCAGTCTCGCTCGACGATCGCGCCGTAGCCCGTGTGCGGCAGGTACTCCACAGCGAGCCTCTCGCCCTCGTCGACGTAGCCGGAGAACACCGTGAGGTCGACGACCTCTCCGGTCTCGCCGTCGCGGACCGAGATGCCCCGGCGCTCGCTCGGGACGTCCGCCCCGCCGTGCGCGCGGCCGACGGCGACGCCCTCGACCTTGAGGTAATCCCCGCCCATGATCCGGGGCACGTCGAGGAGAGCGCCGAGGAGAAAGACCGCCGTAGCGACCGCCACGACCATCGGGACGATGTTCAGGACCCTTAGGAACAGGACGTCGTTCCTACCGCTGAAGCTCTTCCTCACCTCGTCGGGGCTCCGGAAGACGGCGTCGATGAAGTCCTTTTTGCGCACGAGATGCGAGACACAGAGGATAAACGCGACGAGGAAGACTAGGGATCGCATCGCGAGCCTGAAGACGGCGTATTCCATCACCCGCTCACCTCCAGCCCTGACAGAACCTCGGCACGGAGGCGCTCCATGCGGGGCGTGAGCGGTTCGAGGGAGGCATCGGACGCCAGGCGCGCAGCCTGGTCGGCAGACCCGTGCAGTAGCTCGTACTCGGCGAGATAGAGCTGCCAGTTCGCACGCTGTTGATGGCAATCGGCCAGGGCCATGCGCTCGCGCATGCGCGCGGCGTCGGCGGCGTCCCACTCGGCGGGCGGGCGCACCAGCACGGCGTAATCGGCAACCTGCAGGTCGGCGGAGGCTCGGTTGCGCGAGCCCTCCTTGAAGTTCTTCCGGAACGCCGCGAGCCTCGCCAGCGCATCGCGCGCGCCTTCGAGGTCGCCCACATCAATCCGGCTCAAAAACTCGATCTGCATGGCTCGGAACCACCTGACGTTGTCCTTGCGCTTGAAGGTGACGGACTCGAGGCGGCGCAGGGCGCCGGCGCTATCGAGCTCAAGGTAGTCGCAGTACGCGAGCTCGATGGCGATGGTGTTCGCGGAGCGGCCGAAGCGGTCGCGGGCGGAAAGCACATCGAGCACCGTGCGATAGCGGGCGGGGTCGCAATCCTGGGAGACGACCTCTCCGAGCTTGAGGAACAGTGCGCCCATGCGCACGCGCGCGATGAGCACGATGGCGAGCAGGAGGACAAAGCAGACGAGGTAGAGCGCGAAGTGGCCCTCCTCGACAAACCAGATCATCGCAACGAGGTTGGCGAGAATCAGCGCGATGGACTGCGCCTTGATCGCGCGCACCCGCTTGACATACGTGGCAACGGTCTCCTGCGCATCCAAACCCCAGTAGGAGGAGCGCCCGTCACCCGACGGCGAGACGTTGTCGATGCGGTTGGGCTCCGGCGCCGGAGCGGGCGGAGTCGGAAGATTGCTCATGGCGGTCATCTCCTCGCTATGGGTTTAGGGGATTGTACCCCCTCCGGGATTGCAGGCCACCGCGCCGGCGTTCCAGGTCGTAAGGCAAGCGCGGCCACCACCTTCAATTGCCGGGCGGGTGGCTCGCCTCACAGCTTCAAATGATCGGACCCCGGATACCCGCGCCGCAGGGCCTTGTTGAACTGCCGCTTGAGGCAGCCCGCCTGCAGATACCACGCCGCATACAGGGCAAGGCCCTCGACGACGAGCATCGCGATGAGGACGAGCACGGAGCTCTTGGTCATCACCAACATGGCATCGAAGGCGGCAAAGAGCGCGAGCACGCCGCTCGTCGCCCTCGAGCGCTCCTCAATTTGACGCCTCAGCTTGCAACGCACGCCCTCGATCTCCATCTCGGAATATGCGGAGGATTCCAAGCCTCTCCTGATTTCATCATCAAGCGTGGCCTTATACAGCGAGAAGAGCATGTGAGCCCCTTTCCAAAACGGTCAGTCGACGAACCAGAGCCAGATGAAGAACACGAGGTACGGGACGCTCGCCAGGTACAGGGCGCCCGCGGCGACCGCGAACCCGGGCCGGGCGCCGGCCCCGCCCCTCGCGCGGCGGACCTCCCGCACCGTGAGGACGACGGCGATCGCCAATCCGCCGACGGCCAGCGCGGCCATGCCGAGCGAGAGCGCCGCCAACCCCATCGCGGCGGCCATGACCGGGGCCATGAGCAGGGCGCACCCGCAGCCCCCGGGGCTGTACAGGCGCGCGGACGAGCGGGCCGGACGACGGCACCGTTGACACGCGACGAGAACCGGCCCCGCGGGACAGCTGCTTTTGAGCGTCGACCGGGCGTGAGGGGACTCCGCCACAGGAGCCGTTCTCTCAGTCGCGTGCGCCATTGCCGCCCCCTACCCGATCGGTTCGCCCGCGGTGGCAGGACCGTCCACGTCGCGCGCGCCCACGAGGGTGCGGGTCTTGGGGTACCAGCGAACCTCGGCCATCGGCTCGTCGAGGACAAGCGCGACCTCGGGCCAGTCGGCCGCGTTCACGCTGAGGCGCGCGTCCACGTGATGGTTCGCCACCGACTCCCCGTCCCTGTAGAGCGAGACCTCGAAGGTGGTGGGCGACAGCGCCGCCCCGCGGCCGCGCGGCTTGTTGATCTCGGCCTCGTAAAAGGCGAAGCGCTCCTGCCGCCATCCCCCATTGAGGTCGTCGAGCATCTCGCTGCAGGAGAAGGCTCCGCCGGCGATCGAGATGACGGCGAACACGCCACAGAACGCCACGATCGCGGCGGACCCGGTGTGCTTGTAGGAGATGGGGTCCTTCTTGCGGTGACGGCGATACACAAAAGGAATCGCGCCGAAAGCGACCATGAGGACAAGGCCGAAAGCGCCCGTGCTGTCCGCAGAGGAGAGCGCGCCCATGGCGAGGAAGAACGGCACCACGTAGCAGAAAAAGCCGAGCAGGATACCCTTGAGCTCACGGGCGAGGACGGCAGGGTCGATACGCCTGCGGTGCATGCGCTGCAGATAGACCATGGGCGTGAAGCACAGCATGGAGATGCCAAACAGGATGAACCCGACGCCGACCGATGCGCGGTTGTACAGCGCCGCCGCCCCGACGCTCGTGGCGAAGCGGCCGTAGACGAGCACGCCGAACGCGGTGAAGAGAAAGACGCAGCCGATGATGGCGACGGCGCCCTGCTTGCGGTCCCTCGCGGTGGTGAAACGTCTCATGCTTCCTCGCTCACGTCAATGCGGCCCAGTCCGTCCCCGGGCCGACGATTCAGTCGAATCTAGCACAGGGCAGAACAACCCATGGCGGAGGTTCGGTAAAGGGCGCGGAGGGGTCGGCCTGCGCGAAACGGAAGCAAGGCGAATGCACAAACCAATTATGCCAACTTTCTGGCGCGCTCACGTATTGTTGATGGAGGGAGATATCGCAAACCGGTCCCTCGCACATCGAAACCACCCGAGAAAGCGAGGTGAGGACATGGGAGCTTGGATTGCATCGGCCGCGCGACGGGCAGGCGAAACGCTCGAACGGCCGCCGAAGACGGCTGGCGAGCCGACGAGCCGCCCGATCGAAGCGGAGGCGAACCGACTCGTGGCGACATATGCCGACACGATACTCCGCGTGAGCTACACCTATCTGCACAATACGCAGGATGCCGAGGACATCTGCCAAGAGGTCCTTCTTAAAGCCCTCGGCCGCACGAAGGGCTTCGAATCGGCCGAGCACGAGCGCGCCTGGATCATCCGCGTCGCCATCAACGCCGCGAAGGATCTCCTGAGGCGCCAGACCGGGCGCGACACCGTGGCGCTCGACGAGATCGCCGAGCCCACCGCGCCGCGACGAGCCACGGAACACGAGCTCGAGGCCCGCGCGGAAGGCATCCTGGAGCGCGTCATGGCCCTGCCCCTGGAATACCGCGAGGCGATCTACCTCTACTACTACGAGGGCTATTCCATCAAGCAGATCGCCGCCATCGTCCATGCATCCGAATCGGCCGTGGCAACGCGACTCAGCCGCGGCCGGTCCAAACTTCGCCCCGCCCTAGAAGGAGTTCGACATGAGCTCGACCTTTGATTCCATCTCCTACCGATCCGACCTTGACCAACTCTCCTTTACCGACGAACAGAAGGCGCGCATGGCGGCGCGACTCATCGAAGCGGCAAACGCAGCCCCCATTGGGATCCCCACCGCGCACGAGACCGCGCCGAGCGCCTCAGCCGAGGACACCGGCGAAGCCGCTCCCGCCGAGATCCTGGAACTCCCCGTCGCCCGCGCCGATCAGCCCTCTCGCATCGCGACGGGTCGCCGGCAGGCCCACCCCTTTGCTCGCCGCTCCAAAGTACGCCGCATCGCCGCGGCACTCGGCATCGCCGCCCTGCTCACGGTTGGCGGCGGCACCGCGTACGCCACGGGGACGCTCGCCCGTGCGGCGGACTCCCTCGCCGCCGTCTTCGGCGCCGGGCCCGCGCAGACCGAGCTCATCGACCGCATCGGACGGCCCATCGGCGCGAGCTGCACAAGCAACGGCATCACCATCACGGCCGACGCCATCATCGGCATGCGCCACGCCTACGCGGTGATCTACACCATCGAAAAGGACGACGGAACCGCGTTCGACGAAATCGCACTGAACGAGAACGGGCACTACAACCTCTTCCTCGAGGGAGGCGGCAACATCAACGCGCTGACCGCTCTGCGCCTTGGCGTGCAAGGCGGCCACGGCGGCGCCTACGCTTTCGACGCAGACCCCTCGGACAACGCCATCCAGCTCATGGAGATGATGAGCCTCACCGGCACCGACGCCTCGCTCTCGGGCGAGACGCTGCACTTCGACGCCAGCAAGCTCCTCTACATGCCCACGAGCGCAGACGGACAGAGGGACCTACCGGTTGAGACCATCGCCACCGGTGACTGGAACATGTCGTTCAAGATCGACTACGAAGATCTGTCTGTCGACCTGCCCGCGGGGCAGAGCTTCACCGTGAACGGCCACAACGCTGTCGTGGATGAGCTCGCAATATCCCCACTCGGCGCGACCATCACCTACACGGTCGACGCCGTGGACGGGCCTTCCGAGCCCACCGGCCTCGAGACCAATTCCGAGAGCCGTGCCGGCTACGGCAACTTCAGCGTGACCTTCACCGACGGCACCACCGAGGAAATCGGCAGCGGCTACGGGTCCTGGCGGGAGGGCGGCAAAACCGTCGTGCAGAAGACCCGCCTTTTCGACCAGATCCGCGATGTCGATGACATAGCCAGCATCACCGTCGGCGATCTGACGGTCCCCATCCAGTAGAGACGGCACCCTTTGACCGGGAAAGCCTAACAGTATGAAGACGGCGGGCACCCATTTTGGGCGCCCGCCATTTCCCATTCCGAACCACGCAGGACTTTTCATCGAAACACCCGGACTTCGACATCACCTTTGCCCGCGTAGCCAGCCTCCACGTCTAGGTCGGCTTGGCTTCTTGAGCTTTTTCGTATTCAAATCGAAAAACGCCAAGTAGTCTCGACATTGGCCACACCGTCACCTGCGCTTTTGCCGCACGGGAAGCCCGGCGTACTTCGCAAGTTCAAAAATGGATACGAAAAAGCTCATCTAAAGGCAATGCACAAGAGATTTGGCAGCACGAACCATCTTACGGCGGTAAGGTGAGCTTGGAAAAGGACAAACATGTTCGAATCCGACGAAGGGAGCGTAGATGATTCTCTCGGAACAGATCAAACTATGCCGCAAGCAGCTCGGGATGTCGCAAGCCGATCTCGCCGACGCCATCTGGGTGTCAAGAAACACCGTAAGCAACTGGGAACGAGGCGATACCACACCTGACATTCAAAGCCTCGTGCTGATGGGCGCGCTCTTCGGGCGCTCTCTCGACGAAATTGTGAAGGGCGATGAGCAGGTGATGGCCCAGGTGCTCGAACGCGACAAGAACCACCTCATTATCGCAGGAGAGGCGTCAGACATTGGGGGCGAACAGCCCGACAGCCGAAACCATGCGACTATTCTGAACCTCTTCGGACTCCGCTCGACGGGCGGGCCCGCGCACGGCAAGTTCGGAGACGCCGATGTCACCGACCCATACGGACTCGCGTATCGCCTGGTACGTGTCGCAACGTTGTTCAGCCGCGGTCTTTACCACATCTTGGATGAACACGGATGCAAAGTGGGATCTATCACGCGCAAACACGCCCTCCAGCACCCCGTCTTCCAGGTACGCATGAAAGGATTCGACCGAGTCCAGCTCCGGCGCGAGACTCGCATCGACAACGGCTACAAAGACGTCATACGGTTCGACGGCGGCGGCGTCGGCGTGGACGGCAACCTCATGGGGGACGAGTTCTCGATAGTACGAAACAACGGTGCAATCGCCCGCATCAACGCACGTCGGGCCCTCAACCGGACCGCATATGGCATCGAAATCGTGAACGATGCTTCGGCTCCCCTCGCACTCGGCGTGGCGTTCGCGATCTTGATGCTCCGCGACTACGACCGCGTATGGGTGCGCGGTGCGGGCAAAGCTTCTATCTGAATCTTTGGATGGCCGGGGGGCTTCGCGAATTGCGGTAAGTTTTCCGGCCATGCGCTCATTTCAACCCAGCTACATCATCTTCCCCTGGTAATGCCCGTGCACAAGCGCGGGCATTACCTTCCGCAACAAACGCGCTCGGTTCAATCATAGGTAGTTGACGCCTTATACTATGCGCCGTATAGTATCTGTCGAAGGGAGGCATCATGGATGCTCAGATGAAACGCGGCTTCCTCGAGATATGCGTGCTCGCGTCGCTCCAGGGACGGGACTCCTACGGCTATCAGATCGTGAAGGACGTGCCCGACATCCTGGGCCTCACCGAGTCGACGCTCTACCCGCTACTCAAGCGCCTCGAGAAGGCCGAGTGCCTGACCGCCTACTCCGTGGAGCACAACGGGCGACTGCGAAAGTACTACCGACTCACGCCGACAGGCGAGGAACGCATCGCCGAGTTCCTATCCGAGCAGGCGGACATTATGTCGATCTATGACTTTGTAAAGCGAGGTGCGCAACGATGAACAAGCAGGAATTCCTATCCGAACTCGAACGGGCGCTGGGCAAGCTGCCGCACGCCGAAGTCGAGCAGGCGCTCGCGTTCTACGACGAGGCCATCAGCGATCGCATGGAAGACGGTCTTTCCGAAGCCGAAGCGGTGGCAGACCTGGGCCCGATCGACGAGATCACGGCGCAGATCGCCGCGGAGACCCCGCCCATCCCTCGCGCCATCGCCCGCGCGAACACCGGCAGCCGCACCCTCAACATCGTGCTGCTCGCCGTGTTCTCTCCCATCTGGATACCCGTCGTGCTCGCGCTCGCGGCGGCCGCGCTCGCCGTGTACGTCGCAATCTGGGCGGTCATCGCCGCGCTGTGGGCCGTCGACGCGGTCCTCGTGCTCATGCCCTTCGCGGGGCTTGCCGCCCTCGCCTCGACCCTTGGCGGGGGCATGCCGCTGCCCGGCGTGTTCGTATTCGGGCTCTCACTCGTGTCGAGCGGCTTCGGGCTCGTCGCCTCCTTCGCCGTGTTCTGGGCCAGCAAACTGCTCTTCCGGGCAACGCGTTCCTTCGCGCGCTGGATCGCGAGCCTGTTCGTGCGCGTATCCGGTAAAGACGATGACGGTGAGGCGCCCAATCGGGTGAAGGCCAGCGGCACCCCGAACATGCCCGCCCATGCCGAGAACACTCCCTCCAACCACGCCACCCTCCCGGAAGGAGGCACCCGCAATGCGTAAGGCTCCCAAAATCATGCTCATCACCGCCGCGGCGCTCATCGGGACCGGCACCGTGCTCTCGTGCGGCGCGTGGGCGGTGGCTGGATTCGATACAGCCCGCTTGTCCACCGTGAACTACGACTGGCATCAAACGGTGAGCGCGCTCGAGGACGAAGCAACCTCGCCGCACAAGAGCATCGTCATTACGTCCGAATTCGAGAACGTCCTCCTCGAACCCGCCGACGGCGATGCCATCGAACTCGAGTACTGGACGGGAAACTGCCAGAGTGTCTCCGTCGAGGACACGGACGGCGTACTAAAAATCGACGTCGACTCGCAGCCCATGGAGGGCGTCATGATCGACCTCTCCCCTGCTGAGGCCGGCGGCGTCGACGACACTACGACCGTGGTGCGCGTGCCAGCCTCGTTCACCGGTGAGATCGAGGTGCACTCCGATTCGGGCGATGTCGTTGCGACTAACGTGCACGGGCTCGCCGGGCTGCGAGCTTCCAACAGTAACGGGGACGTCGTGGCGAAGAATGTCTCCGCCGCCAAGCTCGACGCGATAAACGAGAACGGCGACACCCTGCTCTCCGGCGTCGAAGCCGAGGCGGTCCTCGCGACCAACTTCAACGGCGACATCTCACTTGGAGGTGCTGCGGCGCGCAAGGCCCAGGTCGTAAACGAAAACGGCGACATCATGCTGGAAGGCATGGAACTTGAGGGCGCCCTGACCTGCAATAGCGTGAACGGGGACATCTCGGCGCAGAGGCTCGACATCACCGCGAGTCGGATTGAGAGTGCGAACGGGGACGTCTACCTGTCATATCTGGGGGCAGAGAACTCCTATCATATCGACGCCCACACCACCCAGGGAGACATCGTGGCACCGCGGGGTGCCGACGATGCGGCGCGCACCATCGGCGTCACCAGCAACCTGGGCGACATCCAGATCAACTTCACCTCGAAATAGGAATCACCCCTCACCTCAATTTGGGTGCCTCAATTGAGGGACTGTCCCTAAATTGAGGTGGTTAGGGCGGCGGCGAAATACAACCCAATCCAAACGCGTCCCATTGGAGGCACCCATGTCGCACGCGGCACTGCGCCTTGCTGGCATCACTAAACGCTACCGTTCGAACACCGTTTTGGGCCCCATCGACCTCTCGCTCGAAGAAGGGCGCATCTATGGCCTCATCGGCGAGAACGGCGCGGGGAAATCGACGCTCATTCGCATCGTCATGGGCTTGAGCAAGCCGACGAGCGGCACCGTGGAGCTCATAGGACAACGGGGGTCAGCCGGCCTGCGGAACGCGCGGTCGAACATCGGCTACGTCCCGGATTCGAGCGCGAACTATCCGCTGCTCAGCGCTGCCGACAACCTCAAGGCGCGCTGTCTCGAATGGGGGCTGGACCAGCGACAGATTCCGCGCATCCTCGATATGATCGGGCTTGCGGATGCAGGTAACAAGCGTGCCCGCAGCTTCTCCCTGGGCATGCGCAAGCGCCTCGACTTAGGCATCGCCCTTTTAGGGCAGCCGTGCATGCTCGTGCTCGACGAGCCGACCAACGGGCTCGATCCGCTCGGCACCATCGAGATCCGCGAACTCATCAAGCGACTCAACCGCGAGCGCGGTACCACGGTGCTTATATCGAGCCACAACCTCGCCGAGCTTCATCAGACGGCGACCGATTACGTCATCCTAAGCGGTGGCAAGCTCATGGCAGAGCTGACCGCAGGCGATGTCGAAAGGTTGAGCGGCGGCAATCTGGAGAAGCTCTATGCGCGCATCATGATGGGCCATCACAACAAGCCGTGTCGCGGCGAGGCGGCCCCGCAGCACCTCAGACGCCCCTCGAAACCCATCTCGACATCGGGAGACGATCGTGATGTCCGGTGACGCCCCATGCACGCATCCCCGCAAGCGGCACTTGGGATGCTCGACAAAGAAGCGCTCGGGAACCCCGTCGGCGATTAAGCGATCTCTTACCGGCGGGTTCTTCCTCGCCTGCCGCATCGAGCGGTTAATCCCCCTTACCGCTCTCGCCCTGATTACCTGCATCGCAACCATCTTGAACCCCGACAACGGACCGCTCTTCATGGTGGCGGGAGACCCGAATGCGGCCGTGGGGACCACCATTGGATTCGCCGGCGATATCATCGTCCCTGGTCACGTGGCGGAATCCGTCCTCCGCGCGTCGTTCGTCTACACGATCGCGTGGATCCCAGCTGCGGCAATCGCGGGCGTCACCGCTGCCGGAGTCGGCATCGCCGAGACGACAGCCCAACTCTCCCAAGCGAAAGGTATGCCGGGAGGCGCGGCTGTCCTTGCGCGGGTGATACCGCAGACGATTGCGCTATCGCTTGCATATTTCCTTTCATGCACGGGCGCTTTTGCATTCAAAACCTTGACGTACGGGCCGCCGCTCACCGGCACCGCATGGGGTACGGCGCTCGCAATCACACTGACAAACGCCTGCTCCTATGCGCAATTTACACGATGTCCGCCCTCATTGCCGCCATCTGCAGAATGCCCCTTCTCGCGCTCTTCCTGTCCCTGCTGCTCAACATCGGCCCGCTGCTTGCATACCCAAGGGCGTACATCGCGGGAAACGCGCCGATGGCTGCTTGGATGAGCCCCACTGTCTGGCTCATGCACACATGCTCGCTCAACATATCCGAGGCTTCGCTTGTGGCGGGCGCGGCTGCAGGCGCAGGCATTTGTGTCATCGCCTCGGTACTTACGTATGCGATTTGCAATTGCCAGGAGGCGTCTCGATGAATTACGAAAAGCAATGCCCGTCCGCACGGAATCTCGCGTTCCTCAATCATGGCGTCTCTCCCGATCGCAACGCGCTCGCCAAAGCCGCCGGGGCGCGGGGCAACTCGACCCCCAAACCCATCGGCCCGCGACGCGCCCCCGCCCAGCACAACCGCGTTACGGCGGCGTTGCTCCTTGTGGGCGTGCGAGCTCATCTTGGGCTTCTGGCACTCGCCGGAACTGCGATTACATGCCTCGTCTTTCTGTTCGCCGGCAGCGGCTCGTGGATGTTCGCCCTCACCGAGGATTCGGGTATCGGTTTTGCGCCCGACCCCGCATATTGGACCATGAATGCCGAGGCAACGGCTGTCGAGGCGCTTACGCGCTCGGCACTTGCCGGAACGGCATTCCTGCCGTTCACTACGCTGGCGGTATGCGGACGCCTTTGCGGGGCCCTCTATGCAACGGACGCCCGAGCGGTCTCGCGGGCGCGCGGCACATCGCCTTGGCGACTGGCAGTTGGCGACCTTCTCACCGCATCACTTCCCGTACAGGCCCTCTACGCCGCCACCGTCGTCGCGATTGCAATCGCGCTGAGCCTGCGGGCAGGGCAGGCGAACCTCCTCGGGGCAGTCCTCGCGTCGCTCGCGCCCCGACTTGCACTCGCCTTGGCCGTCAACGAATCATTCATCGCCTGCGCGCTCGCGCTGTACCGCCTCATCCCCAACCGCGCTGCGGCGTTCGGAGTCATGGCGGTCGGCTTCATCGCCGCCTGCGTGGCGCAGCTCTCGTTCCCAACGATGATATTGCCGATTCACGCCGGGCTCTGGATGCACATAAGCAGCGCAACCGCCCTGCATACACTCGTCCTGCCGGCGCTCGTCTTTTCGGGAATCACCGGCGTCATCGCGCTCGCCCTCTACGCGCACATGCAGCGGTAGTATCAGTATCCCGCCAAAATACCCATGTAAGTTGAGTACTCGCTATGCAGCAGGCCGTGTTCTTTCGGGGTCACCATACTCGCGATACATGGCCTCTCGCGTCACGACCCACTGCTTGCCGAATTTGCGGGCATCGACACCGGGGGCGATTTTGCCATATGCAACCGCCTTGCGAAGAGCCGATTCGCTCAAGCCCCAAAGCTCGCTCGCGTCCGAGAAGGACATCAGACCGTCGAAAGGAGTCTGAACTTCAATGCCGTGATCCCAAAGTTCATCGCATGAAAGGTCAAGTTCGTCATTCCAGACAACACCATAGCCGCCCACATCAACCTGGACGTCCTCAAATAGATGAGCATCTTTCAGCGCCTCAAACATGGGAAGGCGGTCCATCAGACTGCCGACGTTGTACTGCTTCGTAGAACCGTTCGCAAAGCGCACGCAAAGCCTCATGTCCGGTAACGGAAAAACTTCCTTCACCTTGTGAAACATCGCAGCCTCCTACTCCAAGGAATCGATCTTATTAAACTCCTGGGTTTCCCACATGCGCAAAAGCTCTTCCGCATGCAAAAACATCCATTCCCTCACGAGTGCCGCGGCGCGGGGCGGAAGATTGCCGTCGAGCATCTCGCCAGTCCGAATATCGAACGCAGCGGTATCGTCTCCGTAAATAGCATGAATATGCGGAGGGTTATGCTCGGCGCCGAGGAAATACATGCGGATGACGATGCCGTAAAAGCGCGCAAGTACAGGCATGTTTGACCTCCTAAAGCTAGGTTAACTGTAGTATATCACGGTATCGTGATATACTACAGCACTCTCCCGTGCCAATAAAATCACAGCAAAAGATGACGTAAGCACAAAAATCATGCGGCCTTAACGCCTTGAAATGAGGCTAACCTCCACCTCAATTTAGGGACTGTCCCTAAATTGAGGTGGTGATGCCGACCGGGAACAGCGCCAGGACTTAGCGTGCGTACACGACCTCGGCGAAGGTGCGGTGACCCATCAGTGTGACGTCCATGCGCCCGTAAAACCAGGGCGTCCCGACCAGCTGTTTGTTTAACCATGCGAGCCCCCTTCGGTATGAAATTTGATTGAAGAGCTGTAAAGTGCTCTCGAGACCGGCGCACCCCACCATCGACGAGAGGCAACCCATGAAACTCCAACAACTCAGATACATCGTCGAGGTGGCCTCGTGCGGCAGTGTCACCGAGGCGGCGCGGCGGCTTTTCGTATCGCAACCGAGCGTGACCGCCGCCGTGCGCGACCTGGAGCGCGAGATGGGGATCACCGTGTTCGACCGGACGAGCAAGGGCATGGTGACCACCACCGAGGGCCAGACGTTCCTCGGCTACGCCCGCCAGGTCCTCGAACAGGCGGACCTGCTCGAGGAGCGTTACAAACGCGACACCGAACCCGTGCCCCGCTTCGCTGTCTCCTGCCAGCACTACTCGTTCGCCGTCAATGCCTTCGTCGACGTGATCCGCGCATACGACGCCGCGCGCTACGAGTTCACCCTGCGCGAGGAGCAGACGCACGAAATCATCGAGGACGTTGCCCATATGAAGAGCGAACTCGGCGTGATTTACCTATCTGATGCCAATCGCGACGTGATCGGCCGCATGCTGCGTGCCGAGGAGCTCGAATTCAAGCCCCTGTTCTCATGCGCCGCGCACGTGTTCCTCTCCTCGACCCATCCCCTGTCGAAACGTGCCTCGGTCACGCTCGAGGATCTCGCAGACTATCCGTACCTCTCCTACGAGCAGGGGGATTTCAACTCGTTCTACTTCTCCGAGGAACCGTTGTCCACGCTCGGCCGCTCCAAGAACATCCGCGTGCGCGACCGCGCGACCCTGTTCAACCTGCTCATAGGCCTCGATGGTTACACGGTGTGCTCGGGCGTGATCTCGCACGAGCTCAACGGCGAGGACATCATCGCCGTCCCACTCGAGGTCGACGACCGCATGGAAGTCGGCATCGTCACGCGGCGCGACACCCACCTCTCCCGCTATGGGAAGGCGTTCATCGAGGCTATCCGCACGCATATCCCGTGATGACCATGGGATCAAAAACCTTCGTTACCAACCTATTTCCATAGGTTTTTCCTATCGATATTGGATTGTTTTAAGTATTTCCCAATCGGATGCGCGTCCCGCATACTCCTTTCATCAGATATCGCATCTATCGAAAGGAACCTATCATGGCCGCCATCGCACCCACCCGATTCGACATCGTCGGTAGCTTCCTGCGCCCGGAGGCACTCAAGGAGGCCCGAGCCGCACACGCCGCCGGCAAACTTGACGACGCAGGTCTCATCGCCGTTGAGAATGTCTGCATCACCGAGCTCGTCGCCAAGCAGAAGGACGCCGGTCTGCCGCTGGTCACCGACGGCGAGTTCCGCCGCTCCTACTGGCACCTCGACTTCATGTGGGGACTCGGCGGGATTGAGCACGTGGAGCTCGACCACGGCTATTTCTTCGTGGGCGAGGAGACCACGCACGGCTCGGCCATCCTCACCGGCAAGATCTCCGGCGAGAACCATCCCTTCGTCGAGCACTTCAAGTTCGTGCAGGCGCTCGAGGAGCCGGGGCACACGGCCAAGCAGACCATCCCCGCCCCCGCCCAGCTCCTGCTCGAGCTTTACCGTGACGAGGCGGCGGCCGAGCGCACGCACAGCTTCTACCCGAACGAGGACGAGCTGCTCGAGGATATCGGCGCCGCGTATCGCACCGTGATCGCCGAACTTTACGCCGCGGGCTGCCGCAACCTGCAGCTCGACGACTGCACCTGGGGCGCGCTCGTTGACGAGGGCTTCCAGGCGGGCATCCGCGCCGCCGGCTCCACGCCCGAGGCCGAGGCCGAGAAGTACCTGCGCGTGAACAACCTCGCGCTCGAGGGACGCCCCGCCGACATGGCCATCACCACGCACGTGTGCCGCGGCAACTATCACTCCACCCACGCCTCGAGTGGCCCGTACGACCTGGTGGCCCCCATCCTGTTCGCGCGCGAGAACGTCGACGCCTTCTACCTGGAGTTCGACGACGAGCGCTCCGGCGGCTTCGAGCCGCTCGCGCACGTGGCGCCGGGCAAGAAGGTCGTCCTCGGACTGGTGACCACCAAGCGCCCCGAGCTTGAGGACCGCGACGCCGTGATCGCGCGCATCCACGAGGCCGCGCGCTTCGTCCCGCTCGAGGACCTCTGCCTCTCCCCGCAGTGCGGCTTTGCCAGCTGCGAGATCGGCAACAAGCTCACCGAGGACGAGCAGTGGGCCAAGATCGCGCTCGTGCGCAGCATCGCCGAGGAGGTCTGGGGGGCCTAGCTAAAGATTCATCGGCAACGATGGAACATGACACGCCGCCTCAATTAAGGGACAGTCCCTTAATTGAGGCGGCGTTCTCAAAACGATGCGATGCGCATCAAAAAGGCAGTAGCGATGCATGAGCGCGCTCGACGCGCGGCGTCTCATGGGCGATGAAACTCACGGAATGAGTGCCTGTCCCCTCGTGGAGAACGTGGCGCGCTTACTCCGCAGCCGCGCGGACGAACTCACGGAACAGCGGGTGCGGACGCGTGGGGCGGCTCTTGAACTCGGGATGCGCCTGCGTGGCGACGAACCACGGGTGCAGGTCGCGGCGCAGCTCGACCATCTCGACCAGCTCGCCATCCGGGCTCGTGCCGGACACGACCAAGCCGGCCGCCTCCAGCTCCTCGCGGTACGCGCTGTTGAACTCGTAACGATGACGATGGCGCTCCTGCACCAGCGCCTCGCCGTACGCCTCCGCAGCGAGCGTGCCTGCGACGAGCGCGCACGGGTATGCGCCAAGGCGCATGGTGCCGCCCTTCTCGGTCACGCCCTCCTGCTCATCGAGCAGGTCGATCACGGCGTGCGCGCACTGCGAGTCGAACTCGGACGAGCTCGCGTCCGCATAGCCCAGCACGTCGCGCGCGAACTCGCACACGGCGACCTGCATACCCAGGCAGATGCCCAGATACGGCACCTGGTGCTCGCGCGCGTAGCGGGCAGCGGTGATCTTGCCGTCGAAGGCGCGCTTGCCGAAGCCTCCCGGCACGAGGATGCCCGACGCGTCGCCCAGCACCTGCTCGACGTTGTCATCGGAGAGCGCCTCGCCATCGACGAGCTCGACCTCCACGTGCTTGCCCAGGTGCGTGCCCGCGTGGTGCAGCGCCTCGATGACGGAGAGATACGCGTCGGGCAGCTGGGTGTACTTGCCGACAAGTGCGATCTTCACGGGGTCGCCCTCGTTTTCCGCATGGTCCTTCGCAGCGAGGAACCCCTCCCAATCCGCCATGTCGCGCTCGTGCGGATCGAGCCCCAGGCGCTCACAGACGCGCAGGTCGAAATCCTGCTCGGCCATCATGCGCGGCACATCGTAGATGGACGGGGCGTCCTCGCAGGTGAACACGCAATCCACGTCCACGTCGGTGAACGAGGCGATCTTGGCGCGCACGTCGTCCTCGATATGATGGTCGCTGCGCAGCACGATGATGTCGGGCTGAATGCCAAAGCTCCGTAGCTCCTTGACGGAGTGCTGCGTCGGCTTGGTCTTCACCTCGTGGGCCGCCGCGATATAGGGCACGAGCGAGACGTGGATGTAGCAGACGTTCTCGGCGCCGGCATCCTTCTTGTACTGACGGATGGCCTCGACGAACGGCTGGCCCTCGATGTCGCCGATCGTGCCGCCGAGCTCGGTGATGACCACGTCGGCGTCCGTCTGCTCCTCGACGCCGCGGAACTTGGCCTTGATGGCGTTCGTCACGTGCGGGATGACCTGCACCGTGCCGCCGAGGAAGTCGCCGCGGCGCTCGCGCGCGATGAGGTCCTGGTAGATGGCGCCCGTGGTGAAGTTGGAGTCGCGCGTGAGGTTCTCGTCAATGAAGCGCTCGTAATGGCCGAGGTCGAGATCGCTTTCGTAGCCGTCCTCGGTGACGAACACCTCGCCGTGCTGGAACGGACTCATGGTACCCGGGTCCACGTTGAGATACGGATCGGCCTTCTGCATGGTCACCCGGTAGCCGCGCGACTTGAGCAGACGCCCCAGCGATGCCGCGGTGATGCCCTTGCCCAGCGAGCTGACCACGCCGCCGGTCACGAATATATGCTTTGTCATGGTGTTTACCTGCACTTCCCGTCGAAATCTGCACCGGAGTCCGGCGCTTCCACGGGATTTCAGTGTACTACCCGCCTACCATGACGATGGGGAGCATGGCGAATTCACGCACTGGAAACGATTGCCCCTCTCAACCTCAAATGAGGGACAGTCCCTAATTTGAGGTTGAAGTCCCATGCATTCGAAGCGAAGGCCGAGGTGAAAGCCGGTGCTCCGCGTGGTGCTAGCGTCCGAGTCCGAGCTCCCGCAGCGCCGAGGCGCAACGCCGCGACGCCCCCGCAGACTCCTGCGCGGTCGCATGGTCGCGATCCACCTCGACCATGAGCTCGCGGACCACTTCGCAATCCTCGGCCACCGCAGGATCGCCCGTCCCGTTCACCCACTCCCACCAGCGGGCACGGCCGTAGAACTCCACGCCCTCGAACCAGGCGCGAATCTCGTCCAGGCTCACCGGCGCCAGGTCGTTCGCGTCCACGCCCACGTCATAGCGCATGAGACCCTGCTTGCGGTTGAGCTCGTTATACACGCTGCCCGCGCTGTGGATATGCCCATGAAGATGCCAGGACCCGCGCGACATGGACTGCCACTCCATGAGCGGATAGTGCGACAGCACGATCTTCTGCCCATGGATATTGATGCGCACGATGGGCGGCTCGACGATGAACGTCCCCGCCACATCCTTGTGCGTCCAGTCCTTGTCGTGATTGCCCGGCACGATGTGCACCTTGCGGCAATTGATCTTTCCGCGCAGCGCCGCCGCCTCGACCGCGGTCATCTGATACGAGAAATCACCGAGGATGTACAGGTCGTCGATGGGCGCCACACGCTCGTTGATCGCATTGATGAGCGCGCGATTCATATGCGCGATATCGCCAAACGGGCGATCGGTGAAATGCAGCACGTTGGCATGGCCGAAGTGCGTGTCCGATGTGAACCAGATCATGAGACGGGCCTCCCGTCACGCGGAGTGACATAGTCCGATAATCATACCCTCGACAGCACCACCCGCTCGACGGCGCGGGCGGTCATGAGCGCATACACCGCCATGAGCATCACCGTAAAGCCAAGGACGCCGGCGACGATGGCGAAGAATCCCTGCACGCCGAGGGCGAACGACAGGAATGCCACGAGTACCAGGCCGAACAGGTCGTGGATGAACGCTCCGGCGAGCGGGGCGCAAAAATACAGCCGCACCTGGGCACGCACCGACGAGCGCATATCGATGCGGTCGCAACCCAGTTGGGCCAGGGTCCCGTATGCGCGACGCGCGTCGGCGGCTCCGGAAAGCTGCTGCAAGGAGAGCACCGCCACGGCGCTCAGCAAGAAGGCCGACCCGTAAAAGATGCCGATATAACCGATGGGCGCAAGCGAGGCGGACATCCCATTGGAGAGCATCTCGGGTGTGCGCAGTCCCACGCTGAAGGCGAACCCGGCCACCATCATGCACACCGCCGCCGCGATGAGCACACACACGCACGCAAGGGCCATCGACGAGCTCGAGACCCGTGCCTCGACCTGCCGCACGGTGAACGCGCGCAGGCCGCTCCAATATGCCTCGGCGCGAGCTCGCGCACGATCGGCCCACCATGAGGCACCGAGGCGAGCGACGAGCGCGGTCGCGACGCACGCGGCAAACCCCATGGGCATGATGAAGGCGATGAAGTAGATGGGCTGGAACAGGCACGCTCCCCACACCACCGCGAGAAGCACCGCCGCAAGCGCCACCTGGCCAGCCCTTGCAAGACGTCCGCCGAGGCGAATGACCTCGGGGGTCCGATCGGCGAAAAAGAGCTCGATGAGGGGCCGCTTGGTCATATTGCGCGCGCCGTCGAGGGCGTTCAAGGCAAAAATGACGGAAAAGCAGCCGGCCGTCCAAAAGGCGGACCCAGCCGAAAAGGCGAACACGGGACGCCATGACACGTTGAAAACGAAGGCGGCGATGGCGCCGAACGCCGGGGACAGTGCGCCGCCGAGCGCGATGCCGAGCGCCAGGGCGCACGCTCCCACGAGCGCGGTCTCGGCGATGAGCACGAACGCCGTAGCACCGCGGCCCATACCCATGAGCTCGTACAACGCGAACTCGCGCTTGCGCCGGCGGAGCAGGAACCGATTGGCATACCGCACCAGGAAGAGGAACACGAGCACCGTGAAGACGGAGAACGCCTGCAGGATATCGCCCGCGCTCCCCAGCACGCCCAGCTGCTCGGGCGAGAGCCCCATGGCGCGCAGGTGGTCGGTCGAGGCGACGAACGAGTACAGCAGGCACGCCGCGAAACCGAGCGTCGCGAAATACACCGAGTAGTCACGGGCACTGCGACGCACGTTACCGAGGGCGAGCTTGAGATATAGCTGCATGGCGAATCCTTCCAAGGGTTATTACCGCACCCATTCTCGTGAACTCGTCCCTCCCGTGCCATCGATTCGACTTACGCGCGGCATACGAAAATGTAAGGCTCTCATCCTCGAAGCGAACCAAAGTAAAGATAACCGCTCCGTTCACGGCCGAAAACACCCGCACTTCGGATGACCGGACCGAGTTCCCTACACCGAACCCACGGCCTTCCATTTCTCCACGAACGAACGGTAGGCAGGGACTGCGCGCACAAAAGCATACTCGTCTTCATTCTCGACTTCCGAAAGCAGCAGCGCACCCATCCTGGACGTCAAGTCGGTCAAGTCATTCAGGTCCGAATAGCGGTAAAGCGGACCCTGGAGTGCCGCGGAGTCGCCCCCATGCAACGAGGTCATGACGGCGTCAAGAAGCTCAATTGCCTCACCAGAATCGCCCGATGCCGTCACGGCCGCCAGCCGCGGCATCAGACTCATCCATGCAGGCTGACCAAGTGCCTCGAATGCCAGCTGAGCGCGGTGCGCGCACTCGAGCGCATCATCTTTGCGGCCATCCCTCAACGCAATTTCGATCAACCCGACAATCGCCCCCATCAAATCGGCGGCAATGCGAATCACGCGGGCCTCCCAAGTGCGCGCGGCGTCCTCGTCCTTTCCTTCGCGCGCATACAAGATCGCCTGGCGCTCCTCCTTATCCACCGTGCGGTCGGGGATGCCGTCCAGGATACGCTGGGCATCCTCATACCGCTCTTCCTGCATGGCTTTCGCGATGAGCATTGCGGACGCCTGATCCCTCACTGCCGGCACAACGCTCTTCATCAGCTAGCGACCGTCAGCACAATTGACGCGCCCTCATGTTTTCGGCAGGAAATCTAACCGCTGGTTAAAACAATCATGCCCCCGGCGCGACCACACCGGGGGCATGCAAGCATCTCTAGTCGAAAACGCCGCCTACAGCACACCATCCAACATGAGGTTCACCTTGAGCACGTTGACCGTGGGCTCGCCGAAGACGCCCAGGAATCGGCCCTTGGTGCACTGGGCGATGATGTCGCGCACCTCGCCTTCACTCTTGCCCGTGGCCTTTGCCAGGCGCGGTACCTGGTACTCGGCGGCATCGGGGGAGATCTCGGGGTCGAGCCCTGAGCCGGAACACGTCACCAGGTCGACGGGCACGGCATCCATGTCGGCGTCGGGATTGGCGGCGCGAATCTTCTCGACGCGCTCGTCCACAAGCTGCCGGTACTCCTCGCTCGCCGGGGAGAGGTTGGACGGGGCGCCGTAGGCCATGAGCCCGCCGTCCTCCCCCTCGACGATAGTCACGTTCTGGATACGGCCCCACATGTGGTCCTCATCCTCGAAGTTCTGACCGATCAGCTCGGAGCCCACGATCTTGTCGTCGACCTTGATGAGCGAACCGTTCGCCTGATACGGGAACGCAACCTGGGCGATGCCGGTCACGACGAGCGTATAGCCCAGGCCGCAGACAACGGTAAACAGCGCGAACACACCCAGTGCACGCGATGCAACACCTTTGAACATACAAACCTCCACTTACATAATGCCGCAGAACGCGAGCAGCATGTCGATGAGCTTGATGAATACGAACGGGGCAACGATGCCGCCCAGACCCCACACGAGCAGGTTGTGGGTCAGCAGCTGCCCGGACGGGACCTCGCGGTACTTAACGCCCTTCAGCGCGGCCGGGATCAGCGCGACGATAACGAGCGCGTTATAGATGATGGCCGAAAGAACCGCGGACAGCGGGCTTGCCAGACCGAGGATGTTGAGCGCTCCAAGGCCCGGGTAGATCGGCGAGAACAGGGCCGGGATGATAGCGAAGTACTTCGCCACGTCGTTGGCCACCGAGAAGGTCGTGAGCGAACCGCGGGTCATGAGCAGCTGCTTGCCAATACGCACGACCTCGATGAGCTTGGTGGGGCTGGAGTCGAGGTCGACCATGTTGCCGGCCTCCTTGGCAGCCTGGGTGCCCGTGTTCATGGCCACGGCGACATCGGCCTGGGCCAGGGCGGGCGCGTCGTTGGTGCCGTCGCCGGTCATGGCGACCAGGTGGCCCTCACGCTGGAACTCGCGGATCTTCTCGAGCTTGCCCTCAGGGGTGGCCTCGGCAAGGAAGTCGTCAACGCCGGCCTCGGCGGCGATTGCCGCGGCGGTGAGCGGGTTGTCGCCCGTCACCATGATGGTCTTGATGCCCATGCGGCGCAGGTCGGCGAACTTCTCCTTAACGCCGGACTTGATGATGTCCTTGAGGTACACAACGCCCAGCACGCGGCAGTTCTTGGTCACGACCAGCGGGGTGCCGCCGGCCTTGGCGATGCGCTCGACGACCTCGTCGCACTCCTGGGAGAACACGCCGCCGGCTGCCTCCACATAGGTGCGCACGGAATCGGCAGCGCCTTTGCGGATCTCATTGCCCTCGTAGTTCACGCCGGACATACGCGTTGCCGCGGTGAACGGGATGAACTCCATACCCTTATCCTCGAGCGTGCGGCCGCGCAGACCGAACTGCTCCTTGGCGAGCACGACGATGGAACGGCCCTCGGGGGTCTCGTCGGCCAGCGAGGAAAGCTGGGCGGCATCGGCCAGCTCCGCGGGATCGACGCCGTCGACCGGGATGAACTCGGCGGCCTGGCGGTTACCCAGGGTGATGGTGCCGGTCTTGTCGAGCATGAGGATGTCGACGTCGCCGGCGGCCTCGATGGCGCGGCCGGACATGGCCAGCACGTTGGCCTCGTTCAGACGGCTCATGCCGGCGATGCCGATGGCGGACAGCAACGCGCCGATGGTAGTGGGAGCCAGGCACACGAGCAGCGCCACGAGCGTGGTCACGGCCGTGGGGTTGACCATGTCGTTAAGACCGGCCGAGAAGCAGGAGTAACAATACAGGGCCAGCGTGACCAGGATAAAGACGATGGAGAGGGCCACCAGGAAGATCTCCAGAGCGATCTCGTTAGGGGTCTTCTTGCGCGCGGCACCCTCGACCATCGCGATCATCTTGTCCAGGAAGCTCTGGCCGGGCTCGCTTGAGATCTTGACGACGATCCAGTCGGACAGCACCGTGGTACCGCCGGTAACGGCAGAGCGGTCGCCGCCGGCCTCGCGGACCACAGGGGCGGACTCGCCGGTGATGGCGGACTCGTCAACGGAGGCAGCACCCTCGATGACGTCGCCGTCGCCGGGGATCTGCTCGCCGGCGCGTACGATCACCAGGTCGCCGCGCGTGAGCTCGGTGCCGGGAACGACGGTGAAGTGCTCCTTGTCCTCAACGGACTCGATGCGATGGGCCTCGACGTCCTTCTTGGCCGCACGCAGGGAATCGGCCTGGGCCTTACCGCGGCCCTCGGCAAGCGCCTCGGCGAAGTTCGAGAACAGGTCGGTGAGCCACAGGATGACCGCGATGGCGACCACATAGTAGGTGGGCACACCCGCGTCCTGCACACCGAAGATGGAAGCGACGGCCAGGACGGAGGTCATGACGGCAGAAAGCCACACCAGGAACATGACCGGATTTTGAATCTGGACGCGAGGATCCAGCTTGGCAAACGAGTCGCGGACCGCACGGCCCATCATGTCTTTTTGCATAGCCATAAATCTGCGCCCTCCTTACGCAATCATCTGGAAGAACTCGGCAACGGGGCCAAGCGCCAGGGCCGGGAAGAAGCTCAGGGCACCGATCAGCAGAACGATGAACACGAGCAGGAATACGAACATGCCGTTGGTGGTAGACAGGGTGCCGGCGCTCTCGGCGACTTTACCCTTCTTGGCCAGCGAGCCGGCGATAGCCAGCGTGCCGATGATGGGCATGAAGCGGGCGAACAGCATCTCGAGGCCGAGCATGACGTTGATCCAGGGAATGTTGCAGTTCATGCCTGCAAACGCCGAGCCGTTGTTGCCGCCGCATGAGGTGAAGGCATACAGCACCTCGGAGAAGCCGTGCGCGCCACCATTGTTGAGCTGGTCGGCAAGACCGGGCACCATGCAGGCGATGGCCGAGCACACCAGAATGGCAAACGGAGTTGCCAGGCACAGGACAACCGCCCAGCGCATCTCACCCGGCTCGATCTTCTTGCCCAGGAACTCAGGCGTGCGTCCGACCATGAGGCCGGCGATGAACACCGTGAGGATGGCGAAGCCGATCATGCCGTACAGGCCGCAGCCCACGCCGCCAAAGACGACCTCGCCCAGAGCCATCTGGAGCATCTGGACAAAACCGCCCAGCGGGGTGTAGGAGTCGTGCATGGAGTTAACCGAGCCGTTGGAAGCGGCGGTGGTGTATGCCGACCACGTGGAGGAAGCGGCGATGCCGAAGCGGCTCTCCTTGCCCTCCATGTTGCCGCCGGCCTGGCCGTCGGTCATCTCGATATTGACCGCTCCGCCATCGGCCAGCTGCGGGGTACCCGCATGCTCGTTGACGGCGATGGTGCCGGTGAAGATCACCAGCAAGATGAACATGGCGGCAAAGATGGCCTTGCCCTGCTTGGTGTTCTTGACGCCGATACCGAAGGTGAAGCAGCAGGCGGCCGGGATCAGCAGCAGGCTGGTCATCTCGATGATGTTGGTGAAGGCACTGGGGTTCTCATACGGATGGGCGGAGTTCACGCCGAAGAAGCCGCCGCCGTTGGTGCCGGACTGCTTGATGGCGACCTGAGGAGCCGCGGGGCCCTGGGGCAGGAACTGCTCGGTGACCACGCGTGCGTCCTCGACGACCTTGCCATCGACCTTGACCGTGTCGCCCTCGATCTGGGCGCCATCGATGACGCTCCAGCCGCCGTCTGCATTAGGCTGGACAGCGACGGGCTCTACGAGCTCAGCCTTCTGAGCCGGCTGGAAGTTGGAGATGACGCCACCGGCAGCCAGGCAGACGCCCAACACGAGGTTCAGCGGGATGAGCACATACAGGACGGTGCGGGTGAGGTCGACCCAGAAGGAACCCAGACCCTGCTCCTTGACCTGACGGAAGCCGCGGATCAGTGCGAACATGACCGCGATACCGGTGCCGGCGGAAACGAAGTTCTGCACGGTGAGACCCATGAACTGCACAAGGTAGGACAGGGCGGTCTCGCCGGAATAGGACTGCCAGTTGGTATTGGTGATGAAGGAGGCCGCCGTGTTGAACGACAGGTCCCAGGGCACGCTGGGCAGGTGCTGCGGGTTGCCCGGCAAGAAGGCCTGGAGCATCTGGAGCGCGACGAGCACCACGAGCCCGATACCAGAGAAGACAAGGACGCTCACCAGGTAACGCTTCCAGCCCATCTGCTCATGCGAGTCAATGCGGAGCAGGCGATAGACGCCCCGCTCGACGGGTGCGAGCACGGGTGACAAAAAGGTATGCTCGCCGTCCATGACACGGGCCATGAACCGACCGAGCGGGATGGCCAAAACGACGAGCACGGCGAAGTACAGGATGTACTGAATTGCAGCGCTCATAGGTTAAGAATCACTCCTCATCAGAATGTAGATGTAGTAGATCAACAGGCCGATGCACGTGATGCCTATGATCGGGATCAGGACGTTCATGTAACCGCTCCTTCCGAGAATCACGGGTGGCACCCTTCCCCGAGTGCCTGGTAACAGTAAACGGCGAAGCGGATTAAAACGGTGTTAGGGTGATGCCCTCCGGCCTTAAGATGCCGTAAAGATGCAGCTGAGCGGATGCAGCGCCCCGAACGGAGGCCTATACTCATCGCATGCTCGAGGCGGCCCATCCCGCCGCCGCAATCGATCCACACCGGCGAGAAAGGCCTCGCAATGTCACGCGCTGCATCCGACGTACGGGCGAACCCCGACCTCCTGCTCAGAGCGCTCGAACAGGACGCCCACACACAGGAGCGCCGCGGACGCCGAGGGCACCTCAAAATCTTCTTCGGGTACGCCGCGGGCGTGGGCAAAACCTACGCCATGCTCCAGGCCGCGCACGCCGCCAAGAGGCGCGGCGTGGACGTCGTCGCCGGCTATATCGAACCTCATGAGCGCCCCGAGACGGCGCGCCTGTCGCGGGGCATCGAGCGCATCCCGCACATGTCCATCGAGCACAATGGCATCGAACTCGCGGAATTCGACCTCGACGCCGCCCTGGCCCGTGCGCCGCGGCTAATCCTCGTCGACGAACTCGCGCATACCAATGCACCGGGCTGCCGCCATGAAAAGCGCTATCAAGATGTCGAGGAGCTCCTGCGCGCCGGCATAGACGTCTACACCACGGTCAACGTCCAGCACATCGAGAGCCTGAACGACATGGTGGCCTCCATCACGGGCGTCGTCGTGCGCGAGCGCATCCCCGACCGCGTCTTCGATGACGCCGACCAGGTCGAGCTCGTGGATATCGAGCCCGAGGACCTGCTCGAGCGCCTCAAGGCCGGACTCGTGTACCGCGCGGCGCAGGCCGACCGCGCGCAGCGCAATTTCTTCAGCATCGAGAACCTCACGGCATTGCGCGAGATCGCACTGCGCCGCTGCGCCGACCGCACGGGGCGCCTCGCCGACGCCGCGCGCGTGCTCGGCAACCGCGACTACTACACCAGCGAGCGCATCCTGGTCTGCCTCTCCCCCGCCCCCACGAACCCGCGTATCGTGCGGGCGGCCGCGCGGCTGTCGAAGGCCTTCCACGGCGAACTCGTCGCCCTGTTCGTCGAGAGTCCGCGAACCCAGACCATGGACGAGGACGAACGTGCGCGCCTCTCCTCGAACAGCGCCCTCGCCGAACAGCTCGGCGCGCAGGTGGAAACGGTGTATGGGGACGACATCGCCTTTCAGATCGCCGAATTCGCGCGACTGTCCGGCATCTCGAAGATCGTCATGGGGCGCACCGGCGAGGCGCACGGCCTGCATCACGCGCTCTTCGGACGCAAGTCGCTCGTGGAGAGGTTGATCGCCATCGCGCCGAACCTCGACATCTACATCATCCCCGATCAGCCGGCGCCGGCCAGGCGGGGCCACGACCGGCAAGCGGCCTCGGGACCCCATCTGCCGAGCAGGCGGGATATGCTGCTCACACTGGGTCTATCCGCCATCGCCACGGCAGTTGGCACCGCATTCCGCGGACTCGGGTTCGCCGACTCGAGCATCATCTCCCTCTACATCCTCACGGCCCTGCTCACGGCCGTCACGACCACGGGGCGCGTCTGCACCATCGTGTCGAGCATCCTCTCGGTGGTGCTCTACAACTTCTGCTTCGTGACACCGCTGTTCTCATTCGACAGCTACGACCGAAGCTACCTCGTGACCTTCGCCATCATGTTCGCGACCGCGATGGTGGCCGCCGAACTCACCGCGCGCCTCACCGACAACGCGCGCGCCTCAGCGAAAAACGCCTTCAGGACCCGCGTGCTCCTCGAAACCAACCAGCTCCTGCAACGGGCCCAGGGACCCCAGGCGCGAGCGCGCGTCGCCATGAGCCAACTCGTGAAGCTCCTCAGGCTCGACGTCGTCTTCTACCCCGCAGACGGCGACCTGCTCGGGGAGCCGCTGTATGAGAGCGCCGGGGCCGAAGACCATCGCACATCCCTGTTCACCGAATACGAACGCGCCGTAGCAACGTGGACTTTCAACAACAACAAGCACGCCGGGGCGAGCACTCACACCCTGCCAGAGGCGCAGTGCCTCTACCTTGCGGTGCGCGCGGGCAACGAGGTGTTCGGCGTCGTGGGCATCGATCTGAAGGGACGCGTGCTCGAGGCGTTCGAGCACTCCATCGTCCTGTCGATCGTCGGCGAGTGCGCGCTCGCCCTCGAGAGCGACAAGGCGGCGCGAGAGCGGGAGGAGGCCGCCGTGCTCGCCAAAAATGAACAACTGCGCGCCAACCTGCTTAGATCCATCGGCCATGACCTGAGGACGCCCCTCACCGCGATCTCGGGGTCGGCCGCGGTGCTGCGCGATGGTGGGGAGAAACTCGAGGACGCGAAACGACTCGAGCTCGCGGACGCCATTTATAACGACTCGCTCTGGCTGATCGACACCGTCGAGAACCTCCTCGCCATCACCCGCATCGAAGATGGCGACATGCAACTCAACCTCACGTCGGAACTCATGGACGAGGTCATCGCCGCCGCACTCAGCCATGTCGCCCGCGAATCGCACGGGCACCGCGTGACCATCACGCACACGGACGAGATCCTTTTGGTGAAAATCGATGTCCACCTCATCATGCAGGTGCTCACGAACCTCATCACGAACGCGTTCAAATACACGCCAAAGGGCTCGACCGTGACGATCGGCGCGCGACGGGAGGGTTCATCCGTCGTCGTAGAGGTCGCCGATGATGGCCCGGGCGTCTCCGATCGCGACAAGCCCCGCGTCTTCGACCGCTTCTTCATCGCCGAGGGCCCTCGCCCCGTCGACTCCCATCGAAGCTTCGGACTCGGTCTGTCGTTGTGCCGCTCCATCATCGAGGCGCACGGGGGTATCATCGAAGTCGCCGACAACAAGCCCCATGGAGCGGTCTTCCGCTTCACCCTTCCCGCCGAGGAGATCGAGATACATGAATGACGCCGCGCACTCAAGCATCCTCGTGGTCGAAGATGACCCGGCGGTCCGCAACCTCGTGACGACCGCTCTCGACCTGCACGGCTACAGCGTCGAGAAGGCGACGGACGGCGAGACCGCCATCATGGACGCGGCATCGCGCAACCCCGACCTGATCATGCTCGACCTCGGCCTGCCGGACATCGATGGCGTCGAAGTCATCACCAAGATCCGCAGCTGGTCGGCCGTTCCCATCATCGTCATCTCGGCGCGCGTCGAGGACTCGGATAAGATCGGCGCGCTCGATGCCGGCGCCGACGACTACCTGACGAAGCCGTTTTCGGTTGAGGAGATGCTCGCCCGCGTCCGCGCCAACCTGCGGCGCTCGACCATGATCGCCGCCGAATCCATCGAGGCAAGCACCTTCGACAACGGAGGCCTGCACATCGATTACGCCGCGGGATATGCCGAGCTCGACGGCGAGCGCCTCTCGCTCACACCCACCGAGTACAAGCTCCTCGTGCTTTTGGCGAAAAACGTCGACAAGGTGCTCACGCACACCTTCATCACGCACGAGATCTGGGGGACGAGCTGGGACAGCGATATCGCGAGCCTGCGCGTGTTCATGCGAACCCTGCGCAAGAAGATCGAGGCCGATCCATCGCATCCCACGATGATCCAGACGCACGTCGGGGTGGGCTACCGCATGCAGCGCCTCGAGCCCCGCTAAGCCTCGTCGCCGAAGGAGATACCCAGGGCGCGGGCCTCACGCACCAGGTCGCTGTCAGGGTCGACGCGCTTGAGCTTGCCGGCAACCTCCGCCAGCGGCACGCGGCGCATCTCGCCGTCGCACTGAGCCACCATAAAGCCGTACTCCCCCTCCAAGCAGCCCAACGCCGCCTCAACGCCGCACTGCGTGGCGAATACGCGGTCCTGCGCATCGGGTTGACCGCCGCGCTGGGTGTGCCCGGGCACCGCCACGCGGGTCTCGCGCCCGCAGCGCGCCTCGATCTCGCGGGCGATGTCGTAGGCGATCGACGGCGACGTGCGCGCAGCCACGAGCTTCTTGTACTCCTTCTTGGGCAGCGCCGCCTCCTCACGGGAGATGGCGCCTTCCGCGACCACGATGATGGTGAAGCGCGCACCCGACTGCATACGGCGGTCGATCGCGGCGATCACGTTATCCATCTCGTAGGGGATCTCGGGGATCAGGCACACATCCGCGCCACCGGCGACGGCGGAATACAGGGGAATCCAACCGACCTTGTGCCCCATGATCTCGATCACAAAGACGCGGCCGTGGCTGCTCGCGGTGGTGTGGATGTCGTCGATGCACTTGGTCGCGATCTCGACCGCACTCGTGAAGCCGAAGGTGATGTCGGTCCCCCATGTGTCATTGTCGATGGTCTTGGGCAGCGCGATCACGTTCAGGCCCTCCTGCGCCAAGCGGTTGGCGGTCTTGGTGGAACCGTTGCCGCCCAGCATGAACAGGCAGTCGAGGCCGAGTTCGCGATAGGTCCCCTTCATGGCGGCGACCTTGTCCACGCCGTCGGCCTCGGGAATATCGAGGCGCTTGAAGGGTGTGCGGCTCGTGCCCAAGATCGTGCCGCCGCGCGTGAGGATGCCGCTGAAGTCGGCGGGGGTCATCTTACGGAATCGTTTGTAGATGAGGCCCTGATAGCCGTCTTCGAAACCGAAGATCTCGACCGACTCTCCCGAGCGATGGTCGAGAGTCTTGACGATGCCGCGCATCGTCGCGTTGAGCGCCTGGCAGTCGCCGCCGCTGGTCAAAAGGCCGATTCGAACCATAGGTACCCCTCACGTTCATGGTGCGCGCCCGCCGATGGGACGGCATCCGAGGTCTTCTCACACGTTCATCAGTGTACGCCCAACGGCGCCTCACGCGGCTCATCCGCGCCCATCGCTTACATTCGCGCGAGTCTTTAACACGTTCGAAAGCAGCGTGTAAAGAGCTCATCATGGCTGCGCGCTACACTCGGGTTCAGTCCGGACACGGCGATAACCTTGAGACATTCATGCGACTTCACAGGCATCATCACTTCCAGGTATCGCCGCAACACACGAGGGGGCCATCATGGGCAATGACGGACACGATAAGAAGCGCGACATGACCTACACCCAGAACCGAGAGCTCTCCTGGCTCCGCTTCGACGAGCGCGTGCTCGCCGAATCGATGGATGAATCCGTGCCGCTGTTCGAGCGCCTGAAATTCATCGCCATCTTCGAGAGCAACATGCGCGAGTTCCTCATGGTCCGCATGGGCGGGCTCTCGAGCCTGGCAACCCTCAAGCGGCAACCGCGCGACAACAAAAGCGGCATGACCCCCTCCGAGCAGGTCGCCGCCGTGTTCTCCGAACTGCCGGGGCTGTTCTCCAAGGCCTCCGCATCCTTCGACGCCATCGAATCCCTCTTGCGCGCCAAGGGCGTCGAGCGCATCACACCCGCGGAGCTCATAGGGGCCGAGCGCGACACGGTGCGGAACTATTTCAACCGCAACGTGCAGCCCATCTTCTCCCCGCTCATCATCGACCCGCGCCACCCGTTCCCCAACCTCCGCAACGGGGCCCTCTACGTGGTCTGCACGCTCACGTCCGCATCCGAGGATGAGCAGGGCCTGCTCGGCATCATCGAGGTGCCGACCTCCCTTCCGCGTGTGATCGAGGTCTCCAACGAGAACGGCCACCTGCGCTACATCTTGCTCGAAGACATCATCCTGGCATGTCTCGATTCATGCTTCGGCGCCTACGCCCCGCAGGACAGCGCCGTGATCCGCGTCACCCGCAACGCCGACCTCGATCCGGACGGCGAGGGAGTCGAGGAGGACGAGGACTACCGCCAGCACATGAAGAAGGTGCTCAAGAAGCGTCTGAGGCTGCAGCCCGTGCTGCTCGCCATTCACGGCGATCTGGGCAGAGATGCCGTCAAATCCATCCGCAAGGCGCTGCACCTGACACAACAGGCGGTGCTTTCCGTGAATATGCCCCTCGACCTCGGCTTCATCTTCTCCCTTGAGGGCAAGCTCCCCGCAGCGGCGCGCGAGAAGCTCCTGTTCCCCCCGTTCGCACCGCAGCCGAGCCCCATGTTCTGCCCGGGCGAACCCATGCGCGAGCAGGTGCTCGCCGGCGACAAACTGCTCTTCTATCCATATGAGTCCATGAACACGCTGCTCGACCTCATCAACGAGGCGGCGCACGACGACGCCTGCATCTCACTGCGCATCACCCTCTACCGTGTGGCCCGCCAGTCGCGCCTGTGCGAATCCCTGATTTCGGCCGCCGAGCACGGCAAGGAGGTCACGGTCCTCATGGAGCTGCGCGCCCGCTTCGACGAGGAGAACAACATCGCCTGGGCCGAACGACTCGAGGAGGCAGGCTGCACGGTCATCTATGGCGCCGAGGGCTTCAAATGTCATTCCAAGATCTGCCAGCTCACCTATCACGACCAGGGGCGCATCGAGCGCATCACGCTCCTGGGCACGGGCAACTTCAACGAAAAGACGGCGCGCCTGTACTCCGACTTCATGCTCATGACGGCGCATGAAGGCATCGGCGAGGACGCCAATGCGTTCTTCCGCAACCTGACGCTGGGCAACCTGCACGGCGAGTACCGTTATCTCGGTGTCGCGCCCGCCGGCCTCAAGCCGCTCGTCATAGACGGCCTCGACCGCGAGATCGCCCGCGCACGGGCCGGCATGCCCGCGCGCGCCTTCTTCAAGATGAACTCACTCACCGACCGCGAGGTGATCGACAAGATAGCCGAGGCGAGCCGTGTGGGCGTGCGCGTCGACATGATCATCCGCGGCATCTCATGCATGCTGCCGGGCATCGAGGGCAGCACCGACAACGTGCACATCCGCTCGATCGTCGGGCGCTTCCTGGAGCACGCGCGCGTCTACTCGTTCGGCGAGGAGGCCGATACGGTGTACCTGTCCAGCGCCGACATGATGACGCGCAACACCGAGCACCGCGTCGAGATCGCCTATCCCGTCCTCGACCCCGCCTGCCGCTCCATGGTGCGTGACTACATGGCCGACCAGCTGCGCGACAACGTGAAGGCCCGCGAGCTCGACGCAAGCGGACGCTGGGTCCCCGTTGCCCGCGCGGAGGGCGAGGCGCCCTTCAACGCGCAGGAACACCTCATGGCGCAGGCCATCGAGCGCGCCAGGGCCGCCGAGGAGAAACGCGCCCAGATTGCGGCCGAAAAGGAGCGCCGTGCACGCGCCGAGCTTTTGGAGTCCGCCCAGCCCCTGCCCAGCACGCGCGCATGCGGAACCTCCCCCGCCAAGGGAGAGATCGTCCAGGCCGAGGCGACCGCCATCATGCCGGCACCCCAGCCCGCCGAGGGCCGCTTCAAGCGCGGCTGGCGCATGATTGTGAGCGGCTTCAAGGAGATGCTCTCCTAAGGAACCCCAATGTGTAATTGGGAACGGGTGCGTTTTACACACCCAGACGAGTGCGCGCCGAGGATTCACCCCTCGGCGCGCACATTTTCAACCTCAAAAAAGGGACTGTCCCTAAATTGAGGTCTCTAGGCGCTCGCTCGCCTCGAGCCATGCCATCTCGAGCTCGTCGAGCTCGTCGCGAGCGGCGGCGACGGAATCCTGCTGGGCGGTGAGCGCGGCAAAGTCGGTGGGATCGATGCCGAACATCCCCCGCTCCAGCTCCTCGACCTTGGCGCGACGCGTCTCCATCTTGCGCTCGAGGGAGGCGACCTCCTTTTTGAGGCGCTGACGCTCCGCATTCGAGAGCCCATTCCGAGGACCCTGAGCGCCCGTCTGCGGGGCGTTCGAAGGATTGGGGTCACACCCCTGAGCGCCGTTGAATCCGGGGGCCTGAGGACGCGCGGAGCCGCCCGCACTCAAGCCCTCCGTCAACCGGAGATACTCATCCACACCACCCGGCACGTGTCTCAGGGTGCCGCCGATGAGCGCCCACTGTTGGTCGGTCACGCGCTCCATGAGGAAGCGGTCGTGCGTGACCAGAATGAGCGTGCCGGGCCAACTGTCCAGCAGGTCCTCCACGAGCGCGAGCATATCGGTATCCAGGTCGTTGCCGGGCTCATCCAGGATGAGCACGTTGGGCTCCTCCAAAATAGTGAGCAGCAGCGACAAGCGGCGCTTCTGACCGCCGGAAAGATCCTTGATGCGGCTCCACATCTGCTGCTGCGTGAAGCCGAGGCGCTCTAGGAGCTTCTCGGGGCTCGTTTCCTTGCCCTCGACCATCACATAACGCTTGCCACGGGCGAGCACCTCTCGGATCGTATCGTCCTCGACGGGCTTCAACTCATCGAGCTGCTGGGAGAGGACGCCGAAGCGCACCGTGGACCCGATCTTCACGCGACCGCGGCGAGGGCTGAGCTTACCCTGGATGACGTTGAGCAGCGTGGTCTTGCCCGCGCCGTTCTCGCCCAACAGGCCGTACCGGTCGCCGGCGCCGATGAGCCAGGTCACGTCAGAGAGTACGGGGTGCGAAGGCGCCGCATCGCCCGATCCGTCCTCCCCCGCACCGTTCTCATACCCCGCGTCCACGTCGATTACATCAATGACCTGCTTGCCCAAGCGGCTCACCGCGAGGCGCTTCAACTCGAGCTCGTTACGCACCGGCGGCACGTCGGCAATGAGCTCGCGCGCCGCCTCAACGCGGAATTTCGGCTTGGTACTTCGCGCTTGCGCACCACGCGAGAGCCACGCGAGCTCCTTGCGCGCCATGTTGCGACGACGCTCCTCGGTCACGGCGGCCATGCGGTCGCGCTCAACACGCTGCAGGATATAGGCGGAGTAACCGCCCTCGAACGGATCGACGCAGCCGTCGTGCACCTCCCATATGGAGGTGCAGACCTCGTCGAGGAACCAACGGTCGTGCGTGACGACGAGCATGGCGCCGGATCCGCGCTGCCAGCGGGACTTGAGATGTTCGGCGAGCCAGTTGATGGTGCGCATGTCCAGATGGTTGGTGGGCTCGTCCAGCATCAGGACGTCATAATCCCCGATGAGCAGGCGCGCCAGGTCCACACGGCGGCGCTGACCACCGGACAGTTCCCCCACCAGGCCCTCCCAGGGCACATCCGCGATGAGGCCGTCCAAGATCTGACGGACGCTCGGGCTCGCGGCCCACTCGTACTCGGGAAGGTCGCCCACCACGGCCCTGTGTACCGTGGAGGCGTTGTCGAGCGCATCGCGCTGCCCGAGCACGCCGACCGTCACATCGCGGCGGCGCGTCACGCGCCCCGCGTCCGGCTCGATCTCCCCAGACAACACGCCGAGCAAGCTCGACTTGCCGTCGCCGTTCTTGCCGACGATGCCGATACGGTCGCCCTCGTTGACACCCAGGGTCACGTCCTGAGCGATCAACTTGGTGGGAAACTCCAGGTGCACGCTATCGCAACCCAGCAGAATGGCCATAATCGCAGCTCCTCGCTTCTCGTATTCACAGCCATCCATCTTAACAGTCCACCCAGATAGCAGGCGACACGTATGGGCGGATGCAATTGCGAGGCGATCGATTGGAGGAGTAACGTAAATGTAGCTCGAGGCGGGGGCATATTTCCGTAAGGCGTTTTTGTGATGCCGAAGGCGAACCACGCCTGAAGGAATTATGCCCCCGCTCCGAGCGGATGGGTTGATTGCCCCTAGGAGAACATGCCCGTAAGGTAATCGTTCAGGCGCTTGTCCTTGGGGCGCTGGAAGATCTGGTCGGTCTCGCCGCACTCGACCATGTCGCCCATGTAGAAGAAAGCGGTGCGGTTGGACACGCGGCTCGCCTGCTCCATGTTGTGCGTCACAATCACGATGGCGCGCTCTTTGACCACGCTCTGCATGAGCTCCTCGATCGCCAGGGTCGAGATCGGGTCGAGGGCCGAGCAGGGTTCGTCGAACAGGATGACGTCCGGATGCATGGCGAGCGTACGGGCGATGCACAGACGCTGCTGCTGACCACCGGAGAGCGAGAACGCGCTCTGATGCAGCTTGTCCTTAACCTCGTCCCACAGGGCGGCGCCACGCAGAGACTCCTCGACCAGGGAATCGAGATTCTCCTTGCCACGCAGGCCGTGGCGCTTGGGCGCGAACACGATGTTCTCGTAGATCGTCTTATGGAACGGGTTCGGCTGCTGGAACACCATGCCGATCGAGCGGCGCAGGTCGTAGAGGTTCTCCTCGCGCGTGTTGATGTTGCGCCCATCGTAGATGATCTCGCCCTCGACGCGGCAACCCTTGATCTCGCGATTCATGAGGTTCAAGCTGCGCAGGAACGTGGACTTGCCGCAGCCAGACGGGCCGATCAACGCGGTGATCTCGCCCTTGTGAAACGCCAGCGAGGTATCGTGCAGCGCGTGGTTCGAGCCGTAATAGACGTTGACGCCATGCGTCTCGAGAACGACCTCGGAGGTGGGGGCCGTCTCGGCGGCGGCGGTGCCAATGACCACCTGGTCCATGGCGGTCTCGCCCGTAATCACTTCACTCATTCGGCGGTCATCCTTTTTGCCAGGGCCTTGCCCGCAAGGCGGGAGAGCACGTTGAACAGAAGCACGCAGATCATCAGCAAGGCGGCGGTTCCCCACACGATATGCTGGGCCTCGGGACTGCCCTCGCCGTAGATCTTGTAGATATGCACCGCGAGTGACTCGCCGGGGCGGAAGATATTCCAGGCGCACGTGGGGCTGGAGAAGTTGAGCGTGAGGAAGTTCAGGCGCACCGGGCTCGACATGCCGGAGGTAAACAGCAGGGCCGCCGCCTCACCGAACACGCGGCCGGCGGAGAGCACGACGCCCGTGACGATGGCGGGCATGGCGGCCGGGATGAGCACGTGAACCGTGGCCTCCCAACGCGTAAGGCCCATGGCCAGGCACGCGTCGCGCTGGTGCTGGGGCACGTCCTCGAGCGCTTGCTGGATAACGCGCACCAGAATCGGGATATTGAACATGGTGAGCGCCACGGCGCCGGAAATGATCGAGTACTTCCAACCGAAGTTCACGGAGAACACGAGAAAGCCGAACATACCAACGACGATGGACGGCAGCGAGGACAGGGTCTCGATGGCCGTGCTCGCAATCGCGGTGATAGGGCCGTCCGGAGCGTACTCGGTGAGGAACACCGCTGCCCCAAGGCTCACCGGCACCGAGATCAACAGCGTGATGACAAGTAGGTAGAAGGAGTCGAACAGCTGATAGACAACACCGCCGGCCGCGCCGTTGGAACGGCTCGGCTGCGTGAGGAAGCCCGGAGTCAGCAGGGTGGAGAGGCCCTCGTAGAGGATATAGGCCACCATCGACACGACGATGAGCATGACAAAGCACGCGATGCCGGTCAAGACGGCGGTGGCGATGCGGTCGCCGCGCTGGGCGCGCAGGATGTGGCCCTCGTCGATGGCGAGTGGGCGGGGCGCGCCGGAAGCAGGCGCCTGGGTGGTGGTGCGCTCATCAGCCACGGGACTTCGCCCCCTTCTTGCCGATCATGTGGATGATCAAGATGAAGATGAGCGACATGCCCATCAGCAGCAGGCCGAGCGACCACAGGACGTCCTTCTGCACCGACCCGTCGGCGTAGATCGCCATGCTGGTGGTGAGGGTCGTGGTGATGGTCGAGGCCGGAGACAGCAGGGACAGTGGCATGACCTCGGCACCACCGATGACCATGCGCACGGCCAGCGTCTCACCAAAGGCACGCGTCATGCCGAGGATGACCGCGGTCATGAGGGAGGGCAGCGCGCTCTTGATCACGACATGGCGAATGGTCTGCCAACGCGTGTATCCGAGCGCGAGCGAACCCTGACGATAACCATCGGGCACAGCGCGCAGGGCGTCCATGGAAAGCGTGGTCACCGTCGGTAAGATCATGATGGCCAGCACGATGGCGCCGGGCAAGATGCCCATGCCGGTCTGCGTGCCGAAAATCGCCTTGCAGGCGGCGACGACCACGTGGAAGCCGATGAGGCCGAACACGACGGAGGGGATACCCACGAGCAGCTCGACGAGCGGCTGGAAGATCTTCTTGCCGAAATCCGGGCGAATCTCGACCGCGAAGATCGCCGACCCGATGGCGATGGGCAGCGCGATGGCGGTCGACAGCAGCGTAACCGCGAACGACGTGACGATGAGCGGCAACGCCCCGGTCTGCGGCAGACCGGTCTCGGGATCTATGTTGGCAAGGCTCCAATCGGTCCCGGTGAAGAAGCCGACGAGGTCCACGCCGTCCTTGAAGAAGGTGGAGAGGCCCTTTTGCGCGACCATGACGATAAGCGCGAGGACCAGCAATGTCACGAGCGCGACGCACGCGCCCGTGACACCAAAACCGACCTTCTCAAGGTTGCGCTTGGGCATCTGTTTTGCCATGACGCACCTTTCGAGAGGATATGTGGAGAGGGTCTTACTTCTCGGTGACGACGCCGTTCGCGTCCTTCACCACGGCCATCTTGGAGACCGGGATGAAGCCCTGCTCGGCAACGAGCTCGCCCTGGACGTCATCGGAGAGCATGTACTCGAGGAATGCCTTGGTGGCGTCATCGGTGTCCTTGGCGCAGTACATGTGCTCGGTAGCCCAGATCGGGAAGGAGTTGTCGAGGACGTTCTCGCTCGCGGGCTCCACGCCGCCAACCTTGATGGCGGTGAACTTGGAGTCATCGAAGTGGGAGAAGTCGATGTAGGAGATGGCGTTGTCGGTGGAGCCCATCAGGGTCTGGACGTCGCCGGACTTGTCCTGCTCGGGCTGGGCGGGCTTGTAGGTGTTCTTCTCCTCGCCGAAGACGGCGGCCTCGAAGGTGGCACGGGTACCGGAGCCCTCCTTGCGGTTGACGACGACGATCTCGGCGTCCTCGCCACCGACCTCGCTCCAGTTGGTGATGGTGCCGCCGAAGATGCCCTTGAGCTGCTCGAGGGTCAGGTCATCGACGGTGACGTTCTTGGAGACAATCGGGCCCATACCCACGACGGCGACCTCGTGGTCGACGAGCTTGGCGGCGGCATCGGCGTCGAGCTTGGTCTCGGCGAAGACATCGGAGTTGCCGATGGTCACGGTGCCGGAGGACACGGCGGTGAGGCCGGCGCCGGAGCCGTTGCCGGAACCGGAGATGACGCAGTCGGGGTTCTCGTTCATGAACTGCTCGGCCGCAGCCTCGACGAGGGCCTGGAAGGAGGAGGCGCCGTCGTAGGTGACCTCGCCCACGACGCCCGCGGCGGCGTCGGCGGAACCAGCGGCAGGGGCCTCAGAGCCACCGCAGCCAGCCAGGCCGAGACCGGCCACGGCGGCGACACCGCCGGCAAGGCCGAGGAAGGAGCGACGAGAGCAGGAATAATCGAACATGGTTCTCCCTTCGAGAGCAACATCGGCGTGATTTCGCGCCGGACGGAAAAACTGGGGTCCATCTTCATCCCCATGAGGCGTGTTCGGGCCCCATCCGTCGTACGGCAAGCACGATACCGCGCGCTCGCCGCCCATCTGCCCTCGTTCGCCGTCTCTTACGGCACTCTGACCGAGCATTACCACGTGCTTTGACCCGCCTTACAAGCGGCTTACATATGAAAAGGCGGTGTCACGTTCGACCGTGACACCGCCTTCTGCGGAATATGATGCTTCTTCTTCCGAGCAGCTCACATTTCAACCGTTCAACGCCCTAGTGCTTCTTTTTCGGGCGCTTCTTCTTGGCGGGCTGATCCGCCTTCTTGGCGCTCGGAGCATCGTGGCGCTTGCGGTACAGATGCCCGCCGAACACCATCGACACCACGATAATGACGATATAGAAGAGCTGCTCCCAGATATTCGGGGCCTCCATGCTAGAACTCCAATTCGTTCAAGCGCACGAGCGCGATGATGTACATCTTGAGGGCATCTCGCAGGAGCTGCTCGTTTGCGGCCTCGTTCGGGCCATGCATGCTGCCCGCCCACGCGGGAAGCTCCAGGCCGTTGTCCTCGGGGCCGAACGAGACGGCGCTCTTGAAGTTGCGCGCATAGGTACCGCCGCCCATGGAGAAGGGCTCTGCGGGCTTGCCCGTGACCTCGCGGTACGTGTTGAGCAAGGCGCGAACCGCCGGGCTGTCAGCGGAGACGCTGAAGGGCTCCTTGGCACGGCCGGCGATGAACTCCGCGCCAAAGCGCGACGCATGGGCTCCGCAGATCATGGTCATCTCATCGGAGGTGGTGGAGTCGGGGTAACGGACGTCGATGGTCTGAAGGATGTGACCGTCCGCGACCTCAATCGTACCGGCGTTGCAGGTGAGGGCGCCAAAGGCATCGCTCTCGGCGGCGATGCCAAGCCCCTCCCCCGCCGTGCCGTCATGCACCACGGAAAGCAGGTCCAGATAGGAGCGCTCCGCGGGATCAAGCAGGTCGGGCTGAGCATCCATAACCTCGTGCAGGTAGCCCGCCACGAGCGCGATGGCGTTGATCGTGCCCTCAGGAAGAGAGGCGTGTCCGCCGATACCCTGGGCGAAGATGCGCGTGCAGCCCTCGCCGGCATCCTCGAGCGTGATGCGATCCGCATTGGCCTGCGGAGCGGGAAGCTCGGACAGGGGCACGGCGATGATGCACTCGGACTGGCTGGGGATGGCGTTGGTCGCCTCGGCGCCGCTCCAAGAGCGAATGATGCCGTTCTCGATCATCGCGCTCTTGAACGTGCCGCCAAAGCAGCCCTTCTCGGCATTGCACACGGGGAACTCGGCATCGGGAGTAAAGAGGAACAGTGGCTGCTCATGACCGGCCAGGTAGTGCTTGACGTCGGTCATGCCCACCTCCTCGTCGCAGCCGAGCAGCGCACGGAACGTGTAGCGCGGGGTGATGCCCTCACGCAGGAAGAACGCGCCGGCATAGAGCGACAGAACGGCGGGGCCCTTGTCATCGATCACGCCGCGGCCGAGCAGCCAGCCCTCACGACGCTCCATGGAAAACGGGTCGGCATTCCAACCGGGCCCAGCGGGAACGACATCGACATGCGCGATGGTGGCGAGGTGCTCTTCACGCTCGCCCGGGATGTCTGCGATTCCAACATAGCCGCCATCGTCGGTCACCTCGTAACCCAGGCGCTCGGCGATGCCCAAGCTGCAATCAAGCGCGTCACGCACGGACCTGCCGAACGGGGCGCCCGGCTCGGCCGCCGAGTCATCGGCGACGGACGGACATGACACCAGGGAGGCGATGTCGGAAACGACATCCTCCCAGACTTCATCAACGTAGTTCTCAACGCTCTCCATCACATCCGCGCGCATGGGCGCTCCCTTCCCTCAGATGATTCAACAATGAGTAATTATGCCCAATAACTCAGGCGGCAGGCGATGTCACGGACAAATGGTCGATCGCAAATACCGCCAACGGCAAGCTGCACCGGCTACCACACGCCCAAAACGCGACCCACTTCGAGCATGTCCTTGCATACGGCGACCGCGCCAGCCTCCTCGAGCTCGCCAGGGACAGCGGCACCTGAATAGATGCCGATACAGGGAATCCCGAGCTCGGCGGCACCCCGCACGTCATACATGCGGTCTCCCACCATCACGGCGTCGGCACTAGTCGCACCCAGGGCGTCGAGCGCCGCGGCGATTGACTCCGCCTTGGTCTCGCGAAAACCGGGAATGCGCCCCGCAACGGCTTTGAATTGCGTCACGCCGAGGGAATCGAGCAACTTGCACGTCGGCGCCTCGACGCGCGACGTCGCCACAGCCAAACGCTTTCCGGAGGCAGTCAGCGCATCGAGAAGGTCGGCGGTATGCGGGAAAAGCGGGATATCCGCCGGCGTGACCGTGCGTTCGAACAGCGCGCGATACTCGGCGGCAACAACCTGCGTCTCTTGCTCCCCCATGTCCGTGACGAGCTTGATCCCGATCTCAAGCGGCGGCCCAATCAGAGGTAGCATCTGCTCTTCGCTGAGCTCATACCCGTGATTCGAAAGGACCGTTCCCACCGCGCGCATAATGGCCGGCTGAGTATCGGCGACCGTGCCGTCAAAGTCGAACAGCACCACGGGCCTCTCGTGTATCGGCAATCCGTCGAATTCATGCATGGGCTCCACTCACACCTTTCCAAACTTCCTCTTCTTTATGAAAAAGACCCCGGCGGACACATGCCCGTCGGGGTCTGCAGCGAACCTAGGGTTCAAAGGCGATATGCCGGAGATTTACTCGGCGTCCTCGGCCTTCTCCTCACCCTCGAGTGGGGTGACCTCGATCTCGATGCCGAGGGTCTCGGCAGCGGACTTCATGGACAGGGAGATGCGACGACGGTCGAGGTCGATCTCCATGACCTTGACCTGGACCTTGGAGCCCACAGCGGTGACCTGGGCAGGCTGGTCCACGTGCTTGTTGGCCATCTCGGAGATGTGCACGAGACCCTCGATGCCGTCACCGAGGTCGACGAACGCGCCAAAGGGCACGAGCTTGGTAACGGTGCCCTCGACGATGGCGCCCACGGGGTACTTCTTGACCAGGGCACGCCACGGATCCTCGGTGGTCTGCTTGAGACCGAGGGAGATGCGCTCGCGGTTCAGATCGACGTCGAGCACCTCGACCTCGACCTCCTGGCCGACCTTGACAACCTCGGAGGGGTGGTTGACGTGGTTCCAGGAGAGCTCGGAGATGTGGATGAGGCCGTCGATGCCGCCCAGATCCACGAAGGCGCCGAAGTCCACGATGGAGGAAACGGTGCCCTTGAGGCGCATGCCGCTCTTGAGCTTGGAGAGGATCTCGGAGCGCTCGGCCTTGCGGGACTCCTCGAGGACAACGCGGCGGGAGAGCACGACGTTGTTGCGGTTGCGATCCATCTCGATGACGCGAGCCTCGATGCGGGTGCCGAGGTAGGAGGTGAGATCCTTCACGCGGCGAAGGTCAACGAGGGAGGCGGGCAGGAAGCCGCGCAGGCCGATGTCGAGGATAAGACCGCCCTTGACGACCTCGATAACCTCGCCCTCGACGTTCTCGCCGGCGTTGAACTTCTCCTCGATGCGGTTCCAGGCACGCTCGTACTCGGCGCGCTTCTTGGAGAGAACCAGACGACCGTCCTTGTCCTCCTTCTGGAGCACGAGCGCCTCGATGGAGTCGCCCAGCGCCACGAGGTCGGCGGGGTTGGCATCCTTGCGGATGGAGAGCTCGCGGACGGGAATGACGCCCTCGGACTTGAAGCCGATGTCGACGAGGACCTCGTCGCGCTCGATCTTCACAACGGTGCCGTTAACCAGGTCGCCCTCATCGAAATCGGTGATGGAGTTGTCGATGAGGTTGTTCATCTCCTCGGTATCGACGTCGTCGAGGGAGAAGATGGACGAGTTCTGAATCTCACTCAAAGGTGGACCCCTTTCGAACTACGGGGCCCCGATTACCTGACCTGCAGATGGTTGCTTGCAAAAAGCGGACGAGCCGCCAGCGCGCGCGCACCGTTTGGAACAATCTCGGGGGCCGACAGATACTGACGTGAACTATAAACATTCACGGTTCATTAGAGTACGTTGAATCCCCATCTATTTCAAGCATAAAGTGCGATTTTTTCGTCCATGGCGGCAAACCGCCCGGGAATCGACGCGCACAATTTCAAACCCTCACGTAAAATGGCGTTGTTAAAACGTTTTGCGCCTGGGAGCCCCCGTGTCCACAATTCAAGAAGTAGCCAAGCGAGCCGGCGTATCCGCAGGAACTGTCTCGCGTTATCTCAACGGCCATCAACTTAAGGCCGCGAATCAAGACCGCGTAGAAGCGGCAATCCGCGACCTTGGCTACCGCAGCAACTATCTAGCCCGAAGCCTGCGCTCCAATCGGAGCATGTCGATCGGTCTTCTCATCAACAATATGCTCAACCACTTTGCGGTCAGCGTTGTCGCGCAGGTGGAGCGTCAAATGGAACTTAACGACTACAATATCATCCTCAGCGGCTTTCGCAAGGAACAAGATATTTTCGTTCATAAACTCGCGAACCTCATCGATCGACGCGTGGATGGACTCATCCTCTTCGAACCGATTGAGGACGACCGAGCACGTAAACTCATCGAGCAGAGCGGCATTCCCACACTTTCCATTTCAAACCCCCTCCCCTATGCATGCGTCGACAACATGCTTGCATCCGCGCGCAAAAGCTGTCGTAAGGTCACACGCCGCATGATCGATATGGGGCACACGCGCATTGGCATTCTCGCCGCTTCGCAGGAAGAATATGTCTCACGTGAACGCCTCGCCGGCGTACTTGAGGCATTTGATGACGCAGGGCTACCTCGGAATAATGCCGTTGTTCGCATTGGAGACTACTCACGCGAGTGCGGCTATCGCGACATGATGCACCTCTTAAACGAGGACCATGTCGACTGCGTGTTCGCTCTCAACTACGGCAGGGGCCAAGGCGCTCAGCAGGCGCTAAGCGAACTTGGCTTGCGCATCGGCCAGGACGTCTCTTTCGCCTGTTACGACTATCTCGACACTAAAACCTATTTTCACCCCAGCATTACCACAGTGTGCCCGCCGTCACTCGAGATCGGGACCAAGGCGGCGCAAGAGATTCTCTCCATGATCAAAGAGAGGCGCTTGGGTACAGGGCGCACAACCTACACGGATGAAGATATAGCCTGGCTGCCTTCCATCATTGAGCTGAACAAAGAATAGAGCGTAGGCCCAAAATCGATAGCCCGTCACTTCTCACGATGGCCATCGGTAGGAAGCCGACGCCACACAGCAAGGGCCCCGCAGCCACGTGCGGCTGCGGGGCCCTATTCGCTACTACCGAGCGCAGTGCGACTAAGCGCTCTTCTTTGCAAGGTCGATGAACTTTCCGGCCAAGATCTTGAAGGTCTCGGCACTCATCAACTGGTCCTCGGCATGAATCAAGATGATACTGGGCTCGACATGCTCGCCAGAGGCCTCCTGGGCGATCATCTCACCGTGCTTGGCATGGCCGGTCAAGAAGAACTGCTCGCCCTCCGCTACGCGAGACTCGGCCTCATCAATCTTGCCCTCACCAGCAAGGTCGATGGCCTCGATGAAGCAGCTTCGTGCGGACCCGACGTTTGCGATGATCTCGAAACACGCCATGTCGATTTTGCTCATATCTTCCATCTCATTACTCTCCATCTGCGGCGTCATTGGCCGCATCGGCGCTATCTTTCGGGCAAGCGGGCATCGAAACGCCCTCGCCCGCAGAATCCACGTGTTGTTTGATGTACACTTCCATTTCTCGCAGGCGTTTTTTGATCTTGCGTTTGGCAAAGGGGCTGTACAGGATGCCCATCAGCTTGCCGTTCAGGTCGTTCAGAGCCTTCTCCCCAGCGTAGGTCTCCTCGTAAACCACTTCCACGGCATCCCGTCCGTCCACGGGCTCGATCTCATAGCGAACGGTATTCACTCCCTGAGACGAGATGATGGATGCCGCATAACGATGAGGCGGCTCAAACTCGGTGATCTTAGTAGTGACATGTTGGGTCCCACCGAGCTTGGAACTCAATGTCTTCTGATAGGAGAATCCAGCCTTCAACTTTTTAGCAGGAACTTTCTTCCCACGTGCCTGCTCAGCATCGAATAGGACGGACGTGGCGATGCTGTCGAAGAGATCCTCCGCGCGTACATCCATCTTGGCCTGTACTTTCATTACCCCTCCTTGCGTGTGGCCTGGATAGACGGCCCGCGCACCGGCGCGCTAGAAGCCGCGCGACTCGGCGAGCTGCCTGTACCAACGCCCGCTTTTCTTGATGCGTCGCTCCTGGGTCTCGAGGTCGAGTTCGACAAGACCGTAGCGATTCTTGTAGGCGTTGAGCCAGCTCCAGCAGTCAATGAAAGTCCATAGGTGGTAACCGATGCAATTCGACCCCTCATCGATACCGCGGGCAAGCTGTGTCAGATGCTCCTTGATGAACTCGATGCGGTAATCGTCCTGAATCGAACCATCAGGGCCCCGGAATGCCTCTTCGCCCTCGACACCCATACCGTTCTCCGAGACGATCCATTCGATGTTCCCGTAATTATCGCGAATATTGCACGCGATATCGTATAGGGCCTCGGGATAAATCTCCCACCCACGATGCGGATTCATACGACGGCCGGGCATCGCATAAACGTCATAGTAATAGGACGGCATGAACGGAGCCTCGGGATTGGGTAGGCTCGCACGCGCACAGACGCGAAGCGGCTGATAGAAATTAACGCCCAGATAGTCCACCGTATGCTCGCGAATGATGGCAAGGTCTTCATCGCACGTGTCGGGCATCAGGCCATGCTTCGCGACCAGCTCGACGAGTTCGGGGTCGTACGCGCCCTTCACACTCGGATCGAGGAAGCTCTTGTTGGCGAACAGCTCCGCGATATGGGCAGCCTGAACATCGGCAGGGTTGTCCGAACGCGGATAGGCGGGCGTGAGGTTCAAAACGATGCCGATCTTGGCATCGGGAACGATCTCATGACATGCGCGAACCGCGAGCGCGCTCGCAAGGGCCGTATGGTACGCAACCTGAACGGCGGCTTTAGAATCGACCTTGCACGGATAGTGATACTGCTGAAGATACCCGCACTCAACGTGGACAATGGGCTCGTTGAAGGTGTACCAGCGCTTGACGACATCCCCGAACAGCTCGAAGGCGTAGCGGGCGTAGCGCGCATACAGGTCAACGACCTCACGGCTCTCCCAGCCGCCGCGCTCCTGGAGGACGGCGGGCATATCAAAATGGAACAGATTCACGAACGGCTCGATGCCCTCGTCCCGCAACGTGGAAAAGACGCTGCGGTAAAACTCGACCGCCTCGGGATTGGGCTCGCCCTCCGGATCCGGCAGCAAACGCGACCAGCTGATCGAGGTGCGGAAGGAATTCTGGCCCGTCTCATGCAGAAGCTCGATATCCTCGCGCCAGTGCTCGAAAAACGTCGAGGTGTCGGCAGGGCCGATTCCCCCGTGGAACTTGTAGGGCTCCAGCTCGAACCAAAGGTCCCAAATATCCTTGGCCTTGTGCTCCGCACCGCGGGCGCCTTCGGACTGCGGGGCGCTCGTGGCACTGCCGAAGTAGAAACCCTGCGGAAAGGTTACCTCCATCGTCTTACCTCTTTCTCTTCACAAACAGGTAGATGCCGCTCACCACTACGATCACCAGGCCTCCAACGAGCAGTCCGACGCTCCTCGAAGAGCCTCCCGCGGCACCGAAATTCGACATCACGATGAAAAAGAGCCCAACGCCCATTGCGAACACGGCCCAAGGCGATCTAAATCCCATGAACGGCGATCCTTCCTTATTAGACGGCAGCCGGCATACCCAAAGATAGCCGACAGCGAACGAGCGCAGCCCCCATTGGAGGACGGGGGCTGCGCGAATCAGGTGGGCGTCAGACGCCCATGAAGCTAAGCCTCGGAAACGGGCTCTGCCGCGGCGGCCTCCGCCCTCTCCTGCTCCTTATTCGCCAAGATGACGAACGGGAGCCAGATGAGGAAGGAAACGACGAGGTTCAGCAGCGCCACCAGCGCGGCCATGATATTGCCGCCCGTTGCGAAGAACGCGTACAGGCCGACGGGCATGATCCAAGGAACCTGGATGTAGACAGGCGGAATGATGCCGGCATACGTAAAGCCGAGTGCGATGGCGGCGGTGACAACCGGAACCAGGACCCAGGGGAAGAAATAGAGCGGATTCAGAACGATCGGCATACCGAAGATAACGGGCTCGTTGATGTTGAACACACCCATAGGCGCGGCCAGCTTGGCGATCGTCTTGGAATCCTCGCGCTTGGAGAAGAACAGGATTGCGATGATCAGGCCGAGGGTGACACCGGAGCCGCCCATCATCGTGTACGCATCAAAAGAACCACGCGTCCACATGTAAGGAAGCTGGGAGATATCGCCGGTGGCATTCCAAACGGACAGGTTCTCGAGCAGGGCCGGAGTGTAGATACCCTCGGTAATAGGTGCGAGAACGTTCATGCCGTGGATACCGAAGAACCAGAAAAGCTGAGCGAGGAACTCAACGAGCAGAACGGTAAAGAAGCCGGAGGACATACCAAGCAACGGGCGCTGAATGAACTCGGAAATCAGGTCATTCGGATAAGAACCAGAGACCACAACGCAAACCTGAGTCACGATTGCGGAGAAGAAAATGGCGGCAACGCCGGGGATCATGGCCACGAAAGCGTTGTTGACCGCAGGGGGCACAGAGTCGGGAAGCTTGATCGTGAGCTTGGCCTGGATCAGCTTGATGTAGATCATGGTGCAGACCAGTCCGAAGATCAGGGCGGTAAAAAGACCCGTAGCGCTGGTGAGCGCCGTGGAGATCATGCTCGGAGCGGTGACATTCATCGTGACGGCTCCGGCGTCAGTCACGGCAAGACCGGTGAGACCGGCGGCCTCGAGGCCCTTAACAGCCTCAGGGGCGACACCTGCCAGGGTATAGGCGAACTCGGGGGCGAAGTTCATCGTGGCGACAACGGAGGCCAGGGAGACCGCCGCACCGGAAATGGGCGAAACCTCGTAGGACTTGCACAGGTGATAACCGAGCGCGAAGGCGAAGCACAGAGCCAGAATAGAAATCGAACCGTTGTACACGTTCACATTGACGTTGATGATCTGCGTGCAGGCGGCGGTGAAAGCGTTGCCAGGGCCCCACCAAGTGTTGGGCAGATCTCGGAAGAACACGTTCAAAAGAACGGCGATGGAGCCAGCCATGGTAACGGGCATGATGGAAATAAAGCCGTCGCGAATCGCCACAAGGTGACGCTGATTACCGATCTTCTGCGCGATCGGCATGAACTTCGTCTCCATCCAGTGCATGAAGCGGTCCATGAAAGATGCCATATCATCTCTCCTTACGGAATCACGGGGTGATGAGTGAAAAATGCGAACTGCCAGTCCGCTGATCGAGTGGTCAAAAAACCGCCCGATTACTCGTGGCCGATAAGCTTGAGGCCCTGATCGAGTACCTTGGCGCCGTCCATCATGCCGTAGGCCATCATGTCGATGACCTCGACAGGCGTATCGCCGGCAACATCCTTGATCTTGTCCAGCAGGAAACGAACCTGCGGGCCGAGCAAGATGACATCGGCCTTCTCGGCGTTGGCCTGGGCCTGAGCCTCGGGGACGGCCCAGATGGTGGCCTCGATACCGCGCTCATCGGCGGCGGCCTGCATCTTGGAGACCATCATGCTCGTGGACATGCCGGCAGAGCAGCACAGCAAAATGTTAACCATGAGCTCTCCTCCTTTCTTTTCCCGCACCATGCGGGAACGACTTTGCGCGACCACCGGACAAGCGATCGCAATATCCTCATCACCCCACCAAAATGATATGTCGCGGAGTGAGGAATACCCGACAGAAGACATCGCGTGCTTCGAGCGACAAGGGGCGTCCCCCATCGCTCGATACGCTTTACGCGAATTGGGGCAAATACCGCCTGTGCGCCTCGATCAGCTCGTCCACCACGACATTCGCGAGCTTGTCTGAGGGGCATAGCGGATTCATCTCGAGGGCAGCGACGGCCAGGTCACGGTCGCCGGTGATGGCGGCCTCAACGACCATGCGCTCAAATCCCTTCATCATCTGCACATAGCCTGCGATACGCGGCTTAAGCTCGCCCATGGCGAGCGGCTTGGGACCGTCGGCGGTGATGCGGCAAGCGACCTCGACGGCGCTCGACGAGGGAAGGCCCTCGATGCAACCGTTATTCCGCACGTCGACGTACTGGATGTCGCCACGATTGGTGTGTATGGACTCGATGAGGTTGCAGGCAGCATCGCTGTAACGGGCCCCGCCGCGCTGCTCGAGCTGCCCGGGCTTGATGTCGAGGGTCTCATCGCGGTAGATCTCGAACAGCTCGTCCTCGAGACGCGAGACGACCTCGCCGCGGACATTACCTTCCTCGAACTCCCTGAGCTCCTCGGATAGCATCTCGTCAGTATGGAAGTAATAGTTGTGGTACGGGCACGGAATAGCGCGGATACCGCGAATGAACGCAGGCGAGAACGGAATGGACATGAAGTTCTTCATGGAAAGGGCCTCGTCCTCCGAGACGTGGGCGTATTTCTCCACGGCCTCGTCAATGACGGAGACGCCGTCCACGAACACATCGGTGGCGAATACAAAGTGGTTCACGCCCTGCAGTTGAAGCTCGAGGCGACTCTCATCGACATCGAGTACGCGTGCGATGCCGGCATGCATGTTGATGGGCACATTGCACAGGCCGATGGCGCGGTCGAAGTCGGTGTAGTTGAGGATGGCCTCCTCGATCATGCCGGAAGGGTTGGAAAAGTTGATCATCCACGCCTCGGGAGCAAGCTCCTGGACCTCGCGGACGAAGTCGAGAATGACCGGGATGGTGCGGAACGCCTTGAACATGCCGCCGGCTCCGTTGGTCTCCTGGCCGAGCATGCCGTGGGACAGCGGGATGCGCTCGTCGAGCACGCGGGCGGGAAGGCGACCGATGCGAACCTGGGAGGTCACGAAGTCGGCGCCGTCAAGTGCCGCGCGGCGGTCGGTCGTGAGGATGACTTTAGTGGGAAGGCCGGCGCGCTTGACCATGCGCTGCGCGAGAGCACCAACCGTGTCGAGCTTTTCCTGACCCTCCGGGATGTCGACGAGCCACAGCTCGTCCACGGGGAGGTTCTCATAGCGCTTGATGAAACCCTCGACGAGTTCGGGGGTATAGCTCGAGCCGCCGCCGATAGTCGCGATCTTGATGCCGCCTGCCATATGTCCTCTCCTCAATCTCGATGCACTCGGGGCCGCGCCCCATGCGAACCGCATGATCCGCACCAGCGCCAACATGCGGACGCGGAGCGATCTGCCCTACAGCAGGACGCCGAAACGCGACCAGGAGTCCAGGTACTCCAGGAGCATCTGCTCGTGAGCGGGCAGCGTGCCGACCACATTGCGGGTGCCGTCGTCGGGCATGTCCTGGAGCACAAGCTGCAGCTCTCCCTTGTAGCGGGGGCTGGCGTTGTTGACGACCACGACGTCGCCGCGCATAAGGTCGCGACCGACCGGGCGTGCAGGGATGTCGAGGTCCGCGAACTCGACTCGCGACCAGGTGCTGCGCAGCAGGTACGGGCTCAAATCGCCACGGACCTTGTGCTTGGGGTAAAGGGCGACCGTGCGCTCGTTGTCGGTCAAGCCGGGATCGGCGACGGGGCGGAACTGGACGAGGGAGCGGTCGATCTCCTCGACGGAGGCGAGCTCCTCCTCGGTGGCAAAACAGTTGGAGATGATGATGTCGTCGATGAGACCCATAGCGGACAGATGACGCGCCTGGAAGTCGAGCGGCAGTCCGCGATGGCACTCGAGGGTAACGAGGCCCTCCTTGAGCGGCCAGGGACCGAAGGCGTCATCGCGAGGGATGCCGATGAACGCAGCAAGGCTCACGCCAAGCTCTCGAACAAGGGCGCTCTCGCGCTCGAAGAAGGCGGTGTCGAGACCGCTGAAGCGCTGCGGGTAGAAGTTATGGCAGGAGATGAGGCGCGCGCGATCGGGGTCGTGCGTGAGCGTCGCGGGCAGGATGCCGTCGGCGCTGCTGGCGTTGAGCTCGATCATGAGGCCGTAGGGGCTACGCGTCATGTCCGCCACTTGGCTGGGCTGGAAGGGCTCATCCAGACGGATGCCGTCGGCGCCGATCTCGTGGAAGAACGAAAGGTCGTCGTAGGAGATGCCGAGCTTGGAGAAGACACTGGGAGCCACATCGAAGATGACCTCCATGCCGTTCGCATGAGCACAAGAGGTCAGCTGTGCAGACTCGTGTTTGACCTGCCGCGGATCCCCTTCGACCGACAGCAAGCATGAGAAAATGCGGCTGAACCCGTGTGCAGCGGCGCGCTCGATGTACGAGCAATCCCGCTCGACCGTAGAATGCTCGGGATACAGGGAAATGCCCCACTTCATACGAGAACGTCCTTCCTTTGCGTGTCTTCAGTCGCCGCGCACGACACATCTCGTGCATTTGATGATTGAAATTATATCGATTCAAATTTTGAAGACGAATGAGAGAACACAAGGTCATTCTTGTGCAGAAACGTTATTTTTACCGTATTGCCAGTTATTTATATCGATTTAATTTTAGAAGGCCACTCTCAATGAAACCGTGAACGGTAGCGATTTTCCGGCAAACGGTGACGCATATGCCAGGGACAAGCACTACAAGAGGGAAGGCGGCGGCAACCGATTCGCAGACTCGAAGGGCTAGGCGAACGCCGATGGGGTACAAGTGGTTCAATGCGAGCGCATGCGATTCCTTCACACCCGATTTGCCTCGCCCAACACAGAACAAGACCCAGGAGACGCTTATGCCCCAGCTCAAAGCCGTCGTCTTTGACATGGACGACACGCTGCTCAGCATCAATCTCAGGGCCTTCATCGGCGTGTTCGCGCTCGACGAGGCGAACTTGCTCGCGCAGGTCGCCCGCAAACCCATCGTGTCGCTCTTCTCCCCCCTCGGCTCGGCCATGCTCGCCCTCAACAACGGCGATCGCGCACAGGGGGACACCCGCACCAACCGCCAGTTCTTCGCCGATGAAATCGAGCGCCGCTGCGGCATCCCCATCCTCGAGCCCGCCATCGCCGACATGCTCGACTTCTACGAGCGGGAGGTCCTGCCCAAGAAGAACGACCGGACCATCTCCGCCCGCCCTCGCGAGGGAGCCCATGAGGCGGTGCAGACCGTGCTCGACCATGGCATGCGCATCGCGCTGCTCACCAACCCGAGCTTCTCGCGCTCCTGCATCGAATGCCGTATGGGCTGGGGCGACATGCTCGACATGCCCTTCGAACTTGTGACCACGTGGGAGAACTCAACGCGTGTCAAGCCCAGCGCCGATTACTACCGCGATTCGCTCGCCAAGCTCGGCCTCGCCCCCGAGGAGACCCTCATGGTGGGCAACGACCCCAAGCGCGACTTCCCCTCCCCCTCGATCGGCCTCAAAACGGCCTACGTGGGTGCCGGCTACCAACCTCATGCGTTGTGGAACGGCAGCATGGCCGATTTCGCCAAGGACTTCGACCGTATCGAAGAACGGTTCTGCAACGGCGAATAGGCCCTCGCGAGGCCCAAACTTCTTACAGCCGGGTCTCGCCTGTCATGAGCTTCAAGATCTCGACATCGGTGTCCTTCATGCCCACGCGGCCGACGTAGCCCATGCTCGCGATGGTCTCCTCCACCGTGCCCATCACGATACCCTCGCCCGCGCGGAAACCGCGACCGGCCTGAGCCATATCGGCACCGAGGATCGCAGCGTCAACAGCTGCCGAGATTTTGGCGGCGCAGCTCGCCTTGGCGCCGTCGCACACGATACCGCCCACGTTGCCGAGGGTGTTGACGATGGTGGCGCCAACCTGCTCACGCGACCCGCCGCGCATCCACTCGATGGCAGCGCCCGCACCGCATCCCGCGCACACCACGCCGCAAAACGCCGACAGCGCGCCGATGTAGCTCTTCACATGGATCGCCACCAGATCGGACAGGGCGAGCGCGCGCAACAGGCGATCGCCCTCGATGCCGAGCTCCTCGGCGTAGGTCGCCACGGGCATGGCGCACGTAATGCCCTGGTTGCCCGAGCCACACACAATCGCAACGGGCAGGGCGCAGCCGCTCATGCGGGCATCGGAACCGGCCGCAGCACGGGCGCGGGCGCGGCAGGCCACATCGTCACCGCGCGTGGCGAGCAGCGTGCGGCCCACCTCGGCGCCCCACTCGTTGACAAGGCCCTCCTCCGAGATGGCCGCGTTGAGCGTGAGCTGGCGCTCGAGGGACTCGCGAGCACCGGAGATATCGCCGCCCTCCACGAAGTCCAGGATGATGTCGAGCGTGAGGCCCTCGAGGGGCTTGGCGGCAGGCGCCTCGGAATCGCCGGCGGACTGCACGGCGCTCATGAGCGCACAGGTGCCGGAGCAGGAATCCTCCACGTCACCGCCGCGGGCGGCGGGGCACAGCTGGTTGGCGGGCACGCCGTCGCGCGTGCAGCGAACCACGTTCGTGTGGTGCTCGGAAATGGCGACCTCGGCCACATGGCCCAGTGCGTGCGCTTTGATCTCGATGTAGAGGTTCGGCACGCCCTCGATCAGCGTCACCTCGCAGTAGCCCTCCTGGGCGAGCAGGTCGCGCGTGCGCGCTATATCCGCCTCGCCCACTCCCTCGAGGGCCTCGAGGGCCGCCGAGGCATCGCCGCCGACCGCGCCGAGGACCGCCGCGGCCTCGACGCCGCGCATACCATCGGAATTGGGAACAGTGACGCTCTTGACGTTCTTGATGATGTTGCCGGAGCAACCCACCTCGAGCGATTCGGGCTCGCATCCCAGCACGAGCCGGGCAAGCGCCGCGGCATATGCGACGGCGATGGGCTCAGTGCAGCCCAGCGCGCAGATCAGCTCGGAATTCAACAGGTCGCACAGCGCGCGGTCACGCTGCTCGGGCGACATGTCGGCCACGTTCTTGACATCCACGGCGATCCCCTTTCGATGTGTCATTCAACTGCCTCCAAGTGTAGCAGCCCCATCCGCCCCTCTCACGGAAACGCGGCTCGACCCGCAAAGGCCGAACCGCGTTGTAGGGGGGGCATATTGAACGGTCGTCGCGCCTAGCCGAAGAAGCGCTCGATCTCGATGGCCGCGTTTTCCAGGGAATCGGAGCCGTGGATGATGTTCGCGTTCACGTCGTTGGCAAAGTCGCCGCGAATCGTGCCGGGGGCCGCGTCGAGCGGGTTGGTAGCGCCCATGATGGTGCGCATCTTGGAGACGGCAGAGAGGCCGGACACGACCATCTTCACCACGGGGCCGCTCGTCATGAAATCGACGATGTCGCCGAAGAACGGCTTGTCGGCCAGATGAGCGTAATGCACCTTGACGAGGTCCTCGTCAAGCTCGCACTTCTCCATCTTCTCAATAGTGAGACCGCAACGCTCGATGCGGTCGATGATGAGGCCCGTCTTGCGGTCACGGACGGCATCGGGCTTGATCATGATGAAGGTCTTCTCGATATCTGCCACGGGTTCCCCTTTCGATGGGAGGGCTGGAAACGCGCCTTGCGCGCCGTATGTTCGCTACGTCATGGTACCCAAAGCGCAAGGGCGGAAAACCACATTTCGACAAAGGGCCCAACTGAAACGTTTCCTCACGCGAACATGCACCGCTCGCCCACGAAACCACCATCATCGAGCCGTCCGATCAGGCACCCTCCCCCATGGGGACGAGAGACGAAATCCCCTCGAGATACGCTTCATCCGCGACGAGCGTTGCTCGAACCAGGCGCATCTGCTCTCTCACGGCGGAGGGAGACGTGCCGCCCATCGTCGAGCGCGCACCGACGATGGCGTCGATATCGAGAGACGAGACGATATCGGGGCCGAACAGGGGGCTCGCTTCCTGGAATACGGCAAGGGGCAGGTCGTCGAGCCGACATCCGCGCTCCTCGCATACGAGCACCAGGCGCCCGACAACCTCATGCGCCTCACGGAACGGCATGCCCTTCTTGGCGAGGTAGTCGGCGACATCCGTCGCCGCGAGATGCCCGACCTCGCAGGCCGCGCGCATGACATCGGCGTTGAACGTGCAGGTGGAGATCATCCCCGCCATGACGGCGAGGCTCTGGGAGAGCGTGCGGGCGGAATCGAGCATGCCGCCCTTGTCCTCTTGCAAGTCCTTGTTGTATGCCAGCGGCAACCCCTTGCACGTCACCAGCAGCTGCAGGAGATTGCCGTAGACGCGACCCGTCTTTCCCCTGATGAGCTCCGCGAAATCGGGGTTCTTCTTTTGGGGCATGATCGAGGACCCCGTGGAGTATGCGTCGGAAAGGGTGATATAGCCGAACTCCGAACTGCTCCACAGCACAATCTCCTCGGCGAGGCGGGAGAGGTGCATGGCCATGGTCGAGCATGCGAAATGCAGGTCCAAAATGAAATCTCGATCAGAGACCGCATCGAGCGAGTTGCAGATGACGCGAGCGAACCCCATCTCGTACGAGGCCGCGACGCGATCGATCGGATACGTGGTCCCGGCGAGCGCCGCCGCCCCCAGCGGGGATGCATCGGCTGCTTCGAAGGCCGCGGTCAGCCGATGGAAATCGCGCTCGAACATCCAGTAGTACGCGAGCAGATGGTGCGAGAGGAGAACGGGCTGCGCGTGCTGGAGATGCGTCATGCCCGGCAAGACCACGCCCTCGTTGTCGCATGCGGCCCCGATCAGGGCCTCGCGCATATGCAAATTCGCCTGCATGAGGTCGTGGGCGAGCGCCTTCGCGGCAAGCCGCGTGTCGGTGGCGACCTGGTCGTTGCGGGAACGCCCGGTATGCAGGCGCTTACCCGCTTCGCCAATGCGGCGCGTGAGCTCCCCCTCGATCGCCATGTGAATGTCCTCGTCCTCGATATGGAAGGGAAACGAACCGGCATCGATCTCCCCCTCGATATCGTCGAGGCACCCCACTATGGCATCGCAGTCCCCCTGGGAGATGATGTGCTGCTTGGCGAGCATGCGTGCGTGCGCCTTCGAACCCGCGATATCCTGCTTGTACAGGTGTTTGTCGACCGGCAGCGACGCGCCGAACTCCTGTGTGGCGACAGCGACGTCCTCCTTGAACCGTCCACCCCAAAGCGCCATCCTCATCCATCCTTTCCGCGGCAACCCGTCTCGGCCGCATCCGCCGCGCGGAAAACCATCCCCCACGCGGTCCATTCCCTCACGCATCCCGTACGGGCATCAGAAGTTCACCGCGCGGCTCGCGGTGTGGGAACCGGCCGTACCATCCAAGACATCGAAAGACGTGGGTGCGGGCGTGCCTCCCTGCGTGTGCGCGACCCCCTTCATCGCCCAGGTCTTGATCGAAAGCCCCTGGATATCGATGAAGCCCTTCGCCGCCTTCTGGTCGAATGCCTCGTCGTTCTCGTAGGTAGCGAGCGCCGGATCGTACAGGGCGCAGGAGCTCTTGCGACCCGCAACCACGCATCCGCCCTTGTAGAGTTTGAGTCTCACCGTGCCGGTCACGTCGTGTTGCGTAGCGGCCATAAATGCGTCGAGCGCCTGCTTGAAGGGACTGAACCAGCGTCCGTTGTAAACCTGGTCCGCCCAAAGCTGCTCGAGCGCGAGCTTGTGATGGAGCACGTCGCGCTCCAAGCACAGATCCTCGAGCGCCTTGTGCGCCTGGATGAGCGCAAGACCGGCGGGGACCTCATAGCACTCGCGGGATTTCAGCCCGACATAGCGGTTCTCGATCATGTCGATGCGGCCGTACCCGCACGAACCGGCGATGAGGTTGAGCTTGGCGATAAGTTCTGGCAGCGGCAGCTCCTCGCCGTCGAGGCTCGTGGGCACTCCCGCAGCAAACCCGACCTCGACGTAGGTCGGGACGTCGGGAGCATCGAGCGGGTCGACCGTCATCGTCCAGATATCCGCCGGGGGCTCCGCCCACGGATCCTCGAGCACGCCGGCCTCGATGGCGCGGCCCCACAGATTGTCGTCGATGGAATAGGGCTTCTCGATGCTCTGGGAAACCGGCACGCCGTGCTTCTCCGCATATGCGATCTCGTCGGGACGCATGCCAAGATCCCATTCACGCACGGGAGCGATGACCTTGAGCGACGGATCGAGTGCCGTGATGGAAGTCTCGAAGCGCACCTGATCGTTACCCTTGCCCGTGCAACCGTGGGCGACGCAGGTGGCGCCGTACTTATGGGCCGTCTCAACAAGGTGCTTCGAGATCAACGGACGGGAGAGCGCGGAGAGCAAGGGGTACTTGTTCTCATACATGGCGTTGGCGGCAATGGCGCAGGTGATGTAGTCGGAGGCAAACTCGTCGGTCATGTCAACGACCTCGACGGCAACGCACCCGAGCATCCGCGCTTTTTCCGCGAGCTTCTCGAGACCGTCGTGCTCCTGGCCCACATTACCCAGCATGGCGATGACGTCGAGGTCCATCTCATGTTGCAGCCATTTGATGCACACGGAGGTATCCAGGCCTCCGGAGTACGCGAGCACGACCTTTTCCTTGGATTGCTGGTTGTTCATGGACTCATCCTTTCACGATGCCTTAATGCAGTGGAAATGGGTTGAGCCCAACCGATATAGAGGTGCCCGCGGTCGCACCTGTGTCTGCGCGCGTCACGAGTCGCATGCGATGCGCGCATATGAAAAATCCGCCTCTCGGCGGATGCTCCCTTGACGATATCGGTTGGACTCTGCGTGGAGGTCAGGCCTCCATGCGAACAGAGACAACGATCTATCGTCGTCGGGAGATTGCGCGCTGGCGTCGGACGGCAGCGTCGGCGGCGATCTGGCGGGGCGTGATGGCGGCAATCGCCTTCCCCTCGTATGTAGCCAGAAGCTGTGCCACGGTTGCTCGTCCCCTCTAAATCCGGCAGCGCCAATCATTGGTTTGCTATAGTAGCCTAAAGTGCTCGCCTGAACATTCGAATTTTTCGAATATTTCGGCCCTGTTTCCCATATGCATAAGAAACAGGGCCGCATGAATACAATCTCGCTAATCCGAGAGATATCTGGATAGGAATTCCCGAGTGCGGGGGCTTTCGGGCGCGGTGAATATCCGCTCGGGCGCGCCCTGCTCGGCGATGACGCCGCGGTCCATGAAGACCACGCGATCCGATACGGTGCGTGCGAACTCCATCTCATGTGTGACGACCACCATCGTCATGCCGTCGCGCGCAAGGGCGCGCATGACCTCGAGCACCTCGCCCACGATCTGCGGGTCGAGCGCGCTGGTGGGCTCGTCGAACAACATGATCTTCGGGCGCATGCACAGGGCGCGCGCGATAGCGACGCGCTGCTTCTGCCCGCCCGAGAGCGTGGAGGGCGCCGCATGGGCGAAGGCCTCGAGTCCCACCGAGCGCAAGTGCCCAAGCGCCACCTCCTCGGCCTCGGCCTTCGACATCTTCTTGCGGGTGATAGGCGCCAGCGTGCAGTTGGCGAGCACATCCATGTTGTTGAACAGGTTGAAGCCCTGGAACACCATGCCAATGTCCTCGCGCAGGGCGTTCACATCCACATGATCCGCGGTCAGGTCGCTCCCCTGGAACCACACGTGGCCCGCGTCGGGCGTCTCCAGCAGATTGATGCACCTCAGCAAGGTCGATTTGCCCGAACCGGAGGCGCCGATGATCGTCACGACCTCGCCGGGGGCGACGTCCAGATTGACGTCGCGCAGGACCTCCAGGTCGCCGAAGGACTTGCGCAACCCTTCGATGCGCACCAGGTATTCGCCGGCGGGCGCCGTCGCGATGATGTCACTCGTATGCATGGTTCAGCGCTCCTCGACGTTGATGGGCTGATCGGATGTGCTGCCGAGCTTCACGGACTTGACGTCGAGTCGACTTGCGAGGCGCCCGAGCAGCCACGAGGCGAACATGGTGAGGCACAGGTACATCACGCTCGTCACAAGCGCGGCCTCGAACTTGGCATAGTAGATGCCGCCCACGGTGGTGGTGGCGAACATGAGGTCGAACGTACCGATGACCGAGAGCACCGACGAGTCCTTGATGTTGATGACGAGCTCGTTGGAAAGACCGGGGATGGCGAATTTGACACCCTGCGGGAAGACGACCTTGCGCATCGCCTCCCATTGCGAGAGGCCGAGCGAGCGGGCCGCCTCCATCTGGCCGGCGTCGACCGACTCGATGCCGCCGCGCAGCACCTCCATCATGTAGGCCGTGGAGTTGAGCACGATGGTCACGAGACCGGCGGTGAACGTGCTCCAGATCGCGTTAATCTGCGTAGTGGTGAGTTCGGTCATCTTGAATAGGGAGAAAACGCCGAAGAAGATGATCATGGCCTGGACCATCATGGGCGTGCCGCGCACCACGGTGCTGTACGTGCGGGCGAATCCGCTGCCCACGACCTTCCAAAAGCGCACGAAGTCGTTGTCCGAACGGTCGATGACCTGAATACGCAAAAACACGAGGAGCAGCGCCAAGAAGAACGCGATCACAGTGCCGAACACCGCGAGGGCGACCGTGGTCTTGAGACCCGCGACAAAGATGTCGCGACCGTTGTAGAGCATGTAGAGCATGCTCTCGAGCGTGGCGGAGGGGCGCGTCGTCGCCGTGGTCGCGACCGCCCAGGCGGAGGCGAGGCCGCAGCCCACGCGGTCGATGGCGAGGACGGCGGTCATGGCGGTGACCGCATAGGAGCCGTAACGCAGGGCGCGAACGACGCCGGGACGCGTGAACGGCGAGGCGTTCGCATAGGCCTTCCACCGCGTGAGCTTGAACACCAAGGCAATGGCGGCGATCACGAGCCAGGCGGCGAGCAAATAGTACACGGCGACCTCAAGCGCATATGCATGGGTCATGAAGCTCAAAGAGGGACAGGGCGAGGCGGACAATGCCATACCCGCGGCGGCGATGGCGCTCGTGCCCAACAGCACGTAGCGATGATCGCTGCGAATAAACGAGACCAAGCGGCCAAGCGGACCCTCGCCCGCCGATACGGTGGTCATAGATCGACTCCTTTAATTGAGTGACGTGATATGGCCGCCGAGCATGAATCGGCGGCACGGCAACATGCACATAGCCTGAGCTCGGACATATTCTCGAAGGGCGTTTTGTGAAGCGAAGCGCAACCACGCCCGAAGAGATTATGTCCGCGCTCAGGCGGCACGATCCGTTAGGCCGGCTGGCGATCCATGCAGGCGGACCACATGTCCTGGCGCTCCTCGTCGTCGATGGAGGCGATGATTTCGTTGACCTTGTCGAGCGCGGCGTCGTTTCCCTTGGCAACGCCCGCGTTATCGGGCATGAGCGAGTCCTCGAAGGCGTCCTCCATGTCGAGTACGACCAAATCGGGATAGACCTCGAGCAGCTTGGGCGCAGAGAGCATGGAATACGTGATGATGTCGCACGTGCCGTTGCGCAGGTTCTCAACAACCATGGGCTGGGTCTCGGCGGGCGTCATGTGGTTGGCGCCCTCGATTTGGGCGATAACGTCGTCGTACATGGTTGCGGCCTGGCCCAGGATGGAGGCATCCGCAAGCTCGTCGAACGTGGTGGCGCCGGCATAGGCGGAATCGGCCCTGCAGATCATGACGATGTCATCGTCGACATACGAATCGGAAAATGCCGCGGCAGCCGCGCGTTCGGGCGTGACGGACATACCGGCGCACACGATGTCGACCTGGCCGTTGTTGAGCGCGTCGATGAGCGAGCCGAACTCGAGCTTGACCGCCACGGGCTCCATGCCAAGGCCATCGGCGATGATCTTCGCAACCTGCACGTCGTAGCCATCGGCGTAAGCGCCGGGAACGTTCTCGATGGGGATGGTGAACTCGGACTCCTCAGAGACCTGCCAGTTGTACGGAGCATAGGCGGCCTCCATGCCGACGCGCAAGGTCTTGCCATCGCCGAGCAGGGTGCCGGACGCAGAAGCACCGCCATCGACAGCGTCGCCGCTGCCCTGGGGGGCGGGTCCGCAGCCCGCGAGGAACATCATACCTCCCACGCTCAATGCCGCCATGCCCGAGAGCTTCAAGAACTCCCTGCGCGAACGCATGACAGGTTGTACAGATACAGAGACAGTCTCGTGAGTCATGATGATACCTCCGGTTTTTGTCTGAGACCCCTTCCGCACGACGCAACCAGAGGGGGCCCATCCCCCTCTCCCTTGCAACTTAATGCGTGAAAGTTCCGCGTGCTGCAAGGCAGGATACTCCGCTTCAGTGGAGCGCATGGTGGAGGTATGCCAAGAAATACATTGGTTACAAAAAATATTCATTTTGTTGTATGCGATTATGCGGCGCGGCATGGTGCGCGATTCGCGCGTGAATCGGGTTTTTAAACATCGAAGGGGCGCTTCTGACCTCAGCGCTCTACAATAGGCGGGAATTGCATCCCGGAGCCAGCGGCGGCATGCTCGGCCCGGCATCCCGAAAGGAACCCATGCTCCCCTCCTATCTCGAAGACACCGACCTGTCATCCATCAAGCTCGTCGCGACCGACATGGACCTCACCCTGCTGGCCGACGACAAATCGATGCCCGAGGGCGTCGACGAGCGCATCGACGCCCTCGCCGAGCGCGGAATCGTCTTTTGCGCGGCAAGCGGCAGACCCGGCCTCGCCTTGCGGGAGTCCTTCCCCGATCATCACGCCGATATGGCCATAGTCGCCGACAACGGGGCATCCGTGTACCTGCGCGACGAACTCGTATATCGCGACCTCATCGAGCGCGAACTATGGCGAGAGGTCCTCGCCGTGGCCGTGAAGACGCCCCACTGCGTCCCCGTCCTTTGCGCCTTCGACGACGCATACGTATTGGAGCGCGACCGCAGGCATGAAGACGTGGTGGGCATCTATTACCGCTCCATCACCTACGTCGACTCCTTCGAGGGGCTCGACGTCGACTCGAACAAGATCTCGATTTACTTTCCCGCCTGGGACAGCAAGAAGAACCTCGACGAGGTGTTCGCCCCCGCGTTCGGGACCCGCCTTTACCTGACGTGCGCCGGCGACGAATGGCTGGACTTCATGAACATCGGCATCGACAAGGGCTCGGGCATCCGACACCTCGTCGAGCACCTGGGCATCGACCTCGCAGACGTGGCCGCCTTCGGCGACACATATAACGACATCCCCATGTTGGACATCGTGGGGCACAGTTACGTGATGGGCAACGCCGCCGAGCACATGCACGCGCACGGCACGTTCCTCGCGCCGAGCAACAACGAGGCGGGCGTGCTCACCGTCATCGACCGCATCGTCGAAGCTGCGAAATAGCAACGCGGCCCCTTCGAATGGAGCCGCCCCCGACGTACGCGTCGGGGGCGGTTTTCGCATATTGGGGCGATTCTGCGACGAGCTACTTCGCCTCTGCCCAAGTCTCACCGGCACTCGCGTCGGCGATGAGGGGCACGCGAAGCTCGGCGACGCCCTCCATCTCCTCGCGAACCATGGCGACGAGTCGATCGACCTCGCTGACGGGACATTCGAAGTCGAGTTCGTCGTGCACCTGCAGGATCATCTTGGCCGTAAAGCCCTCGGCGCGCAGGCGCTCGGCGACACGCACCATGGCGATCTTGATGATATCGGCAGCGGAGCCCTGCATGGGGTGGTTCATCGCCGTGCGCTCACCGAACATGCGCTGCGCGGGAATGCGCAGCTCCGGGATGGGACGGCGTCGACCGTACATGGTCTCGGCATAGCCCGTCTGCTTAGCAAAGGTGACCGTTTCGTCCAGATACGTGCGAACGCCGGGGTACGCGCGGAAATACGCGTCGATCATCTCACGCGCCTCGGCCATGGGGATATCGAGCGTCTGGGACAGGCCGTATGCCTGCTGGCCGTACACGATGCCGAAGTTCACCGCCTTGGCTCGGCTGCGCAGCTGTGGGGTGACCTCGTCCACGGGGACGCCGAAAACGCGCGCCGCCGTCTCGGCGTGGAAGTCCTCGCCCTCGTTGAAGGCGCTCACCAGGTGTTCGTCGCCAGAGAGGTGCGCCAGTAACCTGAGCTCGATCTGCGAGTAGTCGATCGCCACGAACACCGACCCCTCCTCGACCGAGAAGGCGCGCTTGACCGCATGGCCCAGCTCGGAGCGGGTGGGGATGTTCTGCAGGTTGGGACTTGAGCTCGAAAGGCGCCCGGTCGCGGTGATGGTCTGATTGTACGTGGTATGCACGCGCCCGTCATGGCGGCGCAGCGGCCCCAGCGTGTCGAGATACGTCGACTTGATCTTGGTTTTCTCGCGGAACTCGAGGATGAGCCGAACGATCTCATGGTCCTTCGCCAAATCCTCGAGCACCTTGGCGTTCGTGGAGTAGTATCCGCGCTGCGTCTTTTTGAGGCCAGCCGTGGGCAGGCCGAGCTTGTCGAACAGGATGCGCGAGAGCTGCATGGGGCTCGAAAGGTTGAACTCCTCGCCGCCGGCGAGCTCGCGAATACGCACCTCGAGCGCTTGAATCTGACCGACGAGCTCATCGGACTGTGCGGCGAGGCGAGCAGGGTCGACGTACATGCCCGCGCGCTCCATGGAGGCGAGGACGCGTACGAGCGGCATCTCGATCTTGGTGAAGATGGCATCCGCCCCCTGGGCTTCGAGCGCCGAGGCGAGTGGCTCGCGCAGGGTGCGGGCGAGCCAGGCCCCACGTGCGGCGATGCTCACGGCGTCCGCAGGGGCACCGTCCTCCCCCGCCGCAGACGGCAGGGACGCATGCAAGTAGGTCTCGGCCAGGTAGGCGTCGGTGAAGTCAGAGCGCACCGAATCGAGCAGATATGCGGCGACCACGGTATCGAACAGGCGAGTGGAATCCACCGCCAGGGGGTCAAGCAGCTCGGCTTCACTCGAATCGACCGGCGACAGCTCGTGAAGCAGCGCCTTGACATCGAAGGAAGCAACGCGCCCCTCGGTCAAGACGAGCTTGAGAACGCCCGGGATGACACCTGCGGAAAGATCGAAATCGGTCGTGAATATCGCACAGGGGCCGAGGGGCTCCTCGAACGACAGCAGGGCGCGCTCGGTGGCGACCCACAGGCGGCGCGTCATGCCAAAAAGCGCGTCGGCCTCCTTGTCGTCCTCCATGGACACACCGAGCCACTCGCCCGCCTCGAGCGCACGGGACAGCTCGTCGAAACACGCGTCCATCTCCTCGTGCTCGCGAGCGTGCTTGGCCTCATCGAGCGCCGATGACGCATCGAGAGCCACCCGCAGGATCTCGGGCATCTCGAGGCTCGCCGCGGCGGGAACCGCTGCAGCGCCCTCGCCTAACAGGGCGAGGAAACGGTTCTGCATGGCCATGATGCCGATTCCGCCCAAAGCGGCGGAGACGGCAGCCGCGTCGAAGGCGGGGAACGCCACCTCGGTCAGGTCGCACTCGATGGGCGCGTCCGTCATGATCGTCGCGATCTTGCGGGAGATGAGCGCATCGTCGATGTGGGCGCGCAGATTCTCGCCCATCTTGCCCTTGACCTCGTCGGCATGGGCGATGACCTCGTCGAGGTTGCCGTACTGCGTGATGAGGGCACTCGCCTTCTTGGGGCCGATGCCGGGCACGCCGGGGATATTGTCGGAAGAGTCGCCCTTGAGGCCGTAAAAGTCGGGGACGAGCTCGGGCGTGATGCCGTGGTATAGGTCATCGACGCTCTCAGGCGTCATGATGGCGATGTCGGACAGGCCCTTGCGGGTGGACACCACGTGCACGTGGTCGGTCACGAGCTGATACATATCGCGGTCACCGGTGACGAGGTACATGTCGCACCCGGCGGCCTCACCGCGGCGGGCAAGAGTCCCCAGGATGTCGTCGCCCTCCCAGCCCTCGAGCTCCACGACGGGAATGGACAGACTCGCGAGCAGCGCCTTGATCATGGGGAACTGACTGCGCAGGTTGGGATCCATGGGCGGGCGCTGCGCCTTATACTGCGGCAGCATCTCCATGCGGACCTTCGGACGACCCTTGTCGAAGGCGCAGACCACGCCGTCGGGCGTGAACTCGTCGACCATTTTGAGGAACATGTTGAGGAAGCCGAACACCGCGTTGGTGGGGCGGCCGTCCGGCGCGTTCATGGTAGGCGGCACGGCATGGAAGGCGCGGTGCATGAGCGAGTTGCCGTCGATCACGGCGATGACGCGGCGCTCGCGGGCGGAAGTGCTATCGGTCATGGGGATAACCTCATTTCGTCGTTGAACGAAACCAGTCTACCCCACCGCATGGACCTCTTGCCGTGGGTGTGCAAAAGGGGGCAGGTGCAAATTGCACATCAGGCTCGATGTGTAATTTGCACCCATCCCCAATTACACGGCAAGGCGTGAAATTAGTTGAACTTGAAGATCTTGCTCGCCAGGTGGTACATGCCGATGGTGGTCTTCTCGCCCAGCTTGCCGGGAAGGTTCGTCCCGATGCCGATCACACCGTGCCGCGCCTTGCGGTACATCTTCTCGTCGTAGGCCTTAAGCTCGGCCCACAGAGCCGCGAGCTCATCCTCGATGCCGGGCTTGTCCGACAGCTTGGTGAACACCGAGCAAATGGCCATCATCATGGTGAAGTAGCCCATCATGTAAGAGCGCAGTTTCTCCTGAGGAACGTCCTCATACAGGTGATACGCCTGCATCATGATGCGCGTGATGCGGAACTGCTGGTCAAGACGGCCAACCATGATCTCCTCGTTCACGCTCTGGCCCTCGCGGCCGATGAAGTAGCGATAGAGGTCGATATCGGCGTAGTACAGCGTCTCGCAATTGGGCAGCGGCACGTAAGCGTAGATGTTATCCACGTAGAAGGTATGAGGCGGCATGGGCAGTTCATGCGCGCGCAGGACGTCCGTGCGATAGCACAGCGAGTGCATCAGCAGGTTCTGATCCGGACGGAAGCGACCGATATCGCCCCACGTGAAGACCTTCTTGCGCGGCAGGGCCATGCGATAGCTGATGGTGGTGTGCGTGCCCTCGTGGACTTTCTCGTACACGTAGTTGGAGATGAACAGATCCACGCGCAGGTCGCGCTCCTCAAAGCCACGCAGGAGCTGCAGCATCGTGGCGAGCGCATCCGCGTCGAGCCAGTCATCGGAGTCGACGACCTTGTAGTACGTGCCGCGCGCCTCGCGAAGGCCGGCACGGACGGCCATGCCGTGACCGCCGTTCTCCTGATGCACCACGCGGACGATGCCCGGATAGCGGGCCTCCCACTCGTCGGCCTTGGCGCCGGTCTCGTCCTTGGAGCCATCGTTCACGATGATGATCTCGATATCGGAGGCACACTTGGAGCCCTCGAGAATCGATGAGATGCAATGGTCCATGTCCTTGGCGGCGTTGTAGCTCGGAATGCCGAAGGAAAGGACCTTGTGGCCCTCCCCCGCCGGGGTCACAGACAGCGTCTTGATGGGAAATGCGGCTCGAGCCGCCTCCACATCATAGGAAGCGGCGAGTGCGGAATAGTCAACATTAGGCATGGCAGGCGATGATTTCGTCCGAAAGGTTGAGGGCAGAGGCGGTCACAGCGTCCATATCGTAATAACGGTACTCAGCCAGGCGGCCGACCGGATGGAAGTTCGTGATGTGCGAGACGCGCTCGAGATAGCTCTCGTACAGTTTGCGGTTATCGGGGTCCAGAATCGCGTAGTACGGGGTCTGGCCGCTGCCCGGCTCGTAGGCGTGGCTGTACTCCTTCATGATGGTCGTCTTACCGGGGACCTCCTGGCCCGTCATGTTCTTGAACTCGGTGATGCGGGTGAAGTCCTCGGAAACGGTGTAGTTCACGGTGCCCACGGGCTGGAACTGATCCATGTCGAGGGTCTCGAACTTCATGTCGAGCGTGCGGTACGGCAGGGCACCCAGATCGAGGTCGAACAGCTCGTCGAGCGGGCCGGTGTAGATCACCTCGCCGCCGTAGACGTTGCCGCAGACCTTCACCGTGGTGTCGGTGAGCTCGAAGATGTCACGGGCGTCCACGTCGCAGAAGACGTCGATGCAATCGTGATCGAGCATATTCTCGAACAGGGCGGTGTAGCCCTCCGCGGGCATGCCCTGGTAGGGAGCCTGCGGAAAATAGCGGTCGTCATCGCCGACGAAGATCGGCACGCGGGCAGTGACGGAGGGGTCGATCTCGTCGGGCGTCTGGCCCCACTGCTTCATCGTGTAGTGGAGGAACACGTTCTCATACACGTAGTCGGCGATCTCGGCCAGGTCGGGGTCGTTCTTCTCACGCAGCTGCAGGATGGGGACCTTCACGTCCTTGCCGAACGTCTCCACGAGCTTGGCATACAGCTCCTCGCCGCGCTCCTCTCCGAACGCGAGCAGCAGGCTCTTGTGGTTGAAGGGAACCGGCATGAGCGTGCCGTGGACGTTGGCGAGTACCTTGTGCTGGTAATCGGTCCACTCGGTGAAGCGGGACAGGAACGTGTGCACGCGCTCGCTGAAGGTGTGGTAGATGTGCGGGCCGTACATGTGAACGAGCACACCGGCCTCATCCAGGTAGTCGTAGGCGTTGCCGGCAATGTGGTTGCGGCGCTCGAGGACGGCGACGCGGAAGCCGACGGTCTCGGCGAGGCGACGGGCGCACACCGCACCCGCATAGCCCGCACCGACGACGATCATGTCGTAGGCGCTCGGGTTGAAATCCTCAGGGAGACCTGAATTGATCTGCATGACAGCTCCTTGCAGGTGGCGACGGCAAATGTTCCCTCTCGCGGCGCGCGGGGCCGTCATGAGCCGCGCATCGCGTTTTCATCCAACCGATTATAACGGTCGGGGCATATAATTACCCCTGTCACACTAATAAAGCTCATCATCAGACAAGGACGATGATGAGCGCGCATGACGAGGAGCGTTTGCATGAGTGATTTCCTGAGCCGCATGAAGGTCGCCGCCAAGGCCGACAAGAAGACCATCGTCCTGCCCGAGGGCGAGGACCCGCGCACCATCGAAGCGGCCAAGAAGATCGTCGAGGAGGACCTTGCCAACCTCGTGATCCTGGGCAACCCCGACGAGATCGACGTCCCCGGCGCCATCGTCATCGACCCCCGCAACGCCGAGAAGCACGAGGAGTACGCGAGCAAGTTCGCCGAGCTCCGCGCCAAGAAGGGCGTGACCATCGAGCAGGCCCGCGCCCAGGTCATGGACGCCACCTATTTCGGCACCATGATGGTCAAGATGGGCGACGCCGACGGCCTGGTCTCCGGCGCCTGCCACTCCACCGCCGACACCCTGCGCCCGGCCCTGCAGATCCTGAAAACGGCCCCCGGCACCAAGCTGGTCTCCGCTTTCATGATCATGTGCACTCAGACCGAGCAGTTCGGCGCCGACGGCACGCTCGTGTTCGCCGACTGCGGCCTGAACATCGCTCCCACCTCCGACGAGCTCTCCGAGATCGCCATCGCCTCGGCCAACTCCTTCAAGACCTTCATGGGCGATGTCGAGCCCAAGGTCGCCATGCTCTCCTACTCCACCATGGGCTCCGCCGGCGGCGACACCGCCAAGAAGGTCCAGGAGGCTACCGCATTCGCCAAGGAGAAGGCCCCCGAGCTCGCCATCGACGGCGACCTGCAGCTCGACGCCGCCATCGTGCCGTCCGTCGCAGAGCTGAAGGCACCCGAGTCCAAGGTCGCCGGCCACGCCAACGTCCTGGTCTTCCCCAACCTCGAGACCGGCAACATCGGCTACAAGCTGGTCCAGCGCTTCGGCGGCGCCGAGGCCTACGGCCCGATCCTGCAGGGCATCGCCAAGCCGGTGAACGACCTGTCCCGCGGCTGCTCCGCCGACGACATCGTGGGCGTCGTGGCCATCACGGCCGTCCAGGCGCAGATGGCCGAGTAACGCAACCGCCACATATGCAATCCCTGCCCGGGGCTCTTTCAAAGAGCCCCGGGTTTTTTCTAGCGCCAAGCTCGGAGACGGGCGCCCAAACGAAAAAAGGAGCGACCCCCTTCTGGAAGCCGCTCCTTGCAAATTCACGGTATGTGACGTGAACCTACTTGGCGAGACGCTCGACGTCGCAGGCGATCATGTACTCCTCGTCGGTGGGGAGCACCATGACGGTGACGGAGGAGCCGGCGGTGGAGATCACGCCGGTCTTGCCGGAGCACATGCTCTTGTTCTTCTCGCGGTCGACGCGCACGCCCATCCACTCGAAGCACTCGCACACGGCCTGACGGGTCGCCCAGTCGTTCTCACCGATACCGCCGGTGAAGGTGATGGTGTCGACGCCGGACATGCTGGCGATCATGGCAGCACCCTGGGCGACGACCTTATAGATGAACATATCGAGCGCGAGCAGGCACTTCTCATCGCCGGCGGCGGCGCCGTCGCGGATATCGCGGACATCGCTCGTGTTCTCGGAGATGGCGAGGAAGCCGGACTGCTTGTTCATCATGGTGTCGACCTCATCGCAGGTGTAGCCGCCCTCGCGCTGGAGGTAGCACACGGTCGCCGGGTCGATGGAGCCGCAGCGGGTGCCCATCATGAGGCCGTCGAGCGGGGTGAGGCCCATCGTGGTATCGCGGACCACGCCATCCTCGATGGCACACAGCGAGGAACCGTTACCGAGGTGGCAGGAGAGCACGCGATGGCAGGTCTCACCCAGGAGCTCCTTGGCCGTCTGCCACTCATAACGGTGGCTGGTGCCGTGAGCGCCGTACTTGCGGATGTGCAGCTTCTCGCGCACCTCGGTCGGCAGCGCGTAGGTGTAGGCCGCGGGCGGCATGCCCATGTGGAAGGACGTGTCGAACACGGCGACGTTCGGGAGCTCGGGGTAGGTCTCGCGGCAGTGCTCGATGACGCCGGCCTCGGCATAGTTGTGCAGCGGGGCGAGCGGGGCAACCTCGTAGATCTTGGCGAGCACCTCATCGTCGACGAGCGCGGAGTCCTCGAAGTGCCAGCCGCCCTGAACGATGCGGTGGCCGAAAGCCTCCATCTCGAAGCCGTGCTCGTTGATGAGCTCGATGACCTTGCGGATGGCAGTGCCGTGATCGGGGAAGTCCACGATCTCCTTGACCTTCTCGCCATCACCCTCGACATGGCCGAAGATGCCGTCGGTCAGGCCGATGCGCTCGCAATTGCCCTTGGTGAAGACCTCGCGAGTCTTGGTGTTCATCAGCTGGAATTTGAGGCTCGAGCTACCGGCGTTGAGAACGAGAACGTTCATGACACTCCTTGGTGGTTCGGTTGCCCGGTCGATCCGGGCAGATTTTACACGTATGTCTCTATCATAGCGTGAACGCGGTCCCTATGGACGGTACAGAAACGCAGCCGACGGCCGCATCCCTTAGATAAGGCCCTCTCCCAGTGGCTTGCCGCCCAGCACATGCAAGTGGAAATGCATGACGGTCTGTCCGGCGGCCTCGCCCTTGTTGGAGATGACGCGGAAACCCTCGTCGAGACCCTTGATATGCGCGACCTCGGCGACGGCATGGGTCATGGCGGCGAGCGTCTCGGCAGGCACGCCGTCGATGATGTTCTCGTGGTGCGCCTTGGGGATCACGAGCGTATGGACGGGGGCCTGGGGGTTCAGATCGTCGAACGCGATGACGAGGTCATCCTCGTACACAACGGTGGCAGGAATCTCGTGCTCTGCGATCTTGCAGAAAATGCAATCGGACATGGGAAGGCTCCAATCGTCTTGATGTGTAAAGGGGGACGGGTGCGTTTTACACATCTGCACGCGACAAGCTGCGTGCGGTGAGCGCAAGGGCGCATCGGATGTGCAAAACGCACCCGTCCCCTCTTGACACATCGTAGCGAATTTACAGGTTGAGGGCGTCGGAGTCGTCAGCCGGGGAACCCGCTACGAGCTCGTCGTTGCCGTCGATATCCTTGAGAAGCACCGAGACCTTCTGCTCGGCGCCGGCAAGACGGGCGCGCAGGCTCTTGAGCAGCTCCACGCCACGCGTGTAGCTCTCGAGCGATTCCTCGAGCTCCATGTCGCCCGACTCGAGGCTACGGATAATGAGCTCCAACTCGGTGGATGCCTCCTTGTACGTGAGCTCCTCGACGTTCTTGTACTCAGCCATGTTCTTCATCCTTTCACGTCGCCGCGCACACGCGGCAAGATCTCATGATTCAACGTGCGCCGGCACGCGCTATTCCCGCGGTGCCGCGGCACACTCGACGGCATCGACCGTTGCCAGCACATCGCCGTCGGCCATGCGCAGACGCAAGGCATCGCCCACATGGAACGAATCGGCACGCGTGGCGACCGAGCCGTCTCCGTCATACGCGATCGAATAGCCTCGGCCCAGGACCTTGAGCGGCGAAAGCGCATCGAGCGCGGCAGCCGAGCGGCCAAGCTCGGCAACAGGGGCGCTCAACAGCTGTGCGCCTTTGGACCTCAGGCGAGAGGCCGCGAGCTCGAGACCATGGCCCATACGGTCCACGTGCGCCGTGCTCGAACGCAGCCGGGGCGCCAGGCGATCGAGCCCCATGGCGAAGCGACCCTGCGCGCGCTCGCACGCGGCACAAAAGCGGTCGACGGTCTGCGCGAGCTCCACCTCGCGGCGATCCACGATGTTCGCGGGGCTGGTGAGGCAGGGACGCGTCGCGAACGCATCCAGTGACCGGCGCTCGCGCTCGAGCCGCACGTCCATGGCCCGACCAAGCCGGCCGCCCAGTCCGTCGCAAGCGGAGGCGGCGCGGGCGATCTTGCCCTCGAGCACGCGCTGCAAGCGTTGCTCGCGACCGTCCAAGGCGCTCACCAGCTCGGAGAACTCCGGAGCGACGGACTCCGCCGCCGCGGTGGGCGTGGAGCAGCGGCGATCGCTCACCATGTCGCAGATCGAGTTGTCGGGTTCATGCCCGATGCCCGTGACCACCGGCACGGGGCACGCGGCCACGGCGCGCGCCAGGCCCTCGTCGTTGAAGGTCATGAGGTCCTCGAAGGAACCGCCGCCTCGCACGAGCAGGATGCAGTCGGGCGCCGGCGTGATCGCAGCGGCGCGGCGCAGGCCCTCCACGAGCTCCGCCGGAGCCCCCTCGCCCTGTACCTTGGCACCCACGCACATAACCTCGACCATGGGGTTGCGGCGGCGCAGGGTGCGCTTCACATCGTTGATGACCGCACCGGACAGCGAGGTCACCACGGCGACGCGGGTGCAGAACACGGGGATGCGGCGCTTGCGCTCGGGCTCCATGAGCCCCTCGCGGCGGAGCTTCTCCGCGAGCTGCGCGACCTGTTGGCGCAGCAGCCCCTCCCCCGCCAGGGTGAAGGAACTCGCCTTGAAGCTCATCTTGCCCGTGGGCTTGTACAGGTCGAACGTACCGGTAAACAGCACCTGCAGACCGTCGCGCAAATCGAACGCGCGCTTGTCGTAGGTGCCCTTCCACACGATGCACTCGAGCGCGGCCGACTCATCCTTGATCTGAAAATAGCAATGGCCGCTACGGGCGTTCGGACCTCGAAACCCGGTCACCTCACCCAAAACGGTCATCTTGGGAACGCCGTGCAGGGCGCCCGCCGCCAACTCGGCAGCTTGCGAAACCGACAGGGCATCCGAATCGGACTCGCCCATATCGGCCGCTACGGGCTGGTCGGGCGTGGCCCCCGTCAAACTCCAGGCACTCATGCGAACACCTCCTCTTCTCGTCTACCCAACGGCACCGTAACGCGCCGTGCGGACAAAACTAGTTATCGTCGTCACGATGCGTGCGGGCGAGGAGGTACAGCAGCTGGAGGACGCTGGAGAGCGCCGCCGCCACGTACGTGAGCGCCGCGGCGGTGAGCACCTTGCGGGCGCCGCGCACATTCACCTCGCTCATGCCAGAGCCCTCGATGTAGGCCACGGCCCGGCGGCTCGCGTTGATTTCGACGGGCAACGTGACCAGCTGGAACACCACGGAGAACGCGAACATGGCGATGGCGAGCGACGTCAGGCCCGCCATGTCCATCATGAAGCCGAGCAGGAACACGATGGTCCAGATGTTCTGGGTGAAATTGACGACGGGCACGAGGGCGTGGCGCACCTTCATCATGAAATAGCCGCTCTCACGCTGGGCCGCATGACCCGCCTCGTGGCAGGCGACCGCAACACTGGCGACCGAGCCGCCGGAGAGGTTCTCGCGCGAGAGGTAGAGGTTGTTGTCGCGCGGGTCGTAATGATCGCTCAGGTGGCCGGGAGTTCCAAGGATTCCCACGCGGCCGCAACCGGATGCGTCGAGCATACGGCGGGCAACCTGCTCACCGGTCTCCCCGTCCGAGGGAACGCGGGACCAACGACGGTACGTGGAGTTGATATAACTCTGAGCCATGAGGCCGACCACCGTTGTGACCAGCACGATGATCAGATAGAACGGGTCATATCCAAAGCCGTAATAGCCGTAATAGGGCATGGGAATCCTTTCAGATGCTATGTGCACATGTGGGACCTTGTACCCAAAAAGAACGCCCCGACTCTCCAAGTCGGGGCGCCTTCGCGCAGATGTGATACGTGCGGCTTTAGAAGTCCACGGCCCCCTCGCCGGCCAGCCACTCAGCCTGGAACTCGGCGTAGCGGCCATCGATGATGGCCTGGCGAGCGCGACGCATGAGGTCGAGCAGGAAGTAGATGTTGTGCTGCGACAGCAGAATTCCGCCGAGCATCTCCTTCTGCGTGACCATGTGGCGAATGAGCGCACGGGAGTAGCCTCCGATGCACACCGGGCAGGTGCACTTCTCGTCGATGGGGCGCGGGTCGCGGGCGAACTTGGCGTTCTTGAGGTTCATGCGGCCGGTGCTCGAGAACGCGGTGCCCATGCGGCCGGTGCGGGTAGGCAGCACGCAGTCGAACATGTCGACGCCACAGCCAACGCCGCGCACGAGCGTGGTGGGATTGCCCACTCCCATGAGATAGCGGGGCTTGTGACGCGGCATGTGCTCGGACACAAGCGGCTCGAGGGTCTCGAACATGACCTCGTGGGGCTCGCCCACCGAGTAGCCGCCGATGCCGTAGCCGGGGAAGTCGCCGATCTCCTCGAGGTGCTTGAGGGAGCGCAGGCGCAGATCCAAATGCATGCCGCCCTGCACGATGCCGAACAACGCCTGGTCATCGCGAGTGTGGGCCTTGTAGCAACGCTCGGCCCACATGCTGGAAAGCTCGACGGCGCGCTCCACGAACTTGCGCGTGGCGGGGTAACCCGGGCACTGGTCGAGCTGCATGCAGATGTCGCTACCGAGCTTCATGGCGATCTCCATGTTGTCCTCGGGCGTCCAAAACACATGGCTGCCGTCGTAATCGGTGGCAATGAAGCGCACGCCCTCATCGGTGAGCTTGACCGCGTCGGAATGGGAGAAGATCTGGAAGCCACCCGAGTCCGTGAGGATGGGGCCGTGCCAGTTCATGAAGTCGTGCAGGCCGCCGAGTTCGGCCACCGTATCGGCGCCCGGGCGCATGGCCAAGTGATAGGTGTTGGCGAGTACGATCTGGGCGCCCAGGTCCTTCACGGTCTCGGTGGGAATGCCCTTGACGTTGGCCTTGGTGCCCACGGGCATGAAGATCGGGGTCTCGATATCGCCGTGCGGTGTGTGGAGGATACCAGCTCGCGCATGCGTTTTAGGATCCTCGGCGACGATCTCGTATTTGAACAGGGATTGGTCCATGAAACGGCTCCTCGGTTATTCGGCGCCAGACGGGCGTGGAATCAATCGGTCCAGCGCGTGGGGACTCCCCCGCGCGCAGGCCTCGCATTCACATGCCGCCGGCGCCATGCAATTTCAGCCGTTTATTGTACTATCGCGCACCGCGCCCCGCGCCATTCAGCGGGAAATGAGCTGGAATCCCACCTGGAGCACAATCGCAAAAGCGACCAAGATCCAAAACGCAACCTCCCAATGCTCTCCTGCGAAAACCATGAGGGCGAGGCACACGACGGCGCTCAGGAGTATAGACAGCTCGAAGCGATGCCGACGGAGGAAGCCCTTCTTCTGAGGCGCCGAGTGGATGTTGCCAACCAGGTACTCGGCGATCTCCCGGTCGGTACTCAAATTGTGCTTGCGAAAGATCATCCCCATGCGCACGATGATCGCAACGATTCCGACAAGCAAAACCGAGTCGACCGCGGCAGCGGGAATATCCGGAGCGGGGACGTCCGACCGTTCCAGCACCATTTCCAGCGGTATGTAGAGCACGCCGATAAAAATGATGCCGAGAGTCAAAAGCAGCAGCTCTCGCTTATCGACGGAAACCCGCTTACCGAGCTCAGGAGCGACTTGATTGACCAAGTCATCCACCGTAACGCCAAAGACCTCGGCAAGATACGCCATGCTCTGGATATCCGGAAGGGTCTTGCCCGTCTCCCAGTTCGATATGGTTTGACGCGACACCATGCACGCCTGCGCAAGGTCTTGCTGAGACATACCGAGCCGCTCGCGCTGTATCCGAATACCGATGCCGATTCCAGTGCCCTCCATGGCCCCTCCCTCATAAGCGAATTGCTTGCCTTCACAGTAACGAAGAAGGGGCGGCCTGTCTGTCAAAAGTCCTTTACATCGGAGAAATACGCGACGCGCCAAACGCCGGTCAACAAGATTGGCGTACGAGACCATCGAAGAAATTGACTCGTCCCCTACTCGGCCCCAGGCAAACCGTTGCCCGCACCGCGATTGGGACGCCTGAGGGCAAGCAGCTGATCACGCACGTCTTCGCACTGGGCAATTGCCTGGGCGACGCGCTCACGCGATTCGGCGATGCGCTGCTGGACCATGGCGTCCATGAAAACATTGTCGAACAGCCAATCGGCGGCGAGCAGGAAGTCGCCCACATCGGGACCGATGCCCGAGAATCCCTGGACATCGTTCAGCTCGTCCGCCAGGCGGGAAAGCGCGCGCTGCGCCGCATTGAGGTGTTCCTGCGCGGTCTGCATCCTGCCCTGCTTGAACGCGGAGATCAAAAACCCGCCGCCGAACATGTCGAGAAGACCCCAGTTCCGCGCGCTCTTGAGATCTCGCGCGGCAGCGTCGAGGCAATCCAGCGCATCCTCGACCGCCGCAAGGGCCTCGTCGATCTCGATCTCCCGCTGAGCCATGTCGGTCCCCCTGTCCGCTTTCGCTTGCTTCCGCGTGATTCTACCGTGAAAAGTGCACCGAGACCACCGCACAACCGCAGCGACAGAAGCCCTATCATAAGGTAGACGAATCGGACGACCACGGGGAGGCGCACCATGTGTGACCAGGACGAATTGCAAGACCAGCCGGTAGATGTCATCGCAGCCGAACCTCTTGCCGCTCCTTCCTGCGATGTCGAGGGCGCCGAGGATGAACTGTCGGGCCAAATCCCGGCATTCCTCGTCCAAAACCCAATGGCGGCCACTCATGCAGCCGAGACCCCAGACGAGTCTGCAGGCGAAAACGCTCGCGACACCGCAGACGCCGATGGCGGTGAGCTCGGGACCACCGGACCCACCGAGCCCGAAGACACGGAGGCCGTCGAGGTATCCGGTCCCAGCTGCCTGTTCTCCGAGGGCGTTGCGAGCATGAAGGCCATGAGCAGCGCGCGCCGCGCACATGCCGAGGCCCGCGACGAACTCGAGCGACTTCAGAACACCATCGCCGCCCGCGAGGCCGAACTCGAGCGCCGCCGCAATATTGAGACGAACTACGACGAGATCATCGAACGGGAGCGCGCCCGCAAGAGCGATGCCGAACAGGCAGCCGAAGACCTGAAGGCCCAACGCGACGCAACGGCCGAGCGCGTAAGCCAGCTCAAGCGCAAGCTCGAGCAGATGCGCGATGAGGATGCGACCACAGAGAAGCGCCTCAAGGTCACCCTCGACGCCGCGAACGACAAAGAGCAATCCGCGCGAGAGTCCGGACGGCGCCTCCAAAACCGCCTCGACGACGCAAAGAGCGACCTCGAACGCCTCAACGAGGAGCGACGCGCCAGCCTGATCGCATCCGAACAGGCCATCGCAAGCGCCGAGAAGCGTCTCGCCACCCTCAACGCCGAATACGCGGAACTCCAACGCAACCCCTCCGCCAACTCCGCAGAGTACTCGGTCAGGACGCGCGAGCTCGAGTTCGAGATCTCCGACGCAGCCGCCGCGCTTCGCAGCGCTCGGGAGGACCTGCCGCAGACCGACCGGGAAACGCAACGCGCCATCGATGAGGCGATCGCCGCCGTCGCAGCGGCCGAGAAACCCATCGCAGCCGCAAAGACCGCTTTCGATGAGGCGGCGGCCGCATCCGACAAGGCCCGTGACGCATACAGCGAGGCAAAAGAGGCCGCTGAGGCGCGGCAAAAGGAGCTGCGGAAGCGCATTGGGGACGAGGAGAAGTCCCTCAAGTCACAGGATCGCTCTATAACGGACAAGCTCGACGAGGCGTCGGTGGCGCAGGCCGTCATAGATGAAGCCGAGGATGTCATCGCCCATCCGGAGGTGACCGAGGCGATTGCCCATGCCCTCGAGGCCGACCGCGCCGAGCACGGCGACCGCGTGGCGGAGGTCGAGGAACTTGCGAACACCGAACGCGATGTGTGTGAGCAAACGCGCGCCTCGCGCATTCGGTTCATCGCCGCGATTACAGGCATCGCCCTGCTGGCCATCCTGGCGATCTGGATGCTCCTGTAGTCTGGGTTTGCACGATTGATTCTGGGCCGTCTACCTGCGCAGACGACCCAGAATTGGACACACTTTTTGTCCTATAACCCTATAACCCTAACCTTAGCCCCCCCACGCACGACAAAGGCGGCGGCACCGCTTCTCGCGATGCCGCCGCCTCTCTTACATCCTACGGTGGACTCGCCCACTTTCTTTTACCGAAGGAATGGGGCTATCCAATTCATCGAGCCCGCCGACGCGTTTCCTCTTCGATCGTCCTACCAACCAACCGGTGGAACTAAGAACGGCACGTGCGCTCGCTTTTGCATCTACCCGATCTCGGTATCGCAGGCGGCGGGCCCGAAAGCTGCTATATCTTCAAAACCCATCGGACACACCTCCCGTCTCGGTCGCGGTAACGTTGCGACTCTTTTGGTACATCCTGCTTATGCCCCGGGGACCAGTGGTATTGCACATCGAATGCCAATACCCAGTGAACGGTACGTTATCGCCGGCGAACGGCATTGAGGTTTTACTCGATGAGCATCGCGTCGCCGAAGCTGAAGAACCGGTACTTCTCTCGCACGGCCTCCTCGTATGCGTCGATGATCTGATCACGCGTGGCGAGGGCGGAGACGAGCATCATGAGCGTGGAGCGCGGAACATGGAAGTTCGTGATGAGCGCGTCCACCACATGGAAGGTCGACCCCGGCATGAGGTACAGATTGGTGGTGGCGTCCTCTCGCACGGTGATATCCCCCTCCCCGCGCACATCCGCGCCGTCCTGGCGCCCCTCAAAGCCGCGCGCCGTGACTGCAGGTTCGCTCGCGGGCGCCACGGCATCCCATGCGCTCTCGAGGGAGCGCACGGCGGTCGTGCCCACAGCGATCACGCGATGGCCGGCCGCCTTGGTGGCGTGCACGGCCTCCACGACCTCTGTCGGCACGTGGTAGCGCTCGGTGTGCATGACATGCTCGGTGGGATCGTCCTCCTCCACCAGGCGGAAGGTGTCGATACCCACCTCGAGCTCGACCGTCGCCCAACCGCAGCCCTTGTCCTTGATGCGCTGGATGAGCTCCGGGGTAAAGTGCAGGCCGGCAGTCGGGGCAGCGGCGGAATGTTCCTCGCTCATGGCATACACGGTCTGGTACTTCTCCGGGTCCCCCTCATAGCCGGTGATATAAGGCGGAAGCGGAACATGGCCCGCGGCGTGAATGGCCTCGTCGAGCGTGCGCGGCGCGCCGCCCTCGTTCTCGCCCACGGGCTCGAAGCGCACAAGACGGCCGCCCTTCGAGTCGTCGATGAAATCGAGGATCTCGGCGGTGAGCACCACGGGCGCGCCCTCCGGCGCGAGCAGGCCGCCGGCGCGATACTCGACGACGTTGCCCGGCTTGAGGCGCTTGCCGGGGTTTACCAGGCACTCCCACACATGCCCGAGGGGATCGACGTCCTCGCGACGACGGAGCAGCAACGTCTCGGCCACACCGCCCGTAGGCTTCTTGCCTATGAGGCGCGCGGGCATGACGCGCGTCTGGTTGGCGACCAGCAGATCACCGGGCTCGAGGTAATCGACGATATCGTAAAAATGACGATGCTCGACGGAGCCGCCATGCTCGAGCGCAACGGCATCCGCAGCACGGACGGGACCGCCCGGAAGCTCGCGGTTCACCACCAAGAGGCGGCAGGAATCACGCGGCTCGGCGGGAGCTTGAGCGATCAGCTCATCGGGCAGGTTGTAATCAAAATCATCGGTGCGCATGGCGCCACCTTTCACTTGAGAGTTCGACAGCCGTCCATGATAGCGCAGGCGCGGTGAGGCATCAGCCCTTGAGGGCGGCCCGGCGGGCCTTCTCCGCCTTGCGTTCATCGCGCATGCGCGCACGGTCGAGCGCGGCCTCGGCGGCCGAAAAACGGCAACCGCAGTAATTCTGACGGTACATGCCCAGTTCGCGCGAGCGCACGGTCGCCTGCGGGTACCACGGCCGGAAATCTCGGATAACCGGGGTCAGGCCATGCGCCGACGCGAGTTTCTCCAACACGTCATTGCATGTGTCGAACAACTGGTATGGAGAGACCGCGAGCGTCGTGGCGACGTGCGAGAACCCCTCGCGCTCGGCGACCCGACAGGCCTCGGCGAGACGCAGGGCGTAGCACGCGCGGCAGCGGCGCTCTCGATCCGCGCCGAACCGCGCCACCGACGCATCCCAGCGGTCGCGGTCATCCGCCGCCTCGATCAGGCGAATACCGTTATCGGAACTCCAGCGGCGGAGCTCCTCAAGACGCTTGTCATGCTCTGACACGGGCTGGATATTCGGATTGGTCCAGCATATCGTGGGCTCAAAGCCCTCCTCCACGAGCAAGCGCACCGGCTCGAGCGAACAGGGGGCGCAGCATGCATGCAACAGCAACGGGGTCATAGGCGCTTTCCTCCCTCGACGACGCTGAAACCGGATGTCCCCCGATCGGATCTCGCTGGACGGGGTGAAGCCGTCGAACCAAGCCCGTGAGAGCCGTCCGCATCCGCCGCCCGAGGCGTCGCTCGGGCATCGGACGGAGAAACACGGCTCGGCTGAAGGCGGCAGGGGGCGCCATAGAAGGAGACGCCCCACGCGGTGTCCTCGCAATAGGCAATGGTCGGGTCGGAACGAATGACGCGCACATACCCCCAATCCCCGGTACACCCCGAGAGATGGGCGGTCGCGACGACGATAGTCCACAACGGCCACCTAAAACCGATGCCGAGAACGATGACCAGCAGCGTCACGATGACGGAAGGGGCCAACGCTATGACAAGGTAGGCGTCGCGCGGGTACACAACCCCTTCGGCGCTCGCGTAGATCATGCCCATCTTGAGATTCGAGCCGAACGTGATCTGAGCACCAGGCGGCGCATAATGCCTGAAAAACAACGCGTGCACGAGCTCGTGGATGGCAAACGTTGCGGGAATGGCGACGACAAGGGAGATCCACCAGCGGATATCGACGCCGCGCCCGGCGCCCTCGACACCCATGAGACGGTCGCCCAGCGAGCCCAGGACGGCACCGAGCTCGAAAGGAGTCACCGGGGCGTCGAAGAGCTCGCGCAACGCCACCATGGAAAGCGCCCACAGGATCGCAGCGAGAACCCCGGCCACCAGCACCGTGGCCGACAAGGAGCGCATGCGAGCCAGAAAGCCTTCGTCCTCGAAAACATGTATGTCGGCTATTTTCCTCATGCGACCAAGTGTAGCATCTCATGCGGACACCTGTGCGATAATGTGGGATTACTTCGGACAATGATCGAGATGACGCCACGCCGCGCCCGAATGCGGTGCCGCGTCGCCTCGCACCGTCTTATCCACCACGAAACTCGGAAGAAGGACGCACATGACCGCACACCTCACTCCCGCCGACCGCCCCTCCTGGCCGCGTCGCGCCGTCGTCACCGCCGGCATGCCCTACGGCAACAAGGGTCTGCACTTCGGCCACGTGGGAGGCGTCTTCGTCCCGGCGGACTTCTACGCTCGCTTCCTGCGCGACCGCCTGGGCCGCGAGAACGTGATCTTCGTCTCCGGCACCGACTGCTACGGCTCCCCCATCATGGAGGGCTTCCGCAAGCGCCGTGAGGCAGACGGCTACACCAAGCACATCTCCGATTACGTGCGCGAAAACCACGACAGCCAGGAGAGCGACCTCGCCAGCTTCGGCGTGTCCTGCGACCTGTATGCCGGCAGCGCGCTGGAGCCCGCCGTGCACATCCACGAGCGCATGACCGCCGAGATCGTCGAGCGCCTGCACGAGCAGGGAAAGCTCACCAAGATGAGCACCAAGCAGTTCTTTGACCCGGCCGCCGGACAGTTCCTGAACGGCCGCCAGGTCCTCGGCCGCTGCCCCATCCAGGGCTGCAAGTCCGAGAAGGCCTACGCCGACGAATGCGACCTCGGCCACCAGTTCGAGCCCGAGGAGCTCATCGCCCCCAAGAGCGCACTCACCGGCGAGACGCCCGAGCTCGTGCCGGTGGATAACCTGTACTTCGACCTGCCCTCCTACACCGAGTACATGCGGGAGCACACCGAGCGCCTGGCCGCCGATCCCACCGTGCGATCCGTGGTGTCCAAGACCATGCAGGAGTGGCTCGACGCCCCGCGCCTGTTCATTCAGGTGAAGTTCCGCGATGAATTCGAGGCCGTCCGCGGCGAGCTGCCCGCACACGAGGTCATTGAGGCCGAGGGCAACAAGGGCTCCTTCACGGTGGTCTTCCCCACCTGGCGCGAGCGTGACGAGGCCCACGAGGTCCTCAACCGAGCCGGCGTGCGCTTCCGCTCCGGCAAGGCGCTCGTGCCGTTCCGCATCTCGGGCAACGTCGAGTGGGGCGTGCCCCTGCCCGAGGTCGAGGGCTGCCGCGACCTCACGGCCTGGGTCTGGCCCGAGAGCCTGTGGGCGCCCATCAGCTTCACCCGCGCCGTCCTCGCACGCGACGCCGCCAAGCTCGAAGCTGCGGGCACACCTGCCGCCGAGCTCGCCGAGTGCGCCGTCGCCGACGCCCAACTCGTTGACGATGCCCCGGCCATGATCATGGACGAGCCCGCCTACACGCACGCCAGCCTCGACTGGCACGACTGGTGGGCCAGCGAGGATGCCCGCGCCTACCAATTCATCGGCCAGGACAACATCTACTTCTACTGCATCGCGCAATCCGGCATGTGGGAGGCGCTGAGGTGGAACATGCAGCAGTCCTGCGTGGCCGCCAACTACCACATCCTGTACATGGGCAAGAAGGCGAGCTCCAGCTCCCAGACTCCCCCGCCGCTGGCGCATGAGATGCTCGAGCACTACACCCCCGAGCAGCTGCGCGCACACTGGCTGTCGCTCGGCTTGGGCGAGAAGCCCGTCAGCTTCTCCCCGAAGGCCTTCGACCTGCGCGAGACCGGCAAAGACAAGGACGGCAACCCCGTCCTCGCCCGCGATGACAAACGCGTAATCGACCCCGCCCTCAAGGAGGGCGCGCTGCTCACCGGTGTTTTCAACCGCCTGGCCCGCTCGGCCTTCTACGGCGTGGCCGTCAAGGAGGGCGACGAGGCCGCCTACCGCACCGGGTGCATCCCCGCGGGCGAGCCTTCCGAAGCCGCGCGCAGCGCAGCCGAACAGGCCGCGATCGCGTTTGAGCAGGCCATGCACGCCTTCGAGCTGCACCACGCCCTCGGCGTGTGCGATGAGTTCCTGCGTACCGCCAACAAGCGCTGGAGCGATGCCTCCAAGGCCGCGAAGAACAGCGGGGACGACGACGCTATGAACCAGGCACTCGTCGACGCGTTCCACGAGCTGCGCGTGGCGACCGTCCTCATGCACGGTATCGTGCCCACGGGCTGCGATCTGATCTGCGAGCACTTCGCCATCGACCCCGTCGCCTTCTTCTCCTGGGACAACATCTTCAAGACGAATGACGAGCTCACGGCCGAGCTGGGCGAGCAGCCCGGCACGCACGCTATCAAGGCGCTGCCGCCGCGCTTCGATTTCTTCGCGAAGCACCCGTCGCAGTTCTAACGGACCGCCCGCCAGGTCCCGGGGCGGGGCGAAGGTTTTTGCTCGATCAAGTCCTGCTCACGACGAAAGCCCACTGGGCTTTCTGTTCGTGCAGAATCTACAAAAACCTTCGCCCCGCCCCGGGACCTGGCTGCGCAGAAGAATGGTCGGGAGATTCGCTCAGGACGAATTTGACTGGAAGGAACTCGTGCATGAGAGTCGCGATTCGCAAAACCGTTGCCGCCGACGTTGAAGCGGCTGAAAAGTGCCTCGTGGACGGCAAGGCGGCCCTGGCGTCGCTGGACATCCCCCAGTGGCTGGGCGACTACCCCAATCATCTCGATATCGAGGCCGACATGGCCGAAGAGGCCTCATATGTGGCGGTCGGCGAGGACGGCGCCGTGCTCGCCGTAATGGCGCTTTCCTTCTCGGGTGAGGAGACCTACGACCAAATCGACGGGGCCTGGCTGACCGAATCGGACTCGAGCGAACCCCGCTATGCCGTCATCCATCGCTGCGCTATCAGCGCCGCCGCCGCGCGCCGCGGCGTCATGACGCGCATGTTCGCCGAGGGCGAGCGCATCGCGCGCGAGCACGGCTCGGAGAGCATCCGCGTCGACACCCACGAGCGCAACATCCCCGTGCAGGGACTCGTAAGTAAGCTCGGCTACACCCGCTGCGGCACCATCACGCTTCCCTATCCCGGCGAAGTCGATCCTTTGCGCATCGCATTCGAGAAGGTCCTCTAACCTATGGCGCGCCCGGGCGTTCAAAAGCACCTCGACATCGCCGAGCTCCTTCGCTGCCCTTTATGCAGAGCGAAAATGCATGCGCGGCAATCCTCAGTCGCCTGTGAAAGCGGCCACGATTTCGCCATCTCGGCGAAGGGCTTTTTGAACCTCATCCCGCATCAGAAACCCCTCAAGGGCTACGACGAAACGTTCTTCGCAAGCCGCCAACGCATCATGGAGCATGGTTACTATCGGGAAGTGCATCAGGCCGTCGCCGCCTCCCTGAACGAGCTCGCAAGCACGGCGACCGTCATCGATGCCGGGTGCGGCGAAGGATCATACGCCAAGGACGCGGCCCGTGCACTCCCCCACTCGACCGTCTTGGGCCTCGACATCGCAAAGGACGCAATCCGCGTCGCCGCTCGAGGTGGCGGTCCGGTGCGCTGGCTCGTTGCCGACCTTGCGAACATCCCGCTCTCCGATTCCACGGTCGACGCGATCCTCAACGTGTTCACACCCGCCAACTACGATGAATTCAAACGCGTCCTCAAACCGGGCGGCATGCTCGTCAAGGTCATTCCCGCCCCGCAGCATATGCACGAGCTGCGCGAGCTTACAGGTGAGCAGCTAACCGAGACCGGTTTCGTCGACCACGGCGTTTCCGAGCACCTGATGCGCCACATGAACGTCGTGAGTCGGGCCCGCGTGACCCAAACGTCTCCCGTTCAGCCGGAAGACGCACTCGACCTGGTGCGTATGAGCCCCATAGCCTTCAGCATCGAGGAGCACGCCCTCGATCTCGGCTCTCTGACGCACATCACCGTCGACGCCGAGATCATCTGCGCTCGGTTTGCAGGGGAATAATCACTTTCCGCCGTGACTGTTGCGCCAAATCTCTCGTCCAAGGCCAAGAGCCAGGAACAGGGCGCTCGCATAACCCAAAAAGCCGATAACGGGGATGCCGAAGATGACCGGCTCGATCTTGGCGTAGTACACGACGGATGAGCCGATGAAAAGGCCCGCGATGACGATCGCCATCGACAAGCGGTCCACGATGCCACCGAAATGTCGGAGCACCTGCTCGCTGCCGAGCACCTGCATGTTCATCTTGAGCTGACCGCGCGTGAGCATCCTGGAAGCCAAACCGAGCTGCTCGGCCATCTCCAGATGACCCTTGAGGGCGCGGTACGACGCGTGCGTCAACTCATCGGCGGCCTCGCGGGCACGGCGATACGAGCTTTTCTCATGCTTGATGTGCTCGGTGATGATCTCGATCATGTTGACGTCGGGCATATACTCGGTGAGCAGGCCCTCGAGCGTCACCATGCCGCGGGCGAACATCGTCACCACGCTGGGCAATTCGACATCGTTCTTGCGCGCCAGGCTGATGAGGGAGGTCAGGAACTCTCCGATGTCGAGGTCCTTCAAATCCAGCCCGGCAAAATCGGCGATGATGAAGTCGAGGTCGCTGAGGAACGTGGAGTGGTCGAGCTCGGCGGAATCTCCCCTCGTCACGGCGAAGCGCATGAGCGAGTCCTTGAGCTTGGGAACATCGCCCGTCGCGACCGCGTAAATCATATCTTTGACGATGCCGCGGTCATGGCTGGACATACGCCCCACCATACCCATATCGATGAAATAAACGATGCCGTCTCGCACGATGATGTTCCCCGCATGCGGGTCGGCATGGAAAAAACCATCCTGAAGCACCTGGGTCGCATAGTCGTCGACAATGGACGACCCGACCTTCTCAAGAACGTACCCCGCCTCGACCAGACGCTCGGGATCGGCGATGGAGATGCCGTCGACGTAGTCCATGACAACGATGTGCTCGGTGCAATACGCCAAATATGAGCGTGGGCAGGAAATCGCCCCGTCACCCTCGTGCAACCGATGGAACTCGTCGAGGTTGCGAGCCTCCATGAGAAAGTTCGTCTCCTCGCGAAACGACTGCCACAGCTCCTCGACCACGCCCTTGAGATCGATGAACTGGTCGGTTTTCACAAAATGGGACGCCTGGGCCACGATGGAGCGCATGATGTCGATGTCTTGCGCCATGACCTGCTGGGCGCCGGGGCGCTGCACCTTGATGGCCACATCCTCGCCCGTGAGCAGCGTGGCTCGATGCACTTGCGCGAGCGACGCGCTTCCCAGGGGCTTGCGGTCGATATGCGAGAATATCTCGCCGAGCGGCCTGCCGTATTCAGCGACGAGGCAATCGTTCACCACGGCGAACGGAACGGGCTCCACGTTCGAGCGAAGACGACGCAGCTCATTGCAGTACTCCTGCGGCAGGATCTCAGAGCGATTGGCGAGGATCTGCCCCATCTTGACGAACATGGGACCCAAATCCTCGAGCATGCGCCGCAGTCGACGCGGCGTAAGATTATGCCATGCCTCGTACTTGCGCACGATCGACAGGATCTCAGCGATGCGCTGGCGACGGCCGCGCGAGGTGAGCTTGACCTCCTCGGAGGGAGCCATGGCCTCCGGCTCCTCCGGGAAGACGTCGACGGCGCGCGGCATACGCCATGATGAGCGGAGCGCCTCCTCAACCCCCTCGAGGTTGACCGTGTCCTCGGGGCTCAGCGGTTTGCGGGCGGCATTCGCCCCATCGTGCGCGCTCGATGTCGAAGCGCGCTTGTCCTCTGCGTCGATGATCATGAGCGGTTATTCGACCGCCTGACCGTCCTCGACGGGCTCGGCGTCCACAGGGGCGGCGGGCTCGGCGTCGACGACCACAGTCTCTTCGACCTCGACGGTCACCGTACCGTCATCGACTGAATCGACCAGGTCGCGCACATGAGCCATGAACGCGACGCGCTCGGACTTGGTCAGCAAGCGCACGCGGGCGAGAATGAGCTCGTCGAGGATGCGCTCGGCGGCAGTGGCCCCATGCTCGCTCAGACGCTCGGTCACCTCGGAGAACGTACCGCCGGCATCCATGAAGACATCGGACATAGAGCGCGTGAAATCGGACGAACGGCTGTCGTGACGTGCCTGCTCCCCGCGGTCGTTAAGATCGCGCAGGACCTCCTCGCCGCGCGCGTTCAGCCCATCAAGGAGCTCCTTGCCCTTCTCCGCGGTCACCGCCGCGGCACCGAAGCCGACGTTGACCATACCGTTGACGAGCTCTTCGAATTTCGTGGCCATGGAAGCCTCCTAGACATTCATCGCGCGCCCGTTGCGCGCGCTCCCGTAGAAACACTTGTACCCATCGCCGCGCCTGAAAAGCCGACGGCGGCGAACGGTTTTGCAACCTCGCCGCCGTCGCGATGAATATCGGGTTAGCTGGAGCTTAGCGCTCGTTGTCGGACATCGCGAAGCCGTTCTTCATCGCGCAGCTCGTGATGTAGAGCACCTGCCCGAGCAGCTTATCCGTTGCGACCTTGAGATCGGCGCACAGCGCATCGTTGGCCTTTGCAAGCAGGGCGGGAATCTGCTCGTCGGCAAGATCGGCAGCGGCCTTATCCGTTTCACGCAGCATCTTGTGACCGAGAGAGCCGATCTTCTCCTGGTAGGACTCGATCTTCGCGGAAGTCTCGTTGAAACGGGCGTCGGCAAGGGCGGCGATGACGCGATTTGCCCAGTAGAAGCTCTCGGTCGTCACGCGCTCGGTGGTGTCGGACAGGTACGCGGGCATCTCGTCGACGTTCGCGTACAGCGCGACCAGGGAGTTGAACGCATTCGAACCAAAGGCCATCCACTGGATGCACTGAAGCGGCTCGGGAACATACGGGCGGATCTGCAGAACGGCGAGCTGGCTGTTGCGGTTGATGCCGATGGGACGATACGCGTTGCGCGTGGCATGCGTGCCCTTGTTGCCATAGCAATCGTACTCGGTTCCCTGGTAATGGGAGGACAGGACGTACTTCACATCCTCGATGGTCACCTTGCGCTCAGGCACACGGCTCCAGGGGATATCGTCCGATTCAGGCGTGAACGCGGCATCCGGGCCGTCCCAGCCGTCGTGCGGGTTCAGGCAACGCTGCATATACCAGGCGCGCGGGGTATTGTAGACATGATCGGAATCGGAATGAGAGCCAAAGGCCTCACGCGGGTTGAAAATCTCACCCGAGCGCATGCCCTCACGGACATCCGCAATCAGATCCATGAGGTCGGCGAGGTACTCCTCGTACGCATCGGCCTCCTCGCCCTCAAGATCGTCGAGATCATCCGTGAAGTACTCCTCATCCAGGATGTCCTCGGGCTCGAGGCGATTCGTATTGGTGAGGTTGAGGTGGTTCTCGGCCATCCACTCGCGCAGGTCGGGGCTGGCCATGTGCTCGACCTGCTCGCCCTCGGCGTCCAACAGATCGAAGTAGTCGATACCAAGCTGGTTGGGCATGGTCACATAGGCGTCGTCGGGAACGCGCTTGGCAATCCAATGATGGCCGCCGATCGTCTCGAGCCACCAGATCTCATCGGCATCGGAAAATGCGATGCCGTTCATCTCGTAGGTTCCGTATTGCTCGAGAAGCGCGCCCAGGCGCTGAACGCCCTCGCGGGCGGAGTGGATATAAGGCAGGACGACGGTAACGAAGTCCTCCTCGGAGAGGCCGCCAGGCACCTCGGGCGTATAGTCGGGATCGCCGGGCTCACCATGGGCGGGAACATACTCGACGAGCGGGTCGGCACCGAGCACGCGCTCGTTTGACGTGATGGTCTCAGTGGCGCTCATGCCGACGTTCGCCTCGTTGAAACCGGCGGCGGCCCAAACACCATGACCCTGAATGACATCGGGAACGCTGGAGTAGCGCATGGGGTTGTCCGGAAGCTCGAAGCTCAGGTGAGAGAGCACGCTCGTATAGGTGCGCGGCTGGTCCTCGGGATGGACCACCATCATCTTCTGGGGCTCGAACTTGCCGTTGGGCGAATCCTCATTGCGAGCGACGATGGTCGACCCGTCGTAGCTCGCGTGCTTACCGACCAAGATCGTGGTGCATGCCATGAATCCTCCTTGGGGTCTGTGCGGTCATTGGCCACAGTGTACCCATGGCAACGCAAGGCTACGCCGATGAACTGACGAGCGGCACGGCAAAGCCCCCACCATGAACGGTGCCGGGCATCGAACACGATGGGGGCTCAACAAAGAAAACGGGAACGTGCCACGGGCACGCTGCGGGGAAAGCGCGAGAGCAGACGCTACGCGAGCTTGGCAGCTTCGGGGTGCTGAAGCTCGGCCGCCAGGCACACGTTGCTCATCAGCATGGCGCGCGTCATGGGGCCCACGCCACCCGGTACCGGCGTGATGGAACCCGCTACGAGCTCGGCAGATGCAAAGTCGACATCGCCGCAGAGCTTACCGGTCTCATCGCGATCCATGCCGACGTCGATGACAGCGGCACCCGGTTTGATCCAGGGGCCCTTGACCATCTTTGGAATGCCACACGCGACCACGAGGATATCGGCGCTCTGGCAGATCCGAGCGAGCTCGCACGGGTCGGTATGGGAATGCGCGACAGAAATCGTGGCATTGCGCGCAAGCAACATGAGCGACATGGGCTTGCCCACGATGGACGAACGCCCCACGATCACCGCGTTCTTGCCTGCCGGGTCGATACCATAAGCGTCGAGCATCTCCATGATGCCGGCGGGTGTGCAAGGGCGAAGCCCCGGAAGGCCTCGGACGAGCTTGCCCAGATTCTCCGGGTGAAAGCCGTCGACGTCCTTCTTGGGATCGATCGCGGCGACAACCTGCTCGGCATCGAGATGAGCCGGCAAGGGCATCTGCACCAGGATGCCCGCGATGGAGGGATCGGCGTTCAGCCGCTCGATGAGCGACATGAGCTCACTTTGCGTCGTATCCTCGGAGAGCTTGAAATCCTGGGACGGGATGCCGCACTCCTGGCAGTCACGCAACTTGGCGCGAACATACGTGGCGGAGCCCTGGTCGTCGCCGACCAGTACAACCGCCAGACCACACGGGACATCCCGCGCCATCAGTCGCGCGGCGCGCTCGGCAGCGCGACCGCGAACCTCGGCAGCGAGTTTCTTACCGTCGATAATCGTAGCCATACCGATCCTTAGAACAGACCGGTGATGACGCCGTTGTCGTCGACGTCGATGTTCTCGGCCGCGGGAACCTTGGGAAGGCCCGGCATCGTGAGCACGTTGCCCGTGAGAGCGACGACAAAGTGGGCGCCAGCACTCACCTTGAGCTCGCGCACGGTGATGCGGAAATTCTCGGGGGCGCCAAGCGCGCTCGCCTGATCGGAGAAGGAGTACTGGGTCTTGGCGACGCACACCGGCAGGTTACCGAAGCCGTTTGCGCGCAGCTCAGCGAGCTGGCGCTTGGCCGCAGGCGCGAAGTCGACGCCGTCGGCATGATAGACCTTGGTGGCAATCGCCTCGAGGGCGTCTGCCACATCCGTACCGTCCTCATAGGCGAACTTAAACTCGTGAGGCTCCTCGATAAGGCGCATGACCTCGTCGGCCAGATCGAGTGCGCCCTCGCCACCCTTGGCCCAGACCTCGGAGAGACGAACGTTCACACCAACCTTCTCGCACTCGGATGCAATGAGGTCGAGTTCGGCCTCGGTGTCGGTCGGGAATCGGTTGATCGCGACGACGCAGGGCAGACCGAAGACGCTCTGGATGTTCTCGACATGACGGAGCAGGTTGGGCATACCGGCCTTGAGGGCCTCGAGGTTCTCGGTGTTGAGGTCTGCCTTGGCCACACCGCCGTTGTACTTCAGGGCGCGGGCGGTAGCGACCACCACGACCGCGCTCGGGCGGATCCCGGTCATGCGGCACTTGATGTCGAGGAACTTTTCGGCTCCGAGGTCCGCGCCGAAGCCTGCCTCGGTAATGGCGACATCGCCGAAGCGCATGGCCATCCTCGTGGCCATGACGGAGTTGCAGCCATGCGCGATGTTGGCGAACGGACCGCCGTGCACGAACGCCGGCGTGTGTTCGAGCGTCTGCACGAGATTGGGCTTGAGCGCGTCCTTCAGCAGGGCCGCCATGGCGCCCTGGGCCTTGAGCTGGCTGGCGCGAACGGGCTCGCCGTCGTAGGTGTAGCCGACCACGATCTCCCCGAGGCGCTGCTTGAGGTCGGAGATGGAGGTCGACAGGCACAGGATCGCCATGACCTCAGACGCGACGGTGATGTCGAATCCATCCTCGCGCGGGACGCCCTGGGCCTTGCCGCCGATGCCGTCGATGACATGGCGGAGCTGACGGTCGTTCATGTCGACGACGCGCTTCCAAGTGATGCGCTTGACGTCGATGCCGAGCGCGTTGCCCTGCTGGATGTGGTTGTCCAGCATGGCAGCGAGCAGGTTGTTGGCAGCACCGATGGCATGGAAGTCGCCGGTGAAATGAAGGTTGATATCCTCCATGGGGATGACCTGCGCGTATCCGCCGCCGGCGGCACCGCCCTTGACACCGAAGACCGGCCCGAGCGAGGGCTCGCGCAGCGCAACAGCGCTCTTGACGCCGCGGCGACGCAGGGCATCGGCCAGACCGATGGTCGTCGTGGTCTTGCCCTCGCCCGCGGGCGTGGGGTTGATGGCCGTGACGAGGACGAGCTTGGCCTCGTGGTCGCTCGGCTCGTTGAGCAGTGAATAGTCGACCTTCGCCTTGTCGAAGCCGTAGGGGATCAGGTGCTTGGCGTCCACGCCGGCGGCCTCGGCCACCTGCTGGATCGGCCACGGCTCGACGGAATGCGCGATCTCGATATCGGTCAACATGGCGGGTCCCTTCGTGTTGAGGAATAACCAATCCAGAATAGCACGGGCGCGAACGGCGTCGGCAAACCCAGCGAACTGTCAACCAATTGTCCGCACGGGAACATCCGGGGCGCGAGTCGATATTTTGTCCGGACGGACCGCTACCCTCTTGCCGTGAGCAGTAGAGCCGGAACGGATGCCGTTTGGGCTACACTGATACCCATGTATGTCGACGATCCACGATTGGGGTGCGCAGCGTGACCATCATCATGCGAACGTTTGATACCTCGTTTCTGAGAACCCCCCCCCGGCACGCCTAACTAGCACTGCGGCGGGCGGGACACCTCCCGCAATCAAGACCCTCCGTACCAGCATCGCGGCGGGCGCGAATGGGGGTCGCCCATGAGCGCCCCCATCACCTACCGCGGCTCCATCACGCGCGAGCAATGGCTCGTCGACGAGACCCGCACGGTCGCGCGCCTGCGCCTCGAGGACCCTTCGTTCCTCGACACCCGCGCCCTCGCCGCGCACATCCTCGAGAACAACCTGTTCCAATACCCCACCGAGCGCGAGGTCGGCTCCATAGCGCGCGCCTGCGCCCGCAGGCTCGACGCGCTTTCGACCGACCCGGAGCGTCGCGAGCGCCTCACCCGCCTCATCGCGCACGGCACCACCGAGCAGCTCAGGCAGGCTAACCTCTACGCCCTCATGTGCGACAACCGCCTGGTTTGGGACTTCATGGCCTGCGCCGTGGCGAGCAAATTCTCCATGCTCGACATGCACCTGGGAAAGGCGGAGATCGCCGCGTTCCTCGAGGGCCTGCGCGCCCAAGATGAGCGCGTCGCCACCTGGAGCCCCGCCACCCTCAACAAGATCCGGCAGGTGCTCGCGCAATGCCTTGAGCAATGTGGGATGTACGACCGCAAGACGGAACAGCTGCGCACGCTTCTGCTCGACTACGACTTGGAAAACCTCATACGCGAGAACGGCGACGCCGGCATCCTGCCCGCGTTCGGCCTCGCGCTATAGGGGGGCGCACATGAACGCAATCGACTCCCCCACCCTCGCCCAAAGCTTCGAAGTCATCCGGTCCAAACTCCGCGACCCCGAGTTCCTCGCCTGTCACGGGCTGGGCAACGAGGTCCCCTTCCACGTCTTCCCCTACGACGCCGGCTCCGAGCTGGAAGTCCGAGCCCTCCTGCGCGACCTCATGAGCGAGGATCCCGCAGGCCTCGCACCCGCCCGCATCACCCACATCGACCTGTGGGAGCTCATCTGCGACCTGTGCGAGCAACGAGGACTCATGGGAAAACTCCCAGCCTTCGAGCGCAAGCGCGGATCGAACGCCCTGCTCGCGCGCCTGCAGACCATCGCCTCGCCGGCAAAGCTCGTAGAGCACATGCGCGAGCGCTTCGCGGCGGCACACGGCGAGCCCCAACCCGGTCGCGACGTGCTGCTCATCTCGGGTGTGGGGCGCGCCTACCCCATCACGCGGGCGCACCAGATCCTCGAGTGCGCGCAGCCTGTCTTTTCCCACATCCCCGTCGTCCTGTTCTACCCGGGCGTATACGACGGGCAGACGCTCAGGCTCTTCGGCTCGATAAATGACGGCAACTATTACCGGGCATTCAACATTTTATAACCCCCTACCGACCTTACACCCATCGATTCATCCAGCCACAGCCTTGCCGCACCGTCAGGCCCGGCACTTCCCAGAAAGGGCACCCCATGCGCATCCAGGACATGTTCGAACGCGACATCGACCGCAACATCAACGGCGTCATCAAGATCGAGCAGAACGACGAGGAGGTCATCGAGCAAGAGCTCGCCGAATACGTGGTGACCAACGAGCTGCGCGGGCACTTCTCGACGTTCTTCGACGCCTACGAGCGAGCGCTCGACGCCCCCACCGACAAGATCGGCGTGTGGATCTCGGGCTTCTTCGGCTCCGGTAAATCGCACTTCCTCAAAATGCTCTCGTACCTGCTCTCCGGCCAGACGGCAAGCGGGCGCGCGGCGATCGACATCATCGCGCCGCGCTTCGAGGACTCCATGATCGAGGTCAAGGCGCGCCGCGCCGTGGACGTCCCCACCGAGACTATCCTGTTCAACATTGACTCCAAGGGCCCGTCCAACAAGGACAAGACCGCCATCCTGCGCATCTTCGCCCGCGTGTTCTTCGAGCACCTCGGGTACTACGGCGAGGACCTCAAGCTCGCGCGCCTGGAGCGCGACATCGACCAGAAGGGCAAGACCGAGGCGTTCCGCGCCGCGTATCGAAAGATCACGGGCACCGAATGGCTCGACGAGCGCGACGCCTACGACCTCAACAGCGACGCCGTCATCGACGCCCTCGAGCAGGCGGGCGCCAAGAGTCGCGAGGCCGCAGAGCGCTGGTTCGACAACACCGAGGAATTCGAGTTCACCATCGATTGGCTCGTGCGCCAGATCAATCAATACGTGACCGAGCGCGCCGAGCAGGAGGGCGGCGAGTTTCGCCTGCTGTTCATGGTCGACGAGGTGGGCCAGTACATCGGCACCGACACGAGCCTCATGCTCAACCTCCAGACCATCGTGGAGGACCTGGGCGCGCAGTGCGCCGGCCGCGTGTGGGTGGTCGTGACGAGCCAGGAGGCCATCGACGAAATCACCACCGTGGCGGGGCAGGACTTCTCCAAGATCCAGGGGCGGTTCACCACCCGCCTGTCGCTTTCGAGCACCGGCGCCGGCGAGGTCATCCGTCGGCGCATCCTCTCCAAGAACGAGCATGCGCACGACCTGCTTACCGTTGAGTACGGCAAGAACGCCACCGTGCTCAAGAACCTGTTCACCTTCAAGGGGGCGCGCAACGACCTGGGCGGATACGACGGCGCGGAGAGCTTCGCGGACGCATTCCCGTTCGTGGACTACCAGTTCAAGCTCATGCAGGACGTCATCAACGGCCTGCGCAACCAGGGCAGCTCGGGCAAGCACCTGAGCGCCGAGCGCTCCATGCTCTCGGGCTTCCAGGAGGTCGCCCAGGCGCTCGAGGACCGCGACGAGCACGCCCTGGCCCCCCTGTGGATGTTCTACAACACCGTGCAGTCCTTCCTCGAGGGCTACCATCGCCGTGTGATCGACCGCGCCGCGGCCGCCGCGCGCGACGGCGCGGGCCTGGAGGAATACGACGTCGCCGTGCTCAAGCTGCTGTTCCTCATCAAATGGGTGAGCCAGGAGATGCCGGGCAACGTGGACAACATCGCCACCCTCATGGCAGACGACCTGCGCGCCAACCGCGCCGAGGTGCGCGAGCGGGTGCAGGCCGCACTCGAGCGCCTGGAACGCGAGAACTACATCACGCGCAACGGCGAGTGCTACCTGTTCCTCACCGACGACGAGCAGGAAATCGCGCGCCAGATCGCCCGCACGCAGGTGGACGCGGCGAAGCTCACCAAGAAGGCCGCCGAGATCGTGTTCGGCCAGATCTTCGAGACGCCCAAGATCACCGTGGGCAAGAACAACTTCCCCGTGGCGGAATGGCTGGACGAGACCCGTGTGAACAACGCGGGCGGCCTCACCCTGCGCGTGCTCGCCCGCATGGACGGCAACGACGCCCCCAGCCGCGACGAGCTCATCTTGCGCTCGAGCCGCGGCGAGGCGATCGTGCTGCTCTCCAGCGAGGTCGATTTCTACAGCTGCCTCATGGAGGCGGCGCGCATCCAGCAGTTCGCGAGCGCGACCATCATCGCAAACCTGCCCGCCAACCAGCAGGACGTGATCCGCGCCAAGCAGCAGGAGCGCACCGCACTCGAGACCAAGGCGCAGGCGCTCATGGAGGAGGCGGTGCGCCGCGGCGAGTTCTACGCCGGCGGGTCCCAGGTCACCATCACGGGTACCAACTCCGCCAAGAAGCTCATCGAGCAATGCACGGCAAAGCTGGTGGACGCCATCTACACCAAGCTCGGCTACATCGACCGCAATTACGACGACGATGCCCAGATCAAGCAGATCCTGAACGGGGCCGCGCCCGCGCTCGAGGGCATCGAGCCCAACAAGCGCGCCATCGACGACGTACGCACGTTCCTCGGCGCCCAGGCCATGCGCGCGGTGAGCGTGTCCATGGACGACCTGCAGAAGCGCTACCAGGCGGCCCCCTATGGATGGCGCGAGCGCGACATCGCCGCCGTGGTCGCCGAGCTCATCGCTGCCGGCGAGACGCGCGTGAGCTACGCCGGGCAGGTCGTGGACGCACGCGATGCCAAGATGATCGACTATCTGCGCAAGTTGAGCATGACGCAGCGCGCCGTGGTGGAGATGCGCGTGCGCGCCTCGGCGGGAGACATGACCCGCGCCCGCCGCGCGATCGAGACGCTCTGCCGCGTCCACGACCTCCCCACCGAGGAGGAGGCGCTCGCTGCGGCATGCCGCAGCGCCCTGCAGGAGCGCCTGGACGGCCTGAACGAGCTCATTACCGGAGCGTACAAGCGCAATCCCAACTACCCGGGCTATGGCACGGTGGCAGACGCCGCAGCCCTCATCAAGGAGCTGCTCGCCATTCGCGGGGACTCCGGCGATTTGCTGCGCGCCATCGCCAAGGAGGAAAACGCTCTGTGTGACGCAGGCGAGGACCTGGAGGACGTCGACGGGTTCTTCCCCGACATGCAGCGCATCTACGACAACGCCTCCAACCTGCTCAAGCGCCTCGATCAAGACCGCAGCTACCTTGCCGCCCACGAGGAGGCGACCAAGGCGATCGAGGGCATCGAGCGCATTTTGGGTAGCGAGAGGCCCTATAGCCAGATCACCGACCTCGCCCCCGCCATGCAGACGATCGAGAACGCTCATGCAAAGTTGCTCGAGGGCAAGCGCGAGAAAGTCAAGGCGCAGGTCGAGGACATCTTCGCCAGCGTAAGGCAGCACGGGGAGGAGCTCGGCGTCACCTTGAGCAGCGTGGGCGAGCGAGAGCGCGCCCGCATCGGCGCGGTGCGCGACGCCGCCACGCTCACCCAGCTTGACGCCGTGAGCGCCCAGCTCACGGACGATCAGGCGCGCCTGTTTGGCGACCTCGACCGCGAGCACGAGCGCATCCACCGCCCTGCGCCGGCGAGCACCGGGCAGGTCGTCACCACCAGCCATCCCCCCGTGGCCCCCGAGCGCCCGCGCAAAGTGCGCGAGCTCCAGCGCTCCACCGCGTTTTTACCCAAGACCCTGCACAGCGAGGCCGAGATCGACGCCTATCTCGCCGAGGCGCGCAAGCGCCTGGTGAGCGAGCTTTCCCATAGCGACGCCATTAAGTTGAACTAGGAGGCACGTCATGGACACCAAGGCACTTGAGAAGTTCTGCCCCTGGGCGCGCGTCGAGCTCATCGACGCCGTGCATCTGCGCTGCGTGCGCTACGCACTGGACGACGCCGGCCGCACCGCTCACCCCGCCGATGCGGACGTGGTCGCCGGCACCGTGCTGACCCCTTCCGAGAAAGCGCAGCGCGCCGCGCTGTTCGAGCGCATCGAGCGCCTAAATGAGGAGCGCGACGGCAAGGGCTACGCCGCGTTTTGCGAGCAGCAGGCGTACAGCTGGTTCAACCGCTTCGCCGCCATCCGCTACATGGAGCTGCACGGGTATCTGAGCAACAACGTGCGCATGCTCTCCGCGGGCAGCGGGGCGTTTGAGCCCGAGTGCCTGCGCATGGCGAGTGAACTCGACCTGCCCGGGCTCGAGCTTGCGGATGTGCTCGATCTCATCACCGCCGGCGACGACGAGGCGCTCTTCCGCCGCATCCTCGTGGCGCAGATGAACGAGCTCGCCGACTGCCTGCCCACCGTGTTCGGCCACGTGGACGACGCCGACGCCCTCACCCTGCCCGACAACCTCCTGGCCCGCGGCGAGCACGACGTGCTGTTCCACCTGGTTGCGGATATCCCGGAGGAGCTATGGCAGAACAGGGAAATACTCGGATGGATGTATCAGTACTACAACTCCGAAATCAAACAGGCGTTTCTCGATAGCAAGAAGAAGGCGGCAATTGAGGACATCGGCCCCGCAACTCAGGTCTTCACGCCCGACTGGATCGTCCGCTATATGGTTGAAAACACCTTGGGTCGCCTATGGATGCTCAATCATCCTGGCAGCGGACTCCAAGACGCCATGCCCTATTACATCGCCCCAGACAGTACTAACGAGAAGTACATTCGCATCGAGAAACCTGAAGACATCACCTTCTGTGATCCCGCATGCGGGTCTGGTCACATCTTGATTCGCGCATTCGATCTGCTCGAATCGATGTACCTTGAGTTCGGATACCGCAGACGAGACATCCCCAGACTCATTTTGACTAACAACTTGTACGGAATTGAAATCGACGAGCGGGCGGGACAAATCGCATCCCTCACGCTTGCGATGTGCGCATGCGAACTTGACAATCGCTTCCCCACGCGCGGCATTCAACCGAACATCCAAGTGCTCGAAAGTATTGAACTTGACACCGACAATCTCCCTCGCCCACTCCTTGGCAAGAAAAACCTTGTCGAATCGCTCGCTCACCTAAGTGAGATAGGCAGCCTTGTCGCACCGGGCAGCAACGACCTAGCCACCATCGGCAAGGCGATCGAGGAGCTCTCGGATCGAGAGCTGTTTGCCGATACCATGCGCGGGCAGCTCATCGCCGCGAAGCATCAACTTGAGGCTCTTATGCGCACCTATGACGTGGTCGTCGCGAACCCTCCTTACATGGGAAGCAGTCGCTTCAACCCGTTCATGAGCAAGTGGATCAAGGCAAACTATCCGGATGAGAAAGGCGACCTCTGCTTCGCATTCATCAACCGCATCTGTCGAATGAAGAACCCCGACGGAGAAGCAGGTATCACGGCAACCAATAGCTGGATGTTCCTGTCTTCCTCGGAAGCATCGCGTCTCAAGGTGCTCGCATCGAACGAGATTTCGTCTCTCGTCCAGCTCTCCGTTCACGGCTACAAGGGCATCGCCGCACAGGTATTCGCGTTCACGCTGATAGACAAGCAGCCCGGAGGATACAAAGGCGGCTACATTCGTCTCAATGACTTTGACCATCACTCGCTCCAAGAACCCAAAACGCTCGAGGCCATCCAAAACCCCGACTGCGGCTGGTTCTACCGCGCCGACGCCTCCACCTTCCACGACATCCCCGGCTCCCCCATCGCCTACTGGGCGAGCGAGGGATTGCGCAACGCCTTCAAATCTGGAATCAGCCTCGAAGAATACGCCAAGCCCCGCCAAGGACTCGCTACGGGAGACAACGGAAGATTTCTTCGCGAATGGTGGGAAACCCACAAATCATCTTCCATCGTTTGGACACCTTGCACCAAAGGAGGAGGATTTAGAAAATGGTACGGGGATGCCGAATGGGTAGTTGATTGGTCCGAAAACGGAAAAACGCTCACTTCTTTCCCCGGTTCCGTAATTCGCAATCCGGACTGGTATTTCAAAGAAGGCTCCTCATGGGGGATGATTTCCTCCTCCCGGATTTCCATGAGATATCTTTCAGATCAATACGTTTTCACCAACGCCGGTCTAGCATCCATTGGCGATTCTCATTCGAAAAACCTGCTAGTACTCGCTTTGATGAACTCAAGCGTAGCGAACTATGCTCTACAAATTCTCGCTCCCACGCTCAATTACTCGAATGGGGATTTAGGCAGGATGGCGGTAATCGTGCCATCAGATTTCGCCCAAATCGAAGTATTGACAGAACAGTGCGTTCAGCTATCCCAAACCGACTGGAACACCCAAGAAACCTCTTGGGACTTCAAGCGCAACCCACTCATCTAATTCAAACGAGAGGAAAGCCGATGCCAAACAGAACTTGGTGGTCAATTCAGATTGAACATGCAGACCTTCAACAAGATTCAAACAACGAAAACGGCTTTGAACTTCCGGTATCTATCACATTAGATCTCCCGATTGAAAACAGCCCCCTTTCAGATGCGCCTGGTAAACGCATTGAAATTGAAATGATTTGCCTCAAAACACGGGACACGGGAAAATGCGTCAGCGTGCACAGATTTAATAGGGACGCCAGTGCTTGGACTGCATGCGACGGGAGAGCACGGCGAAGCTATAAGCATGTGCTTGCGATTCCCGACCAGGACCGTTTTGAAGAGCTTGCTACTCAATCGCCGACTAACACCTTGTTGCTAGAAATCTATGACTCTGCTTCGGACGAAACTCCTTGGTCCTACAGCCTTGAGCAGCTAAGCACCATACGCGCGCAAAATACCCGAATCAAGATTCATCAACCTAGCTTGATGAATGGGGAGTCATAGCGGTTCTAGGGCGTTTTCTCGTTAAGTGACATCGGAAAGGACCGTCAAAGAAATGTTCGATACGATTATCGGAACAGCTGAACACGTCGCAGATACGACCCTTCTCAGCAAGGCCAACTCCCAACATACCTACAGAACAGAGCGGAGTCGAGTCGAGGCACAGATTGATGCGGAGAAGAGACGGGAACTTTACAACCGACTCGGCAAATATCTCCAAAAGCTCAACGAGAAAGACAGCGCGTCAATGGAAAACGGTGCCGTAACATCACTCAAATCAATGCGAGTCGATGTTCACAGGTTTACCTCAGAGAAGACAATCGAGATATACGAGGAGCTCTTACAGCTTCTTGTAAATCGCCAAAAGGAATACAGGGATTGTTGCTCCGAGGAAGAGTTGCTTCACTCGGACCTTAAACTCATTACCGACCATGAGGGCAATGTCCTCAAAGAAGATTTCGGCATTCACTCCGAAGCTGCTGATCAGGACTATAGTGCTTCCTGCCAGCGGATAAAGAAAAGATGCCAACTAACCAATGAAGAGATAGTTGGATTCATTAACCGCTTGTCAGAAGCCGAAAAAGATGACCACTAAGCAGTGCGTACAACAGCAAAGCCTCATCCCAGCGGACTGGCAGACCCTCGATGCCGATTGTGTTGCGCAGACGCGTCGAAGGTCCGCTCAGCCTGAAAACAAAAATGCCGGGGGGTATCCCCCGGCCCTTGGCGAATCTCCCAATTGGAAAACTCAATTGGACTATTCCATAGCCCCCTGCGAACTACTGGAGGCGCTTCTTCCGGAGCTTCTTGAGGAAGTTCTTCTTGAAGTTGCCGAAAGCGCCAAAGAACGCCACATCAGTCTTAGTCTCCAAATGCCGCTCGAACTTCAAGTTGGTCAGCTCGATTCCGCAAACGTAGTCTGCAACCTGGGAAAGACAATAGCGGCTTGCAACGGCATCCTTATAGACAATCGCTTCGCGGGAGATGCACGATGCAATCGCCCGATGAACCGCTTTGGTCACAACACTCTGCCCGCCGTCGTAGTAAATCTTGACGGAATCAAACTGCTGCAAATAGGAGAGATGATCGAACAAGAAAACCTTGAGGTCTTTCTCTATGACATCCGCGAGGGACTCAGATCCGAAAGCCTCCTTCTTGTCATAAATGAAGACCCTGTACTTCACCGGAAGGTGCTCGACAAAAATCCTAAAAGTATGCAGGTGCTTTTTGCGCACCTCAACGTGCTTCCATCGGTATTCATCATTTCCGTTAATCAGCGGATTGAAATGGAACGGCGTTCGGTCAAGATTACTATTCTTAACCGAAGCTTCATGCAGCCCTATATCGTGCCCAATATCGAATTTCTGCTCATGAAACACAAGCCCCACGAGATAGAAATCGGAGACAATTCCAACGTCTCCAGACTCGTCTATGAAAATAGACAGCTCTTTCATATACCCCTCCACGCCGTAGCTTGTCGAGATATAAAAAATGCCGGGGGAAACCCCCCGGCTCTTGGAGGACCTCCTATTCGGAGGATCCAATTACTTTATACCACGAACCGGAACGTCTATTCAATTCTACCCAAAGTAGAACACATGTTCTACACTATTGATACGAACATGTGTTCTCCATATAGAAAGGCAGCTTAACATGGCAACCCTCATCAGCGACAAGTACGAGGCGCACAAAGCCGAGGTCAACACGCGATTCGACCAACTCCGGGCAAACGAGGAGGAGCTCAACCGCATCTTCGCCGAGATCTACGACATGGAGGGCGAGGTGCCCATCGAGGTCGAGGACAAGTACGTCTCGGTGGCGCGCATCTTCGACACCGCCGAAGATGTCCCGGATTCGTTCAAGGGCAACCGCTACGTGCGCACCAAGCGCGACGAGATCATCTCGCTCGTCTCCTACGCCGTGGGCTGCATGTTCGGCCGCTACTCGCTCGACGTCGAGGGTCTGGTGCTGGCCGACGCGGGTGACACGGTGGAGGACTACCTCGCCAAGATGCCCGACCCGGCACATGTGACTTTCATGCCCGACGCCGACAACGTGCTGCCTATCACCGACGACGAGTACTTCAAGGACGACATCGTGGCGCGCCTGGTGGACTTCATCCGCACCGTCTACGGCGCCGAGACGCTCAGCGATAACCTCGCCTTCATCGCCGACGCCCTCTCCCCCGCTGCCAAGGCGGCCCCGCTCGAGGTGATCCGAGCGTACTTCCTCAAGGAGTTCTACGCCGACCACTGCTCCACCTACAAGAAGCGCCCCATCTACTGGCTGCTCGATGCCGGCAAGAAGAACAGCTTCAAGGCGCTCTTCTACATGCACCGCTACCGCCCCGACCTCATGGCCTGCATCCGCACGGACTATGTGCACCCGCAGCAGGAGCGCCTGCGCGGGCGCATCGCCGACGCCGAGGAGGAACTCGCCCATTGCGAGCCGCGCCGCAAGGCCGCGCTCAACAAGAAGCTCAAGCTGCTGCGCGACCAGGAAGCCGAGCTCATCGCGTATGAGGAGAAGATCCACCGCTTCGCCGACCAGATGATCGCCATCGACCTGGACGACGGCGTGAAGGTCAACTACGCCACCTTCCAAGACGTGCTCGCGAAGGTCAAATAGCCATGATCTTCGTACCCTTTAGCCTCCTGGGCACGGTTGTAGTCATCGCCCTCATCGTTGGCGCTATGGTCTATATAGGCATAGGGATCGTTGCCCTCGCGCTGTTCACACTCGTTTTATACCAGCCGTTTCGGCTGCTCAAGTTCGTTCCGCGCCGCCAGATGCGCTTTTGGCTCTCCATAGCGATGGCCGTCGTTATGTGGCTAGTCTTCGCTGCCAACTTTGGCGACGGTGAGCTCAAGGGCTACTTCGCCTCTGCAGTCATCGTCGGCATTTCCCTCGTTGCATTTTGGCTCATCGGCCTAGATCCTGAACCCGCAGACGAACAACTGCAAACCAGCGAAGGGGACACCTCGCACAATCAAACGGGCAAAGACGGGAACGGGGACGATGCCGCCACGCCAACAGCACAGCCTGCTGCTGACAACCATGCTGAAGATGAAACAGGACAGCTTGAGGCATCCCCGGGCGCAGAGGGAGAGCCGAGCCTTAAAAGCCATCCTGAGCCGACGGAGGCCGCAGAGTCGGCTGGTGAACCAGAGTCTGTGGCCTTCGAAGGCGAGGCCGAGCATGCCCTGCCCACGCCGCCCGAACCTCAAGACCCTCCGGAGATAGAAGCGCCCTCACCGCGCAACAAGGCGCTCGATGAGGCCGAGGCGGTGCGATGGGCGATATTCGAGGCAACGCAGGACGACGGAAAATGACGACACGTTCCCCGATGATATGAGTGAGTGAGACATGAAACTATCCGATATTCAGCAGGAGCTGCGCAGGCTCTTCGACGAGCAAGATGCCGCAGCGGGCGCCGTCGTGGTGTGGCACGACCCGGACGGGGCCTTCGCCGAATCCCTCGACGCGCTCGACCTGCCGGGCGTCGACGTGATGCGCGAGGAGGAACGCGGGCTGTTCTCGCTCAAGCGCACGCTGAACGGCGACCTCGCGGGACAGCGCATCCTGCTCTACCGACCGCGCCCGCGCCGCCTGGAGGACGACTGGCTCGCCGACATTGAGGCTCGCTCCGCGAGCTTCGCCGCCGACTACACCTCCATGCAGCTGCGTGAACTCAACGCAGTCGACACCCACGAGATGCGCGAGGCGCTGGCCGCCCACAAGGCGCAGCTCGCAAAAAAGACCGTGTTGCGCAAACTCGCGCGCTTAAGCGCCTCATTTGAGCAACCACAGCAACTCGCCTGCGGCCTCATGGCCATCGCGCTCGACGCGCCCTCTCCCGACGCGCAGGCCATCGCGCGCGCATACCTCATTGCGGCGCTGGCATCGGATGGAGTCGAGGCGCTCGCCCGGGTTGAGCGCATGGGCTGCACCAACGAGTTCCAGGCGGCAATCTCCGCATGGATTGGCTATACGGGCGACGCGAGCGACTTCATCGCGCTCGGACGGCACGTGCTCCTGTGTGCGCTCGCCGGCGCCTTACCCAACGACGCCGCCTCGGCGCTGCCCGCAGACGTGACCTCGGGCACCACCGCGCTCTGTCAGGATATCGTGCGTGGCTGGTGTCAGAGCGCCGAGCGGGACTCCCTGTTCGAACTCGCGCAGCTCGTGGAGGAGGTCACACCCGTCGAGCAGATGCTTGCCCAGGTGCCACTCGAAACCCTGGGCGATATCGATGTGTTCCCCTGCATCGATGCACTCATCTTGCGCCGCCTGTTCCATGACGTCGCGGCGTCACCCGAAAGCGCACCCGCTGCGCTTTCACTCGCCCAAGCACGCCACAGCACGGCCTGGTATCGGGAATTCTCCCTTTGCTATGACGGGCTTGAAGCAGCCGCGCGCATGCAGCGATTCCGCAATGAGCACCCGGTCGGCATCGACGCTCTTTCCGCAGAGAGCGTCTGGGGACTCTACACCGACGAGCTATACCGCCTCGACACGTGGTACCGCCAGATGCATCTCGCACTCGGGCGTGTCCTCATCAGCGCACCATACGGGCTCGATGAGGACTTTCGCGCATGCAGTGATCAGATCGAGAACCTCTACAAGAACTGGTTTTTCGCCGGCGTTTCGCGGCGGTGGGAAGACGCCGCCGAGGACGAGCTGACTCGCAACGGGTATGTTGACGGCATCCCCCGACAGCTCGACTTCTTCATGAGCTCCGTCGAGCCGATTGTTCGTGCGGGCAAGCGCGCCTGCGTCGTCGTCTCCGATGCCTTGCGCTACGAAGTCGCCGCGGAGCTGGCGGAAACACTCGAGCAAAACACCAAGGGAACATGCGAGCTCGCCTCCATGCAGGCCACATTCCCCAGCATAACCTCGTGTGGCATGGCGTCCTTGCTGCCCTGCGGGAACCTCACCATGGACGCGGGCGAGCCCGGGCGGCTACGCGTGCTGCTCGACGGCTCGGAGGTGGCTACGACCGCCGCGCGCCAAGAGCAGCTGCGCCGCAGCGACCCGCACGCCGTCGCCATCACCTACGACTCACTCGTCAACGAGCTGAGCGCGAGCCAACGCAAGGACCTCGTCAAGGACGCGCAGGTCGTCTACGTCTATCACAACACCATCGATGCGATGGGCGACAAAGCGCCCACCGAGCGCAAGGTGTTCTCCGCCTGCGGCGATGCAATCGAGGAGATCTTCGGCCTGGTGCAGCTCATCTGTCGCGAGCGAATCGCAAGCCAAGTCGTCGTCACCGCCGACCACGGCTTTCTCTATACCGACGAGCCGCTCAGCACCTCGGAGCACACCGTCGCGGCCGAGATCGACGGAGACCCGATCGTCGTCGGGCGCCGCTACGCCATCGCCGAGGGCAGCGCGCGCTCCGACGTGCTCATGCCCATCGCGCTGCCGTACGCGGAAGGCGGGCTCAAGGGCTTCGCCCCGCGGCGCTGCACGCGCATCTCCCGGGCGGGGGCGGGTGAGAACTACGTGCACGGGGGCATCTCCCTGCAGGAGCTCTGCGTCCCCGCGCTCACGTTCACCAACAGGCGCGCGGGCAGCAAGGGATATGTGGAAAGCGAGCAAGCAACGCTCTCGCTCATCACCACCATCGACACGATCTCGAACAGCATCTTCAAGCTGGACCTGTTGCAGGACAAGCCCGTGGGCGGGAAGGTCCTCCCCGCCTCGTACGACGTGTTCGTGGGGAGCGCATCGCACGAGCCCGTGACGGACGTCGCGCACGTCGCGGCCGACCGCACGCAGGACTCGGCAGACGAGCGCGTCATCCCCATCACGCTCAATATCACTCCGGGCGTCGCCGTGAGCGAGCAGGAGCCGTATTTCCTCTACGCGCGCAACTGCGATACCCGCGCCGTGGACGCCTTGCGCGAGCTGCACATGCGCATCGCCTTTGCCCCTTCGTTTGATTTTGGATGGTAACCCATGGATTCGAATCTCGACGCCTGCGGCGTGCCCGCGTATGAAAAGGATGACCTCGACCGCAAGATCATCGAGCATTTCCCCGGCAAGATCGTGCGCAAGGACCTCACCTCCCTCATGAAACGCGGGGCGGGCATCCCCACCTACGTGCTGGAGTACCTGCTCGGCATGTACTGCGCCACCGATGATGAAGCGGCGATCGCCGACGGCATGACGCGTATCCGAAAAATCCTCGCCGAGAACTACGTGCGCCCCGAGGAGAGCGAGAAGATCAAGAGCCGCATCCGCGAGCTGGGGCAGTACACCGTGATCGATAAGGTGAGCGCCCGCCTGGACGAATACCGCGACCTGTACGTCGCGCAGTTCACCAATCTCAGCATCGAGCCGTTCGTCATGCCCGACGAGTACGTTCGCCAGCACACCAAGATCCTCACGGGCGGTATCTGGTGCATCATGCGCATCCAGTACCTGCGCCCCGAGGACATCGCGGAGGACCCGCTCGCGGACATCTTCGACGACGACCCCGCCGAGCAGCGCGGGCGGCTGGGCAAAGGGCGTACCTCGGGCAAGGGCAAGCGCGGACCCGAGGACTCCCCCTTCAAGATCGCGAGCCTCACCCCCATACAGATGCCCAGCCTCGACCTGTCCGAGTTCGTGAGCCATCGAGGGGACTTCACGACCGACGAGTGGATCGCACTGCTGCTGCGGTCGGCCGGCTACGAGCCCTCCGCCCTGACGCCGCGCGAGCGCCTGCACTTCCTCACGCGCATGGTGCCGCTCGTTGAGCTCAACTACAACCTGTGCGAGCTCGGACCTCGCGGGACGGGCAAGTCCCACATCTACACCGAGGTCTCGCCCTATTCCTATCTGCTCTCGGGCGGGCAAACCACCACGGCAAAACTCTTCGCCAACAATGCGGCGCGCGCAGGTCAGCGTATTGGTCTCGTGGGACATTGGGATTGCATCGCGTTCGACGAAGTCGCGGGCATGAACTTCCGCGACCAGAACGCCGTCCAAATCATGAAGGGCTACATGGCCAACGGCACGTTCGGACGCGGCACGGAATCGTTCAACGCCGAGGCGTCCATGGTGTTCGAGGGCAACATCAACGACTCCGTGGCCAACGTGCTCAAGACCACGCACCTATTCGACCCGTTCCCGCCCGAGTTCAACAACGACAGCGCGTTCTTCGACCGCATCCACTGCTACCTGCCCGGCTGGGAGATTCCCAAGATGCGCTCGGACCTCATCTGCGAGCGCTACAGCCTCATCACCGACTGCCTGGGCGAATTCCTCCACGCCATGCGCAGACGCGACTTCACGCACCACATCGATCGGCACTTCCGCCTCAACAGCGACTTCAATCGCCGCGACGAGATCGGCGTGCGCAAGACCTTCAGCGGCCTCGCCAAACTCATCTTCCCCGATGGCAAGATGGACCGCGAGGATGTGCGCATGCTGCTTGAGTACGCCATTGAGGGGCGCCGCCGCGTCAAGGAGCAGCTCAAGACCATGGCGGGCATCGAGTTCATCGACGTGAAGCTGGGATATGCGGATGTGGAGAACCCCGTGGAGGCGCATGTGGTCGGAGTGCTGGAGCAATCCGACGATTCGCTCATCCCCGACACCGCGCCGCAGGCGGGCCACGTCTTTGGCGTGGGACGCTCGGTTGCCGACGAGATGGCTGTATACAAGCTCGAAAACAAGGCCGTAAACGGCAACGCCGCGTTCAGGATGGAGGGTGTGGGATCGAACCGCGAGGTCCGCGATGCCCTCAACGCGGCGTTCGAGCAATTCAAGAACTGCGCTCCGCGGCTGGCAGCCGGCATGCACGTGACAAGCAAAGACTACCTGCTCTTTTGCAACGACCTGCAGGCGAAGGGACCATCTGCGGAGATTTCGCTCGCGGAGTTCATCGGTCTGTGCTCCGCCGCATCGGGGCGCCCCGTGATAGCGGGACTGGTGATTCCTGGCATCCTGCGCCTCTCTGGGTCACTAGAGCCCATCAGCAACTTAGCGGATGTCTTGCGCGTTGCGAAGAACGCGGGCGCGAAGCGCATCCTGCTTCCGATGAGCTCCATCGCGGACCTGCAGAACGTGGCACCCGAGCTGATCGGCGCCGTGAGTCCTGAGTTCTACGAGACCGGCGACGCCGTGGCTGCGGCGCGGCGGGCCCTTGGGCTATAAGGCCTACCGCGCCGCCGGCTCCATTCCAAGATGCTCAAAGGCCGCGGGCGTTGCCATGCGGCCCTGGGGCGTGCGGACGATGAGGCCGCATTGCAGCAGATAGGGCTCGTAGACATCCTCGAGTGTGTTGGCGTCCTCACCCGTTGCGCTCGCAAGGGTCGACAGGCCAACGGCACGGCCGCGGAACGTCTTGCACAGCGTCTCGAGGATGCGGATGTCCATCCAATCCAAGCCGAGTTCGTCGATCTCGAAGAAACGCATCGCCTCTTGCGCGATACCGAGCTCAATGGACCCCTCACCGCGGACCTGGGCGTAATCACGCACGCGCTTGAGCAGGCGGTTCGCGAGACGGGGCGTGCCGCGGGAACGCGAGGCGATCTCCTTTGCGGACTCTCGGTCGATCGACACGCCGAGGATGTTCGAAGAGCGGCAGACAATATCGGCCAGATCCTCGATGCCGTAGTAGTCCAGACGATATGAGATGCCGAAACGATCGCGCAGGGGACCTGTGAGCATGCCGGAGCGCGTGGTGGCGCCCACGAGTGTGAAGCGAGGGATATCCAGGCGAATCGAGCGGGCGGCGGGCCCCTTGCCGATCACGATATCGAGGGAGAAGTCCTCCATAGCCGGGTACAAGATCTCCTCGACCTGGCGGTTGAGGCGATGAATCTCATCGATGAACAGGACGTCACCCGGCTGCAAATTGGTGAGGATCGCCGCAAGGTCTCCCGTTCGGGCGATGGCAGGCCCCGAGGTGGTCTTGATCTGAGCACCCATCTCGTTTGCAACGACCGCGGCCAGCGTGGTCTTACCCAAGCCCGGGGGACCTGAGAAGATCACATGATCAAGGCTCTCCCCTCGGCTCTGCGCGGCCTCGATGAGGATGCGCAGGCTTTGCTTGATGTGCTCCTGCCCACAATAGTCCTCAAGGCGCTGCGGACGCAGGCCGCGCTCGACGTCGAGATCGTCGGAGGTGAGCTCCCCCGTCACGAACCGCTCCGTCTCGCCTCCCGCCGCATGGCGGGACGGCGCATCGCCCCACAGGTCAGTCGACTCGTCTACTTCCCACATCACGATTCCATTCCCAGCCGCCTGAGCGCCGAAGCCAAGAGCTCCTCGACGCGCATATCCTTGCCATCATACCCATCGAGTGCCAGCGTGACCTCCGCAGCGGTGAAGCCCATGGAGAGCAGGGCCGCCGTGGCATCCTCAATCGCCGAAGGAGCCGCGGGCGCGGCGGGCGCAAACGGCAGCGGCGCAGTGGGGGCAGCCGAACCTGCGAGCGAACGATCCTTCTCGAAAACACCCTTGAGTTCGAGAATCAAGCGCTGTGCGGTCTTTTTGCCCACGCCCGGCACGGTCGCCATTCCCTTGTCGTCCTCCATCATCACCAGCGTATACAACTCGGGCACCGTAAATGAGGACAAAATCGCGAGGGCGAGCTTGGCGCCCACGCCGCTTACCGAGACCAACTTGTCGAACATCGTACGCTCGTCCTTTGTGGCGAACCCGAACAGGGTGCATGAATCCTCACGCACAACCATGCGTGTGTACAGGCGAGTGGGCGAGCCGACCTGCGCGAGGCTCGAGGCGGTGGTTGCGGAGATGCCGAGTTCGAAGCCCATACCGTTCACATCCATGACGGCCGTTCCCGCGGTCGCCTCGACGAGCGTGCCATTCAATATCGAGATCATGCGTAGGGGTTTCCCTTCTCTTGCGTGTAGGCACCACCGCTCAATTCCCGCGTCCGATGCAGGTGTGCATGGCACACCGCGCACGCCAGCGCGTCCGCGGCATGGTCGGGCTTTGGGTCGTGATCGAGATGGAGCAACGTGCGAACCATGTAGGTGACCTGCGTCTTATCGGCGGCGCCCGTGCCAACAACGGCCTGCTTGATCTGCATGGGGGTGTACTCCCCCACCTCGACCCCGCACAGGGAACACGCGACGAGAGCGGCGCCGCGGGCATGGGCGGTGGGTATGGCGGAACGAACATTTGCGCCGAAATAGATGCCCTCCACAGCCGCTTCATGTGGGCGATAGCGATCGACTACGGCGGTGAGCTCGTCGGCGATACGCCGCAAGCGCGCCGCCAAGTCAGAGCCGGACGAGGTCTCGATGCAACCGTATGCCCGGCAACGCACCTCGCCGCGGCGCTCCTCGACGATGCCCCACCCGGTGTTAGCCAAACCCGGGTCGATCCCCAATATGACCAATCCGTCTCCTCGATATCTCGAACGTTTGTTCTACTATACCATGCATACGGTCAAGGGGTGAAGCGATTTTAGTTCAGGGAGAAGAAGCCCGCGCGTCCGGAAGCACCAGCGTCGCCGTCTTGCGACCCGAGCCCGAACGCCTCAGGTCCGAGCCCCTCGGAGGCCATCCGCCCCAGCGCCTCCCGGACGGACTGCTCGGCATCCTTGAGCTGCTCGCCCATGCGCTCGAGCCCTTCCTCGCCCATGAGCTCGCGGCGTTGCTCCGGCGTGATGCCGAGCAAGTCGGCCAGCATGTCCATGATCTCGCCCCGGGCACGTTCGGCACGAGCGGCACCGCGCTTCTCGAGGCGATGGAACTCCGCATCGGCCAAATCTGCCGCACGAAGCCGCTCCTGCCCATGCCTGCCCATGTCCGACCAGCCGAGCATCGACGGCCAGGCGCGCTCCACAAAAGAGCGGGAGGACACGATCGGGCACGACGGCAGAAGGCGCCGCGAGGCCTCTCCCGACCGGACGATCATCAGAATCAGGGCCGCCGACTCCGGATCGCTTGCAAACAGCGGCAGGTCATCCAGGACGGCATTGCGGTCGACATGCGCCTCGAGTGCACCGTCGATCTGAGAGGGGTCGAGCGTGAGCAGCGAGGACAGCGCTCGATCGGCGATATCGCCGTCGGCACCAAGCTGGCACACCGCATCCCGCAGGACGGTGGCCATATCGCCGGCGACGGCGTTGAGACCGAGCAGCTCCTCGGGAAGGACCGCCGAAATGCGATTGCGCGCGCGGGCGAGCCATTCCAACGACGTCAGGTACACATCGCCGAAAGGCGCGAGCGTCGCCATGTTCGCACGCGCGCCGACCCGCGGGCGCAACGCGTAATCGGTCTTAGTGAGGGCGCTGAGTGGCATCGCATGCTCGATCTGAGCGACATCCTCCATCATCATGGCGTCGACGCGCGCCTGCGCAGTTGGGACGGAGATGCCGGGGTTGCCGGGCTCATCGCCATCCAACAACGGGCGAATATCGGGGGCGACGCGCTCGACCATGCGAATGTGAAGACGCGAGGCCACCTCCCGCGCGAGGCGGGAGCGCGAGGCATGGAGCTCCTGGGCGGTGCTATCGGATGCCGCATCATGCTCGACATGCAGCGCGATGACGGACCGAGACCCCAGGGCATCGACGGCCAGACATGCGAGCAGGCTACTCGCCAGGCCACCGTCCAAGGCGACGAGCACGCGCCCGGCGCCCTGCGCTGCGACCGAATCCCGCAGATGCAGGCGCAGGCCGTTCCACATCCAGGTACCGCGATCGAAGCGCGGGATTTTGCGATCCTCAACCGCCTCGCAAGGCACCCCGCGCACCACATCCTGCACCAGCAGGGACTCCTCGAAGCACGGTGCGAGGGCCACGACACGTCCCCCGTCGTCCAGTACATAGGAGCCGCCCGTATAGACCGCATCGTCATAACCGCCGACGGGGGCCATGCACGCCATCCAAATCCCGGCACGCGCGACCCGCTCCGCCATCTGACCCGCAGGAAGCGCGGCGGCCGCCGCCGAATCGCAATCCGTCACATCCAAACCGTTGACGGGGAAATGGAGCAGCAGGTCGCAACCACCGGGAAGGGACGCAAGATCGCGCTGGGCGTCGAACGTCACCGCGATGCGCGTGCCCGCGATGTCGAACACCGGCGGTGACCACGGTGAGACGGGAACGCCCTCCTGATGCCTGATCATGGTCAGACGCAGCGGCACCACACGTCCGCGGCGCAGCAAAAACGCCTCGAACAGCTGACCGACCTCCAAGGAGAGCACGGCGGGGACGATGCACGCCACGCCGGCCGCATCGCAGACCGCCGCGAGCCGATCGAGGGCCCTCAGCAGGTCATGTTCGTAGTTCGGGTAGTCGACCAGCGCCCCCGGCGTGACGCCGCACATCAGGGGCGCGGGTACGCACAAAAGGTCGGCCCCGGCATCTTGTGCCAGGTGCACCTGCTGCTCGACTCGAGAGCAGATGCCGTCGAAATCTCCAAGGCGGGCGCCGATCTGGGCCAGGGCGATTCTCATCGGTGGGGTCAACCTTTCTTGCTCACATTGCACCATGCGACAACCATCACGTCGGGAGATGATGCAAATAACGGGTGGCGAGGAGCCGTTACGCCCCTCGCCACCCGCGTAGATACGTTCGCACCACAAGACACGGGCCGCACGGCCCTTGGCGGAATCTTAGAACTCCGCCTTCCACAGGCCATGGAGGTTGCAGTAAGCGTAGACGATGCCGGTCTTGACGCCGCCCGCGAAGAACGTGGTCGGGGCCTGGCCGGGCTTGAGGTAATGGATCTCCAGGCGGCCGGCGGCCTCGAGGGCAATCCACTCGATGTAGTGCGCGTCCTCCATGGGATGCTCGACCTCGCCCACGGTAACGTTCAGGACGTGGCCCTCGCGCTGGAGCTCGACGACGGGAACGTGCTTCTCGACGGCGGCGTCAACGGAGTTGGCGGCAACCTCGGTGTAACCGGCCGGGGCGAACATGTCGGCGTCGACAGCGGCGAGGAACTTGCCCGTCTCGTCATTCTTGAAAAACGTAGCCATATGTATCAATCCTTTCAGACTTCGCTGCAGATGCAACTATTTCCTAGTATGCCCGAATGGACGCGCATCTTACACGAGACGCGCGTCCACGGTACACATTCCCCGACCTCGGACCGGCCGGGCTAGATCACCGTCACGCGACCCTTATTGCCCACAATGCCCTTGACCTCGGCGATCAACGGGATCGAGCGGGCGTTGACGCGCGTGGGGATCTCGGCGCGCATGGTCTGGCCGTCCGCCTGCTCGATGAACAGCTCCACGCGGTCGCCACCGGGGTTGGTGTTCAGGACCGTCGCCAAACGCGCCATGTTGGACTGAGAGAAGCGCGAGCTCGGGACCATGATCTCGAAGACCTTGGGGCGATTGCTCTCCTCGTTCAGCACGAGCGGCTCGATTTCCTGGGCGATGATCTGGTCGCCGCGGTCGGAGCGCTCGAGCTTGCCCTTGACGCGGATGAAGGCATCGGAGAGCTGCGCGCCCGTCTCGGGGTCAACCTCGCCGTACAGGTAGCCCTCGCACTGCTTGTACGTCTTGGGGAACACGACGACCGTCGCCTCGCCCTCCATGTCCTCGAGTTGCACGATGGCCATGGGGTCGCCGTTCTTGGTGACGCGCTTGCCGACGCCCGAGACCATGCCGGCCCACCAATAGGGCTTGCCCTCGGGAATCTCCTGGTTCACCGCGTTGCCGGTGGGGCCCATGGTCTCGAAGCCGGTGTCGATCTGGGACAGCGTGAACTCACGGGCCTTGGCGAGTGCGTACTCATACGGGCGAAGCGGGTGGTCGGAGACGTAGATACCCAGCACCTCCTTCTCGAAGGAGAGCTTCATATGTCGATCCCACTCCTGCCCGTCGGGCTCGGGAACGATGACCTCGAAACCGGACCCCTCGACGTCGCCGAATACGTCGAAAAGCGAGGTCTGGCCGGCAGCGCGATCCTTTTGGCGCTTCACCGCGGCATCGATGATGTTCTCGGGGTTGTCGCGGTCGACGAAGTGCATGAGCTGACGACGCGGATAACCCGTCGAGTCGAAGGCCCCGCCCTTGATGAGCGCCTCGATGACGCGACGGTTGGCCTGGCTCGAATCCACGCGTTCGACGAAGTCGTGCAGGTTCTTGAAGGGGCCACCCTTCTCGCGCTCCTCGATGATCGCCTGGGTAACGCCCTCGCCCACGCCGCGGATGCCGGCCAGGCCGAAACGCACGCCCTCCGGGGTCGCCGTGAACTCGGTGCCGGACTCGTTGATATCCGGGGGCAGGACGGCGATGCCGTCGTGACGGCAAGCGGAGACGTAGTGCACGATTTTGTCGGTCTTGCCCGTGTAGGAGGTAAGCACGGCCGCCATGTACTCGTTGGGATAATGGGCCTTGAGCCAGGCGGTCTGCATGACCAGGATCGCATAGCCGGCGGAGTGGGACTTGTTGAACGCGTAGGATGCGAACTCGAGAACGTCGTCCCAGATCTTCTGGGCGACCGAGCGTTTGTACCCGTTCTTCTCCGCTCCGTTCATCCAGTGGTCGTAGATCGTCTCATCCTCGCCGTCAGACCACTTGAAGACCTGGTCGGTGAGCATCTTGATCTTCTTCTTGGCCACGGGCTTGCGGATACGCGAGTCCGACTCGCCCTTGGAGAAGCCGCACATCTCGACCGAGATGAGCATAACCTGCTCCTGGTAGACCATGGTGCCGTAGGTCTCGCCCAGGATGCCGTCGAGGCGCGGGTCGTAGGAGACCGCGGGCTCCTTGCCGTTCATGCGGTTGATGTAGCTCGTGACCATGCCGGCGCCCAAGGGGCCCGGGCGGTAGAGAGCGATCAGAGCGACGACGTGCTTGTACTCGGTGGGCTTCATGTTCTTGATCGTGGCCGTCATGCCGGCGGACTCGACCTGGAACACGCCGGCGGTACGGCCGGAGCTCATGAGCTCGAAGATCTTGGGGTCGTCGAAGGGGATGGCGTCGACGTCGATATCGATGCCGAAGCTCTTCTTGATGTTGGCCTTGGCCTTGGAAATGACCGTGAGGGTGCGCAGGCCCAGGAAGTCCATCTTGAGCAGGCCCATGTCGGCGACCGTGTGGCCTTCGTACTGGGTGATCTCGACGCCGCCCTTGGTATCGAGCTTGGTGGGCACGTGCTCGTTGACCGCATCGCGGCAGATCAGAACGGCGCAGGCGTGCACGCCCTCGCCACGCGTGAGGCCCTCGATGGACAGCGCCGTGTCGATGATGCGGCGGGCGTCCTCGTCCTTTTGATACGCCTCGACGAAATCGGGGCTGTACAGGTCCTCCTTGCCCGGCTGCTTCTCGAGCACCTGCTTGAGCTTCACACCCGGGTCGGCGGAGACCATCTTGGACAGGCGCTGGCCCATGTAGACGGGATAGTCCAGGACGCGGGCAGCATCGTTGATGGCCTGCTTGGCCTTGATGGTGGAGTAGGTGATGACGTGGGTGACCTTCTCGGGGCCATAGAGCTGTCGAACATGCTCGATGACCTCGAGGCGCCGCTCATCGTCGAAGTCCATATCGATATCGGGCATCTCGGTACGTTCGGGAGAGAGGAACCTCTCGAACATGAGGCCGTTCGATAGCGGGTCGAAGGTGGTGATGTCCATGGCGTAGGCGACCAAGGCGCCCGCAGCCGAGCCACGGCCCGGGCCGACGCCGATGCCGTTTTGCTTGGCCCAGCGGACGTACTCGGCGACGATGAGGAAGTACGCGGCGAAGCCCTTGTCGCAGATGACCTTGTACTCGAACTCAAAACGCTCGCGGATGTCGACGCCGCCGATCTCGCGCCCGTCCCAATCGTCGCCGTAGCGCTTGGCGAGGCCTTCCTCGCACTCGCGACGGAACTGGCTCTCATGGGTCTCGCCCGGGTCGAGCAGGGGATAGTTCGGCAGGATGATGCTGTCCCAGTCGAGCTCGACGTTGCACTTCTCGGCGATCTCGACGGTGTTGTCGCACGCCTCGGGGCAATACGGGAACAAGGCCCGCATCTCCTCCTCGGTCTTCATGTAGAACTCCGAACCCTCCATGCGGATGCGGTTCGGGTCGTCGATCTTCGAGTTCGTGCCGATGCACATGACGACGTCCTGGACCGGCGCGTCCTCGCGCGTGAGGTAGTGGAAATCGTTGGTTGCGATGACCTTGACGCCCACCTGCTCGGCGATTTGGATGAGGGTACGGGAAAGCTCCTCGTCGGTGATGCCGGAGTCGGTCGTGATGCCGTGCTCCTGGATCTCGATGTAGAAGTTGCCCGGCTCGAACGTGTCGCGGAAGGTCTCGGCCCACTCGATGGCGGTCGCCATCTCACCGCGGTCGATGCACTTGGGGATGATGCCGGCGATGCACGCGGAGCTGGCGATGAGGCCCTCGCGATGACGGCGCAGGTTATCCAGCGTCACGCGCGGCTTGTAGTAAAAGCCCTGCACAGCAGCCTCGGAGACCGTCTGCATGAGGTTGACGTAGCCCTTCTCGTTCTGGGCGAAGAGCACCATGTGGTAGAGCTCGGGCTTGCGGTCGCGCGCGAGGGTCTCGTCAGGGGTGAAATACACCTCGCAACCAAAGATGGGCTTGATGACCAGCGGCGGCTTGAGCTCGTCGATATTGCCCTTCTCGTCCCACATCGCGAGGTCCTTCATGTGCTGTTCGTAACCGCGCGGATCGGACTCTTGATCGGGGCACTCGAGCTCGTCGCGACGGCCCTTCTCCAAGAAGGACTTGTCGTGGCTCCAGACCTTGTACTCGGGCGTGCCATGGTTCACGGCGTCGCAGGCCAGGCCGAGCTCGGGGACACCGTACATGTAGCCGTGGTCGGTGATGGCGACGGCGGGCATGCCCAGCTCGACGGCGCGCGACACCATGTCCTTGATGCGCGTCGCGCCGTCCAGCATGGAATAGACGGTGTGGTTGTGTAGGTGAACGAATGCCATCCGCTATGGCTCCTAACTGATGTGCTGAGAATACGCAGAACCGTCCCGACCCAAACCTCAATTTAGGGACAGTCCCCAAATTGAGGTTATGGGATGGGGTCCTTTCGAACGCTAATGATTCTAACCGAGTGCGCGGACAGAACGCATGTGCGCCCCCGGCTCGTGGAAGGCACACAGTGTGTTCGGTCGTGCGGAGCCGCGCCCGAGGGAATTGAGCCCAGCCGCGAGCGATCACCTGAAGCCGGCTACAGCTCGTACGTGATGACCTGAGGCTGCTCCGGGTCTGCGGGGTCGGGAACCTCGACGCGGACGAACTTGAGCGTCACCTGCTCGTACCCGGCCTTGTGCAAGACGTCGGCGTAAACGCTCGCCTGAAGGGCGTGCTTCTCCTGCAGCTGATCGGGCGTCTCGAGCGGGCTCCCACCGGTCTTGTAGTCGATCAGCAGAGCACGACCGGGACGGGCGGCATCGGTGCACAGCAAGTCGATGGCGCCCTCGGCATAAGGCCCGAAGCGCTCCACAAGTTCATCCATGCCGAGGGAGCAGAAGGGCACCTCGGCACGACGACACGGCCAGGCAAGGGCCTCGGCGCGCACGTCGCTGGAGAGCCAGCGCGCAACCGCCTCATCGAAACGCTCGCGCTGGTCGGCCGTGCAGCCCCAGTAGCGACACAGGGCGTCGGCACGTTCGATGGGTAAATCGGCGCGATCGAGCTCGATCAGCCACTGGCAAGCGACATGGAAGGCGCTGCCGAGCGCCGTCGGGTCTCCCCCGCACGACGGAACGGCCCGCTCATCGCGCGACGCCTCGACTCCATCCGGCACCATGGCCTCCCCCGCCACCTCCGAAATAGGGACCTCCGCAGGCTCGGGATGGTCCTCGGCTTCGGCGTGCAGCTCCGCCGAGACCGACGAGTAGCTGTAGGAATCGCGCGGGACACGTTCGGCGGGCACGACGTGCATGTACACGTTCGCGGGCTCCACGAGCGTGAAGGAGTCCATCGGCTCGGACGCCGGGACATCCGCAACCGAGTCCTCCGCGTCGGCGAGCGCGGCATTCGCCTCATATACGGCGCCGCCATACGAGAAGTCCCTAAGGGCGATCAGCTCGAAATCGCCCGCTTGGGCGTTGTCGAACACAAGGCGATCGCACGCGAGGGAGGCGCCGGCGTCGGGCAGGATGCGTTCGAGCACGGCGGGCGTGAGGTCGAGCTCGGGCTTGAGCGTGAGGGCCGACCCCTTGCCGCGGCCAACAGGAGCGTCCATCGCGAGCAAGCAGACCTCGCGGGCCCGCGTCATGGCGACGTACAGGAGGCGAGCGCGCTCCTCGAGTGCGAGGCGATCCTCCTCGTCGCGCATGGACAACCATGCCTCGGCGGCCGACCCGGTCGCGCACACGTCATCGACCAGGCTCGCGTCGAGCCAGGGACCCGTGGCACCCGAGCCGCTCAGGTACTTCTTGAACTGCTTCTCAACCTCGGCGCCCTCTATCAGCGACCCGAGCGAATCGCGGCAGTCCGGGAAACGGCCCGGCAGCGCGACGAGGTCGAGCGTGCCGTCGTCGCGGCGCACCGACTGCATGCGCGCGGAATTGGAGCGGATGCCGAAGCACTCGGACACCGCGACCACGGGGAACTCGAGGCCCTTGGACGCATGCACCGTCATGATGCGGACCGCATTGCCGCCCTCCTCGTTGAGGGCTCCCGGCGCCTGCTTGCCCGTCAGGAAGCGATCGTAGGCGAGCGACACCTGACGCGGCGCATTGCCCAGTTCCGCCTCGGCCTCCGCGACCGCGTCGATGGCCTTGAGGACGTTCGCTGCCTGCGCGCGACCCTCCGCCCCGCGCTCGGCGAGACGGACCATCCAGCCGGACTCGTTGACCACGTCGCGCACGATCGAAGCGAGCGGATCCTTCCCCAGGCGCGAGAGAGCGCGGCGCAGGACCGTGCGGGCGCGGGCGAGCAGCGGAAGGTCGCCGAAGCCCGGGGCGTCGTCGTCAAACAGGATGCCGAGCTCGATATTGCGACGGCGGGTCTCGCCGGTCTGCGCGTCCCACGTCGTTGCCAGCGCGAGGAATTCCTGGACGCCCAACGCGAACAGCGGAGAGGCGAGCACAGGGGCCAGGCCCTGTGCGGTGTCGGCGAGGTTGCCGAGCATATGGACGAGCGCGCGGATGGTCTTGGCCTCCTCCGTGGAGGCGAACACCGAACCGCCGCTGATCACGCAGTCGAGACCCTGTGCGCGAATGGCATCCGCATAGACGCCCGCGCGGGTCATGCCGCCCAACAACAGGACCATGTCGCCTGCGGGTTGACCGGCATCGGCGAGGGCGCGAAACCGCTTGGCGATGGCCTCGGCCTTGGCCGCCGTGCGCTCCTCGGTGGTGCCGCCCGCGACAAGCAGGGCCTGACGACGCGAGGCGCCCGCGACCCGCAGGCCGTCGGCGCGCCCGTCGTGCGGGAGAAGGTTGAGGAAGCTGGGCATGATGCCGCCCTGTCCGTCGTCAAAGACGCGTGCGACATACTCGAGCACCTCGGCGTGGCTGCGGAAGTTCTTGACGAGCTTGACCACGGACCCCTCGGAACCCGCAGCGGCCCCCTGCTCGATGCGGCGCTGGGCGCGGCGGAACACCTCGACCTCGGCGCCGCGAAAGCGGTAGATGGACTGCTGGGCGTCGCCCACGGTGCACAGCGCGCGACCGCCCTCGCCCGTCAGGAAGTTGATGAGGTCGACCTGTTGCTGATCGGTGTCTTGGAACTCGTCGATCATGACCATCGCGAATTTGCCCGCATACGCATCGCGGATACGGGGGTGATCGCGCAGCGCCTCATAGGTGAGGCGGAGCAGGTCGTTGTTGTCGAGTGCCGAGCGCTCCGCCTTGAGCGCGGCATACTCGTCGCCGACGGCGCGGGCAAGGGCGAGCAACTCGTCGAGGGCGGAGCCTCCGAGAGCCAGATAGGCGTTGATGAAGGCGTCGGCGGCCTCTGCCTTGAGCAAAGCCACCTGCTCCTTGGGAAACGCCTTGCTCGGGCGGGGCATGCCGCAGGCGAGCATGCACGCCGCGAGGTCCCCGCGCGTCTGCGGACCGCATCCATAGGCCTCGAGGGCATCCAACGCGATGCGCGCGGTCTCGGCTGCCTTGGCACTCGCGCCGAGACATTGGCGATAGGCGTCCATGAGGCCCGAGAAATCCACCGAACCGCGGATGAGGTGCATGTCGTCGAAGCCGTGACGCGAGGCACTTGCGCGCTCGAGCAGGGTGCGTACCAGGCGCTTGGCGCTCGTGCCCGCCTCAAAGCCGCTCGGGTCCAACTCACCGGACAGCGCGTACCACTCCTGCAGCTCGCGCAAGCCGCCGCGCTCCCGCGCAATCACGGCATCGACCGCCCGGTCCATAAGCGGGCCGGAGATGGACTCGTCCAAAACGCTGAATTCGGGGTCGAGGCCGAGCTCGAGCGCATGAGCGCGCAGGATGCGCGAGCACATACCGTGGATCGTCGAGATCCACGCGTCGTCGACCTGCAGGGCGATGTCGCCCATGCCCTCCTCGATGAGGGCCCCGCGGACGCGCTCGCGAATCTCGGCGGCGGCGTCTTTGGTGAACGTGATGGCCAGCACCTGGTCGAGATTACGGATGAAGGGGCCGGACTCGGGCGAGAGCGCCCATAAGATCCTGCGCGTCAGGGTGAAGGTCTTGCCGGAACCGGCGCCCGCCGAGACGAAAAGCGGTCGATCGAGAGTCGTCACGATATCGCGCTGCTGCGGCATGAGGGTGGAAAGGTCCATTGGTTATGCGTCCCTCCGCTCAAATCCAAGATCATGGTTGAATGCGCACCGTGCGCCCGGCTTCTCCGCCGCCGAGACGTCGCCCGCCTCGAGGGCGTCCAACTTGCGCGCGATGGTCTGCTCGACTCGTTCGAGCAACTCGTCGAAGCCCATGGTGCCTCCGTGCTCGGCGTCGGGGAAACCCGTCCGCAAGCCCGGCACGCGCCCGTCACCAGACTCGACCTCGACGAACTCCTCCGAAACGGCGCCACGCATGGCGGGAGCGCCGCCCTTGGTCGAGAAATAGAGGGCGCCGCGGGCATCGAGCTCGAGCTCGGAATGGCGCAACGCCTGGGCATAGATGAGCGACTGCGTGTGCTCGGGCAGCCAGTCGGGGTCATCGGCGGGGACGACGCCGTCACGCTTGGCGACCGTTGGGTCCACCAGCTTGAAGGCGTTGACATCCATGCGGTGCTTATAGTCGATGACCATCGCGCGGCCCTCCGCGTCGACGTCCACGCGGTCGATACGTCCACCGAGCGGACGGCCGGCGTACTCGACCCTAAGGCCGTTGAAGGAGTACTCGAGGTATGCGGGCGCGAAGGGCGCCAACGCCCCCGCCTCGTAACGGACCACCGCCTCGAGCTGCGGCAAGATCTCGTCCACCTGCACATGCTCGAGAGCCGAGTGCGCGACGAGCGCAGCGGAGCTCGAGGTCTTGTTGCGCGCGTGCTCCGCACGGACACAATCGAACACATCCCGGAGCTTTTCCAGACACGCCTCGAGATTCTCAGGCGTGACACGGGGGACACCCTCCTCGGTAAGCTCGGCGTGCAGGCGATACATGACGTCGTGGACGAAATTGCCCTTCTCCATATTGCCGAATCCCGCATCAAGCGACTGCGGACGAACTCGTGAGGACATAAACCAGCACAGAGGACAGGTCACGTACCCCTCGATCTGGGAGGCGGACAGCTGACGCGGCACGAGGCGCGATGGGTCGTTTGGATCACGCTGGTAGAGCACCAGGTGGCGGATGGCGTCCTCGCCCAGCTCCTGCGGGGGAAGGCACGCCACACGTCGACGCTTCAGGCCCATGCCGGCGGCGGTGTCAAGATCGGCCGCGATGTCGCCCTCGCCCACCGAGGTCACGGTCACGGCACGCCCCGCCGCGCGGACGGCGGCGGTGAGCTCCGTCCACATCGCTGCGGGATAACGGTCCTTGGCCTGACGGTCGTGCGTCACGCGGGCCAGGACCGCGCGGCTGCGAGCGGCCGCCAGCGCGCGGTCGAACAGGTCGCGCAGACGGGCGGCGGGCTCGAGCTCCATAGGCGCGGCTCCGAACTTGGCGGCGAGGGTCGCAAGCGCGCCCTCCTCATGCGAAAGCGGGAAGTTGTCGACATCCACGTCGGCGACGAAGACGGCGTCCACGGAACCGGCGGGCAGCAAGGCCGCTTCGGCGAGCGTCATGAACCGCACGCAGGGCATATCCACATCGCCCTCGTAGCCCGTGTGCGCAAAGTCGGTCGACTCCGCGCGACGGCGAGCGGAGACGGTCAGGCCATCCAACACCGTGACGGCGGCGGATTGGCAAACGTCCAGCCCGTGAGCGACATCGGTCAAGGTCTCGATGGCCTTGGCGGCCATGGACACCTCGACTCCGGCGCGGACCGACCCGTCCCTCCAACCGAATGCGCTGGGGGGCAGGGCGCCGGCGACGGCGCACATGGCCTTGAGGGCCGAGACTGGACGCTCCTGCCACAAATAAGAGACGACGCTCGCACACACGGCGGGCACCCGCGCATAGGGTTTGGACTGGTCGGAGCGCTGACGCTTGGTCGTCGTTTGGCTCTGATAGCTCTGCAACGTGCGCAGGACCGCCTCAGGCGTCAGGGATCGGTTGGATCGGATCTTCTTGTCGAACATCCGGGCGGAATTGGAATCCATGCCGGAAAGCGGCGAGTAAAGCCAATCGGCGAGCTCCGGCGCAGGCCACCACGTCGCCGCGCGCTCGGGGTCCTCCCCCGCATCCTTCATGCGGGCAACCACATCGGACAGGGCAGCGAACTGACGGCCGACTGCGGTCTGGCCGAACCGCGCGGCCAACGCGCATTCCGAGCTGATTCCGCGAGCCGCCAGGCGGGACGAGACCTCTTCGAACACCTCGGAGGGGCGGGCGACGGCCACCACCACGTCACGCCCATCCCCCACGAGATCGGCAAGGGCGCTCGCGTAGGCGGCGCCGCGGGCATGCGGGCCTGCGACCTCGAGGAACTCGGGGTCCCCCTGGAAGCGCGACGCGGGGTGGCCGTCATCGAGCCCGACCGTCTCGATGGAGGCGTCGAGCTCCGATGCGAGCGAACGCTGGTCGGGGTTGAGGAGCAAGGCGACCTCGCCCGCACCGGCGACGGCCCTCAAAAGGCGCATCACGTGACCGGGCAGACGGGGAACATCGCGCACGGCGACGAAGCGCGCACACGCGGGGGCGCCATCCCCGACAAGGCCCGCCAAGATGGACGCAGCCTCCGAAGCCTCGACGAGGCCGCGCGCGGCGAGCATGTCGGCGTAAGCGCGCACCAGGCAAAACACCACCCGCTCCGATTCGCCGTCGGGCTCGGCCTCCCTCCTCCCCAGCACGGCGGGGGCGGCGATCTCGGGCAGCAGGGCCTCGACGATCTGGGAGATGAGGCGCACCGTTCCCGGGTTATCGCGCAGCGGGGCGATCTGGCCGGCATCTCGCCGGTCCATGAGGGCCGAGACGAGCATGCGGCGCTCAAGCGGAGACACCACGCGGCGGCCATCGCCGAAGAGCTCCCACAGCCCCTCGATCCAAGCCTCGGGCGTTGTCACGTCGACGCCCGTGCCGACGCGCGCGTCTGCCAAGGCGCGACGGCACACGTCGCGCTCGGCGAACGAGGGCACCAACAGCGTGGCACGGCCGCACGCGCGTGCGGCATCCTCGAGCAGCGATATCTCGGCACCCGTGAGTGCCGTCACGGATTGCGTCGTATAGACTTTCAGCCCCATGCTCCCCATCCTCGGTAGAAGTTGCATAGCCCTATCCTACACGCCCGCGCGGACACCATCGCGCTCCGAAGAGCACGCTCCCGCGCAATCGCGCCAAAGTGCGGGCGCCCTCCCGACACGCAAGAGAAACCGCCCCCCGCAACCTTATGGCCGCGAGGGGCGGAATCTTCTGACCGTGCTGGCCCGCGCTACTGATCGCCGAACTTGACAAGCACCTTGCGGTAGCCGCCGTACTCGCCGTTGAGCGACTTGGAGACGCGACTCACCGTGGTTGAGGAGGCGCCGGTACGGGCCTGGACCTCGACATAGGGCTCGCCCTCATCCAGGTACCGGGCGACCTGCAGGCGCTGGGCGAAATCGCAGATCTCACGCGGGGTACACAGATCGGTCAGGAACGCGCGAATCTCATCGGGGCCCTCGACGAGTTGAAACGCCTCGACGAGCTGGTCCACATCGGGACGCTCGAACATCTTCTCGATATTCAACGGAACCACCAACCTTGCCGCATTGGGCACATAACCGCCCTGGCGATGCGCCGAGGGCATCCATAACGTAAAAATGGCAGCGCGCACGCCACCTTGGCACAGTTTATCACAGTAGCGCGCTAAAGCACTCCATGCTGGCGGACGGGGGCGCACCGTCGGTGAAGGGTGCGCCGGATCCTACCAGCGCGGGAGCGTGGGCACCAAAGAGAGCCTGTCGGCAATGCCCGACGTCCAACGCACCCCGTCCGCATCGCTGATGAACACGCCCTCGACGCCGTCGATCCCCTCGACGAACGCCGGGCCCTCGTCCATGCCCAACATAAGCGCCGCAGTCGAATAGCCGTCGCAGTCGATTGACGCGGACGCGATGATGGTCGCACTCGCCACGTCGGTGCGCGCGGGCATGCCGTCCATGGGATTCAAGATATGGTGGTACGTCCGCCCTCCCCGCGTGAAGCGTCGCTCATGCAGGCCGCTCGTCACGACCGACCCGTCCGAGACATCGACGATGGCGCGGTAATGAGCCGGGTCGCGCGGGTTGACGATGCCGATCTTCCAAGGGGCGCCGTCGTGCACGGGCGGGCGGGCCGCGTCATCTCGAGGCCTTCCGCCTCGCACGAGCACATTGCCGCCCAGGTTGATGACGAAACGCTCGACACCGTGATCCAGGAGAATGCCAGCCAGGTCATCGGCGATATAGCCCTTTGCCACGCCCCCGAGATCGAGCACCGTCTCGGGGTCGTCTATCGACAACGTCGGCGCGGCGGCGGTACCGCCGAGGTGGATGTGGGAGCACCCCAGGTGTGGCAGCGCGCGTGACAGGGACAACGGACTGGGAACCACACCCTCGTGGAAATCCCACAGACGCGTCACCGTCCCCATCGTGACGTCGAAGGTCCCGCGGCTGCGTTCGCAATACCCCAAAGATCGACGGATGAGGTCGGCCGTCTCGGGCGCGATGCCGACTTCCGCGGGCGCGCAGGAATGGGCACGACAGATGTCGGACTCGGGCCTCGTGCGCGACAGACGATGCTCGAAATACAGGCAGCGGTCCCTGCACGCGACGAGGGCGGTGTCGAGCCGCCGGCTCACCGCCGGGTCCGAGACGGATTGCCCATCGGACGCATAGGCGTGGAAATGAACCTCGGTGTTAAAGATGAAAAACGAGATGACGCGAGAGGCATCGTCCCCGCGCTCCGCGACGGCCTCCCGGGCGTCGCCGTATTCATAGCGTTGCATGTCGCTCCTCACGCCTGATGGCCCATGCGTGGTATGGGTAGAATGAACGAGGTGGCCGAGCCGGCGCAGGCGCCGATTTGCCCATCATACCCCCGCCCGGCGCGCCGAGTCGACGGGCGATCCGCGTCTCGCAGCACCGAACCTACCCGAAAGGCCTCCCATGCGCTTTTTCCTCAATTGGCTCCTGACGTCCATCGCCATCGCCGTCGCCGCGTTCATCGTCCCCGGCATCCAGCCCTTCGGGACCGCGGACCCCTGGCTCAGCTTCGCCTTCGTGGGTCTGTTCCTCGGGCTCGTCAACTCCCTGGTGAAGCCGCTCATCACGGTCATCTCCCTGCCGCTCACCTGCCTCACCGTGGGCCTGTTCCAACTCGTGGTGAACAGCTTCATGCTCGAACTCGCCAGCTGGCTGTCCGTGAACCTTCTTGGTTCCGGTATCTCCATCAGCGGCTTTGGCGCCGCCCTGTTCGGCAGCATCGTCGTGAGCATCGTATGCACGATGCTCGGGGTTGCCACCAACGACTAGGGGCTCAGGGCCTAGGATATGCAGGGGCCCGACGGCTCCTCGAGCGATTCGTCGCGCACCAGGTCCGCCAACGTCACTCCGTTCAGGTAATTCTCGATCAGGGAATCGAGCTCGCGCCACACACGGACGGTCCGACAGTGTTCCGCGCGGTCGCAGCCGTCATGGCCGTGCTCCAAACAGGCAACCGGGCACAGCGAGCCCTCCGTCAAACGTAAGACCTCACCGATGGTGAAATCCTCGGGTTCACGCGCGAGACAATAACCGCCCCCCTTGCCGCGCAACCCGGACAGCAACCCATGGCGCACCAACGTCGTGAGGATGTTCTCGAGGTATTTCTCGGAGATCCCCTGGCGGGCGGCGATCTTCCTGAGAGGCGTGCGCCCGTCGGATCGATGCTCCGCGAGGTCGATCATCACGCGCAACGCATAGCGTCCTTTTGTCGACACCAGCATGATATCCGCACCTCCGTCTCGTCTGTTCCACTGGCCAAAGCATAGCAGACAACCCCCTGCGGCATATGGGTTATTTCTCGTAAACGGATGAAAGGGAGCTGCTGAATTTTAACTCGACCCCACCAGCCAACATAATTCCTATGTTTTTGGTATGATTTTGTGTGCGCAAACAAACCGACAGCGGCGGCTTACAATTACCGACACCGTGCAAAGGAGTAGATATGACCCGCATCCACACCTCCCTCGACGAGCTCGTGGGCAACACGCCCCTGCTTGAACTCGTCCGATTCGAGCGCCAACTCGACCTCAAGGCGCGCGTGCTCGTGAAGCTCGAGCGTCAAAACCCCGCCGGCTCGGTCAAAGACCGCGTCGCCCTCAACATGCTGAACGAGGCGGAGGCCGCCGGTGTCATCGCGCCGGACGCCGGCTACACCATCATCGAGCCGACGAGCGGAAACACCGGCGTCGGTCTGGCAGCCCTGGCGGCGGCGCGCGGATACCGACTCGTGATAACCATGCCGGAGACGATGAGCGCCGAACGAAGAGCCCTTCTCGCCGCCTATGGCGCCGAACTCGTACTCACCCCGGGCACCGAGGGCATGAAGGGCGCGATCGCCCGAGCCGAGGAGCTCGCGGCGAGCACCCCCAAGAGCTGGGTCGCCGGCCAGTTCACCAATCCATCGAACCCCGCGGCCCATATGGCGACCACCGGCCCCGAGATCTGGCGCGACACCGAAGGAGACGTCGACATCTTCGTGGCGGGCGTCGGGACGGGCGGCACCATCACCGGAGTGGGGCGCTATCTCAAGCAGATGAATGAGGGCATCCGTGTGGTCGCCGTCGAGCCCGCCGGCTCGCCCGTGCTCTCAGGCGGATCGGCCGCGCCCCACGCCATCCAGGGAATCGGCGCGGGCTTTGTGCCCGAGGTGCTCGACACCGACGTGTACGATGAGGTCATCCCCGTGAAGGACGAGGATGCACTCGCCTGCGGCCGCGCCCTCGCACGGCAGGCGGGCGTTTTGGCCGGCATCTCATCGGGAGCCGCCACCTGGGCAGCCCTCGAGCTGGCGAAGCGCCCCGAAAACGCCGGAAAAACCATCGTTGCCCTGCTCCCCGATACCGGTGAGCGCTACCTCTCCACCGCCCTCTTCGCCTAGTCGCACGCACCACGCCAAGCACTTACGCAAAGGAGACCCATGACCCGCAAGCGCGTACTCGTCGCCATGAGCGGCGGCGTCGATTCGAGCGTCACCGCCTACCTGCTCACCCAGCAGGGGTACGACTGCCTTGGCGCCACCATGTTGCTGCACGGCGATGCCGCGCCCGGTGCCTGCGGCAGCGGGTCGGACGCCGACGACGCCGCCGCGATCTGTGCACGCCTGGGCTTCCCCCACGAGGTCATCGACATGCGCGAGACCTTCGAGCGCCATGTGGTGGAGAAATTCGTCCGGACCTATGAGACAGGACGCACCCCCAATCCCTGTATCGATTGCAACCGCCACCTCAAGTTCGACGCGCTGCTCTCCTACGCCCGTGAACACGATTGCGATTTCATAGCCACGGGCCATTACGGGCGCATCGGCACGCTCGCCGAGGGCGGAGGCGGCGCGGCTCGGCGCGGCAAAGAGCAGGAGCTCGTCGACAGAATCGCCGGGCGGACGGGCACATCAAACGCCGTCCACACCCTCAGCTGCGCGCTCGACCCCTCAAAAGACCAGAGCTACGTGCTGTATTCGCTTACACAGGAACGCCTTGCGCGCACCCTGTTGCCCCTCGGCGGACTGTTCAAGGAGCGCGACGTGCGCCGAATCGCCCGCGAGCAGGGCTTTGAGAATGCAGGCAAGCGAGACAGCCAGGGCATCTGCTTCGTCCCGGACAACGACTTCGCCACCTACATCGAAAAGCGCAACGGAGCGCCGTTGCCGGAGGGCGATATCGTGAACACGAGCGGTCACGTGCTGGGGCGCCATCACGGGGCGATTCGCTACACCGTGGGCCAGCGCAAAGGGCTGGGCGTGGCCTGTGCACATCCCGTCTACGTGACGGGCATCGACGCCGTGGCGAACACGGTCACTCTGGGAGAGGTAGCCGACCTCATGGCGAGCGGCCTCGTGGCCGATGACTGGATTTGGAGCGTGCCGGCAAACGTCATGGAAGAGCTCTTGGACGAGGCGGGCGAGACGGGCCTGCCCGTGAGCGCCAAGATCCGCTACCGTCACCCCGCACAGCCCGCGCGCCTGCGCAGGGCGACGTGCGGCACGACCGGATCATCGGCGGGAGCGAACGCGATCGCCGAGAACGCGGCGAACGCCTTCGAGATCATCTTCGACTCGCCCGAACGCGGCATCGCCCCCGGCCAGGCAGTCGTGGCATATGCCGGCGATATCGTCTTGGGCGGCGGCACCGTGGTGAGGGCGATCAAGTAGCCCGTACACCGGGCGAACGAACGCTACTTCCCCGCTGCCTCGCACTCCCCCGCAGCCTCGCGGTCGGAAAACATCATGAAGAACGCCGCGAGCAACAGTAGCGAGCAGATGCCGATGGCCGAGAGCCCGAATCGCTCGAGACTCCAGTTGCCGAGCACGGCACCGCATACGAACACGGCGATCACGCCGAAGTACAAAAGCCCGTTGACCAGGAAGCCGCGCTCATGCGTGATGATGTAGTCGTCGACGTTTTGCAGAGCGCTGCGCAAGTTGCCGATGCACATGGTGGTGGCAATGCCACGCCCGCGGATCTTGCGAAAACTCTCGACCTGCATGCCGCAAGCGAGCGAGGTGAGACCGTTGGCGAGCATGTTGTGCTCAGGGGGCAGCAGGCCGACACCGAGCAAGATGAGAGCCTCGACCAAGACGGTGAGCTGGCGCCAATGCAAGACGCTGACAAACCGTTCATGCACCAAGTCGCTCATCATGATGCCGACGGAAAAGCACAGGACCGGCAAGAGGAAATGCATGGCGAGGGGGATGTTGCCCTCGGAGATGTGCACGCCCACGAGCAAGATGTTGCCCGTCTGCGCGTTGGCGAACACGCCGCCGCGACCGACGTAGGAATAAACGTCCATAAAGCCGCCGACCAACGCCAGGATGACGCCAAGCTCGATCGACTCGGATACTTGCTTCGCGCGCTCCATGCGCCCTTCCCCCTCACATCGGCCCAACGGAGATCTTGTACAGCATATGCCATGCCGAACCTCAATTTGGAGACCGTCTCCCCAAATTGAGGCACTTAACGCCTTCTTTACAAACCTACCCAATTTGTGGATTAGACTGAGATCGCGCTTGACAGCTCCAACGGGCGGTCTACACTAGCGTGCGAATCTCGAAGAAGGCCCCGGCCGCGACCGAAAAGGAGGTGCGTCATGGACCATCCTGCCAGTAGCTGTGCCCAGCAGGCTAGCAAACCCCGATTGCGCCATGACGGCGCCCGCGGACCGCTTTCACACCTTCTGACTGGACGATAAGTCCCCAGGCATAACGGACGCACGGACGCCATCCGCCATCGCGACGCAACTGAATCGATGTCCTCGCGGCGATCGCCGCGATCGACCCATGCCTGCATGGGCGCATCTCCCCCTATTCGACCACACACCCCGCAACGTCGGGGCAACGTCAAGGAGGTGCCTCATGACCTGGATGAAGCACATAGACCGTATCAAGACCACCGGAATCGGAACAGGCCTTCACATGGCCGGAAGCCGCGTGCGCGGCGGTATCCACCGCGTCATCGGCAGCGTGAGCTCGCATGTTCGCCACAACGTGAGCTCGGCTGCAGCGGCAAAGCGGACCTTGGGACTCGACCCCGAGATCGCGCACATCGGATGCTTGGATGCCGCTGAGGTCATGGACCTGCTCGGCACCGGCGAGCACGGCCTCACCGAGCAGCAGGCCCATCGCATCCGCTCGGTGCACGGTGCCAACATCATCGCCCCCGAGCATCACGACCCGCTCTCCGCCCGCCTCTCCCGTGCGTTCCTCACGCCGTTCACCCTCATCCTGCTCGCACTCGCCGCAATCTCGCTGTACACCAACGTCTACCTCGCCGCACCCGGAGAGGCCGACCCCTCCACCGCAATCATCATCGGCGTCATGGTCCTCATCTCCGGAGGCATCTCGTTTTGGCAGGACACCCGCGGAGCCGCCGCGGCTGACGCCCTGAAGGGCCTCGTCTCCATCACCTGCCGCTGCGTGCGTGAGGACACCGGAGCTGCAGAGATCCCGCTGGCGGACGTGGTCCCCGGCGACCTGATCGAGCTCGCCGCGGGCGACATCATCCCCGCCGACCTGCGCATCGTCTCGGCCAAGAACCTGTTCCTCACCCAGGCCGCCCTCACCGGCGAATCCGACCCCGTCGAGAAGACCCCCGCCGCCATCGAGGACCCCGTCGGACGGGCGCTGCTCATCGACGATTGCGAGAACTTCGCCTTCGCGGGCACCACCGTGCAGAGCGGTTCGGGCACGGGCGTCGTCGTGACCACCGGTGCGCGCACCTACCTGGGCGGCATCGCAAGCGCGCTCGACTCCCGCCCGACCTCCACGAGCTTCGACGCCGGCGTGGCGTCGGTCTCCCGCGTGCTCGTGGGGTTCATGCTCGTCATGTGCCCCATCGTGTTCGTTCTGTGCGGCCTCACCAAGGGCGATTGGCTCGACGCGCTGCTGTTCTCCATCTCCGTCGCCGTGGGCATCACACCGCAGATGCTTCCGGTCATCGTGACGACCTGCCTCGCGCGCGGCGCAGAGGCCATGCGCGCGAAGGACGTCGTGGTCAAGGAGATCTCCTCCATCCAGAACCTGGGCGCCATGGACGTCCTGTGCTGCGATAAGACCGGGACCCTCACGCGCGACAAGATCGTGCTCGAGCGTCATCTCGACGTGCTGGGCGCGCCCAGCGACCGCGTGCTCCGTCACGCATATCTCAACAGCGTCTTCCAGACCGGTCTGCGCAACCTCATGGACGAGGCCATCATCGAGCGCGCCGAGCGCCTTGCCGCCGGCGGCCGCAGCATGGACGCCCGAGCGGGCGAGGGCGGCGTGCGGACCTCCCCCGAGGCCGCGGCGATCGCCGGCGCGCGCGACCATTGGCGCCTGGTGGACGAGATTCCCTTCGACTTCGACCGCCGCCGCATGAGCGTGGTGGTCGAAGACGCCGCCGGCAAGCGCCAGCTCATCACCAAGGGAGCCGTCGAGGAGATGATCGACGCATGCAGCGCGGTCGAGGTCGGGACCGAGGTCCTGCCGCTCACCGATGAACAGGCCAAGCAGATTCTCGACCGCGTCCGCGGCCTCAACGAGCACGGCATGCGCGTGGTCGGCGTGGCCCAGCGAAACGACGTGCCGGCCCGCGACCTCACCGCCGACGACGAGCATGGCATGACGCTCATCGGCTACCTCGCCTTCCTCGATCCGCCCAAGGCAAGCGCCAAGGCGGCCGTGAAGGAGCTCGGCGATTTGGGTGTGGCCGTGAAGGTGCTCACCGGCGACAACGCCGCCGTGGCCGCGACCGTCTGCGAGCAGGTCGGCATCGACGCCCGCAACATGCTCACCGGAGCCGACGTCGACCTGCTCAGCGACGACGAGCTTGCCGAGCGCGCCGAGCGCGCGGGGCTCTTCGCCAAGCTCTCCCCGCTGCAGAAGGCCCGCATCGTCGAAGTCCTGCGCACGCACGGCAAGCACACCGTGGGCTTCATGGGCGACGGCATCAACGACGCAGCCGCCATGCGCGCCAGCGACTGCGGCATCTCCGTCGACACCGCCGTCGACGTCGCCAAGGAGAGCGCCGACATCATCTTGCTCAAGAAGGATCTCACCGTACTCGCCCACGGCATCGTCGAGGGGCGCCGCACCTACGGCAACACCATCAAGTACATCAAGACCACCGCGAGCTCCAACTTCGGCAATGTGCTCTCCGTGCTCGTCGCCGCTGCGTTCCTGCCGTTTTTGCCCATGAGCGCGCTGCAGCTGCTCCTGCTCGGCATGGCTTACACGGTAAGCTGCGCCGCCCTGCCCTGGGACCGCGTCGACGAGTCGTTCCTCGCCCGCCCGCGCACCTGGGACGCACGCGGCATCGTGAGCTTCATGCTCAAAATCGGCCCCGTAAGCTCCATCTTCGACATCCTGACCTTCGCGGCGATGTTCTGGGTCGTGTGCCCGCTCGTGGTGGGCGCACCCTGGGACGCCCTCACCGATCCCGCTCAGCGCGCCCTATTCGCACTCGTCTTCCAGACCGGCTGGTTCGTCGAGTCCATGTGGACGCAGACACTCGTGATCCACCTGCTGCGCACCGAGCGCCTGCCCTTTGTGCAGAGCAAGCCCGCCGCGTCCCTCACCGCCCTCACGGTTTTGGGCGTGGGCCTGGTGACCGCCATGCCCTACGTTCCGGGTGTGAACGCGGCTCTCGACCTGGTGCCGCTGCCGGGCGCGTTCTTCGGAGTCCTCGCCGTGATGATGATCGGCTATCTGCTGCTCACGAGCATCGCCAAGGCGCTCTACGTCCGCGCCCACGGCGAGCTGCTGTAGGAAGACTCCCTTGCGGAAACGCTCAGAAACCGCGCATTCGCGCCAAACGTGGACCGCACCCCGTCCTGATACCATGCTGCCCAGACAATTTCCCGAAAGGACCCACATATGCAGGCAGTCATCTTCGACATGGACGGCACCCTTATCGACACGGAGCGCGTGAGCCAAGCCGCATGGCGGCGAGCCGCGCAGGATTTCCGTATCGAAATCCCCGAGCATATCTTGCACGCGTTCGTGGGATGCAGCATCCCCAACGCCATGAATATGATCGACGACGAATTCGGCGATCCCGCATTCACCGAGCGCCTCTTCAATCGCCGCCACGAGATCTTCGACGCAACCTGGGAAGACGAGCTCGAACTCAAGCCCGGAGCCGCCGAGGCGGTCGCCGCGGTGCGCGAGCGAGGACTCGCCGTGGCGCTCGCCACCTCGAGCGTGCGCGACCGGGCCATCACGAGCATGGAACGCCTCGGTCTCATGGAGTTGTTCGACGCCGCCGTCTTCGACGAGGACATCGAGCATCACAAACCCGCCCCCGACGTTTACCTCGTCGCCGCCGACCACCTGGGCATCGAACCCGCGCGATGCGTCGCCGTAGAGGACTCCTTCAATGGCGTGCGATCGGGCACCGCGGCCGGCATGCGCACGATCATGGTCCCCGACTACAACGAGCCCACGTCCGAGATACGCGCCCTGTGCGCAGAAGTGCTGACCACCCTCCACGAACTCCCGGCGGCGCTCGATCGTCTCACGACGCCCAACGTCTAGAACCGCGCTCGAGGCGAAAACGGCCGGCATCCTGCCCACGCCGCGCGTGGTTCTGGTTTATAGATTGGCGCATGCCGCACGACCGCGAGCAATGACGAACATGGCGTATGCTTGGACGCGATCAACCACTATGAAAGCGAGCAGCATGCCCAAGCATCCGCCCAAGAATCACGCAGCCCCGAAGGGTCCCAAACCCAAGCGCGCCTCCGCCCCCGCCCGTTGCCCGGGAACCAAGGGGCGCCCAGGCCGCGAGGCCTTCCTGCCCGTCTCCCGCGCCGACATGGAGGCACGGGGCTGGGACCAGTGCGACTTCGTCTACGTCTGCGGCGACGCCTATGTGGACCACCCGAGCTTCGGCATGGCGATCATCTCCCGCGTGCTCGAGCACGCGGGCTACCGCGTAGGCATCATCTGCCAGCCCGACTGGACCGATCCGGCAAGCATCGCCGCGCTCGGCGAGCCGCGCCTGGGCTTTCTCATCTCGGCCGGCAACATGGACTCGATGGTGAACCACTACACCGTTAACAAGAAGCCGCGCCATGAGGACGCCTACACCCCCGGCGGACGCGCGGGCGCACGTCCCAATCGCGCCGTCACGGTCTACGGCAACCTCATCCGCCGCACCTTCAAGGACAAGCCCATCATCATCGGCGGCATCGAGGCGAGCCTGAGGCGCCTGGCGCACTACGACTACTGGCAGGACAAGCTCAAGCGCTCCGTCCTGCTCGACTCCGGCGCCGACATCCTGCTGTATGGCATGGGCGAGCACTCGATCGTCGAGGTTGCGGACGCGCTCGACGGCGGGTTGCCCGTGGACCAGATCACCTTCGTGAACGGCTCGGTCTACCGCACGAGCGGGCCGGGCGCGCTGGACGACGTCTTCGACTACGAGCTGCTCCCCTCCTGGGACGAGCTCGAGAAAGATCGCCTCGCCTACGCGCGCTCCTTCAACATCCAGCAGCAGAACATGGACCCCATCACGGGCGGACGCCTGGTGGAGCCCTATCCCAACGGCGTCTACGTGGTGCAGAACCCACCCTCGACGCCCCTCACCGAACGTGAGATGGACGAGGTGGCGGAGCTCCCCTACGCGCGCCACTGGCACCCCGACTACGACGTGGCCGGAGGCATTCCGGCCTTCGATGAGATCCGCTTCTCCATCTCCAGCAACCGCGGGTGCTTTGGCGAGTGCTCCTTCTGCGCGCTCGCCTTCCACCAGGGCCGCATGGTGCAGGTGCGCAGCCGCGAGAGCATCATGCGCGAAGCCGAGGTCCTCACGCACGACCCCGAGTTCAAGGGTTATATCAACGATGTGGGCGGCCCCACGGCGAACTTCTTCAAGCCCGCGTGCAAAAAGCAGCTCACCCACGGCGTCTGCAAAAACCGCCGCTGCCTGTGGCCGAACGTCTGCCGCAACATGGACACGAACGAGGATGCCTACGCCGAGCTGCTGCGCGACCTGCGCCAGATCCCCGGCGTGAAGAAGGTCTTCGTGCGCAGCGGCATCCGCTTCGACTACACCATGGCCGACGCGAGCGACAAATTCCTGGTCGAACTTCTACAGCACCATGTGAGCGGGCAGCTGCGTCTGGCACCCGAGCACGTGAGCGACGCGGTGCTCTCGGTGATGGGCAAACCGCGCCGCGAGGTCTACGACGCGTTCGTCGAGCGCTTCGAACGACTGTCCGCGGAGTACGGTCTCAAGCAGTACGTGGTGCCCTACCTCATCTCGAGCCATCCGGGTTCGACCATGAAAGAGGCCGTGGAGCTGGCGGAAGCCGTGCGCGACATGGGCTACATGCCCGAGCAGGTGCAGGACTTCTACCCCACGCCCTCGACCATGAGCACCTGCATGTTCTACACGGGCGTGGACCCGCGCACCATGGAGCCGGTCTACATTCCGCGCGACCCGCATGAAAAGGCCATGCAACGTGCACTCATCCAGTACCGCAAGCCCGAGAACTACAAGCTGGTGAAGGAGGCGCTGCGCAAAGCCGGGCGCGAGGACCTCATCGGCTACGGGGCAAAGTGCCTGATCCGTCCCGTGCCGCCCAAGCCGGGTGCGGGCAGCACGAAGATGCGCGGCAAGACAGGCGGCGGGGCCCCGGGCAAGACCGGGAGGCCGGGTAAGGCTGGTCGCGGGGGCGCGCCCAACAAAGCCGCCAACGCCCACGCCCGCAACCGCGCCGCCCAGGGGCGCCAGGGGGCGAACCGGCACTAGAGCGCGCCCATAACGACGTCGGGCGCCGCCGCGACCCATCTCGCGCCGGCGCCCGAAATTCGTTTTGCCTACACGGACGAGCGATTAAACGCCCGGATTGCCGTTATCGCGCTTGTCGCGCAGCGCTCGCTCGGCGCCTTTGCGCGCGCCGAAGTACGCGGCAATGCACACCAGCGCGAGCGGGATGATCAACTGCAGAAAAATCACTACCAGTGAAACCGACAGCTCGGTCGTACCAAAACCCGTCATTGAAGCCTCCTCTCGTCGGAGCAGCCTACTGGGTCAACGCAAAGCGGGCGTCACGCATGCCTGTGAAATGAACACCACAGCAGCCATGCATTGATGGCGAGCACCAGCACGAGCAGCGTGATGGAACAGTACATGAACGCCGGAGCCGTGCCATAAAACATCGAGCTGTTGTCCTCGAGCGCACTCGTCCCCATGATCGCCGCCACGCACGTCAGCGACGCCATGCCAAATGCCATGCTCAAGAAGATGGGCACCTCGGCACGCTTAACCCGATACAGGACCAGTGGGACCACCACAGCCAGGATACCGAAACCCAAAGACCCATACGTGAGCATCGCATCCCCCCCATCATTGGTCGAGCCCTTTTAGAGGATTATCCCCAAGCACGGATCGACCGATTCACTAGAAGCTCATCCGAAACGGGTGCATGGATCATGGCCGAATCAGCAAGCTTGCAATGAGCCATTCGGCTTGCAGGGCTTTATTAGGCAGCCTCCAACTCTTGGAAAATCTAACCGACTTCTGCAACAACAGAACACTGCCGGCCGTAGCAAAAAGCGCTATCGCTCATGCCCAGCTTGAATCGATTCGCCCGCTTAATGACGGAAACGGACACACAAGTGGAGCCTCACCTTCATTAGAGGAACAGGCCAACAGCACAGATCAATCAAACTCGTCATCAAGCCCACTTGCAATCACGCGAAGACCCTTTAATTCCCACAAGACAACTGATGTGTGACCCCTTACTCGATAGCAGAACTCTCAAGCACGTCCTTAGAACCAGCGAGATATGCCTCCGCGTCAGCGGCGCTCTCTGCGATCAAATCGGCGTCACTTAGATCACGTAAGATCATGTTCGCCTCAACGCCCGCATGAACTATACAAACCGGATCGCCGTCGGCTGGCATCTTTGCATACGGTGATAATGCGATGGTCCATGCATCGCCCACCACTCGGTTACTGGGGGCTCGATTGAGAAATAGTACATATTCCTCGTTTTCGTGCATAGGCGTAGAGCCAAACTGATACGCATCAGCCGCAAGCAAGATCTTGACGCCATCCCACTCATTCAAAGAAACCGGTTCATATACATCAATCATCAAATCCTGAAGCTGCGCATCGCCACGCAGAACCTCAACAACTCGCACAGGCGTAACAAATGCCTTGTATCGATATGTGGAAACGCCCTCCTTCTTCACCCGAACGACGATATCCGCGTCCTTCAACGCTTGCTTTGTGCCAAAGTCGCCCACGCCCTCCGCATACAGCTCAAACTGCTTTTGGGAAAACGACGCCACTTGATACTCCATCCGATCAAGCTCTTCGGGATGGTTGGATACATCACCGTGGCTCATGCGCGCTGTGATTCCGATTCCAAATGCGACAACCGCTATGAGGCTCCACACGATTGCCCATCTAGAGACAAGCCCCGATTTCATATCGCTACACCTCCCGTATCCGTCCATCGCTCATAACATATTGAACGTCGGCGATGCGATCGAGCTGCTCTCGATCGTGAGATACGACGATGATCGTTGTCCCTCGATCACGCTCGTCCCGCAGAATGCGACATATTGTCTCTTGTCCATCCTCGTCAAGAGCGTTTGTAGGCTCATCCAGCAAAAGCAAGCGAGGATTTCCCATGAGCGCCTGGGCAAGGTTCAGCCGCTGCCTCATGCCGAGGCTGAAGCTCTTGATCTTGCGCGTGTCATTTGGATCGAGACCCACGCGAATGAGCGTTGATCGCAGGTGGTCCACGCAAAACTTGCCACGCAACGATGAGAGAAGCGTTAGCATTTCAAGCCCCGTAAACTCATCCCAAAGCTCGAGGGGCTCTATCATAAATCCAACGCCCATAGGAAAGCTGCCGTCAACGCCAACCTCTTCGCCAAACACCTCTATCGATCCCTTGTCAACCGAGATCAGCCCCGCTATCGCACGCAAGAGCATCGTCTTTCCCGACCCGTTGTGTCCACGAATCCCGCTCACACGCCCCAGCGCAAAGTCTGCACTTACGGTATCAAGCACCGGATTGCCTTTGATTGACTTTGATACCCCAAGGACGCGAACACCGATGCAGCGTGTCGGGCGCGTGCACGCACAATTGCTCATAGCAACCTCCACCATTCCTTTGGCTCCATCGAAATGTCAGGCTTTACTAAGGCATTTGTCATAACCAAGATAATCGACCTTACCCACAACAATCCACAGCAAAACGCCCAACACCAGCAGCAAAGACGCAATAGCTCCCGTATGCACGGCAATCGTTTGCCATCCCGCACCGTCCGGGATAATTGCCAGGCTCCATCCAATAGCGGGTAATCCGCCGCCAACGATATTCATTGCCATAAAATCCCACATCCCATACAAAAAGCCCGCTAAGCACGCAAATGCCGAAGAGCGAAACATCATCATCACAAGAAAGGCGATGATGCCCGAATTGCTGAGAACGATACCTTGCAGCACCAAGTCAACGGGACGAAATGCTTCCCAAACAGAAACGGAGCCAAACCGACCAAGCAAGACCAGGTAAGATGACGCGTGCAATAATGCGGCCATAAACATACCGGTCAGCACGCAATCCACGCCCATACGCAACATCGCCCGCGCGCGACTCCCCAGCGCCAGGGCGCACTGAGGCGAGGAGTACAATTTGAGCGAGCGCATCTGTCCAATGCAAAACAACGGGACGAACAAAAACGCGGCTAAATCTACGGAGTTAATCGAGAGGTAGGAATCAAAAAGCGACTCAGCAGCATGAACTGATCGAGCGAGAGCCATCATCTGCAACAAGCGACACGCCACTAACGCGAAAAGTGCAGCGCACGCCCAGCCATTGCGCCTGATGTGAACATACATCCAGGAAATCATAGCAACACGTCCCTCCCACGCTTGCATGCCATCGCAATGAGGCAGAACGACGGAATCATATACAGGCAGGGAGTCAAGATGAAGCGCGCAACACTTACAGCCTGATCGTTTAGCTTGGGATACATCAAGGAAAAATGCAGCAAACCACTCAAGCCCGGAACTACCAACGGAAGAACTACAAACGCCGCCAGGGAAATAGCGCCGGGTAAAATCAAGGCCAACTTATTGCGACGCATCATCATTCCCAGTGCGCACGACAACAGCGCCGATGCGCCCGACCAGAATGAGGCCGCAACAGCAAAAATCAAGTTGTATACATAAGGGGCGTCGTTCCAAATTTCTGCAAACAACCCTCCAGGCGTTCGCAGGTCAAGATACATTGGCATTCCCAAATATCCTTCGAACGCCCCTTCTACAGGAAACGCCACGAACGCGAGCAGCTGCAAAAACTCCAGCCCTACAAACGTCAGCAAGAAAGCGCCGATGAAACTCGTTGCCCCATAAGCGAGAACACATGTAGTAACGGAAGAGCGAGACGCCAGCAAGCAGGCGCTTCCGGACCTCAAATCTTGCCGAGCGACATCGGAAAAAACCAACGCACCTGCGATGGGCATGATAAAGAACAGATACACTCGGGAGGCATTCACCTGCATTGCATCCATATTCCACGCCCATGCATAGGCAGCCGAGGGAAGCTCGCCTTGATCTGCGCCGTAAAACCTCAAGCATGTCTCGGCAAATGAAATCAGACAAAACAGCAAGGTCACGGTAATCGCAATCTTGCATTCTGTTCTTCTGAGCGCACGAATGCAGAACACTCTAAGTAATGCGGACATAAACTTTTAGCACCTCCCGCAGATTCGCGGTCTCCCCTTTTCTTTGAAAAGGGGAGACCGCGCAAACGAGCAGAGAAGGGATTGGTTCGTCAAATCGGTAATTGGCTGATTGACGCCAACTCGGTATACTCAAAAAGTTCTTCTGCCTTACTGTCTTGCATTTCTTCACTTTTTTCCTGGCGTAAACAACGCGACAACTGCTCGTGCAAATAGAAACATCATCGAGGCGACACAGGCAAAACGTCCAATCCCATCAATCGTCAGTATCGCATTCCGCAGAACTCCGTAAAGCAACATATCCGAAACGTCGCCGAAGCCCAATTCATAGAGTAGCATGCTCGGAAGTGCAAGCAAATCCAACATAAGCTCAAATCTAAAGATTAGGTAGCCTGCTACGCTTACAAAGCAGGCCCGGACTGCTTTCTCGTGCATCTTAATCACGCTTACATGATGGAGAACGAAGTCGTAGCATCATAAGCCTTGCGTGCCGTCCAAGTGTTCGTTGACGAGCCGCTCATCGAGAACCCCAGACTGCTCAGCGAACCAAATGAAATACCAATACTATTTGAACTGGCAACTTCAATCATCCCGTGAATTTGGACGGAAACCGTATTACAAGGAAAGCTGGTTGTACGAACGATCGTGCTCGCTGAATTGAGCCTGTATGCTCCGCTATTACCCGCTTGATGACCCTTCGCGTTCACACGTTCAATTTGAGCCCAGGAAAAGTCGGCGGTAACATTCACCTCAACCCACGTGTATGCATCAATAGATTTTCCTCCCGGCCTTTCAAGTGTCACGTTGCGTGAGAGCTTAGTATTGTAATTATGAACCGCCTTGGTAGAACTCTCACCACTTCGAATTGCGCGCAACTCATCAATTGGGATATCGGGTGTTTCGGAGTATGATTCAAGCGCCTTACCAGTCTCTTGATCTGTAACAATAGCGGTGTACGTGTTTGCAAAGTCATCTTCAACGTACTCAATGTCAACGTCCTCTGCACGATAAGCGGACTCAGCCTGCGCCGTCAGCAGGACTACCTTTGCCCCTTCGCATTCCGCTGCCGACGCCGGAGTTACTCCAAGCCCTGCAACACTGAGGCATAATCCGACCGCAAAACAGGTCCTAATAATTGACTTGAACATGCCTACCTCCAGTTTTAGGAGCCGAATCTAGGACGTCCTTTTACTGAAATATATCTTGTATTCTATTTAATTAATATTTTATTTTGATTACATCGGCAGTCGAGTGATTCTTGCCGGTAAACGGCAGATTAAAGGACAGAGCTATTCCTCCGGCGATATTCCAAACGCTGCAATATATTCCTCGTCATCCATCCAGTCGATGATGTCACCAGGCTTGCAATGCAATGCCTCGCACATTGCCTCAAGCGTGGAAAAACGGATGCCTTTAAGGCGACCAGTTTTGATACGGGAGATATTAACGGGCGAAATGCCGACTTTCTCGGCAAGTTCAAGGGAGGACATCTTCCGATCTGCCATAACGCGGTCGAGTCGCATGACGATAGGCATTCGGCTGTCCTCTCTTTGAACGTTTTCAGCGGTTATCACAGAATGTTATCGGAATCCTCCTGGAGCTTCCTACCATACTCAAAAACACCAGCTAACGCGAAAAACATGATCGACACGGCAAGCATCGTGAGATTCAGACTGGGGCCAATCGACATGGAGCCGATTGCACCGTCAAGCAAAGCGGGAACCTCAATAGAAGGGGCAAATAAATCAAACACAACTCGGACAGCAAAGCAGACCGCAATCGTCATCATTCTTTTGCTCTGCTTGCCAGAGAAAAACTCTTTGGAAGCTATTACAGCGTGCACCAGTCTTACGAAGACCAAAAGCGGAATGATCGATAGGAAAGCAACGACGAGCTGAATAAAAACAAATGCCGCAATAAGCTTGCCTTTCTCCACTTCAAACAAAGCAAAAACGCCTGTAGACATGCTTAAAAAGAGAAACAGAGCCATGAGAATCAAGCTGAGGCAAAGCGCCCTCAGCAATAATGGCATTTTATCCTTATGCGATCGACCCATCGTGTCGCCTCGAACCTCTAGAACCCGATATGAACGCCAAAATAATCCTTACAGAAAGTTGCAGCCTCGGTCACCCCATCAATAGCGAATAGCATCTTGTTCCCTCCTATCTTTGAATTTGACTTACGAACGCCTTGACCGTTTGGCCGATCGCGTCACTATAGTATGCACAATACGGATCACGCTTGGTCATGCAGCTGTGCTCATCATATGCCCGTGCCCTGCATCCACCTCCACAGAAATATCGATTCTCACACAATGAGCAGCCCTCGATTTCATCCACCGAGGGCAAGGTGAACCGGGAAAGATTGCTTGCGATCTCCGACGCATCGTCGGTGAACGCATTGCCCAAAGCGAACTCAGGCCTATGAAGCATATGGCACGGATACACGGTGCCATCCGAGGCGACACTCACCGAGTTTTTGCCGGCACTGCAGCAAATGCGGACAGATAAAGCCCTCATGGGATTGAAGGCATCATCAATCGACGCGGCATCACCCTTGTTTGCCACATCAATCATGACATTCGCGAGTCCGGCGAGACACGAGTCACCGGGCATAAGGTCGCCCAGGTCAGCACGCGCTCCGCTCAGCAGGCTAAATCCCACCGTACATCCCAGCTGCTTTGACAGCTCAACGTAGGCTGGAACATCTTGAATGTTACGCGCGTGCAGCGTGGGCAACATGTGGGCGTGAATACCTGCAGCCTGTATACGTTTAACAGCATCGACAAGCGTGTCGAACAGTTGCTCTCCCCTTATGTACGAAGGGCTCTCTTTGCTTGCGCCATCGAAGGAAACTGAAATCACATCGACACTGCCCGCTAGCTTCGCAAGCGCCTCATCATCGCAATGCGTCCCATTGGTCAGAACGGTGATGTTGGCCATGCCCTGTTCACGCGCGCACCTTGTGATGTCCAGCAAGTCTTTGCGCAAGAATGGCTCTCCACCCGAAATCACCAAGCGCGTTACGCCTAAGTTCGCCAGGGCATCAACCGCATGCCAAAGGTCACCAAAGCTCGGGTCGACGGATCGATTGCGATTGCAATCGATGGAATAGCACCCCGCACATGAGAGGTTGCAGGTATTCGACACGTGCAGGTATGCAGACCCAAGCTGAGCGCACTCGCCCACCCCCGCCTCTTCTGTAAACCCATGGCGTACAAGGTGGGACACAAGCTCCTCGCACTCGATGGAAACCTCATCCCAAGCGACCTCGCGCTCCAGCATAGCGTCGCACAGCTCCACACCTTCTGATGTGAGGCCCACAAGAGCACCTGAGGCCGCATTACCGACCACGGGAATGCCGCGCATGTCAAAACGAACGACGTGGGAAGCAAATCGCATAAGCATCCATTCCCTTAGGAGGTGCTCCATTATTAATATAGGAAGATATATTAGATATGCAAGAGCATATCGGCAAGAGAAATGTTGCTCATCTCTCCTTATAACTGGCGGCCGGTTCATCGAGCCAGCAGCTTCAACGCAACACCTTCAAAAGCCAGCATCTAATCCTGGACCATTGCGTGTGCCCCATAGCACATCGAGAACATTTCTGATATATCGCCGCGCCGCGGCATCTCAACAATCCCACCATCTCTGAAAAAGAGAACTGAGCTGCAAAGCTCATCAATTGTTCCAAGTAAATGAGAGGAGATGAGGACCCCCGCGCCCCCTTGAGCCATCCGCTCAATAATTCCTATCGCATTCGCGGAATGTATTGGATCGAGTGCGTTAGTCGGCTCGTCCAAAAGAAGATACTTTGGGCCGATAAACGAGGCAATCGCAAGCGCAGCCTGCTGTTTCATTCCCGATGACAGGTCGCGAACCTTCTTGTGTGCAAATTCTTCAATCCCCCATTGGAAAACACACGCTTCGATGGACCCTCTGACACCCCACATGCTTCGAGCCATTTTCAAATGATCCATCACACTCAGGTGTTTATACAGGTGCGATGCGTCACCGGGAACATAGAGCACATCCGTATGGGAAAACGAGTCTCGATACACCTTTCCATCGACCTCAATACTACCACTCCTCAAATTAGTAAAGTCTCCAGAGGCAACGCGCATCAGAGTCGACTTTCCATAGCCGTTGGGAGCTACAATCCCCTTGATTGCGCCAAGCTCAATAGAAAAGGTGGCGTTCTGAACTAGGAGATTGGCATGGTAACCAACCGAACAATCTAATAGCCTAAGCATTTTTGCCCCTCCTCAATGCAGAGCCAATGGCGTGCTTGGCAATCGATGCAACGCACCCGACGCAAACGGACGTCACAATCGAAACGGCCACAACACACACTCCCAACCCATAGGAAGCGCCGGGTATCGACAAAACGTCCACCGATGGGAAGGCACTCGGATAGCCCGCAATCGACCCAAACGATAGGTATGTCGTTGGCAAATAGGGCAACATCGATTGGACGGCTTCTCCTTCAGAGCCAATCCCAATATATCCTGTAATTGTCGGAACAAGACATATGGCAACGGCAACTGCGGATGAAATGAGGGGATTATGTAAAAGTGCGTCAATCGCAAACGTAAGAGACACAATAAGGCCAACAGTCAAGAGAAGCAAAGTGGCCTGCCTCAGCAATGTTTCGACAAGCGTAAACTCCATCACAAACCCGTTTTGTATATAAACAACAGGATACATGCAGTCGCCAAGCCCATTTTTGATCGCGGCGACAACGAACCCGGGGAATAAAGCAAGCGCCACGGATACAAGCCCTAAAATGTATGCCGCAAGTGAGCCGACAATGGCCTTCGTCATCGCGGACGAAGGAGACATGCCCATCAGCCTCTCTCTTTTGCAGCACGCTGTGATACAAAAGCAGGAAACCACCGTAGGAAGCAGCCAAAAAAGGGGCGAATTGCGCGCAAACACAAAGGAGAGGTAATTGAGTCCTGGCATCTCACTACTACTCGAATATTCTTCTGGGGCATCTAGCTGTGCAAGAGAAGCATAGAGCTTTGCTTTCGCTTCAAAAGAGAATCTCTCTCCACCCACTAAGTTACCCGACTCGTGAGCCTTCAGCTGAGCTGCAGCATAATCAGAAAGTGCTGCAAACCTATCTCTCGATGTTTCTGCCTTGACAATGCGGCCGAGCGCCGCGTCTTCTTCTTTAAACAGCTCTAGCTCGAACTCAGTGGCACCATAATAGCCTCCGTTCATCAACCTCTCATGAGAAGGCTCATATAGTTCGGAATAATATGCCGCGTCCTCTGAGGCATACGAAGGCATCGCCGTTGGGCCTAATGCTGGAGCCAAAGAAAAAGCGCCCACAATCAAAACACAGGCCATCCAAGCAGGATGTCTTGTCACCGCAACGATAATGCTACGAAAAAGCGAACAGGCACTCATCGGTCGCCCCTTTTCAAACGGGCCCGTCTTCACAGGCGGGCCCGAACAACCTTACAAATTAGGTAAGAGTTACATAACGCTCTTTCACCACGTATGATAGAGGCAGTGGCGATAGTAAACAGTCCCCGAGCCGCAAGAGCAGTTCTTCGCCTTCCACTTGTCGATCACTTCAAAACCATCGTATGCATAGCCATGCTGGAACGTCAGCAACTTATATGACTTGTTGTAATCCATGTTGTGGCCAGAAATGTGAGCTGGACATTCGTAGTGATAGTAATAGTCCAACACATCGTTGTTCATCGCGCGGGTAAGCGAGGGCTGATCGGCAACTGCAGGCACGGGACTTGCCGCGAGCACGGGCGCAGCAACAGCAGCTGCAGCACACAAAGCAATCGCAAGTTTTCCAAATCGACGCATCATATTTGCCTCCTTGGTACGGAAACATATTAGTGGACGTCCAAATTAGATTATATATGGATTAAATGGTTAAATATCTTATATTATTTATATTAGATAGACGGTCATTTCTGTCCGATGAATGGCAGAATTACAAATTGCAGCAATCTTATGCACACCAGACAGCAAGCAATAACTTGCACGCTCCTCCAGTATGCAGACCGACAGCGACACCCAGGCCGCATCGACCCCTCATCCAAAAACAGCGGCCAACAGCTTGACGCACACGACGCCCGGCAAACGGGAAAGACATGCACCGGCGCAAAGCTCAAGCAGCGGAAACATGACCGTCCCCTCTATCTCCCACCAGGATCTCCTTGCAGAAATTGCACACGACCAGGGCACAGAGCTCTTTGCAGAGGAACTGCCCCCTTCATCTGGATTGCGAGGTAGACCATAGCGGCAACTTCCCTCAAAGCAATCGTGGGCGGAGCGGTCGCGGGAACGATTTTGCAGAACGAAGCGGGACTCATGAGCTTTCGTCATGACGAGAGTTATCAAGGTGCACCCCTCTCGCTCTCCATGCCCGTCTCAAATCGCATCTACTCGCAAAATGCCCTCTTATAGCGAGCGAGGCGCCTCGTCTCCGAGGCGCAGGGGCTCAGCGGGATCCTGCAGAGCGGGCACACCGTCCAAGGCATCCGAGACATGCCAGGTGCGCTCGAACACCGCGATCCCCGCCACGAGCATCGCGGCGAAAAAGACGAACACGGCGAGCGAGGGCAGCGCGTTGACCATGGGCGCCAATGGCTCGACCAAATACGACGAGATGTTCAGCGCGAAGTGCAGGATGATCGGGTAGCGAAGCTTGCCCGTGCGCCAAAAGACCCAGCCCTCCAAAACTCCGAGAGCGAACGCGTAGCTCCCCTGGATGAGATTCATGTGCAGCACGCCGAACGCGAGCGCCTGCAGCGCGTTGGCGATCCAAAACGCCCGTGCGGAAACGGCACGGTAACGTGCGCCGTCGATCGCATTCCAGCCGGGGCTCATCGCCCGCATGGCGTACTCGAACATGACGCCGCGGCATACGATCTCCTCGTTGATGGGCGCGAGCACCGCGATCGACAGCGCAGAGACGATGGCGAAGACCCCGACACTCGTATCCTCCATGAGCTCGGAGTACTCTGCCATGGCCTCAGGGAGCAGCAATTCGACGATCTCCAGAATGCCACCCACGAAAAACTGCGCCGAGACACCTATCACCAGTAGCAAGGCGAGCGATTTGGCAAACGAGACGCCACTGGTCGCAACCGCTTCGCGCCGGGCGACGAACGAGGCGGGACGTATGCGCCGCCACCATGGCAGAAACACGGCGATAACAACAAGCTGGGCCGCGACGCCGAGCATCAGAATTGCGTTATCAAGCGCCGCGCCCTCCATGAACGATTCGGAGCCCGACGCCATCGCGGCGATAACGCCGATCACGGTCCCGCCAAAACCCGCCACCACGACCTGGATCAGCATGTACGCGCCGAAAACGCCCACCATCGCGAGCAGCCATTTGCATGTGCCCCACACGCGGGAGCCGGTCGTCGTCGAATCCATGGGGACCTCCTCGTCCATCGTCCTCATGCGGTTTGCGAACTACGCGCGCGTGCGCTCGATCTCGACGGAGACCGAGCTCAGCGGCAGGCCCACGGGCGCCCAGGGTTTCTCAAGCTTGACGCGCACGCCGTACGCACTCGAATAGCGCCCGAGCAGCATATCGGCCACGCCCTCGGCGGCCGCCTCGATGAGCTTGAACGTATGCGCGCGCATGAACTCGTCGATGGCATGAGCCGCCTCACCGTAATGAATCGAGGCCGACAAGTCGTCGGTCTCGCCGGCTCGGCGCGTGTCGGTGTAGAACGTCACGCTCACCACGAACTTCTGGCCGAGGGCGTTCTCCTCGGGGAACACACCGTGATTGGCAAACACCTCAAGGCCCTCAATCGAAATGCGGTCGAGGGCCCGAAGGTGCTCGGGTTCCACATGCGCGAGCTGGCGGCGCGTGGCGGGAAGGCCGGCATCGCGGCAAGCAAGCGTGCCGCGATCGTCCACGATATTCTCGGGCAGATGCTTCGTATCCATGATGTGCTCCTTTGACGATACGCGTCCCCAGCGGGACGCGCGCTTATATATCAATCGACAGGTTCTTGCGTTCTTCCGACCAATAGCAGGCGTCACGAGCGGAACAGGCAAAACAGGCGCGCGAACGGCCGTCAGCCTCCTTGATGAGACGCGCGAGGGCATCGGCAGTGGCAGGCCCCTCATGCGCATCCCCCTCCCGTCCCGCAAGGGGCCCGCGATGACCCCCCACCGCGTGCAAGATCGCCGCGCGGTCGGCCCCATCGAAACGCAGGAGCTCGGGCAGAGCGTCCAAGACCTCGGCCGCGATGCGCGTTCCCGCCTCATCATGGGGCTCTCCCGTCTGATATTGGGCGGCACGCCCGATATCGTGCAGCAGCGCCGCGGCATAGACCACATCCCGATGCAGGCCGCAGTTCCTCTCGAGATTGAGGATCCAGGCGATGCGGGCGACATCGAGCAGATGGGGCAACCCATGACGGCAAAAAACCCGATCGGCCTCCGCGGCTTCGATCCCCGCCAGACAGCGGGTGAACAGCCCACTCTCAGCGATCGCGGCTATGCGTTCCATGTTCGCCTCCAAACGTCGACACTCGTTTCCATGTTGTACCCAATACGGCGTGCGCGGCACGGCCGAGACGGCAAAACGGCGCGAACACAACGCAAGGTGTTTTGCCAGTGCTAAAACGAAACACCACCGCCCCGGCCAATTCCTACCAGTCACCGAAGATGGCGCTTGCAAGCGCCACAATTCCTACAAATCTCGCTAGCATGGGCCTTCGTGAGGTTGTGCGCCGACTCCGATCGAGCGTGCATCGCACGGGAAAGGAAGGACCATGGGACTACGCTCTTGGATCAAACGCCACACGGGTCATGGGGGGCGGAAGCCTTCAGCTGAAGCCCCGATCGCCGTCACCGCGACGACGGCCGACACCGCCAACGCCGCCGATCACGACGGAGACGTCTGGGAACCGCTCCCGGCATTTCTCCCCGTCGACCCGCGCGAGCATGAACACGTGTGCGTCATCGCGTCGGCCATCGCCGCGGGGGATCACCCCAGCAGCAAGTTTCGCGTGAAGCGCGTGCTCGTCGCAAATCCCGAATACCGCACGGTCTCGGTCATCGCCACGGCACTCGCCGCCGGCGCGCTCGAGAAGAGCTCATTTACGGTCAAGAACATCTACAAGATGAAAGAGGAGGGCAGCCATGCTGCGTAAATTCAAGATCTCCGTCGACGGAACCCAGTACTTGGTTGAGATGGAGGAGGTCGGCGCCCCCACCCCGACCCCGGCAGACGCCGCCCCCGCCGCAAGCGCCGCACCTGCGCCCGCCCCGGCGCCGGCTGCCGCCCCGGCTCCCGCACCCGAGCCCGCCCCGGCACCTGCCGCCGCTCCGGCTCCCGTGGCGGCGGGCTCCCACGCCCAGACCGCGCCCATGCCCGGCACCATCCTCGATATCCACGTGAAGGTCGGCGACGTCGTCACCGCCAATCAGCCCGTCATGATCCTCGAGGCCATGAAGATGGAGAACGAGGTCGTCGCCGAGCAGGCGGGCACCATCGCTTCCATCAACGTCGAAAAGGGCGCTATGGTGAACCCGGGCGACACGCTCTTCACCCTCGCCTAAGCGCACCCACTCCGACGCGCCGCCGATGAGGCGGCGCTTTTATCCAGAAACGAGGCACTATGGAAATCCTACTCGACGGCGTGCAGGCGCTTATTGCCGAGCCGGGGCGCATCGCGATGATCCTCATCGGCTGCGTCCTCATGTACCTGGGCATCAAGAAGGAGTATGAGCCCACGCTGCTCGTGCCCATGGGACTCGGCACCATCCTGGTGAACATTCCCGCATCCGGCGTCCTCATGACCGGAACCGAGCCCGGACCGTTCCAGATCCTGTTCGACGCCGGCATCGAGACCGAACTGTTCCCGCTGCTGCTGTTCATCGGCATCGGCGCCATGATCGACTTCGGCCCGCTGCTCGCCAACCCGTTCCTGTTGTTGTTCGGCGCGGCCGCGCAGTTCGGCATCTTCTTCGTGACCATCGTGGCCACGGGCGTGTTCGGCTTCGACATCGCCGACGCCGCCTCCGCGGGCATCATCGCCGCCGCAGACGGCCCCACCTCGATCTTCGTGGCCAACTCACTCGGTTCGAAGTACATGGGCGCAATCATGGTCGCGGCGTACTCCTACATGGCGCTCGTCCCCATCATCCAGCCCATCGCCATCAAGGCCTGTACCACCAAGAAGGAGCGCGCCATCCGCATGACCTACCGCCCCGGCCAGGTTTCGCAGACGGCCAAGATCCTCTTCCCCGTCACCATCTGCGTGGTCGCCGGTCTCATCGCCCCGGTGTCCCTGCCGCTCGTGGGCTTCCTCATGTTCGGCAACCTCCTGCGCGAGTGCGGCGTGCTCAACTCGCTTTCCGCCTCCGCCCAAAACGAGCTCGTGAACCTCATCTCCATCCTTTTGGGCCTGTGCGTCTCCGTGAAGATGGAGTACAGCGAGTTCCTGCAATTCGACACGCTCATCATCATGGGCCTCGGGCTCATCGGCTTCATCATGGACTCCGTGGGCGGCGTCATGTTCGCCAAGCTCCTGAACCTGTTCCGCAAGGAGAAGATCAACCCCATGGTGGGCGCCGCGGGCATCTCCGCGTTCCCCATGGCCTCGCGCGTGGTGCAAAAGCTCGCCACCGAGGAGGATCCCGGCAACTTCATCCTCATGCAGGCCGCTGCCGCCAATGTCGCCGGTCAGATCGCCTCGGTCGTCGCCGGCGGTCTCGTCCTCGGCCTTCTGCTCTAGAAAGGGGTGCTGGCAATGACCGATTTCATCGCATCGCTCGGACTTTCCACCGACCTGTCCCTCGCCATCCAGATCCTCATCTTGGGCTGGGGCGGCATCTTCATCGTCATGTTCGTCATCTACGTGATCTCGCTCGCCCTCGCCCGACTCTTCCCACCGTCGAAGGAGGCCTAGCATGACCCGCAAGATCCGCTTCATGGAGACCGTCCTGCGCGACGGCCAGCAAAGTCAGATCGCCACGCGCATGCCCATCGAGGACATGCTCCCCATCCTCGAAACACTCGACCAATGCGGCTTCGAGTCCCTCGAGGTCTGGGGCGGCGCCACGTTCGACAGCTGCCTGCGCTACCTGAACGAGGACCCGTGGGAGCGCCTGCGCACCATTCGCGCCCACGTCAAAAACACCAAATTGCAGATGCTGCTGCGCGGCCAGAACCTGCTCGGCTACCGCAACTACGCCGACGACGTGGTCGAGGCCCTCGTGAAGAAATCCGTGGAGAACGGCATCGACGTCATCCGCATCTTCGACGCGCTGAACGACACCCGCAACCTTACAACCTCCATCCGCGCCGCCAAGGAGGCGGGCGGCGAGGTCCAGGCCGCCATCTCCTACACCACGAGCGACGTGCACACCGTGCGCTACTTCGTGAGCCTGGCCAACGAGATGGCCCGCGCCGGCGCCGACTCGATCTGCATCAAGGACATGGCCGGCGTCCTCACCCCCGATGTCGCCTTCGAGCTCGTGAGCGAAATCAAGGCATCGTGCGACCTGCCCCTGCAGGTGCACACGCACGGCACCGCAGGCATCGCCCAGATGACCTACCTCAAGGCAGTCGAGGCCGGTGCCGACATCATCGACACCTGCTCCTCCCCCTTTGCGGAGGGCACGAGCCAACCCGCCACCGAGTCCATGGCGATCGCCCTTGAGGCCCTCGGCTACAAAACCGGCCTGGACATCGAGAAGCTCGAGGCCGTGGCCGCGCACTTCCTGCCCATCCGCAACCGCTTCTTGGACGAAGGCGGCCTGAACCCCAAGGTCATGGCCGTCGAACCCAAGGCACTGCTGTACAAGGTCCCCGGCGGTATGCTCTCCAACCTGCTCGCCAACCTGAAGGACATGCATGTGGAGGACAAGTACGCCGAGGTCTTGGCCGAGGTCCCGCGCGTCCGCGCCGACCTGGGCTACCCGCCGCTCGTGACCCCGCTGTCCCAGATGGTGGGCTCCCAGGCGCTCATGAACGTCATCTCCGGCGAGCGCTACAAAGTCGTCCCCGCCGAGATCAAGGACTACGTACGCGGTCAATACGGCCGTCCGCCCGTGACCATCTCAGAGAAAATCCGCCGCCAGATCATCGGCGACGACGAGGTCATCACCTGCCGTCCGGCCGACCTGATCGAACCCGCGATGCCGCGCCTGCGTGAGGAGATCTCGCAATACGCCCGCTCGGAGGAGGACGTGCTGTCCCATGCCCTGTTCCCCGAGCAGGCACGCGACTTCCTGGGTCGCCGCGAGGATCCGTTCTACGACGTCCCCGTCCAAGAGGTCAACGTCTCCATCGACGTGGCGTAAAGACCGCGCAACATAGCGTCTCCCTACGGCGGGCGCCCGCATCTCCTTCGCGGGCGCCCGCATTTTCATGCTCGACCTCCGTGCCCGGTCGAACAGCGGCTTGTCCGCGCGTCCCGAACGCACCGTGGCCCGCGACGGCAACGCCGCGGGCCACGAACCACGTTCTATGAAGCGGGTAGGGTCTACGCCGGACGGATGCAGACATCCACGGCGTCATAGGTGTCCACGATGCCCCCATCGTGCGAAACGAGCGCGTGGCCATACCCATCGACGCCCAAGAACAGCCCACAGACCAACTCCTCGCCCTCGATGGTGATGACGCGGACCCGCGTGCCGATAAACGCCAACGAGGCGTTATATGCGGCAAGCAGCGGCGCCAGAGGGCCTTCGGCTCCGCCGCGCACGGGATCTTTGATCCAACGATCGACCTCGGCGCTCGACGTCTGCTGCGCGGAGCTATCCGGGCTCGGGTATTTGCGATTCCAACGGTCGGCCGCCGACCAGCCCTCCACGAACTTGAGGATGCCGTCTCGAATGGCATCGGCAAGGACGTCCAAATCGGGACAGGAGGCCCCGGGGGCGAGGGCGTCGCGCAGTCCCGTCGCCGGCAGCGGAGCCAAGGCGCCGTCACTCGCAGGGAGCTCGGGGGTCTCGATGTTCACACCGATGCCGCACGCGGCGAACGCGCCCTCGTCGGACATGGCGAGCTCCGTGAGCACGCCCGCGAGCTTGCGGCCACCCACGACGATGTCGTTGGGCCACTTGAGACGCGCGCCCGGGCAACCCGCCTCGCGCAAGGCACCCATGGCGCCCATCGCACAGGCAACGGGCAAAGCGGGCAACGCGGTGGCGGACACATCGGGTCTGAGAAGGACCGAGAGATACAGGCCTCCGGCGGGAGACGCCCACATATGGGTGCGCTGACCGCGGCCGGCAGTCTGGACGCGCGCACGAAGGGCGGCGCCATGCGGAGCGCCCTCACGGCCGCGTCTCTTCATTTCGGCATTGGTCGAACCGATCTCATCGACCACCTCGATGAGCGGCAGATTCTCCCCCATCTCGATCCCCTCTTCCGCTGGAGGCCCCTCGCATATGCGAATAAGGCGGCGCGTGCGGGTACTCCCGTCAACGCGCCGCCTCAACAGATTCAGCGGGTAAAACAACCCTACCTGCCTAGCATACGGAAAAATCTTGCCTCGAGCTCTGGGTTTTCGACGAACGCACCCCTACGGGCGAGAGTGGCGGTTTTTGTGCCCGGTTTTTGGACACCGCGCATGGTCATGCACATATGCTCGGCCTCCATGTACACGATGGCACCCTTGCAGTCGAGCTCGGCCATGAGCGCATCGGCGACCTGCGCGGTCAGCTGCTCCTGCAGTTGCAGACGACGGGCAAAGACCTCGACCGTGCGGGCGAGCTTGGAAAGTCCCGCAACGCGACCGTTGGGAATGTAGCCGATGGCTGCCTTGCCGTAGAACGGCAGCATATGGTGCTCGCACAGCGAGTAGAAGGTGATGTCGCGCTCGATGACGAGGTCGTCGCCGGAGACGGCGAAGGTCTTGGACAGATGCTCGGAAGCGCTTCGGTCCATGCCGTCGCAAAGCTCGGAATACATGCGCGCAACGCGGTCGGGCGTCTCGACGAGCCCCTCGCGGGACGGGTCCTCGCCGATGGCCTCGAGCAGCATCCTGACCGCCTCGCGCGCCTTATCCTGATCGACCATGTTCTACTCACTTTCCGCAGATGACATCGTCTTATCGTACCACGCACGGCGAGCGCTCCGGCCCGACCTCAGACGGCCCATCACACCCAATGCTGCGGATGACGTTCCCAGTACCCCGAGTAGGTTGGCACGCCCCTCGCAAAGTCAATTTGAAACAGCTTGAACGCCACATCGATGTCCTTGGGCTGCCAGCGTTCCCGATACGAATAACGGTACGTCATCCCGCAGCGCTCCATCACGCGCCCCGACGCCGCATTGAGCTCATCGTGCGTCGCTGTCACAAACGGATACCCCGCACGGCGCGCCTCCAGAAGCATCGCGGTCACAGCCTCGGTCGCGTAACCGTAGCCCTGCGCATCGCCTGCCAGGGCATATCCCATATCATATGCGTCGCCCTCGGCGTCGATGCTCACGAAGCCGAGCAGCTCGGCCGCCTCGCCATCCACGCCCTTGCCGCAAATCGCGGCGTGCATGTCGAGCGGCAAACCATCTGCACGGCGCTCGCCCGCGTCGGCCGCGCGATACCATCGCAGGTAGTTCCGCTCAAGATAGGACTGTGTGTCCGCCACGCACGTATGCGCAAAATACGGCAGGAAGCGATTCACCTGCGCATCGCTCATCATGGGAAAGAGCGCCGGTGCATCCGCCTCGGCAAAACGCCGCAACACGAGCCTATCCGTCATCACCGCGTCCATTGTTCATCCGTCCTTTCTGCGCAATGCGCCCTAACGAGCACGCCACATTCGCATACACGCTGCATTCGCACCAAAATCGGCGCAGCGGGCAACCACGCGACCCCTCTACATCGAATGCGCTGCGTACACCTCGGCGTCCCTCCACAGACGCACGGCGTCCGCAGGGGCCTCCCCCGCGGCGAGTGCGGCGAGCGTGGCGGGCATGTCGATAATGCGCTGATTCGAGGAACCACGGAAGCGTAGCGTGATATCGTGCAGGTCTTGGATGAAGGGGCCATCCACCAAAACATCCACGCACCTCAAGATGCGATCGGTGAACTCAGTGTGATGGCGGCCACCGTCCACGAGCTCCACATCCCAGGTATCCCCCGTGAAGCACCATATGGTCTTGCCGCCCTCACGCGGAAACTCATCACGCACGCGCTCGACGAAGGCGACGAGTCCTTCCTGATTTTCCGGCTCCATGGGTTCGCCGCCCAAAATGGTCAGGCCGTCGACATACGCCGGGCGCATGCTCTCGATGATGGCATCCTCGGTCTCGCGCACGAACGGCTTGCCCGCGGCGAAGTTCCACGCCACCTCGTTGAAGCAATTCTTGCACCCCCGACGGCATCCGGACACGAACAGCGTCGTACGAACCCCCTCGCCGTTGGCGATATCGAAATGCTTGATCTCGGCGTAGTTCACTGCCCGGCCCCCTCTTTCCGCCGCTGTGGGAAGCGGCGTTCATGTTTCGCCTCGAATTCCCGAATGGAATCGATGCGACCCTGCTCGTCAAAATGAATAACCGAACAGCCGTCGAATGTATAGGATTCCCGCTCCGTCGCGACAAATGTCTATGCGATTTAAGGCGTTGGCATCACGCACGCTTCCGGAACGGGTTTTACGCGGCAACTCCCGATTGACGGGAGATTGGTCGTCAAGTAACCAATTCCCACCCTCAACATATCGCTCACGCATCATCCGATCATACGCATTGCGCAGAGCGACTTCAAAATACGCGATGTCTTTCATGAGCGCGGCGCCAAGATCGAGATTCCACTCATACAGTTCCAACGCACGAGCGAAATCTCCCTGACAGACATCAAGATATCTCCTGAGACGTGGCTCAGAAAGCCAGCGTTCCATCCACATCAAAGGTGCAGCGCTCTTCTCAATATCCAGAGTCATCTACACCTCCAAAATAAGACGATGCCCCGGTGACATGGAAACCAGCGGTCACACGGGGCTTGCGTCATTAACTATACCCACGTCCAAGCAAATCAAGCGGGAGCGCAAGGCCCCACACGCTAAATCCACCTACAGATGCAGTACGCGATCGCGAATCTCCTCGGTGCGGCCCTGATTCCAGAACTGCGTACCGATATAGCCGCACGTACGGCGGGCGACGTTCAGCGTCTCCTGGTTGCGGTTGCCGCAATGCGGGCACTCCCACACCAACTTGCCGTCATCCTCCACGATCTTGATCTCACCGTCGAAGCCGCACTCCTGGCAGTAATCGCTCTTGGTGTTCAGCTCCGCGTACATGATGTTGTCGTAGATGTACTGCATAACGCGGATGACGGCTTTGAGGTTGTCCTGCATGTTGGGCACCTCGACGTAGGAGATGGCGCCGCCCGGGGACAGGCGCTGGAACTGGCTCTCGAACTTGAGCTTGTCGAACGCGTCGATCTCCTCGGACACATGGACGTGGTAGCTGTTGGTGATGTAGCCCTTATCCGTCACGCCGGGGATGATGCCGAAGCGGCGCTGCAGGCACTTGGAAAACTTGTAGGTGGTGGACTCGAGCGGAGTACCGTAGATGGAGTAGTCGATATCCTCGGCGGCCTTCCACTCGTTGCACTTGTCGTTCATGCGCTGCATGACCGCCATGGCGAACGGCGTGCCGTGCTCATCGGTGTGGCTCGCACCCGTCATGTACTTCACGCACTCATACAGGCCGGCATAACCCAGGCTGATGGTGGAATACCCGCCAAAGAGCAGCTTGTCGATCTTCTCGCCCTTATCCAGGCGCGCCAGGGCGCCATACTGCCACAGGATCGGGGCGGCGTCGGACAGGGTGCCCAGCAGGCGCTCGTGGCGGCAGCGCAGGGCGCGATGGCACAGCTCCAGGCGCTCATCGAAGATCTCCCAGAACTTGTCCATGTCGCGCTGGGAGGAGAGGGCCACATCAGGCAGGTTGATGGTCACAACGCCCTGGTTGAAACGACCATAGTACTTGGGCTTGCCGGGCTCGTAATTCTTGGCGCGGGCAACATTGTCATAGCCATTACCCGTGCGATCGGGCGTGAGGAAGCTGCGGCAGCCCATGCAGGTGTAGCAATCGCCGTTGCCCTCGGTCTCACCCTTGGAGAGCTTGAACTCGCGCATCTTCTTCTCGGAGATGTAATCGGGCACCATGCGCTTGGCGGTGCACTTGGCCGCGAGCTGGGTCAGGTAGAAGTACTCGGAGCCCTCGTGGACGTTGTCCTCCTCGAGGACGTAGATGAGCTTGGGGAACGCGGGGGTGATCCACACGCCCGCCTCGTTCTTCACACCCTCGTAGCGCTGACGCAGGGTCTCCTCGATGATCATGGCAAGATCGCGCTTCTCGGCCTCGCTGCGGGCCTCATTGAGGTACATGAACACGGTCACGAAGGGCGCCTGGCCGTTGGTGGTCATGAGGGTGACGACCTGGTACTGGATGGTCTGAACGCCACGGCGAATCTCGTCGCGCAGGCGGGTCTCCACGACCTCGGAGACCTTCTCCTCAGGCGCCTCGACCCCGAGCTCCTTGAGCTCGGCATCGACCTGGCGGCGGATCTTTTGACGGCTCACCTCGACGAACGGGGCGAGATGCGTGAGCGAGATGGACTGGCCGCCGTACTGGCACGAAGCGACCTGGGCGATGATCTGTGTGGCGATGTTGCAGGCGGTGGAGAAGCTGTGCGGGCGCTCGATGAGCGTGCCGGAGATGACCGTGCCGTTCTGCAGCATGTCCTCGAGATTCACGAGGTCGCAGTTGTGCATGTGCTGGGCGAAATAGTCGGAATCATGGAAATGAATGATGCCCTCGTTGTGGGCCTCGACGATCTCGGCGGGCAGGAGCACGCGCTGCGTGAGGTCCTTGGAGACCTCGCCGGCCATATAGTCGCGCTGCACGGAGTTGACCGTGGGATTCTTATTGGAGTTCTCCTGCTTGACCTCTTCGTTGTTGCACTCGATGAGGGACAAGATCTTATCGTCCGTGGTGTTCTTCTGGCGCTTGAGGCCCTGGACGTAGCGATAGATGATGTAGCGGCGGGCGACCTCGAAGCGGTCGAGGGCCATGATCTCATCCTCGACCATGTCTTGGATCTCCTCGACGGAGACAGTGTGACCGGCGGACTCACAGCGATCGGCGACGTTCTGCGCGGCGTAGACCACCTGGCGATCGGTGAGGCGCTCGGCCTCCTTGACCTCGCTGTTGGCGCCCTTGATGGCGTCGATGATCTTCTGGATGTCGAAGGTGACCTCAGAACCGCTGCGCTTGATGATCTTCATGGCGTTCCTCCGCGAATCGCTCTACTAACCCGTACATGCCACAATGATGGGAAAACCTCGGTTCCACACGATACGACAGCGCGCGGACAAACCGAGGCCATAGTTGCCTGGGACAGTATGATAGGCCATTTTTGCATCAATATCTGGTATCACTTTTTTAGACCAACACTATATATTGTGTTTCAGCAGGTCAGAGATAATGTGCTGACTTCTTCCCGCATTCAAAAATGCGAACCTTCGGGACGTCGAAAACGAGACGTAGGCGCCCAACCTGCGCGGATGCAAACACAGCGACGCAAAAGGCCGGCGGGGTGTCCATAACTTCTCCGCTTGACACGGGGCGATCGCTTCGAGACATGCTGGGCGAATCATGATCGGCCTACATGTTGTGCGCAGCGCGCAACCAAGCTCCCCCACGAATAACGGAGCCAGAGGTCCGGTCGCGAAGAGGTCGCATGGACTCGCCATAAGAAAACGGGCGCCCCGAAGGACACCCGTTTACAATGCTATGGAGGCGAAGCCCGGATTCGAACCGGGGGTAAAGGCTTTGCAGGCCTCTGCCTTACCACTTGGCCAAGCCGCCGTGATATGAAAAGAGCCGATTGAAACAACCGGCTCCTCAAATGCAATGGAGCGGACAACGGGGCTCGAACCCGCGACCCCAACCTTGGCAAGGTTGTGCTCTACCAACTGAGCCATGTCCGC